>OOBN01000302.1_pt1 | contig 51018 bp, 39 predicted proteins | sample 1671091 | NCBI WGS metagenome assembly OOBN01 (sample SAMN06348121, study PRJEB24527) | human gut metagenome | biome: human gut; feature: ankylosing spondylitis patient; material: feces | host: Homo sapiens | place: China | collected 2015-10 | reverse complement strand
GCGACCACCGAGATCTACACTCTTTCCCTACACGACGCTCTTCCGATCTCAAGTGGTGGAACTAAACACCCAAAATTATGACAAAGGGGGCGAGCGCATGGGAAAAACTGATTTCGGCGGATTTTTTATACATACGCTCGACCAGAAGAACCGAGTGTTTATTCCTGCGGAATTCCGCAGCAAGCTCGGCGCGGAATTTGTCGTATGCACTCCGCCCGGCAGCGGCGACTGCATTATCATCTATACCCTCGAGGAGTGGGACAGATACTTTGAAAATCTCCGTGCCGTAAGCGACAGCGGCTACGCCCGCGCCTTTGCCGAGCGTATAGCGAGCAGCTCGAAGAGATGCGCCGTGCCCGACAAGCAGGGAAGAATAACCCTCTCGGCTGAACACTGTGCGGCGGCGCACCTCGAAAAAGAGGCGCTGATAGCCGGAGTCGGCAACCGCGTGGAGATATGGAATCCCGCAGTATGGGATGAGAAGTGCGCGGAGAATATGGCGGAAATCGAGAGATTCGCAAAGAACGTTCAGCTTTAATGCGGAGGGCGGCACAGCATGGATTTCAAACATATTCCCGTACTTTTTAACGAGTCGATTGATGCGCTCGACATAAAGCCGGACGGGCTGTACGCGGACTGCACCGCGGGCGGCGGCGGCCACTCGAACGCGATATTGGACAGGCTCTCGGAAAACGGCAGGCTCATCGCCGTTGACCGCGACCCCGAAGCGATAGCGACACTCGCCGAGCGCTTTGAGGGCAGAGAGAATGTCAGCATAGTAAACGACAACTTTTTTAACATAAAGACTATACTTTCTCGGTTCACCGACGAGGGCGCCGACGGGATTCTCGCCGACCTCGGAGTGAGCTCGCATCAGCTCGACGACGCAGCGCGCGGATTTTCGTTCCACGCGGACGCGCCGCTCGACATGAGAATGTCCATGCAGGGCATGAGCGCGGCGGACGCGGTCAATTCGCTTTCGCAGCGCGAGCTGCAGGATATCATCTACAGATACGGCGAGGACAAGTTTGCTCCGCGCATAGCGGCGGGGATAGTCCGCGCGAGGGAAGAAAAGCCGATAGAAACAACACTGGAACTCGCCGAGATAATAAAAAGCTCTATCCCGGCGGCGGCGCGCCGCGAGGGAGGCCACCCCGCGAGGCGCACCTTCCAGACGCTGCGAATTTATGTAAACGGTGAGCTTGACGGACTCGACGGGGCGATAAGCGATATGTTCGACTCGCTCAAAGTCGGCGGCAGGCTCGCAATAATAACCTTCCATTCGCTCGAGGACAGAACGGTAAAGCAGACCTTTGCCTCCCTCTGCGAGGGCTGCATATGCCCGCCGGAGTTTCCGGTGTGCGTCTGCGGAAGAAAGAGCAGGGGCAGGCTGCCCCAAAAGGCATTGGCTCCGGGCGGAGAGGAGCTCGAACGGAATCCGCGCAGCAGAAGCGCAAGGCTTCGTGTAATAGAGAAAATCAGATAACTATTTAGTATAAACGGGAAAAGTTACAGAGAAAGGACGGTAACTATGGCAACAGAGCTCAACGGCACTCAGGCTTACAGATTCGAACTGTTCGAGCCTCAGCAGGCTATGCCCGCGCCGAAAAGAAAAAGCGCTCCGGTAGGACCGCAGCGTGTAGTGGAAGCGCCCAAAAAGACAAAGGCGCAGCTAAAAGCAGAGGCGAAAGCAATCAACAGGCGCATAGCGGTAATTTTAAGCGTGGCGGTTGTTATGTTCATGCTTCTGGGGATGAATATGTATTCGCGTTCGCGGCTTACCGTCCTTGCTCAGGAGGCAGCGAGGATACAGACGAGTATCTCCGAGGAGCAGAGCAGAACGGTCGACCTTCAGAGCAGACTGACTCAGAAAATGGGTACGGACGCTATCATCGACTATGCGACGAACAGATTGGGCATGGTCAAGGGCACCCGTTCGCAGATAAACTACATAACCGTCAACGGTTCCGATTCCGTTGTTTATGACGGGGACGGCAGCACAAAAGCAGGAGAATAGTACGGGCATCGCACGGCATATAATTATGTGCTTGCGCTGCGTTGAAAAGGGCGGATCGCGGTCTGCCCTTTTCGGGCATTTTAAGAAGGTTTTTTACCGAGCGGTGAAAGGGTGAAGATATGCGAAAAACAACGCCTAAAAAAGAAAAAGACAGGCGCGCAAAAAGAACATTTATATGTATTGCCGTAGTTTTTCTTGTCTGCATCGGTAATCTGTTTTTTATCCAGATAATTCGAGCCGATTATTACAAGGGCAAGGCGGAGGAGAATCAGCTCTATGATACCGCCATACCGGCTCAGCGCGGCACGATATATGACTCGGAGGGCAATGTCCTCGCCCAGAGCGCATCGGTGTGGCTCGTGTATATCGACCCCTACAGCGTACCGGACGATACCGTTCGCGCTCAGCTCTGCCTCGATTTGAGCGAGACGCTCGGGATAAACGGCGACAGCCTGATGAAAAAGCTGCAGATGACAAAGTACAGGTATCTGGTCATAGCAAAGCAGGTTGAATATGACAGAAAAGAAAAAGTAGTCGAGATAAAAAAGAAAAAGTACGAATACGTAAAAGACGGAAAGAAGCAGTATGCCTACGGCAGCTCCATGGTCGGCATAGACCCGGACGTCAAGCGCTATTATCCCAACGGAAACCTTGCGAGCCATATCATCGGCTACACAAATTCCGAGGGCAACGGTCAGGCGGGCGTCGAGCTCTACTATAACAATATTCTTTCGGGCATACCCGGCAGAAAGGTCACGGCAAAGGATGCCTACGGCAGAGCGATGCCGCTCCAATATGAGACTCTTTACGATGCGTCAAACGGTCAAAAGCTCCAGCTGACGGTCAACTCCAATATTCAGCGCTATCTTGAGGACGCGTTGAGACAGGCGTATATCGACAATAAGTGCGCCTACGCAAACGGCATAGTTATGGATGTCAACACCGGCGCGATACTCGGCATGGCGACTATGGGCGACTATGACCCGAACAACCCGCGCGAGACGGACGAGGCCGAGGTAGAGGAGGAGTATAAGCGCCTTCAGGAGCTTCGCGCCGCGAAGTACGAGGAGTCGGGAAAGACCCCGACGGAGGAGGAAAAAAAGAAGGGTCAGGAAGAGGACAGAACGAACGCAAAGCTCAATGTTTTCTATAACAATGTCAGAAACCAGAATGTCAGCAGCACCTATGAGCCCGGCTCGGTTTTCAAGACGATAACCGCGTCGGCGGCGCTCGACCAGGGCGTTGCGGATCAGTCGACAAAGGTCGATTGCGTGGCGGGCGGCATAAGGGTTCTGACCCAGACCTACCACTGCAACGCGCACACGGTTCACGGCACGCTCGATATGGTCGGCGGACTCAAGCGCTCCTGCAACTCATATTTCATAACCATGGGTCAGCGCCTCGGCGTTGATAACTTCTATAAATATTTTGAAGCATTCGGCTTCACGGAAAAGACGGGCATAGACCTCCCCGCCGAGACTCAGCCCAAGGCGGGAGTCACCTACCACGCCCACGAGGGCATGACTCTTATCGACCTTGCGAGCTCGTCCTTCGGTCAGTCGTTCCAGGTCACGCCCATTCAGATGGTGACGGCGCTCTCCGCCATAGCAAACGGCGGAAAGCTGATGAAGCCCTATGTCGTTGCAAAGGTGCTCGACGACAACGGCAACGTGGTCAGCGAGACTCAGCCTACGGTCAGACGCCAGGTGATAAGCGAGGAGACCTCCGCAAAGGTCGCCGAGATGATGCGCCGAGTCGTCAACGAAGGTACGGCGAAAAACGGCTATGTTATCGGCTACCGCGTCGCGGGCAAGACCGGTACATCGCAGAAGCTCGGCAAGTCGGGCGAGCACGTCGCGTCCTACGGCTGCTTTGCTCCCGCGGACGACCCGAAGGTTGCGATAATTATTATCATTGACGAGCCGCACGGCGGTCAGATACAGGGCGGTCAGATAGCCGCTCCCGTCGCGGCGCAGGTCATGGAAAAGACGCTCAAATATCTGAACGTCGAGCCGCAGTATACCGAGAGCGAGCTTGCAAAGCTCGACACGACGGTTTCGAACTACGTCGGCAAGAGTGTTTCGGAGGTCTCCTCCGAGCTGCGTTCGGCGGGCTTCAACTGCAGAGTCGTAGGCAACGGCGACAAGGTCGTAAGTCAGCTCCCCGGCGCATATCAGAGCGTACCCAAGGGCGGCATAGTCGTGCTCTACACCGAGGGCGGACCCATTGAAAAAAAGACCAAGGTGCCCGATTTAACGGGGCTTTCGATAACCCAGGTCAACCGCATTGCGGCGGCCGCGGGCATAAACGTCAAGATATCCGGCAACACCCTCGTCAATTCCGAGCTCGTTTCCTACGGACAGAGTGTAGCAAAGGGCGAGAGCGTTGACTACGGCACGACGGTCACGGTGTATTTCAAATCGAATACCGGCGTGGCCGATTCTCCGGGCTGATAAAGGAGCTTTTAGATGAGACTTTCCGAACTGCTGCGGGAGGTTGAATTTGAAGGAAGCATAAAAAACGATTTCGATATAAAATTTGTCACCGATGACAGCAGACTTGTAAGACCCGGCGCACTGTTCGTGTGCATCCGACACAGAAGCTTTGACGGTCATACAGCGGCGGCGGAGGCGCTCGCCTCGGGCGCGGCGGCTGTTGTGACGCAGGAGAGACTCGGACTTGAAAACGAGCTCAATGTCGCCGATTCCCGCGCCGCCTATGCGAGACTCTGTGCGGCTCTTTGCGGGCATCCGGAGCGAAAGCTCAGGATGATAGGCGTCACGGGCACGAACGGAAAAACGACGGTAACTACCCTTATCAGAAACATTCTTTCGGATTCGGGAATAAAAACCCTGCTCACTGGGACGGTGTGCAATCGCCTCGGAGAGGAAAGCCTGCCGAGCGGGCTGACTACGCCGAAGCCGCCGGAGTTCTATTCGCTGCTCTCCCGCGCCGTTTTAAGCGGCTGCGAAGCCTGCGTTGCGGAGGCCTCGTCTCAGGCGTTGGCGCAGGGACGATTAGAGGGGATAGCTTTCGACGCGGCGGTATTTACAAATATCACGCGCGACCACCTCGACTACCACGGCACATTTGAAAATTATCTTGCGGCGAAGAAAAAGCTCTTTGAGCATTCCGAAGTGTCGGCGGTCAACCTCGACGACCCGCGCGCCGATGAGATAATTGCAGCGTCAAGCGGAAAAAACGTCACGTTTTCGACCGTTCTTGACTGCGCCGACTATACGGCAAAAAACATCTCGCTGCTGCCCGGGGGAGTCAGCTTTGAGCTTGTCTCAAAAGGGCGGATAGAACATATAAATTTCGCGTCGCCCGGTCTTTTCAGCGTCTCAAACGCCATGGCCGCGGCCGTCTGCGCGATAAATTTGGGCGTTGACCCGCGAAGCGCCGCGCAGTCGCTCGCAAGGTCAAAGGGCGTCTGCGGACGGCTTGAACGCGTTGAGTGCGGCACACCCTACAGTGTTATAATAGACTATGCTCACACGCCCGACGGGCTCGAGCAGGTGCTGCGGGCTCTGCGCCCGTCCTGCCGCGGAAAGCTCATTGTCCTTTTCGGCTGCGGCGGCGACAGGGACAAAACGAAGCGCCCGCTCATGGGAGCCGCCGCGTGCAAATATGCCGACACCGTAATAGTCACGAGCGACAATCCGCGCTCGGAGGAGCCGATGAGGATAATCGGCGATATACTGAAGGGCACGGACAAAAAGCGCCGAGGTCTGTTCATTGAAGAGGACAGACGCAGGGCAACGGCGCTCGCGCTGAGCCTTGCAAAGCCCGGCGACACAGTCCTGCTCGCGGGCAAGGGACACGAAAAATACCAGCTTATCTGCGGCGAAAAATTGCCGCTTGACGAACGGGAGACCGTCAGAGAAATTCTCGGACTTCCGCACGATACAGGGAGGAAAAAACCATGAACACTATCGCAGCATTGATAATGGGTCTGGCCGCCGCGGTGCTCGTCACCGCGCTGCTCGGATTTGCCGTAATTCCGTGGCTGAGAAAGCTCCATTTCGGGCAGACTATCCTTGATATAGGCCCGAAGTGGCACGAGAAAAAGCAGGGCACGCCGACTATGGGCGGCATAATGTTTATTTTAGGCACGATAGCCGCATTCGCGGTGACCGTTGTTACCGACAAGCTTGTCGGCGGAAATATCGTTGCAAGCAGCGCAACGGGTGCGCCGGCGGCGGAGCTTTATACGAAGTTTTACAGCGGCATTATCTTTGCCCTGGGCGTAGCGCTCATCGGCTTTGCCGACGACTATATAAAGGTCGTCAAAAAGCGCAACCTCGGTCTGACCGAGAAGCAGAAAACCCTGCTGCAAATATTCGTTATAGCGGCCTATCTCACCTCGCTCTATATGAGCATGGGCAACAAGCCCTATATGTTCATCCCGTTCGTCGGAAATGTTCAGATGGGCATATTCTTCTGGATTTTCGGCTTTGCCGTCATTTATGCCGCGATAAATGCGGTCAACTTTACCGACGGCATCGACGGACTCTGCTCGAGCGTCACGGTGACCTTCGGCATCTCAATGTGTATTATTGCCTATATGCATAAATTTTTCGGCGTCTCGCTCATGGCGAGCGTGCTCGTCGGCGGCTGCATAGGCTTCCTCGTCTGGAACCACAACCCCGCAAAGGTGTTCATGGGCGACACCGGCTCGATGTTCCTGGGCGGCATGGTCGTCGCCATTGCATATGCGCTCAACTGCCCGCTTATTCTGCTTTTGACGGGTATAATATATGTTATAGAGGGCGCGTCGGATGTTTTGCAGATAGGTTATTTCAAAATTACTCACGGAAAGCGTATCTTCAAGATGGCGCCCATACATCATCACTTTGAGATGAGCGGCTGGAGCGAGAAGAAGATAGTCGCCGTGTTTTCGATAGTCAACGCCGTCGGGGGAGCGGCGGCAATAGCGCTGATGTATTTCGGCGGCTACGCAATTTAAAAAACAGACGCAGACGAAAGGGGGATCGGGATGACAGAATCAAAGGGAAAGGCTAAGCCCGCGGAAAGCGGGAGAGCAAGAAAAGAGAATACGGGGATATCTCCTGTGCGCAAGCTGTTCAGGCAGTACTATCCGTTTTACAGATACACCCCGAGCAGCATCAAAAGGCGCGGCAAGCGAGAAGTGCTGTCTTTCGGGAAGATAGATACAAAGTTCTTCCTGCTCGTCGTCATCCTGCTCATTATCGGACTGATAGCCCTGTTCTCGGCGAGCTATATCAACGCCATAAACAGACATAAGGGCAATGCGTATTATTATATAGAACGTCAGCTGATCTTTGCCGTAACCGGTGTTGTGCTGATGTTCTTGGTGTCGAGAATAAATTACAGGGTATTCAAAGACCTGTCGTTTTTCGCGATAACCGTCGCCTTTTTCTTTCTTGTTCTCGTGCTTATTTTCCACGGCGACGGCGATTTCAAGCGCTGGCTCGTTATCGGCGGCAAGAACCTGTTCCAGCCGTCCGAGTTTGCAAAGATTGCGCTTATAATGTACTGCGCGTGGAGCATGGACAGACGGCAGAAAGCCATATGCACGGACTGGAAAATGATGTTCCTTTATATGATAGTCGTCGGCGTTATGTGCGGGCTTATCGCTCTCGAAAAGCACGTTTCCGCAACGATATTGGTCGGACTGCTCGGCATAGTCATGACCTATCTCGGCGGCATAGACAAAAGGTGGTATCCGCTCGTTATAGCCTGTATTGTCGGCGGCGCGGTGCTCATGGTCGTTTTCAGAAATAAGATGCCCGAATATGCGGCGGTGAGAATAATCGCATGGCTCGACAAGAGCTATGACCCCGGCGACGCCCGTTGGCAGACCAACAACTCCCTCTACGCCATAGGCTCGGGCGGTCTTTTCGGCGTCGGGCTCGGAAATTCGCGCCAGAAGCATATGTATGTTTCGGAGCCGCAGAACGACTTCATCTTCTCGATATTCTGCGAGGAGATGGGTCTTGTCGGCGCACTGATTGTTATTGTGCTGTTCGTGCTCCTTATCAAGCGCGCTTTCGATATCGCCATGCGCACCAAGGACATGTTCGCGTCCCTGCTCGTCATGGGTATAGCCGTTCAGGTAGGACTCCAGGCGGCGCTGAATATCGCAGTCGTCACCGACCTCATACCGAATACCGGAATCAGTCTCCCGTTCTTCAGCTACGGCGGCACATCGCTGTGGATATTGCTCATAGAGATGGGCGTTGTGCTGAGCGTCTCGCGGGGCGCAAAGATAGAAAAAATATAAGACAACGGAGGAGTCAATATGCTAAAAGCCAAAAGAATTCTTATCGCCGCAGGCGGAACGGGCGGCCACATCAACCCGGCTCTCTCTGTTGCCGGATACATCCGCTCGCAGGACCCGACCGCCGAAATTCTCTTTGTCGGCACGGCGGACAAAATGGAAGCGAGGCTCGTCCCGCAGGCGGGCTATCCTATAAAGATGATAGATATCAGCGGCTTTCGCCGCGACATGAGCCCGGCGGGTATAATTCATAATATAAAAACCGTCTCGAAGATGTTCAAGTCGTCCTCGCAGGCTAAAAAGATAATCAAAGATTTTAATCCCGACCTCGCCATAGGCTTCGGCGGCTATGTCAGCGGGCCCGTTATCCGCATGGCGGCAAGGCTCGGCGTGCCTACGGCTATCCACGAGCAGAACGCCTATCCGGGCGTTACAAACAAGGCGCTCGCCAAGCAGGTCGATGCGGTGATGCTCACGAGCATGGCGGCGGAGAAATATCTCGAGCCTAAGAACCCCTGCGTGCTGACGGGACTTCCCGTTCGCGCCGAATTCTTTACGGCAGACAAAGAGAAGAGCCGCCTCGAGCTGGGCGTTGACAGCCGTCCGCTCATACTCTCCTCCGGCGGAAGCCTCGGAGCGGAGCCGATAAACAAGGCTATGGTCGAGCTCATAGCCGAGCGCGCCCCAAAGGGCGACTGCTGCTTCATTCACGCCACGGGTCACAGCGGAACATGGGTTGCGGACGAGCTTAAAAAGCGCGGGGTCGACCCGGATAAATTCGAGAATGTGACGATAAGAGAATACATAGACGATATGTCCCGCTGCATGGCGGCGTGCGACCTGTTTATCAACCGCGCCGGCGCGTCGACTCTCTCGGAGATAGAGGCGCTCGGCAAGCCGTCGATACTCATTCCCTCGCCGTATGTTGCAGAGAATCATCAGTATCACAACGCGATGACCCTTGTTGAAAAGAACGCGGCGGTGGTTATTGAGGAGAAAAACCTGACGGGCGAGAAGCTGGTCGGGGAGGTCGAAAAGCTCCTTTCCGATCGCGCGGCGCTTGATAAAATGGGCGAAAACGCCCGCGAAATGTGCGTCAGAGACGCGGCAAAACGCATATATGACTGCCTTTGCAAGGTGGTCGGGTAACAGAAAAATTCATTTTCGCATATGATGGCACGCAGTTATTAATTGAGTGCGCGGGGTGCGAAAATGGAAACGGTGAGGATATCGGGGAAGAAAAGACTCTCGGGCGAGGTGCGGCTTCAGGGCGCAAAAAACAGCGCGCTGCCGCTTTTGGCCGCCGCCGCGAGCGTTGACGGCGTGAGCGTTATCAAAAACTGCCCGCGCCTTTCCGATGTTGACGCCGCGATAAAAATTTTGCGCTTTATCGGCTGCAGGGTGTGGCGCGAGGGCGGCGCCGTCACTGTCGACGCCACGGGCATCTGCCGCTGCGATGTGCCGCGCGAGCTTATGTGCGAGATGCGTTCGTCCGTTATTTTTTTGTCGCCCCTGCTCGCCCGTCTCGGCATGGCGGAGATATCCGCGCCCGGCGGCTGTGAGATAGGTCTGCGCCCGATTGATCTTCATCTGTCCTCTCTGCGCCTTATGGGCGCGGAGATAGGCACCGAGGGCGGCGTGCTCTCATGCAGCTGCCCCGACGGGCTTCACGGAGAGAAGATAACCCTATCCTTCCCGAGCGTCGGAGCTACCGAAAACATACTCATTGCCGCGGCTTGCGCCGAGGGCGAGACGGTCATACTTAACGCGGCGCGTGAGCCGGAGATAGCCGACCTTGCGGATTTTCTCAACTCCTGCGGGGCGCGGATATTCGGCGCGGACAGCGGAGAGATAACCGTCTGCGGAGTTAAAAAGCTGCATTCCGCCGAGCATACCGTGATACCCGACCGCATAATCGCTTCAACCTATATGGCGGCAGCGGCGGTGACGGGCGGCGATGTGCGAATAGTCGATACCCGCGCCGAGCACATAACTCCGGTCATACCCGTGTTCGAGCAGGCGGGCTGTAAAATCGACTGCGGCGAAAACAGCGTACATATCAGAGCGCCCGAGCGTCTGCGCAGCGTCCGGACCGTGCGGACAATGCCGTATCCCGGCTTTCCGACCGATTCCCAGGCGGCGGTCATGGCGATGCTCAGCGTAGCGCACGGCACAAGCGTTGTGATAGAAAATATTTTTGAAAACAGATACCGCCATGTGCGCGAGCTCTGCCGCCTCGGCGCGGATATAATGACCGAGGGCAAGGTAGCGGTGATAAAGGGAGTCGATACGCTCAACGGCGCGTGCGTGTGCGCCGCGGATTTGAGAGCGGGCGCGGCTCTTGCCGTAGCAGGCTTGGCGGCGCAGGGCAGTACAACAATAGAGAATGTCCGCCTTATTGACAGGGGCTGGCAGGATATGGAAAAAACGCTCCGCTCGCTCGGGGCGGATATCCGACGAGAAAGCTGAAAAGAGGTGCCCCACGCATGGGAGATAAAAACAGGCAGCAGCAAAAAACTCAGAAGCCGAAAAAGAAAAAACTGAGCAAGAAGGCGAGGCGCGGCCGACGCATTCGAATAGCCATTGTTGCTCTGCCCGTTGTGATAGTCGTGCTCGCAGTAGCCGCGCTCATCGGCAGCGCCGTGCTGTTTCGCGTGGAGGGCTTCTCTCTCGGCGGCGAGGGCAGATACAGCAAAGACGAGATAGTGAATGCGTCCGGAATAGATGTCGGCGACTGCCTGATGTGGATAAACCTCAACAAGGCAGAGGACAGGATAACAAAGACGCTGCCGTATATCGAGAGCGTGACAATAAAGCGCAAGCTGCCGCATACGGTGTCGATAGAATACAAGCAGGCTAAGGTGTTCTACGGAGTCTGCGTCGACGGCACATGGGCGCTGACCGATACAAAATACAAGGTAGTAGAGCTTTTGGACTCGGAGCCCAAGACGGCGGCGCAGAAGATAAAGCTGCCGAAGGCCGCGGTTTTCGAAGTCGGAAGCGTGATAGGCTTTGACGTAAAGGACGGGGAGGAGTCGCCGCTCGATACCTATAAAAAGCTCATGGCCGAGGCCGAGAAAACGAGTCTCAAGGGCAAGATAACCGGCGCGGATGTAAGCGACCCTGCCGCGCTTTCGCTCATATATGACGGCAGAATAACGATAAAGCTCGGCGCTTTTGCGAATATTTCGGACAAGCTCAAGCTTTCGGCGGGCGCTATAGCAAACGAGGACAGGGTCGATTCGACCGAGCGCGGCACGCTCGACGCTTCCGTGGCGGACAGGGCTTATTTCAGACCCGACAGTAAGCCTGAGCCCGCATCGGAGGAGCAGACGACGGAAATATCGGCCGAGCAGGCGGTAGAATAGTCAAAAGCTGATTTTAGATTTTTTTACTTGTCTTTTCTATGAATGTATGCTAAAATTAGTCTATCTGAAAACTAACCGTTTTTATATATTCAGTTTGGGGGTTACGAAATGGCGTTTGAACTCGACAATGACTGCGAGATAACCACGCAGATAAAAGTTATAGGCGTCGGCGGAGGCGGCGGAAACGCCGTCAACCGTATGGTTGACAGCGGCGTGCTCGGCGCTGAGTTTATTGCTGTCAATACGGACAAGCAGATACTCAATCATTCCCGCGCAACGCATAAGATTCAGATCGGCGAGAAGCTGACAAAGGGTCAGGGCGCAGGCGGCAGACCCGAAATCGGCGAGAAATCTGCCGAGGAGAGCCGCGACGTTATCTCCGACGCGCTCAAGGGTACTGATATGATATTCATTACTGCCGGCATGGGCGGCGGAACGGGCACGGGCGCAGCTCCCATAATTGCCCGCATCGCCAAGGATATGGGCATACTTACAGTCGGCGTTGTCACCCGTCCTTTCAAATTTGAGGGCAGAAAGAAGCAGCTTCAGGCTCAGCGCGGCATAGAGAACCTCGCCGAGAATGTGGACAGCCTTATTGTCATTCCCAACGAGCAGCTCAAGGCTATGAACAACGGCCAGAAGATGTCTTTTGCCGAGGCTTTTGAGATGGCGGACGAGGTTCTGCTCCACGGTGTCAAGAGTATCTCCGAGCTTATAAAGGTTCCCGGCTTCGTCAACCTAGATTTTGCGGATGTTACCGCTATTATGAGGGACGCGGGCTATGCTCACATGGGCTTTGCCAAGGCCTCCGGAAAGGACAAGGCAGCCGAGGCCGCAAGGGGCTCTATTTCGAGCCCGCTGCTTGAGACCTCGATTGCGGGCGCAAAGGGCGTTATTATCAGCTTCACTGCGGCTCCCGATGTAGACCTTGAGGATATCGAGGGCGCAGCCGAGCTCATAACCGAGCAGGCGCATCCCGACGCGGATATCACATGGGGCATCGCGTTCGACGAGAACATGGATGACGAGATGATGATAACCGTTATCGCTACGGGCTTTGAGGATAAGCCGAAGTCCGCAGTTTATCCCGAGGAGCAACCCAAGACCAAGGTCGAAGCTCCCGCCCCGGCGCAGACCGAGTATGTTCAGACGAGCATCACTCAGCCCGTGAAGCCCGAGGTTCACGAGGAGCCGAAGAAAGAAGAGGCTCCGTATATTGCAAAGAGACCTGCCGAGATAAATCCCGACGACGAGTTCAGCATAATACTCGACAGCTTCAACAGATAACATAAAATCGCGGGCTGCCGTTTCGGCGCAGACCGAAAGCAAAAATAAAAAAGGTCATAATTCGCGGCCTATGCCGCGGACTGTGACCTTTGTTTTTTTATCGGATATTTTCAATAATATCATTAAATATGTTGACTGAATGATAGCTTCGGTGTTATAATAATTGTGGTCCGTGTAATAGGCACGGAAAGGTATATAGGAGATTGGGGTTTGGGAACCGCCGGAGAGCAAAAAACTCTTCGGCGGTTTCCATTTTATTCTTCGGTTGATTCGATAACTTTTTTTGCTATCGCTTCGAGCTGAGCGAAGCTTTCGAGATTGCCGAGCTCGCGGCGGAATGCCGCCGCCCCGCGCAGGTCGCGTACATACCACGATGAGTGCTTGCGCGCCTCTCGAATCCCGATATAATCGCTCTTGTTGGCAATCAGCGCGCTGATGTGCCTGAGCATAATATCCATGCGCTCTTTAACCGGCGGGTCGGGGAGGACTGTTCCGCTCTTTAAAAACTCGTTTATCTGACCGAACACCCACGGCCTGCCGAGCGCGCCGCGCCCGACCATTATTCCGTCGCAGCGGGTTTTCTCGAACATCTCCGCGGCGCTCTTGCCGTCTGATATGTCGCCGTTGCCGATGACGGGGATGCCGACGCGCCTTTTAACCTCGGCTATAACCTCGAGGTCTACAGGCGGCGCATACATCTGCTTGCGCGTCCTGCCGTGTACGGTTATCGCCGCAGCGCCTGCCTGCTCGCAGAGCACGGCCAATTCCGGGGCGTTGATGCTGTCTTCATCCCATCCGGCGCGCATTTTTACGGTTATCGGCACGGGGGAGACCTCCACGCATCGCGCGACTATCTCCGCGGCGAGCTCCGGGCGCTTCATCAGCGCGCTTCCGCCGCCGTTTCCCACGACCTTAGGCGCGGGACAGCCCATATTTATGTCAATGAAGTCGGGCGAATATTTCATGCAGGTCTCAATGGACTTTGCCATTATCTCGGGCACGTCGCCGAATATCTGAACTCCCGCCGGGCGCTCGGCTTCGCTCAGGCTCAGCAGCTCGGAGGTCTTGCGGTCGTTCATACTTATTCCCTTTGAGCTCGCCATTTCGCCGATACAGCCGATAGCGCCGAAGTCCATGCAAAGCTCACGCATAGCCCTGTCCGCGACGCCCGCCATAGGGGCGAGCAGAGCGCCGCTCCCGAGTTTTTCAGCCGATAAATACAACTTGCCACCTCCGAAAGATACTCCGTAAATTTTAGCATAAAATGCACGCGGTTGCAATCGGTTATAAAAATAATGAGCCGATGCAAGAAAGGCATAATTACTTTGTGACCCGAATCCGTAAAAGCAAGGCGGGCGGGCAAAAAGGTGCTTAAAAGAGCGAAAGCGATGAAAAACAAAGGCCACAATCCGCAGGATAACCGTGAATTGTGACCTTCTTTATTATTGCCGTTCGGTCTGCGTCGAGTGCGGCAGTCCGTTTTATTTCTTGTCTGCGGAGACAGTCTCCTTCTCCTCGGCGTCCGAGCCGGGCTCGTTGAACTGCTTGAGGGATTCCACGGCGGCGGTAGCCTCTCTTGCGAGATCCGCGGCCTCCATGGCCTTCTTCGCGGCGGCGTCGACTGCCTGGGCGGCGAGCTGAGTCTTGTGACCCGCATCGGAATCGCCTGCGGCTTCGGCGGCCTTTGCCTCTGCGGAGAGCTTGTCGGCTTCCGCTTCGAGCTTTTCGGCCTCCTCCTTCGCCTTCATAGCGAGCTCGACCTTGTTGTTCGCGTCGATTTCCGCCATCATCTTTCTGATAGCGCGGGTGCTCATGCCCTGCTTGACATACTCGAAGTACTCATCGGACGGAATGCCTCCGATGAACGTCTCGGTATACTTGACCTTAACGCCGACCTTGGCGATGACGATGTTGATGACGAGCAGCGCTACGAGCGTTCCGAGGAACACATATGCGCCGACACCTATCGAACCGCTGAATATGTTGGGGAAGAACATGACGAGCTTCTTCGAGAAAAGGTCAAAACAAATTACAGAGGTCGTCGCGAGCACTATCACAATGCTGTTGAGGATAATGTTGCGGGACTTGCCGTGCTTGGAGCAGGCCATCGTGAGCAAAATGAGGCTGACAAGGATGAGCACTGCCGTGAGCAGAACGGTCACGAGCGATATAAAGTAGAGCAGGAATGTGTTCCCGAAAAAGCTCGAGCCGATAAACTTGAACAGTGCGTCAAAGTCAAGCGCCGAGACGGTATTATAAATCGTTATGGCGTTGACGGACACATTCTTCTCGAAGAACGGCCCCCAAAAGGAGACGTTCGCAAGAGGAAGCATGAGCGCTCCTATCGGCAGTATGCTGAGTATTATTCTGACTATTGTGAGGGGAGACCCGATAAACGAAGCCTTGAGTCTGTCAAGCTTCTTCTGGAATACGGCGTGTTCGCTCTCTGCCTTGTCGGCGTCCTCGAGCAGCCGCTCCTCCATTCCGTAGTAGATGAGATTGATGCCGCAGTGAGGGCAGGTGGGACGCCAATCCGAAACTTTAAGATGTGCGCCGCACTTTGGGCAATTAGCCATATCGTTTCCTCCAAACAGATTTTGTTGCCGCGAAATAACCCCTCGCGGCTTTGTTTGCGTACATTTCAATTAATTTTAACATAAAAAAAAGCAGAAATCAAGAAGAATTATACAGAAACTATAAAAATGTGTGAAAAAAATCATACACAATGTGCATCAGATGAACGCGCCGTCAATTCCTATAGTCTGACCCGTTATGAAGTCGGAGCCGTCGCCGGCGAGGAAGAGCATGAGCCGCGCCACCTCCTCGGGCGTGCCGAAGCGTCCCATCGGTGATTCTTCTTTCAGAAGCTCAAGCGTCTCGGAGCCCAAAGACGCATTCATGTCGGTATCTATAACGCCGGGGGCTATGCAGTTGACCTGAATGTTTGACGGAGCAAGCTCGCGCGCGAGCGCCTTTGTCAGCCCTATAAGCGCGGACTTTGCGGCGGAGTAGTGCACTTCGCAGGACGCGCCGGACACGCCCCACATGGAGGAGACGTTGATTATTTTTCCGCTCTTGTCGTGCACCATGTCGGGCAGAGCCGCCTGGGTGCAGTTGAACGCGCCCTTGACGGTGACGCCCATCATGCGGTCGAAATCCTGCTCGGTGATGTCGCAGAACATCTTCTGCTGAGCTATTCCGGCATTGTTTACGAGCACGCCTATTGCGCCCAGCTCCCTGCGGGCGAAGTCCGTCATTTCGTCAACGTCGCCGCGCACGCTCACGTCGGCCTTGAAACGAACCGCCCTGCCGCCCTGAGAATTTATCTCCTCGCAGAGCTTTTCGGCAGCGTCCTTTGCGGTGCGGTAGTTTATCAAAACGCCGAAGCCGTTTTTTGCAAAGGCAAGAGCCGCCGCACGGCCTATGCCGCCGGCAGCTCCGGTTATTATCACGTTTTTGTTAGTTACACTCATTTTACAAGCCCCGGAAATCCGCCGCCCGTGCCGTAAGCGGCAGATATGTCTGTGTAGCCCGCAGGCACCTTGAACAGGCTCTCATCGACCTTTGAGGAGAACTTGATGTCGTCGCAGACGAGCACGCCCTCGCTGCTGAGTATCTCCATCTTGACGAGCTCGTCGCCGTAGAAGTAGCATTTTATCGTGCTGTCGTTGCTCTTATATTCCTCGCAGATATATTTCTTGCCGTCAGCCTTGACCTCGGAGGTCTTGACATATTCCATGCCCTCGAAGTCTATCGCGGAAAGCGAGCCCATAGCCTCGTTGACGTCGCCCGCCTCGCTTGCGTCAAGGGCGAGATACATTCTGGCCTCGGGGAACACCATATAGAACTTCTGACCGTCCGAAATAAACGACATTGTCATGGCTACGCCGTTGCCCAAGGGAGCCTTCATGCTCATATAGGCTTTTTTGCCTGATTTGACCATCGTCAGGGGCATATTGACGGAGGCGCCCTGCATATTGGAGGAGCAGGTCGCGGTCATGGTGTAGGAATCGCGCTTTGAGTTCTTCTGGAAATAGGTGTAGAAGCGGGTCTTTTTGATGTCCTTTTTCGCGCCGTTGTCCTTTATCTCATGACCCTTCGGCATTGTCACGGGCTCGGTGCCCTCGGTTGTATCGGCGGACGAGGGGTCGGTTGAATCGAGACCGCTGAGGGCGCTCATTATGTCCTCAAGGCTCGAGGTGGTGCCCTCCGTGGTGTCGGGGGCGGTGGTGTCCGAGCTGCCGTCCTTGTTTTTGCAGGCAGCAAAGCTCAGCATGAGCACAAGACACATGAGAATACAGAGAATAGCCTTTTTCATTTTTATCATCATCCCTTTAAGAATATTTTTTGACATTCGGTTTGCTTTTTATGCCTTATCAATAGAATACAGTATATTGCGGATAAAATCAAGGGTATCGCCAAAATATGAACGAACTAAGTACGGGCGCGCGGTTGACTTTTGAGAGCGAAAAAAGTAAAATTACATCAGGAATATCCTTTTGTCAATCGTTATATTTATCGGAGGTGGACTCATGGATATAGATATCTCTCTCATATTCGGCGATGCGGCGCGGTGGATAATGCCCGTGCTCGCGCTGCTTGTCGCGGCGTTCTGCGTGCCCTCTCTGCTGAAGGGCAACAAGAAGATAGGCGTCACCGGATATCTTGTCAACGAGGCAAACGGCGACCGCCTGCCGCTGTCGGGCTACGAGGTGTCCGTCGGGCGGAGCAAGGCCTGCGATATCGTGCTGGGCTACAGCACCGTCTCGCGCTTTCATGCGGTGCTTTCAAAGCATAAAAATGTCTGGCGCGTGGCTGATACGCGCTCAAAGACGGGCACATATATAAACGCCGAAAAGATAGACAAGCCCCGCGCCCTTGCGGACGGGGACACGATAGTTTTCGGCAACGCGGTGTTTGTATTTGTGGAGAACTCGGCCATAGAGCCCGAGCGGGCTCCCGAAGCGGTCGGCGAGCGGGAGACCGCCGAATATACCGCGCCCGAGGATGTTCATGCGGACTATATAATAGATGAAAAGACCGGCAGCGCGTATAGAATAGACGGCCTTATAACCTGCATGATAGGCAGCGGCGACGACGTGCAGATAAAGCTCAAGAGGCAGAATGTCTCGGCGCGCCACGCCATGCTCGTGTTCGACGACGGAACGGGCAAATGGAGCGTTACGGATATGGATTCCGCCTACGGCACTCTGCTCAACGGCAGACCCGTCAGGCGCATGACGCAGCTTAACGACGGCGACACCATCAATATCTGCGGCAGCACGCTCACATTCAGATCAACGGGGGAGGCGAGCGCATGAAAAAGGCAATGAAGAGAACAAAATGGTGGCTCCCCGCGCTGATTTTACTCACGCTGTTTCAGATAATTTCAATGGCTCAGGTCGTCTTTGACGGCAACGGCACTCCGGATACGGAATGTCTCATCTTCTTCAGCGCGTATCTCGCCGTCGAGTGGGTGTATTTTGTTGCGATGTCGATAGCACGAAAGCGTGCCGACCCCGCGCTCGAAATGATGGCGTTTTTCCTGACCGGCATAGGGCTTGTTACGGTTGCTGGAGCGAACAAGGAGCTTCTCAAGACGCAGTTTATAGCGGATATGCTCGGCATATTCTGCTATGTTGCCCTGCTCTGGCTCATATCGAATGTTGACAGAGCCATGTTTATGAGAACGCCCATGGCCGTGGCGGCGGTGGGACTGCTCGTCCTGACGCTCATTCTTGCGCGCAACATAAAGGGCGCTTTCAACTGGCTCAGTATCGGCGGGATGTCGATTCAGCCCTCTGAGTTTGTAAAGGTCGCGTTTGTCTTTGTCGGCGCGGCGACTCTCGAAAAGCTTCAGACAACGCGCTCACTTACAAAATATATAATCTTCTGCGTCGTGTGCGTGGCTCTGCTCTTCCTCATGCGCGACCTCGGCGCGGCGCTTATATTCTTCGTCACGTTCATAGTCCTCGCTTTTATGCGCTCGGGCGACTTCCGCACGATAGTGCTCCTGTGCGTCGGCGCGGCGATGGCGGCGGGACTCGTGGTGCTTATCCGCTCCGATTTTGTCATGGCTCGCTTCGCAACCTACCGCCATGTCTGGGACGATATGTACGGCAAGGGCTATCAGCAGACGCGCGTGCTCATTTACAGCGTCAGCGGCGGCCTGCTCGGAGTCGGAATAGGGGACGGAAAGCTGAAAGAAGTCCCCGCAGCGACGGAGGATCTGGTGTTTGGCATGATCTGCGAGGAGTGGGGTATCATCATCGGTATCCTGGTTATCCTCTGCATTATGTTCATAGCGTTCCACAGCATCCGCTGCGCGAGCGGCGCACGCTCGGCGTTCTACGCCATATCGGGTATAGCGGCCGGCTGCCTCATGCTCTTCCAGACGGGACTCAATGTTTTCGGCGTCACGGATCTTCTGCCCCTGACCGGCGTCACCCTTCCGTTTATCAGCCGAGGCGGTTCGAGCGCGATATGCTGCTGGGCGCTGATAGCGTTTATAAAGGCGGCGGATAACCGCACCTGGATAGGCTCGAAATATTATCTCGAGGCCGAGGCCTGAGCCGCAGAAAGGACTGATTAAATGAAAGGCATAGCAAGACGCTCAAAGCTCATGTTTGCGCTCGTGGCACTTTTCCTTGCGGGCGTGATAGTCCTTGCGGCGACCTTCGGCATCAACGCCGAAGCATGGGTGTTCAAGCGCGCCAATAAGCATATATATTCATCGGGTCAGATAGTTGCGGCGGGTACCATTTATGACCGCAACGGCAAGGTGCTGGCTCAGACGGTAGACGGCGAGAGAAAATATAACTCGAGCAGCACCGTGCGCCGCGCCACCCTCCACACGGTCGGCGACCTCGAGGGCTTTATCTCAACCGGAGCGCACAGCGCGTTCCGCGGCGAACTCACGGGCTACAGCTTCTTAAACGGCGTATACGACCTGAAGAGAAACGGAGCGGGCAACGACATAACCCTGACTATAGACGCCGACCTCTGCGTCACGGCGTATAATGCCTTGAACGGCAGAAAGGGCGCGGTGGGCGTATATAACTACAAGACGGGCGAGATTCTCTGTATGGTCTCGACTCCGACCTATGACCCGTATTACAAGCCCACCGATATCGGCAGCGACACCACGGGGAAATACGAGGCGATATATCTGAACCGCTTCCTCTCCGGCGTGTTCACTCCCGGCTCGACCTTTAAGATAGTCACGGCGATAAGCGCTATAGAAAATATACCCGATATAAATTCGCGCACCTTTACCTGCACCGGTCAGTACAAGACCTCGACGGGTATCGTCAAGTGCAACTCCGTCCACGGAAAGGTCAATTTCCAGCAGGCGCTGAGCAAATCCTGCAACAGCACCTTCGCCTGCATTGCCGAGGAGCTCGGCAACGACGCGCTGACAAAGACCGCCGAGCAGGTCGGCTTCAACAAGCGCATAACGGTAGACGGAATAAATGTCACCAAGAGCTATTTCACCCTCAAGGATGCGGTCAGCGTCGACCGCGGCTGGGCGGGCATAGGTCAGTATCAGACTCTTGCCAATCCCTGTCAGATGCTCACCATGATGGGCGCTATAGCAAACGGCGGCAGCGCACCCGTACCCAAGCTCCTGAAAAATAACAGTTCCTTCGGTTCGCTTACTGCGCCCACTCTCAAATATCTCGATTCGAGCGTTGCGAACACAATAAAAAATATGCTCAGAACAAACGTCACTACTCACTACGGCGAGGGCAGGTTCCCCGGGCTTCAGCTCGGCGGAAAGACCGGCACCGCGCAGGTCTCGGACGGCGAGCCTCACTCATGGTTTGTCGCGTTCTCCGAGCGTGAGGATCTCCCGCTGGCAGTCGTCGTCGTTGTCGAGCACGGCGGCGAGGGCATCAGCGCGGCGGCGCCGATAGCCAATAAGGTCATGCAGGCTGCGGCTAAAAAAGGCGTGAACTGAAAAAATAAAACTTCGGCATCCGCATAGCTTTCACGGATGCCGATTTTTTATGAACAAAATCACGTTTTCGAAATTCATATGAGAAAATTTTCGAAAAATAGTTGACATTAAGAAAATAATACCGTAGAATATAATTGCCGGGAAGAATCGGCAATAAAAATTCCAAGGAGGCTTTCGGATGAAAAAGATTGTAAGTATGTTAACTGCTCTGCTGCTGTTTGTTTCATTTGCCATGTGCGCAAGTGCCGAAGCTTCAAAATACGGAGGGGTGGCGGCGGACGAAACCGTTTATGCCGAAGGAAAAGATATCATAATCGGCGAAATAACGGATTTGTGCGACGGATATACCTGCACGGTTGTTGAAGGCCTCGGCGAAAACGAAGAAACCGAACCCTTGTCGATTACCGATAAAACAAAGACAAAAACATTTATCAACCATATTACAGATAAAGACGGAAAGATTGTCTGCACTTTGCAGGTTGTCGTGAAAGGAATGTATTCTCCGACAGACAGAATCTCTGAAATAACAAGCCTGAATTATGTGCGCCACGGAAGCAATTCGAGCCATATGTCAATTTCAGATGATGTGAGCGGAAATACCGCCGTGCTGAGGCTGTATTATTTCGGTAAATATATCGGAAAATTCAACTACAGAATATATTATAACGGCAATATCGAGCAGAGCTGATTTTTTATCTGTCGGCTTCGGGGCTTTCTCTTCCGGGAAAGCCCCGATTTTTATTTTATCTCCGCTCCGGTGTAGTAGTGTTTGATTATCTCCTGCCAATCCGAGCCCTGACGCGCCATATAGTCGGCGCCGTATTGGCTCATGCCGACCCCGTGCCCGTAGCCGCGAACGGTTATTTTAAATTCACCGTCCGAGCATTTTATCTCAAAGCACGCGCTGCGCAGCCCCAATATTTCGCGCACCTGTGCGCCCGTGAATTCTTTTTTGCCTATGACGGCGAGGGAGATATAACCGCTGTCCGTTTTCTTTATTTCGCCTACCCATTTTTTGCAGTCGCCGCCGAGCTCCGCGCCCGAGCCCGCGAACGCCTTTTTGAATTCGTCCTCTGTCAGCGTCAGCGCCGAGGAGTAATCGGGCGAGAGCTTGTCGCCCGCGCTCGTGACGCTCTTTAGGTAGGGGACATCCTTGCCCCAGACCTCCTCTGCGGAGAAGGTCTGTCCGCAGCTTATCGCGTGGAACGCCGCGGTTATTGTTTCTCCGTCATAGGTTATCACCTTGCCGAAAACGTCATTAACCGCCTCCTCGATTTTCTTTTCGTAGGTCTCGTATTTGTCGCCCCATTTTTCTTTTCGCGCCGCCGCATCCAAATAGCCCTGATGCACGGCGCTGTCGTCGGTTATGTCTGCGCCGCCGAGCGAGGGGTCGGGACTTGAACGCTTCTTTACTGCATATGTATAGCATACGGCGGCCTGCGCGCGCAGAGCCTGCGAGTGATAGACGGGCGGCATCTCCGCCGCTACCGCGCCGACGACATACTCGAACATATCGATTTCGTTTATCTTCTTTGTCGACGACGAGAGAACGAGTATCGATTCTCCGCCGTCCTGCGAGTCCGCTTTCGTAATTTTGACGGTGCCGCTTTTTTCTTCTTTTGCCCCTCCCGTTGCGGCGAGCGGGCAGATGAACATAACCGCGACCAAAATAATTAAAATAAATCCCGTATTTTTCAAAGCTTTTTACCTCCCGACCCTCGGCAAACTTGACTTTTAGTGCCGTTTTGGTGTAAAATTATACTCTAATACATTATTTATAGACAGAACAGGAAAGGAGTCTAACGCATGACAGATTATATATCCTCTATCGATCAGGATTCCCTTAACAGCTTATGCGAAGAAATAGGCAAGTATAACAAGATAAACCCTGCCTATTTTGACCGTTTTCAGGTCAAGCGCGGTCTGAGAAATTCGGACGGTACCGGAGTTATGGCGGGACTTACAAAGATATGTAACGTCCAGGGCTACTATGTCAGCGACGGCGAGCGCGTCCCGATAGACGGCAGACTTATCTACCGAGGAATCGACGTGCGCGAAATAATCAGCGGCTGCGAGCAGGAGGGACGCTTCGGCTTTGAGGAGGTCGTATGGCTGCTCCTTTTCGGAACTCTGCCTTCAAAAAGACACCTTGAAATATTCAAAAACGTCCTCGCCGAGAGCCGCGAGCTCCCCAACGAGTTCATTGAGGACATGATAATGAAGGCCCCCTCGCACAATATCATGAACAAGCTTTCGAGAAGCGTGCTTGCGCTTTATTCATATGACGAGAACCCGGATGACATCTCGGTCGAGAACGTCCTTCGCCAGTCGATTCAGCTGCTCGCGCAGGTGCCCATGATAATGAGCTATGCCTATCAGGTCAAGCGCCGCAATTTCTATCACGAGAGTATGTATCTCCACCCGGTAGATAAGACGCTGAGCACCGCGGAGTCGGTTCTCTACTCGATAAGAGCGGATAAAAAGTTCACCCCCGAGGAGGCGCATATGCTTGACATCTGCCTCATGCTTCACGCGGAGCACGGCGGCGGCAACAACTCGACCTTCGCCACCCGTGTGCTCACCTCGAGCGGCACGGATACATATTCCGCTATCTCTGCGGGCATCGGCTCGCTCAAGGGACCCAAGCACGGCGGCGCGAATATAAAAGTTGCCGAGATGGTCGAATATATCAAGCAGGGCGTCGAGGACATTACCGACGCCGATCAGGTTGCCGATTTTCTCAAAAAGATACTCAGGAAAGAGGCGGGCGACGGCTCGGGACTCATCTACGGTATGGGTCACGCGGTCTACACCCTCTCCGACCCCCGCGCCGTTATACTCAAGGAACACGCAAGAAAATTTGCGGAGAATACCGAGCTCGAGGACGAGTTCAAGCTCCTTGAGCTTATCGAGACGCTCACTCCGAATATACTCGAGGAGCTGCGCGGAGACAAAAAGGTCATGTGTGCAAACGTCGACCTCTATTCGGGTCTTGTCTATAAGCTGCTCGGCATTCCCGAGGATCTGTTCACCCCGCTGTTTACCGTTGCCCGCGTTGCGGGTTGGTCGGCGCACAGAATGGAGGAGCTGATGACCGGCGGCAAGATAATCCGCCCGGCATACAAGAGCGTGTGCGCCCAGCGCAAATATGTAAGGCTCGACGAAAGACTTGACAGCTATCCCGGCGAGCTCAAGTATATCCCCAGCGACGAGCGCGCCTGATAAAGATAAAATTAATTTTTAGGACTTGATACAATGCCGAAAAACAAAAAGGTCTCAATGCTTAAAACCATGCTGATAGCTCTCGCGGCGGTGCTTCTGGTGCTTGTTCCGGTGCGCTGCTATCAATTTGCCTCCGGTCTGCTCGAGCCCGTAACGGGCTTCTATAAAGACGGCAGCCCGAGCATATGGGTGTCGTATATCCTGCTTGCCGCAGCCTCGGCAGCGTTTTTGATTATCGCGATAGCAAACAGGAAAAGGATATCCTATTCTACCGAGAAGTTCGGTTCGACAGGACTCGCAATAGCGGCTTTTATGTTCGCTCTGACGCTGATAATAGACGCCGTTATGCAGTATAAAACCGTCTTTGATACGGCTACGGACAGCGCCATTATGTACGGCACGGAGTCGGTTCAGTATCTCAAAACGGGACTTGTTTCGAGGGGGCTCGAGGGCTTCTGCGCCATTGTGTCGGCGGTGTTCTTCGTCCTCTTCGGCTACGGGCATTTAAAGGGCAAGTCAAATGCTTCGGAATCGAAGCTTATGGCGCTGTTCCCCGTGCTCTGGTGCATATTCAGGCTCATGCACCGCTTCATGCGTACCATAAACTTCCTCAATGTCTCCGAGCTTCTCTATGAGCTGTTCATGTGCGTGTTTCTCATGGCGTTTCTCATGGCGTTCTCCCAGCTCAACTCCAAGGTCGGGAACGACAAGTTTGACTGGAAGCTCGTCGGCTACGGACTGCCTGCCATGCTGTTTTCCGTGCTCTGCTTCCTGCCGCGGTTTATAATGACCCTTGTCGGCAAGAGCTATGTGCTCTGCAATCAGTCGCCCATAGAGTGGTGCGACCTCGGTGCGGCGGTGTTTATCTGCGCGCTGCTTCTGACGAGACTCACCTTCGGCGAGAAAGACACACAGACCGCCGCGGCGGACGAAAATACAGAGAGCTGATGTTTTTAGATAATTTTCTGATAGCTGCCGAGCAGGTGGCGATACTGTATATCCTTGTCGCCGTCGGCTTTATAGCCGACAGGACAAAGCTGTTCACGGAGAAGGCGGCTCGCCTCTGCACGGACTTGATGTTCTATATCATAACCCCCGCAAAGATAGTGCAGTCGTTTATCTCCATGGAGTTCAGCCGCGAGTCGGCTACGCGCCTTGCGATAGCCGCGGCGTGCGGCGCAGGGATACACCTGATAGGCGTGGCGGTCAGCTCCGCCGTGTTCAACAAATCGCCTATAGGCAAGGCGGCTATATTCAAATATTCGAGCGTCTACGGCAACTGCGGGTATATGGCTCTGCCGCTCGCCTATGCCGTGCTCGGCGACGAGGGCGTGTTCTACGGCTCGGTCGTCATAATGATGTTCCACCTGTTCTCTTTTACCCACGGCATCTGGATGATGTCGCGCTCCGAGACGGGTGAAAAGACGAAGTTCAACGTCAAGAATATCCTTATAAACCCGGGCACCATCTCGCTCGTTATCGGCCTGCCGCTGTATCTGCTGAAAATTAATCTGCCCAATGTAATAGGCGCGCCTATAGACTATTTGGCGGCGCTCAACACGCCTGTGGCGATGCTGATTTTCGGCACATATCTCTCGAACGCAAAGATAAAATCCGCGCTCAGGGAGTGGAGGATACTCTGCGTAGCGCTGATAAAGCTCGGGGTGATACCGCTTGTCTGCCTCGGCGTTTTCAGGCTCTGCGGCATAACGGGAGCACTGCTGACCGCCATGATAATCGCGGCGAGCGCACCGCCCGCAAACATAACGGTCGTCTTTGCGGCGAAGTACAACAAGGATACGGGGCTTGCGTCCCAGACGGTCGCAATAGTCAGCTTTATTTCGATAGTGACCATGCCGCTGTGGATAGGGCTTGCAAGTACAATGTAAAAAGAATCAAAAAATGTGTTGAACCCCAAGACTCCGTCGGAGAAGCCTCGGGGTTCATTTTTATAGCGCGGCAAAAATCATCATCTCTAACTCCGATTTCGCGCACGCGCCACGATAAAAGCCGTTGTTCTCCCGCCCCACCTTTAGGCGTGGGAGTCAGGAGTTTTCGCATTTTCGTTTGTTCCGCTCGCCGTATTTCGAAATCAGCACAGTTCATAGCCCATATTACCTGTTTTCCGTTACCTGAACACCCTAAATTCAAAAAAATTGAAAAAATTTAAAAAATATGTCTTGAACACTTGAAAAAGTCAAAAAACAATGATATACTTTGTATAAAGTAATGTAAATTGAGTTATTGCACTTATTTTAAAAAACACCGAGGTGACAAAAACAGGAAATGCGAGGACGGGACAATGACGATGCATACGAGGACAGATACGTTTTTTGAGCGGTGCGTTACCGCTTTTTTGTCACGCCTTGATTTCTTGGGTTCGCCCGGCAATTTAACAGTTTTATCATGCTTTAAGGCAGAGCGCGTTTGCGTTCTGCCTTTTTTGTACCCCTGCGACGGAAAGACTCGCGGTTTTGCACGCAGCAAGGCGCAAGGGCGCCGGCTCGGAGAAATAAACTGCCTTTGATTTCGCGGTTGAAAAGTTCTTAGATTGAGGAGGTGCGTTGCCGATTTCGTTTTCGACTGCGGTTTATATAGAGGGCTGTGTCAATAACCCTAATATGCGGGTGAGACATCGAAACAATGAATTGCTAAAAGGCAAGAAGAAACATATTTTGAGAGGTGATATTTATGAAGAAGAGAAAAATCGGCAAAATGGTGTCGCTGCTTGTTGCCACAATACTCGTTGCAACGGCAATGATTCCTGCTGCCGGTGTGCTTGCGGAAAGCATTGAGGCCGCAGCTAATCGAAATGCTGTGATATCGGTAACAAATCTTGATGCCCTGCACGCACACATTAAAAGTGCGACCAACGCGAACGGATATTCAGACAAAAAGCCAATCCAGCTCAGGCTTGATGCGGATATCGAGATTCCGCTGTTCTATTGCCTAGTTGTGAAGGGCACCGACAAATACACAACCGAAGCCCAGGGCGGCATCTCGATTCTGGCGAGAGCCTGGATAGGCTATGCGGCGGGAGATTTTCGCGTTGACGGTATACCGAGAAGCTATGACAATACCGTCATCACGATTCCCGAGGGAGCATATGTTTCCCTTGACCTCAACGGTCATGCCCTGAAGATGAGCGATGACTACAAGACCCGCGGCAAAGGGCTTGACGGAAGAATCCCGGATCCCGAGGATACCTCTAAGCCGCTGACGACAAGCACCGGCGCCGGCAATAAATTCCCGATAGGCAAGGTTATCGACGCCACTCAGACGGCTTCTGTCATTACCGTTAAAGGACAGCTTACCGTCAAGGACACATCAAGCGGTCAGACGGGCTCCATTTCCGGCGGAACGGGCAGCTATCTTGACGCTTTTAGCATTGACAACGGTCATGACGGCAGACTCCCGTATAAAACCGGCGATGGAAAATCCGTATATGCTTTAAAGGTCAGAGACAATGTGCGAACATTGAGACTTGAAAAGGCTCCCGCGATGAACACCGTCGGCGGCGGAGGCGTTCTTGTCAGAGGACCCAATGCGGTCTTTAACCTTGAAGGCGGCAACATCCGCGATAACTTTGTATGGATCGGAGAAAACTACGAGCTGTATACCGCGTCAAACGACGGCTATGTCCGTTATGGCGAGGGCGGCGGCGTCTGCGTTAGAGACGGGGCGACCTTCAATATGTCCGGCGGAAGGATTTCCAATAATGTCGCGCGTGCTTACCACGGAAACAAGGCGGACGGAACACGCGCCCGCGGCGGCGGTGTCTTTGTTGACAACAACTGCGTCATGAACTTTACCGGCGGAAAGATAGAGAATAACTCCACCTACTCAAGACAGACGAAGAGCGGAAGCGGAGAAGACATCCCCAAAAGTAACGGCGGCGGCATTTTTGTCCATAGGGGCGGCGTGCTCAATATGTGCGGACCCGACAACATTCAGGACCTGAGCGATCTGGACAACTTCCCGATAATTGCAAACAATATGAGCGGAACATATTTGCCCAACGGCGGTTGGGGAGATGCATCGGGTGCGGGTCTTTATGTCCGCGGAACTGCAAACCTCAGACATGCGGTTATCACCGGCAACAGCTTCTCGCGTTTCCAGCAGGCGGACTACACGAAGGAATCAAGATTTGTGGTCGAAACTGTTCTGCGGGATCCTGATACCGGCAAGGTCATCTATGTCAACCCGAACAATACGAACGAAACTATCAACCCCGACACAGGCGAGCCCTATGAGGCGGGCGATACCATAAACGGCGCAAGAGTTACACCGAAAACCAGTAAAAGCACAAGCACAAACGATACCTGGCTCTACGGCGTTTATACCTCGGCGAAAGACCGCAAGGTTTTCACCAACGGAGCGGGAGTTTTTATTGACGGCAGAGAAGCCGAGACGGCGCTGAATATCGGCGAGCAGGTCTGGATTTACGATAACTGGGATCTTGTTTCCACAAACTTCGTTAATGATTGCATATCCCAGGACGATGTCTGCCTGACTTTGGATGCCGCCAGTAATTATGTCCACAAGGACTCCTTTATCTCTCTTGCAGCTCCGGCGCATGAGTCGAAGATCGGCGTCAATGTCATAGGCGGTCAGCAAGACCGGCCTGTCGGAATAAAGGCAAAGCTTCCCACTCAGGGCACAAAGGCTTATTCCGGCTTTGTCAGCGTTTTCGGCGATTATCGCGGAAACTACACTCCGCAGCAGACCGATGTCCAGTTCTTCTGGGATAACGGCGCCAACGGCGGCACAGTCAACAATCCGGCGCCGGACTATGCGGTTATCTACAGCCCCACGAAGACCACGGTTAACGCTAACAGCTCGCTTTCCGGCGCAGTATATGAGACGCCCACTTATCTTCTCTTCGGCGCTAAAACAAATGCATATGCCAACGGACAGTATAAGGGCTATGTTATGAAGAACTATAATGAGGCCGATATTCACTATTATGCGCACACCGATTATGACGGAGAACATAAAAATATCAATTGGAGACTCGATCGCAACAGCGCTCCTCTTACATTTGAAAAGGGAAACACCGTTCCCTTTATCGCGCCACTCAACAGACCTAATTACGACCTCTATAAGAGCGGCTGGATCGGCGCTCTCAAGAACAAGGACGGCAATTTCATCTCCACTGCAGGCGAGACCTCCGTGGCTTACAACGTGAGCACCGGCGAGGAGTATACCGACCTCTACTTCAAGGGCTGGGAGTTCTATGCCCCTTACGGTCACAGAACCATCCCCCCGCTTAATTTCATGAATCCTTTGACCCCGGGTGACGCAGATAACGATCCGAACGATCCCAAATTCCGGCACTCCTTTACAGCAGACAACCTTCTGACCTGGAACGACAACGAGCTGCATCAGTCTGTTCCGGCCTATACCGCAAAGTGGTATACCAGGTCCGAGCTTGCCGCCGCAAGACAGGATATTTCCGTCACCAAGGGAGCGCTCCTTATCGGCAAAGACGGCAAGGTTTATATCAGGGTTGCGGCGCTTCTCGGCGGTTACATGACCGACCTTCAGAATGTTCAGCCCAGCAGGCATACCGCAGCCGACGGCACTGAGCTTTATTTCAACAAGCCCACCTTCGTCGCTTCTTATACCAACGCCACCCCCACCCTTGAGGGCGGCTATAAGACCACGACTCAGAACGGTACTCCGTTCGAGGCTCGTATAACCAAGAAGCTTATCAGCAACGCCACCAACAAGAAGGTCACCCTTGATACCTGGAACTATGTCCCCGGCAACAACAGTGCCTTCGCCGGCGACGCATGGACTCAGTGGAACGTCGGAAAGAACCACCACAACAAGTTCGGCGATCCCAGCTTCCTCGGCATTATGTGGGTCGATATCGATACCGGTATTACATATAATTCCGAGACTCAGACTTATACGGGCGATACCTCCAAGGTTATCTATGTAACGCCCTGCGTCGAGGTCACCGATTTTTCCGGCAACACTCACTACAGCTACTATTACGGCGAGTCCAGAGCTTACAGCGTCGAGCAGCTTATCGCAGCCGATAATAATTAAAGGGGGGAGAGGTATAATGAAAAACAAGAATTACGAGAAGCCTCTTGCAGAGATTATCTGCTTTGACCTTGCTGCTGTCAGAATGGGCATCGGCCTTGATTCCCAGCATATAGACACTGCAAGAGAGGCACAGAGAACAAAAGGAAAAGCAGATGTCGGCGATCTGGATAACTGAGAAAGGAGCAGAATAAAATGAAGAAAACACTCAAAAGAGTTCTTGCCGTTATACTTGTGCTTGTCCTTAGCTTGACTGCACTTGCGGCTGTTGCCTCCGCTGCTCCGGCAGCCGAGAAGGCCGAATCTGCAAGCGTCGGCAGCGCAATCGGCAGCTTCTTCAAGAAGATTGCAAATGCAATTAAGGGCATCATCGACAAGATAGTCGGCGGCATTAAGCCCGAGCCCAAGCCGGAGCCCGATACTACGGCTCCCGCAGAGCCAAACGCTCCGGCAGAGGATTCCGGATTCGAGTTTGTCCGGGATTCCGGCAAGCTCGAGCATGTAGGCGATTTCCACTAATGGAGTTCACTGCAAAAATTGCAGATTTAACGGTAGGTATTTCCTGCAAACACAGCCTCGTTGAGACTATGTGCAGGGAGTACCTTACCGAGGCTGCCCCTATGTTTTGCGTAAGGGCTTCCGAAGAACACAAGGAGAAGCTCAGAAATTATTTTCCGGGCTTCTCCGAAGTCTTTTCCGACGATTATCTTGAAGTGCTCGCCATAAGCGAATGCATTTACGATGAGGTTTTCAATTATGATGCCGCGGTTTTTCATGCGGCGCTGATTTCCTTTGACGGCCGCGGGGTTGCCTTTGCAGCGCCCAGCGGTATCGGAAAAAGCACGCATATAAAGCTTTGGAGCCGTCTGTTCGGCGATAGGGTCGAATGCGTCAACGGCGACAAGCCGCTTTTCCTTTTCCGTGACGGAAGGCTTTTCGGCGCAGGCACCCCATGGTGCGGAAAAGAAAAATGGGGCTGCAACAAAACGGTACCCGTCGAAGCTCTGTGCTTTATAGAAAGAGACCTTATCAACAGCATAGAAAAAATTGAGGATAACGGCGAAAAGATGCGGCGAATGTTTTATCAGCTGACGATTCCCGAGGATCGCGGCGAGCTGAGACAGAAATATCTCGACTTTGCAGATAAGCTGATAAATACCGTCCCGTTCTATCTTCTGCGCTGCAACATGGAGTTGAGCGCCGCGCAGACGGCACACGACGGAATCTTCGGAGACGAATAGGGCAGTTAGGAACAAACAACAGAGCCGCAATTTGCAGCAGACAATGCAAATTGCGGCTTCGATTTTAAGTTTATTTTTGCTCCCGTACAGATAGGGACAAAGAAAAAGTTTCCGTATCGAATGCGGCAGTCCCGCATATTTTTATCCGTCAGTCCTCTTTTTTGTCCTTTTCATCTTTCTCTTCCTCCGGCTCTTCGACCGTTACCGAAATCTCCATAACTCTGCGCTGCTCTACGTCGGTGACGAGGACGGAAAGATTTTTGTATTTAAACGTGTCGCCGACCTCGGCCATTTTGCCGAGCTGCTCGAGCACCCAGCCGCCTACGGACACCGATTCGGAATCCTCGTCCTCCTCGAGGTCGAAATATTCAAACATCTTGTCGAGCTGCGCGCTGCCGAGTATCTTCACCGTGCCGTCGGGCTGCGGCGAAAACTCCTCGACTACCTCGTCGTTCTCATCCCATATCTCGCCGACAAGCTCTTCGAGTATGTCCTCCATGGTGACTATTCCGAGTGTGCCGCCGAATTCGTCCGCGACAACCGCCATATGCGTCTTTTTCTGCTGCATGAGCTTTAGCAGCTCGCTTATCTGCATCTGCTTTGCTATGTAGACGGTCTTTTTGATTATCGAGGATATCGGCTGCTTCCCGGTGAGCACATATTTGTTGAAGTCTCTGATGTGAATAAAGCCGATTATATCGTCCGTGTCGTCGGAATATACGGGCAGGCGCGAGAAGCCGGAGTCGTTGAACACCGAGGCTATCTTTTCGACGCTGTCATCCTTTGAGACGGCGATAACGTCAACGCGCGGGGTCAGAATATCGCCGACGGGGCACTCGTAAAAGGAGATGGCTGAGCGGATAAGGTCGCTCTCGTCCTCGTCAAGCCCGCCGCCGGACTCCGCCTCGTCAACGATGTTCAAAAGCTCGTCGCCGGTTATCGTGTCGTCCTTTTTGAATTTAAAAATCTTGCTCAGAAGCTTTTTCCAGAGCATGAAGAACGCCACAACGGGGGTCAAAATGACCGTAATCGCCTTTAAAAACGGCGTTGCGAACATGGCATATCTTTCGGGCATCTCTTTGGCTACCGTTTTCGGTGTGACCTCGCCGAAGATGAGCAGAAGGACAGTCATGATTATTGTCGAGACCGTCGGGCCGCGGCTCTCGTTTATGAGCTTGATGAAAAGCACCGTCGCCACGGACGAGGCCGTGATATTTACTATATTGTTTCCTACAAGGACGGTGGAGAGCAGCTTGTCGTAGTTCTCGCCCATCTTGTATGCGTTGGCGGCCTTCTTGTTGCCGTCGTCCGCCATGGTCTTGAGTCTTATTCTGTTGAGGGAAGTGAACGCGGTTTCGGATGCCGAGAAAAATGCCGAAAACAGTATGAGAAGTACAAGGCAAATTATCTGCACCCAACTTCGGGTATCCAAAAAAATTCCTCCAGTGCGGTTTGCCGCATATATATATTCATAACTATAGCACAAACTTTTCGTTTGTTCAAGAAAAAACCGCATTCGGCGGAATGCGGCTTTTGTTATTACAGAGCTATCATGTCGCGCAGCTCCGAGGCGAGGTCTGCGGCGAGGCGCGTGCCGTTTATCAGGGCGCGCTTGGGCAGCTTCGAGATAAAGCCGTCATCCTCGAGAGTGACGTCGCCCGTGTAGTTTATGTCATGCAGCGCCTGCGCTATCGCTTTCCAGTCGAGCTTGCAGGTGAAGGGCGGCATATGCAGGTCCTCCATATAGTTGTTGTCATGAACGTGCAGAGCCGTGAGCCTCCTGTGACCGAGTGCTCTTATAGCGTGCGCCGCGTCGTCGCCGACAAGGCCGCTGTGGCCGAGGTCGAGGCAGACCGTGAAATATCTCGGGTCGAGCGCGTCATAGTATTCGGCGAGCTGCTCGCCGTAGCTGCACACATTTGCGAGCATGACATGGCGGCGGTCGTCGTGGCCGAACATATTCTCGAGCGCTATTTTTATCCCGAACTCCTCGCAAAGGGGCTTGAGTGAATTATAGAAATCAATGTTGAACTGCTTTTGATCCACCCCGTCCGGGCAGGCGGTCGGATGGACGATTATCTGCTCTGCGCCTATTTTGCCTGCGACGCGGATAGAGAGCTTCAGCTTTTCATAGACAAAATTATTGTATTCCTCGTTGCCGAATCGGTAGCTCGGGAACGGGGCGTGCGCCTGATTGAACGGGAGGGAATATTTTTCGCTCGTCTGCCTGAGCGTGCCGACAAGCTCATCCTCGCTCATAAGCCCGAGCTCGCTCTCACGCGAGCTGTTCATATAGAACATGGAGAAGTCGAGCGCGTCAAAGCCCGCATCCCTGAATATTTTCATGCCCCCGTCAATGCCGAAGGCGGGAAAAATGACATCCGTCTGAGTTGATATTTTCAATATGCACACCGCCTTGTAATTTTTTCAGTAACATTATAGCAGAGAGTTTTCTGATATACAATATCAATGTACTAAATATGGTATAGCAAAACTCGGGATATGTGATATAATCTTTATGTGAAATCTGTTTGACGGAGGGATAAAATGCTGCGACTGATTCTTTCGCCCTCGGTGGGCGGTACCGCGGGGTATCTCTATGACGCCGTGGCGGCGCTCGCGTCGTCGGGCGGCGAGGCGGTGCTGATAGTGCCCGAACAGTATTCCTTTGCCGCGGAGCGCATAGTGCTCGAGCGGCTCGGGACTGCCGACGCTCAGCGCGTCGAGGTGCTGAGCTTTACGCGCCTTGCTAATACCGTGTTTAATTCTGTCGGCTGGGATAAGGGCAAACGTCTCAACGAGGCGGGGAAAATACTTCTTATGAGCCGCGCCCTCGAGCAGTGCGCCGATAAGCTGACGGTCTATGCCCGCAGCGCGGACAGCCCCGCCGTGGTGCGCGAGCTGCTCGTGCTCAGCGAGGAATTCTGCCAATGTGCGATATCCTCCGAGGATATCGTCAGCGCCATGAACAACATGGAAGAGGGACTTTTAAAGGACAAGCTCGGCGACATTTCGCTGGTTTTTTCGGTCTATGACTCGTTTGTTTCGGACGGCTGGCTTGACGACAGCCGTATGCTGACCCGCCTCAAGGACAAGCTCGCGGAGAGCGGGTATTTCAAAAACAAAACGGTGTTTTTCGACTCCTTCCGCGGCTTTACCGCGCAGGAGTTCGGTATTATCGGAAAAATACTCACTCAAGCGGACGATGTCTGTGTCGCGCTGAACGCGCCCGACCTTACGGATGTCGGCAGCGACGATATATTTTATCATACGAAGAACACCGCGAAAAAGCTTATTAAAATCGCAAACAGCGTCGACGTGCCTTGCGCAAAGCCCGTCACCGTCAATGAGCCGAACAGCGACGCCGCGCTCGATGCTCTCGCAAAGGATTTCCTGAGCCCCGAGGCGGACGTGTTCGAGGGCGAGTGCGGGAGCATAGCGGTGGTCGCGGCGCCCGATATCCGCAGCGAGTGCGCCTTTATCGCGGCGCAGATAAAGAAAATGCTTCGAACCGGCGAATACCGCAGCCGCGATATTGCCGTTATAGTGCGTGACGACAAGTCCTATATCCGCCCGATGATGACCGCCCTTGCGAAATGCGGTGTGCCCGTGTTCGAGGACAGGCGGCAGCCCGTTATTAATCAGCCGCTGATGACGCTCGTCCGCGCCGCGCTGAAGATAGCCGACACGGGCTTTGATACGGACAGCGTCCTGCGCGCTCTGAAAACCGGACTCTGCCCGCTTGAGGCGGACGAAGTCTCGGACATTGAGAATTATACTTACCTCTGGCAGATAAACGGCTCGGGCTGGCTGAAAAAATGGGAGTCGAGTCCCGACGGCTTCGGCGAGATGACCGAAAGCGCCTCGGCGGAGCTCGAAAGGTTGAACGCCCTGCGCGAAAAAGCGGTTGAGCCGTTTGCGAGGTTCAGAAGCAAGCTTAAAAATAACGACGGCGAGGGCTGCGCAAAGGCTGTGTTTGAGCTGCTGAGCGAGATCGACACGGCGCAGAGGCTCAAAGAGCTTGCGATTTATCTTGAGGATTCGGGCGAGAGCGTGCTCGCGCTCGAGACGGAGCGGCTCTGGGATATCCTCTGCTCGCTGCTCGATGTCGCGGCGCAGACGCTCGGCGGCACTCCCGTAAAGGCGGCGCGCTTCGCCCGTCTCTTTGACCTCATGCTCTCCACCGTCACCCTCGGTGAGATACCGCATTCCTTGGAGGAGGTGACTATAGGCTCGGCGCAGAGGATAAGACCCATAGCGCCCAAGGCCGTGTTCGTCCTCGGAGCCAATGCGGGAAAGCTGCCGCTGAATCCGACTCAGGGCGGAATGCTCAACGCTGACGAGCGCGAACGTCTCGCGCAGGCGGGCATGGAGACCGCGATATACGGCGAGGACAGAGTGGCCGAGGAGCGCTTCATAGCCTACACCGCGTGCTGCTGCGCAAAGGAGAAGCTGACGGTCAGCTTCCCGTCTAAGAGTGCGCAGGGTGAGGAGCTCAGCGAGTCGGAAATAGTCACTTTTATCCGCGAGCACTTCCCGCTTGCAAGCCGGACGGACACCATGACTGCCGACAAGCTCGACCTCGTCGAGGGAAAAGCCCCGGCATTTGAGCTGACGGCGGCACTGATGCGCCGCGGCGGCGAGCTCTACGAGTCGCTGAGAAAATATTTCGCGCAGGACGCCGACTATTCGGGCAGACTTGCGTCGCTCGACGGAGCTGCCGCCGAGCGAACGTTCAATATAGACAGCCGCGAGACGGCTTCGCGCCTTTTCGGCATGAATATGAATATCTCGCCCTCGAGAGCCGAGACCTATTACCGCTGCCCGTTCTCCTACTACTGCCGCTACGGACTCAAGCTCAAGGAGAACAAGAGCGCGACCTTCGATCCGCTTCAAAAGGGCACGGTCATACATTTTGTGCTCGAACGTCTGCTCCGCGAATTTACCGCGCAGGAGCTCTGCGAGCTCGACGACGGCGAGCGCTATGAAAAAATAGGCGAGTATTTAAACGCCTATCTCGAACGCTACCTTGACCGTTCGCAGAGGTCAAAGAGATTCCTCTATCTCTATGAGCGGCTCGCGCGCAGCATAGACGCAGTCGCCGCAAGGCTTGCGGACGAGTTCAGAAACAGCGACTTTTATCCCGTCGACCTCGAGCTTGACATATCGCATGACGGCGCGGTCAAGCCCTACAAGCTGAAGATGCCCTCCGGCGGATATATCAACCTCTCCGGCAAGGTGGACAGGGTAGACTTCGCAACTGTAGACGGAGAGGCGTATATAAGAGTTATAGATTACAAGTCGTCGGGCAAGATTTTCGCCGTTTCCGATGTTATTAACGGCCTTAATATGCAGATGCTTATCTATCTTTTCACGCTTGTGAATAACGGAAAAGCGCTCTACGGCGACGCAGCGCCGGCGGGTGTGCTCTATATGCCCGCAAAGGCGTCCGCCTTTACAGCCGAGCGCGGCAAAGACCTCAGTAAACAGGGCGGCCCGAAAGACAAAAAGATGCAGGGCTTCGTGCTCAAAAACGCAGGTGTCATAGTCGCCATGGAGCATGACGGAAACGGCGTGTATATCCCCGCAAGTATAGACAAGGACGGCAAAATAAAGGGAAACGCAATGGAGCTCTTCGAGCTCTCGGCGCTCTGGGACAAAGTCGACGAAAACCTTGTGAGCATGGGCGAAGAGCTGCATAACGGCTCTATTCCCGCGCTTCCCGCGCAGGGGAATCGCTACAACGATATATGCTCGAAATGCGAGTATTGGAACATCTGCACGCACGAGAGCAATATGCCCGTAAGAGAATTAAACGACAAGCTTGAGCTCAGAGAGGAGGCGGAGAAATGGGAATTAACTGGACGACTGACCAAAAACACGCGATAGAGTGCCGTAAAGGCTCTGTACTTGTCAGCGCGGCAGCCGGTTCGGGCAAGACCGCGGTGCTCGTCGAGCGCGTTATCCGCCGCCTGACGGACAAAGAAAAACCCTGCTCGGCGGAGGATCTGCTGATAGTCACCTTCACCCGCGCCGCCACAGCGCAGATGCGCGAGAAGATAGGCGCGGCGATACTCAAGCGCCTCTCGGAGAATCCGGCGGACAAGCATCTGCGCCGCCAATATATGCTCCTGCCCTTTGCGAAGATATGCACTATCGACAGCTTCTGCAACGACCTTGTGCGCGAAAATTTTCACTCGCTCGGCATATCTCCGGACTACTCTGTACTCGATAACGAGACGGCGGTCATAATGAAAAACGACGTCTGTGAGGCAATGCTCGAACGGGCATACGAGGAGGATACCGACGGCAGCTTTTTACAGCTCAGCGATATGATTTCCACCGGCAGCAGCGACGACGACTTCGCGCAGCTGATACTAAGAATGTACGATATATCGACCGCATACCCGTTTCCGGAGCTGTGGCTCGACTCGCTTATAGAGGAGTATGCCGACAGTGACATAGACAGCAGCCACTGGGGGGATATAATAAAGGAATATATCTCTGATATGCTCAACTACTGCATATCCTCAAGCTCGGAGATGCTGAAGCTCATGGCATCCGACGAGACGGTGCTCTCGGCATACGGCGAGGCGGTGTGCAGCGACATCAATATGTATAAGGAGCTTTTGGAACGGCTTCACACCGACTGGGACGATACGCTTGAGGCATTCGGAAGCGTTAAATATATGAGCCTCGGCCGCGTGCCCAAGGGCTATGACAGCGAGGCGAAAAATGCGGTCACGACCGCGCGCAAAAAGCTCAAGGATCTTATCAAAAAAGTTCCGGATATTATGTGCGTCTCGTCGGCGGAGCACGCCGAGGATGTGCGGCTGCTGAGCGGCCCGGTGACGAAGCTCATAGGGCTCGTCAAGCAGTTCGGCAGGGAGTATTCCGCGGAGAAGGACAGGCTCAACTGCGCGGACTTTTCGGATATCCTGCACCGGGCGCTCAATCTGCTCGCAGTCTCCGACGGCAAAGGCGGATATAAAAAGACCGACCTTGCGCGTGAGCTTTCCGAACATTATGTTGAAATACTCGTTGACGAGTATCAGGATATAAACGAGGCGCAGGATTTGATATTCAGAGCCCTGTCCGCCGATGAGAATAACCTTTTCACAGTCGGCGACGTCAAGCAGAGCATATACAGATTTCGCCAGGCGATGCCGGAGATTTTTCTGCGCCGCCGCGCCTTGACCAACAGCTTTGAGAGCGGGAAATATCCCATGGGTATCACCCTCGGCTCGAATTTCAGAAGCCGCAGGGGAGTTACCTCTTGCGTCAATTATATCTTCCGTCAGCTCATGAGCGTAGGAGCGGGCGAGCTCGAATATGATGATTCCGAGGCTCTCAATGCCGCGGCGGAGTACCCCGAGCGCGATATCCCGGACTGCGAGCTGCATATAGTGACGGACTCGGGCAACAGAGCCGATACGCTGAAGGCGCAGGCGGATTATATCGCGGACTATATCGGGAAAACCGTCCAAAGCGGCTCGATTACTCTGACAAAGGGCGGCGCCTTGCGTCCCGCGACCTACGGCGATTTCTGCATTCTTTTGCGCACGGCAAAGAATGTTTCTCAGGCGTATGTCAACGCACTCGCCGAGCGCGGCATACCGGCCTTTTCTCCCGATACGGGCGGCTTTTTCGAGGCCGCCGAAATAAGCTTTATACTCTCTCTCCTGCGTGTGCTCGACAATCCCGTGCAGGATATACCGCTCGCGGCTGTCATGCTCTCTCCGCTGTTCGGCTTCAGCGCGGGCGAGCTTGCGGATATCCGCGCCTCGGCGAAAGAGCGGCTCGGAGCGGGTGAGACGGAACCGCTCTACCGCAGCGTTGCAGCGGCGGCGGGCGAGGGCAGCGAAAGGGCTGCGGCATTTCTTAAAAAAATCGATTCCCTGCGCAGGCTGTCGCTGACGCTCAGCGCGGGCGAGCTTGTCCGCAGAGTGTGCGAGGAGACGGGCTTCGACGCCGTTGTCAGCGCCATGCCGGACGGTGAGCGCCGCAGGCTAAACGTGAGCCTGCTCTGCGATTATGCCGAAAAATACGAGGCGGCGGGAAATCTCGGACTCAGCGGCTTTATCCGTTTTATAGATAAGGTTGCGCGCACGAGCGGCGACCTTGCTACGGCGGCGCGCCCGTCCGAAAACGCGGATATAGTGCGAATAATGACCGTCCACCAGAGCAAGGGACTCGAATTTCCCATATGCATTCTCGCCGATATGCAGCATAAATTCAACGAGCGGGACAACAGCGATTCGGTGCTCATAAACTCCTACGCGGGTCTCGGCATGAAGCGGCGCACGGAGGACGGCATAAGCGTCTATGACACCGCCCCGCGCCGTGCGGCGGTCATCATGTCGGAGCGCATGGGGCGCAGCGAGGAGCTGCGCGTGCTCTATGTTGCGCTGACGAGAGCGAAGGAAAATCTTATTATGGTAACCTCGGTTCCGAATCCGGAAAAGAGCTTTGCGAAGGTTGCGGTCGAGTGCGGAATAGGGGAGAAGGCGAACCCGTTTGCGGTGCTGAGAATGAACAATTTCTCCGATCTGGTGCTCACGGCGCTAATGCGCCACCCGTCCGCGGAGGAGCTGAGAAAGCTCGCGGGCATAGATGTGCCCGTGCTCAATTCCGATAAAGATAAGTTTAAGCTAAAGGTTGCGGTGAGCGATTCGCAGTCCGTTTTAAAAAAGGAAGAGGAGAGGAGCGAGCTGCGCGCAGAGCCTGTTTTCTATGACGAAGTCCGTGCCCGACTCGACTATTCCGACCCGCGCTCGGTGCTCTCGTCCGTTCCCGCAAAGCGCGCCGCATCGGACGGCTCGGAGCGCGGCATAAACCGCGAATACTTCGCCTCGTCGCGCCCCGCGTTTATGAGTGCGGGCGGACTGACTCCGGCTCAGCGCGGCACAGCCACGCATAAATTCATGCAGTTTTCGAACTACACTGCGGCGCGGGATAATATAAGCGCAGAGCTCGACAGACTCGTTGAGAGCGGCTTCCTCTCGAAGGACGAGGGCAAGGCCGTGAATGTCGGCGCGGTGAGGCGGTTCTTTGCGTCGCCGCTCGCGGGGCGTATATTCGCCTCCGACAGCGTGATGCGCGAGAAAAAGTTTGCGGCGCTGTTTTCGGCGGACTTCTTCTATCCCGAGCTCAAAGGCGGCGCGGCGGAGGAAAAAATTGTCGTCCAGGGCATCGCCGACTGCGTTTTTGTCGAGGACGGAAAGCTGGTCATTGTCGATTACAAGACCGACACGGGAGTCAACGCCGAGGAGCTGCTCGAACGGTATTCCACTCAGCTTGAGATATACCGCGAGGCGCTCTCGCAGGCGCTCGAAATGCCCGTCAAGGAGACGCTTCTGTACTCTTTTTATATGAATTCGGCGGTTAAAGTCGGAACGGATTAAAAAATATGAAAAAAGGGCTTGCATTTTTGCCCCGTGTATGATAAAATTTCGTTTGCTAAGCTTAAAGATAAAGTTATATGCAGATAATCCGAAAGAGGTGACAATAATGAAGGAAGGAATCCATCCTAAGTACGAGCCCACAGAGGTCCGTTGCGCTTGCGGCGAGGTCATCCATACCTCATCCACAAAGAAAGATCTCCGTGTCGATATTTGCTCGAAGTGCCATCCGTTCTTCACCGGCAAGCAGAAGCTCGTCGATACCGGCGGACGCGTTGACCGCTTCAAGAAGCGCTTCAACATGACCGAAGACAAGAAATAATTATCCCGTGTGAAATAATGAGCTGCCTTACGGCGGCTCATTTTTCTATGCTTTTTATGCAACGTCTGTTGCGGTATCCAAGCATTGTTAACAATATATTTCTTCAAAAGACTTGTCAAATACTCTCTGCGGCGTTATAATATTTGTAATTATTTTGTAATCTTTTTAAGGAGGCGGAGCAATGTCTAAGAAGAAAAAAGGCAGTGCAGCCAATCCTGATTTGAACAGCTCGAAGCCGCCCGTAAAGGACGGGAGCGAGTCTGAAAACAGAATAAGTGAAATCGAGAAATACGATTTTTTTGAGAAGATAGACTTTGACAGCGACTATGACGATATCCTTGCCACATACGAAAAGACTCTCGACAGGCGCACAAGAGCGGCCATGAAGAAGGCGGGAGGTCAGGTTGACGGGGATGACTCGGACTCTGCCGAGGACGAAAATGTCATGATTGAGGCGGACGAAATCGAAGCAGAAACAGACTCCGCCGAAGAGCCCGAGGCGCAGCAGAGCGAAGAGGGCAAGCCGTCGAAGAAAAAGGCGAAGGCTCAAAAGGGCGATGCCTCGGCAGCGCTGTATGACGCAATAACGGCGCTCGGACTTGCCGTCGGCACTTCCTTTAAAAAGCTGCTCACGGGACCCAAGAAGCTCGGCAGAACAATTGTCGGATTTTTCGGGTATATTTTCCGTTTCCTTTGGCTCGGCTTCAAAAAGTTCGTCTATATTATTTCGCACACGTTCGTAGACCAGGTCAAGGACTTTCGGCGCGATGTGCGCTCCGCCATGCACTATATCAAGCGCAGCAGGCATAACCCGAAAACTCTGTTTCCGATTCTCGGGCACTATGTGAAAAAAGCCTTCGCTACCCATACTCAGATGTTTAGGACCATAGCGAATGTCGTTCTGCCTGTGGCTGCGGTGCTCGCATTTGTGATTACCGTCAACTATTGGAGCAGCGTTACGTTTGCGCTCAAGGTCAGCTATGACAACAAGGAGCTCGGCTATATCTCCGACGAGTCGGTTTATAACGAGGCTCAGAGCGCGGCGAAAGAGAGAATGACCACGACAAAGTCCGATTTCTCCGTTGAGCTTGAGGAACCGAGCTATGAGCTCTCGCTTGTGAGCCTCAACAAGCTTGTCGATTCTTCGATACTCTGCGACAGAATAATCGAAAATTCCGAGAGCAATGTCACAAACGCCTGCGGAATTTATATCGACGATGATTTCATCTGTTCGGTCAAGAACGAGACGGACGCTTCGAGCGTGTTCAACGCGATTCTCGACAGGTATCAGGTGACGGACAGCAACAGCTTTGTCGATTTCGTAGAGAAGGTCGAGTATGTTCAGGGCCTCTACCCCGATGACCCGAAAACCATGTGGGATGCGTCAAAGCTCAAAAAGCAGCTTGAACAGACCAAGGTGGCGAAAAAGACATACACCGTCAAGGACGGAGACACCATATACGGTATAGCGGTTGCAAACGGCCTTACGGAAAAGCAGTTTATGGCACTTAACCCCGACATAGGCGAATATATACATACCGGCGATGTGCTGACGGTTGCGAACGAGGTCAACTATGTCCGCGTCAAGGTCATGAAAACCGAGACAAGGACGGTCGAGGTCGATTATGATGTCGAAAAGACCAACAACGCCTCGATGTTCAAGGGCACCAGCCGCGTCACCCGCAAGGGTGTAACGGGCGAGGATACCGTGACCGAGCTCGTGACATATATCGACGGGCAGCGTGTATCGTCGCAGGAGATTTCCCGCGTCAGGACGAGAGAGCCCGTGACCGAGAAGAAGCTCATAGGCACAAGATCGACGCGCGTCAGCGGCGGTTATAATATCCAGGTTTCCGGGCGCGGATTTGTGTGGCCCGCACCGGCGTGCACATATGTCAGCTCGCCTTACGGCTGGAGAACCCTGCGCGGTTACAGCGACTTCCACACAGGCGTTGATCTCACTCTTCCCGGCGGCGGTTCGACGGGAGCGGTAATAGTCGCGTCCCTCGACGGAACGGTCGAGAGCGTGCGCCGAAGCAATTCGGGCTACGGTCACTGCATCGTCATCAACCACGGCGGCGGAGTCAAGACAAGATACGCCCACTGCCTCGCAGGCTCTATCTCCGTCAGCGTCGGACAGCGTGTCAGCGCGGGACAGGCGATAGCGCGAGTCGGCAGCACCGGCAACGTCACCGGCCCGCATCTCCATTTCGAGATAATCATAAACGGAAACACGGTCAACCCGCTTCCGTATATCAGATAAAATATCCCTGCGCAAAGCGCACGGAGCCATAAAAGCAAATCCTGCCCAAGGAATCCCGAGGGCAGGATTTTTTGTGCTCTGCGAATTTAAGAAAGCCGTAAATCACTGCAAAACCTGCGGGCGGATAATATCCGCCCCTACACGATTATGTTAATTACAATATTGAATTTGTTTGCCTGATGGCGGTTTTTTACCCCCACAACCCCCGATTTATCAATCTTCCCCAATATCCGCAGACGTGCGTTCGACGGTGCATCGGCATAATCTCAAACTCAAAAAGGACACCGGAAATTAATTCCGATGTCCTTTTGCTGTTTTGCCAAACGGATTTTTACTCCTGAGGCAGAGTCGCGTCGGGGTCAAGTCCTGAGTTCGGGTTTTTGCAGTACTTCATCGTGGCTCTGAAGAAATAGACATATTCACCGTCGGAGACTGTAACATTGGTTGCTTTTTTAAGCTGCGCGGGCTCGACGGCCTCCGGGCTTGAGGCGACCGCGTAGTAACTCTTGCCGCTGCCGTCCGGGGTTATCGTATATGTGCCGGCCTTGATATCCTTGCCTACCTTGTACATCGCGGGGGTTGTGCCGTCGCAGCCGATGGAAGCCATGCTGCATGAGTCGGCGTCATAGAATTCGCAGCCCGTGATTTCGACATATCCGTCCTTTGAAAGGGTGTAGTAGGTAGAAACATCAAACATCTCAAAATCGTTTGCGACGTTTTGCACATAGGGGTCGATACTCTTTTTGAAGCCGAGTCCGCAGTAGAGACCGGAGATTCTCTTGACAATGTATTCATCCTTCGGAATATCTCTGCCTATCTTGTAGGTTCCGGGGGCATACTTGCCGTTGACTGCCTTGGGGTGTTCGACGGATGCGCTGATGAATTTGCAGCCGCTGATATAGAGCACATAGCCGCTCTCAACCGTAACAAGCGTGTGTGTCTTGCCGTCGAGGGTTATCTCGCAGGCGAGGGGTTCGCCGCTGTCGTCTTTCATCTTGCCGTTCCAAACGTAAACAGAGGATTTTGACGAGTTCTTGACGATATAGTATTCTCCGGGCCTGAGCTGACCGCTGCCGCTGCCGACTTTGTAGGTGCCGGCGCCGTTCCAGCCGGTTGAGCTGGCGGCGTTGGGCTTCTCGGTTGCACTTGCGGCGGGGAGGGTGACTATATGTGCCCCGGTCGTCGGCGCGGGAGCAGCCTGAGCCGGTTTGGCTGCGGGCTTGGTTGTTGTTGATTCTGCCGTAGAGGTTTCGGGCTCGGTGCTGACTGCGGGAGCCGCTGTTGAACCGTCTGCGGTCGTGTCCTGACTGTCATTGTTTTGCTTGCAGCCTGCGAATGCCAAAACACCTGCGAGCATGGCAAGGCAGAGTATTACAGATATAAGCTTTTTCATCTTTTTTCCCTTTCGTGAACTTATTGCGGGCTTTCCGCTGCGTTTATTATAACAAACTTAAACACCTCAGTCAACATGGGCAAAAAAGAAGAGCCGCGTTTTGCGGCTCTCCCATGTGTTTGGTTATTGTTTAGCTTTTGTTCTCGTCGGCCTTATTGCCACCGGCATTGTTTTCGGGCTTGTTATTGTCGCCGCCATTGTTGCCGTCAGGATTGGGATTGGGGTTAGGATCGGGGTTGGGATTAGGATTGGGATTAGGATTGGGGTTAGGATTGGGGTCGGGATTGGGGTCGGGATTGGGGTCGGGGTTAGGCGCGGGTTCGACATACTCTACGAGCTTAAAGCCTTCGAAGGAGATAAACTCTCCGTCTTTAAGCTCGATAATTATTGATTTGTCTTTCTTGACATTCAGTTCGCCCGTGATCTGGCTGAATTTAATGTGTGCGGCTCCGGTCGAATATCCGTTTCCATCATCGGTGGGAACAAGCACGTATTTGCCGGCCTTCATGTCCTGATTAGCGCCGACTAAATATGTTCCGCCACCGTAGCTCTTGTCTTTCTCGTCGTAGCTACCGGTACGATCCTTTGCTTTAACGACCTTGGTATCTTTGTTGAAAATTATGTAGTCGCCTGCTTCGAGCTTAACATAAACGCGTAAGCCCCTATAGGTGATAGCATAGTTGTTTCCGGAAAGGAAGTCTACAGAATTCAGAATGCTGAAATCGGTGTTCCCGAATTCGCCTATAACGTATTCGCCGGCGGGAATATCTTCGCCTATTCTGTAAGTGCCGAGTTTATATACTCCGTTTGAGGAAGTCATGGGCTTGAGCTCTCTCTCTGAGATAAACTCACCGTTTTCGATTTTGAGAACATAGCCTTTTCTCATCTCGACAAACAGACCGTAGGAAAGAGGATAGAATTCAACTTTCTTGTCGCCCTTTGTAAGGATAACTCTGCAGTTATTGCCGTTGGATTTAATGTAATATATGCCTGCGGTAATATCCTTGTCGCAGGTGTATGTGCCGGCCTTCTTCCATGCGGACGGTTTTTCAACCTGAGGAGTAGTAGTGTTCGGCGTGGGGGCGGGCTTAACGGTCTGCGCGGGCTTCTGGGTTGTTGAAGCGGGCTTTTTGCTTGCCGGTTTTGTGGGCAGTACCTGCTGCGCGGGTCTTACGGACTGTGCGGGCTGCGCGGACTGCGTGGTATCCTCGAGCGCGGGCTCGGTGTCGTCGCCTATGATGTTGTCGATTGCAGCATCGGTGTCGGGCGGGACGGTTGTCTCGTCATTGTTCTTCTGCTTGCAGCCTGCAAACGCCAAAACTCCGACGAGTATGGCAAGGCAGAGCATTGCGGAAATCAGCTTTTTCATCGTTTTCGTCCTTTCATAAAATTATTTTTGTGTTTCTGCGTTCTTGTTATACTGAATTTAAATATTTAAGTCAATACTGTCGAAAAAAGGAAGGAGCGAGTTTCGCGCCCTTACTTGGGTTTAATTATTGATTAATTTTTGTTGTCGCCGACATTGTTATCGCCGGCTTCGTTATTTTTAGGAGTGTCCGCATCGTTATCCTTGTCTTTATCCTTATCGGAACCAGATTCACTTGAAGTCTCACTTGAAGATTCACTTGAGGTTTCACTTGAAGGCTCCGTGGGCTTGGGCTCGACATACGGAACGAGCTTTAAGCCTGCAAATTCAATATAGCGTCCGCTTTCAAGCTCGATTACTTTATCCTTGCTGAGATTTTCGGCAGAATCGGCTACCGAGAGATCAATGTATTGCAGATCGTAATAAACAATATATCCGTTTTCGGCGTCCGTGGGAACGAGCTTGTACTTGCCGGGCTTGATATCCTTGCCGACCTTGTACATTCCGGGATTGAAGCTGCCGTCACTGTTGGCGGCGGGAGCCTTGATATCAAGTGTAGTGTCATCGAGGAACATCACGCGCTGACCCTTTTGAAGAGAGACATATGCGGGATGGGGACCGAAAACAGTCAGGGTCTCGCCGTCCTCATCAAAGTAATCGGTTGTCGAGAGAACCATAAGCTCTACGCCGTCTGCGTTGCCGAGAAGGTGCTCGCCGGCGGGAATGTCTATGCCGACTCTGTAGGTGCCGATTTCATATACGCCGTTTTTGCCGCTCATCTTTTCAACGGCGGAAGCGACGATGAACTTGCCGTTCTTGACTTCGAGCGTGTAGCCGGGCTTCATGGTGACAAACAGTCCGAAAGGAAGAACATCGAACTCGACTATCTCATCTTTGCCAAAATGCTTGCCGTCCGTCAGGATTACGCTGCAATTTTTGCTGTCGGGTTTAATATAGTATTCGCCTGCCGCGAGGTTTTTGCCGCAGGTGTATTTGCCCGCTTTTTTCCACTCGTCTTTTTTGACGGCGGGAGTTGTGGTGTTGACCTTGCCGGGCTTCTTTGTGCTGTTCGTAACTTTCTTTATGGCATCGGGAGTGGACTCTTTCTTTTCGGGCTCCGTTGTTCCCTCCGTTGAGGGCTCGGTGCTCTCGTCGGTTATGGCGTCAACTGCCGCTCCGCTCTCGGAGGGGGAGGTTGAATCGTCGTTGTTCTTCTTTGATTTGCAGCCGCAGAAGAGCAGCATTGTCGCGCACAGGATGAGCGCAACGGCGGAAATAAGTTTTCTTTTCATTGTTTTTCCCTTTCTTTTTAGTTTTTTCTTTCCCGGTGGAGAGTCCGCGGAATAATTCCGTTCGCTCAACTCGCAAGTCGAGTATATCAAAATTTGAAAAATAAGTCAACAGAAATTTGTCGAAAATGTCACATTTGACGGAAAAATAACGGACTTAGCAGAAAAGATAAATAAAAAATAAATCTTTAGTTAGTAATTTTTATTAATTTTGTTGACTTGATATATCGAATGATTTAAACTGTTATTGTGAAATAAAAACTTTTTGAGGAGGAATGACGATGTTTAAACGCACCCTTTCGCTGCTGCTCTGCCTGCTTGTCGCGGCGCCGGCTCTCGTGTTCTTTGCTTTTGCGCAGGGAAATGAGTCCGCTCCGGCAGAGGCAAGCTACGAGATAACCGACCCTTACGCCGAAGTCGACTGGGACAGCTGGGGAATTTACAAGGCTCAGCTGCACACCCACAGCAACGCGAGCGACGGATATCTGCCTATCCGCGAGGTGGTTGAGAAGCACTATGACCTCAACTACGATATCCTCGCCGTCACCGACCACGGCACAATAAACCGGGGATGGGATAAAAAGCCGCAGCTCGTGCCGCTGCTGAGGCTCGTAAAATATGAGCGCACGAAGCTCGCGCCCATATACCCGCTGACCGCCGCCGAGTATGAGGCTTACACTGCGGGCACAGCCGCGTCGACGACCAGAACCCACAAAAACGGAATGCTTGATATCCCGCAGGGCATAGAGCTCAACATGGCGACCCCTAAGTGTGACTGCCACCTGACCGGCTACTTTGCGGACTACGGTCAGGGGCTGGCCGGAGTTTACGGCGACTACGAGACCCCGTCAAATGGCGTTAACCGCAAGGGCGGAATATCCATGCTCTCGCACGTCGGCGAATATGTCTATCCCGACAAGGACAGCGCCGAGCACGTCGGGCAGAAAATAGACGAATACTATGTCAACAAGTTTGCGCGCATCTTCCTTGATAATAAAGGCTCGAGCGTCGGCATGGGCATAAACAGCGCCACCGACGAGCATACCCGCTGCGACCGCATACTCTACGATCAGATACTCCAAAAGACGATACCCAACGGCGTTGTCCCGTGGGGCTTCGCGTTCGCGGATTCGCACAATGTACGTTCGCTCAACGACGCATATACAATGATGGTGCTGCCCGAGCTCACAAACGAGAGCTTCCGCAAGGGCATGGAAAACGGCTGGTGCTTCGCGGTCTCCCACTATTCAAACGGCGTCGAGCTGAACGGAATGGAGGAGATTCCCGGCTTCGACGGGGAGAAGCTTATGGAGACCGAGGCTTATCTGCGCGACGACACACCGCTTGTCACCCGCGTTACGGTTGACGACGAAAATGACACGATAAGCATCGAGGGCGAGAATTTCAATTCGATAACCTGGGTCTCGAACTGCAACGTCATCAGGCGCGAGACAGGCATATCGGACGGCAAGGCGACGCTCGACCTCCGCGCGGACGACCTGCTCGACACGCCGTATCTCTATGTCAGATTCTATATCACGGGCGACAACGGCATATGCTACTCTCAGCCCTTCGTGATAAGCAGAGACGGCGAGGACTTCGGAAAAGTCAGAGTCCCGAAAACTCACGATATTTCTACTTTACTGCGCACAACGGTCACGGTACTCGACTGGACCTGCTTCAGGTTCAACCCCATTATTTGGGCGTTCAAATTCTTATTCCTCGGCTACAATGTCTTTGACCGATTCTTTGACCCGTATTGAAAAGGAGAAGTAAAAAATGACAAAAGCTCTTTACGCAATCAGAAAATTCCTCGCACTTTTATTTATCGGAATCATTTTCATCGGTGTCAAGCCAAACGGCGCCGAGGTGCATACGGTGCTTGATGAAGAAAACTGCAAGCTCAGTGCCTTTATCGCATCCGACGCACACATTGAGGGAAATCAGTTCGGCAAGCTCAGCAACTTCGGAAGAATGCTGTGTGATGTCAAAAACACCAAATACGAAAACGACGCAATTGTATTTCTCGGCGATAACACAATGAACGGACAGCACATCGAAAATATGTTCTTCTTCGGTGCGGTTAAAACAATTTCACCTGCGAAAAATACCCTCGTGGCGCTCGGAAACCACGACGTCAACAACGGCGAAGGCAAATACAAGGAGCTTTCGGAAAGATATATCGCATATAACAATACATTCTGCGAAGTCGGAATCGAAAAGCCGTACTTTTTCAAAATCATAAACGGCTATTACTTTATTTTCCTTGCAACGGAGGAGTCCACCTCAAATGAAATGGAGATATCGGACGAGCAGCTTACATTCCTCAGAGAAACAATGAACGCCGCCTCCGCAGAAGGAAAACCCGTGTTTGTTTTCAATCATCATCCTCTTGACAGAGAGCTTAGCGGCAAGGTCGGTTCAATAAGAGGCATTCTCAATGACTACAAAAATGTTTTCTACATTTACGGACATATGCACGCTCAGCTCTCGCATGACTACACCGTAAGACAGGAGGGCAACATAACAACCGTTTGCGTGCCGATGTTCACTTCCGTTGACCCGTCGGACGAAACGGGCGAAAGCTCCGGTGTGGGCTTCCAGCTTGAGGCATACGAAAACAGCATCGTATTCCGTGCCCGTAATTGCTATGACGGCAAATGGCTCGAAAACTACAAATACACATTCGATATAGCATAAGCGTTACAGTATATGTAATATAAGTAACATACTGAATATCGGATAAGTATTTCCTTCGGGTTTTACGTTATTAGCACAAATAAACCGTACAGCGAAATACCCCGACAGTGACGATTCTCAGGTCGCCGCCGTCGGGGTTTTTCTTATGATTTCGGTTTGCTCTGCGAGGTGTTGACGAAAATTCAACCGCATCGCAATATAATATTATCGTTTATCGAAAGGACGGAAGCATCGGTCGGATATTTGCTTGGAAAAGAATTCTCAATCGAAGATATTGGACGGAATATTAAGCTCGCGGCGGGTTTCGCTGTCAACATGGCGGTCTGCCGGAAGTATCGCAAGGTAATCATAATTCTTTTGCAGAATAACGGGGCTTCCCTTGGAATAGCTCGGCAGAAGCATTTCGCCGGCAGCGGCGGCGTGACCTATTCGCAGCCGTTCGAGCTTCGCTACAGCGGCAGAGTCGATAAGCCCGTCCCCGATTGGGCGCTCTGGATTTTCAGGACCGAGCCCGGCCAAAAGTTTATGAAGTTCTATCATTCACGCACCTTTGCTCTCGGCGCGTTTGTAGCCGAGAAGATAAGAATTTTCATCGAGGATAAAATTAAAAAATAAAGTTCAGACCCCTTCGAAAGCCATTCGGAGGGGTTGTTTTCCGCTCGGAATTTAACGGGTGAAACTTTTTATTACAAGTTTGAAATGTTTATTAAATTTCTATGCCACGGTACAAAAAATAAATTAAAAATTGTCGATAGTTTATCATTTTTGCATATTGCCTTTTGCATCGTGGGTGATATAATTTAGTAGCTGAAAGATGCGTAAAAGGCATATATAATAGGTATGCCGAAACAGTCGAAAAAAGAGGTGCAG
>OOBN01000280.1_pt1 | contig 53037 bp, 51 predicted proteins | sample 1671091 | NCBI WGS metagenome assembly OOBN01 (sample SAMN06348121, study PRJEB24527) | human gut metagenome | biome: human gut; feature: ankylosing spondylitis patient; material: feces | host: Homo sapiens | place: China | collected 2015-10 | reverse complement strand
GAGAGGACGTTTAGACGCAAGAAGGACGCTGAAGAGCTTAGTTGCGGATTTGAGGAATATCTGAAACAATATTCAAATTTTAACAGGCCTTTAATAAACAAAATTTCTTCTTTCACGGAATCGTAACAAGCCACCGCCGCCAGCATTCGGGACACCGATATTATATACCCCCCCCCTCGCGGCCGCCGCGAAAAGCGCGCTTGCATATTTCGCACACAATGCGTATCTTTGCAAATTGCAGCGGTCTGCATACCCGACCGACCATACACGACAACGACATATCGAAATAGCAACATGAAACATCTGTTAGAGAAGCTGCGCGCAAGATTCAATGCCGCAACCGACAAGCACGACGCCGAAATGCCGATCACGATGAAGAACTACATCCTGCTGCTGGCGGGGTTCATCGTCATAATAATAGGTATGGTCCTCATGTGCGGCGGCGGCAGCGACTCGCCCGACGAGTTCAATTACGCGATGTTCTCGTGGCGGCGCATAACGCTCGCGCCCATACTCGTGGTGGGAGGTTTCGCCTTTGAGATATACGCCCTGCTCAAACGCTTCTGACACGCCTGCCGGAACCCGCAGACGAACCCTGCGGCATGACCGGCATGCACCCATCCGGCGCCGCCGGCACACGGCGCCACGCGACACGACCGTACAAATGAATAAACCCCATACAAAACCATGTCAATAATCGACGCCATTCTTCTCGGTGCGGTTCAGGGCCTCACCGAGTTTCTGCCCGTATCGAGCAGCGGACACCTCCAGATAGCGAAGGAACTGCTCGGCATAGAGATGGAGAACAACGTCACGTTCGACCTCTCGCTCCACGTAGCCACCGTCCTCAGCACCATCGTAGTGCTGTGGGGGACTATCAAGCACCTCTTCACGGGGCTGTTCTCCAAACCCTACAACGACGATCAGCGGTATATCGTCAAGATCATCATCTCGATGGTTCCCGTGGGAATCGTCGGCCTCCTATTCATCGACTACATCGAGGCCGCCTTCGCCTCGCTTACAGTGGTGGGAGCCATGCTGCTGCTCACGGCCGTGCTGCTCACCTTCGCATACTACGCCAAGCCCCGCAGCAAGCAGGAGATATCGTACCGCGACGCCTTCATCATCGGCTTGGCACAGGCTGCTGCCACCATGCCGGGACTGTCGCGCTCGGGTACGACAATAGCCACGGGCCTGCTGCTCGGAAACCGAAAGGACGAGATGGCGCAGTTCTCGTTCCTCATGGTGCTGCCCCCGATTCTGGGCAACGCCCTGCTCGACCTCATGAAGGGCGACTTCGGCGGCAGCGTCGAGACCCTGCCCCTCGTGGCCGGATTCCTCTCCTCGTTCTTGGTGGGATGCGCCGCCTGCAAGTTCATGATCGAAATCGTCAAACGCGGCAAACTCATATATTTCGCCATATACTGCGCCGCCATAGGCGCCATAACCCTCATAGGATCATTCGCATAACGGACGCATGGAACAGAGACTCGACCTTAACGGCATAGACTTCACCGAAGGCTACGTGGCCGTCATCGACAAGCCGCTGCGCTGGACCTCGGCCGACGTGGTGCGCAAGATAAAGTTCACGCTCAACAAGAAGGGCTACAAGAAGATCAAGGTGGGGCATGCCGGCACGCTCGACCCGCTGGCCACGGGCGTACTCATCGTCTGCATAGGCCGCGCCACAAAGATGGTCGACACGTTTCAGGCCGAGGAGAAGGAGTACACGGCCTCGCTGGAGCTGGGGGCCACAACCCCGAGCTTCGACATGGAGCACCCCGTCGACCGCCGCTACCCGTACGAGCACATCACGCGCGAGGCGGCATGCGAGGCGCTGCAGCGGCTCACAGGCGAAAGGCTCCAGATGCCGCCCGTATACTCGGCCAAGAAGATCGACGGCGTGCGCGCCTACGAGATGGCCCGCGCGGGAGAGGAGGCTCCCGTACGCAAGTCGCTGATCAACATATACGAACTGGAGATGACGCGTTTCGAGCTTCCGTACATGGACATACGCGTGCGCTGTAGCCGCGGAACATATATCCGCTCGCTCGCCGCCGAAATAGGCGAGGAACTCCGCAGCGGCGCCTACCTTACAGCCCTGCGCCGCACGCGCAGCGGCGGATTCAGGGTGGAAGATGCGCTGAATCTCGATTTTTTTCTCGAAAAGCTGTCACAATGTGAAACAAAATCCGGAAAATAACGTAGTATATTTTGATATGTGTGTCTTTCCGGACATTGTAAAGTCATAAAATCATGAAGCTGTCTCAATACGGATACGATTTCACGCCCGACATGCTGGCCAAATACCCCGCCGAAAACCGCGACGAGGCGCGTCTGATGGTGGTAAACCGAGCCACGGGCCAGATCGAACATCGAATTTTCAAGGATATAATCGACTATTTCGAGGAGAAGGATGTCTTCGTCTTCAACGACACGAAGGTATTCCCTGCACGCCTCTACGGAAACAAGGAGAAGACGGGCGCCGAGATCGAGATCTTCCTGCTGCGCGAGCTCAACCGCGAGCTGCGTCTGTGGGACGTTCTGGTTGATCCGGCCCGAAAGATACGAATAGGAAACAAGCTCTACTTCGGCGACGACGACATGATGGGCGCCGAGGTGATCGACAACACCACCTCGCGCGGCCGTACGCTGCGCTTCCTCTTCGACGGCTCGTACGACGAGTTCAAGGCGGCGCTATACCGTCTGGGCGAGACGCCCCTGCCGCGATGGGTGCGCGAGAAGGTCGAGCCCGAGGATGCCGAGCGCTACCAGACCATCTTCGCCAAGCACGAAGGCGCCGTGGCCGCGCCTACGGCCGGAATGCACTTCTCGAAGCACCTGCTCAAGCGTATGGAGATCAAGGGCATCGAGTCGGCCTTCATCACGCTGCACGCAGGTTTGGGCAACTTCCGCACCGTAGATGTCGAGGATCTCTCGAAGCACAAGATGGACTCCGAGCAGTTCTTCGTCACCGAAGAGGCCGCCGAGAAGGTCAACGAGGCCAAACGCACACACCACAAGGTGGTAATCATCGGAACGACGGTGATGCGTACGGTCGAGACGGCCGTCTCGACAAACGGCATGATCAAGCCGATGGAGGGCTGGACCAACAAGTTCATCTTCGCTCCCTACGACTTCACCGTGGGCGATGCCATGGTATCGAATTTCCAGCTCCCCTACTCGACCCAGCTGATGATGGTCGCGGCCTTCGGCGGCTATGACCTCATAATGAACGCATACAAGGTCGCCAAGGAGGAGGGTTACCGTTTCGGCACTTACGGCGACGCCATGCTGATTCTTTAGAAAAAAATTCGTACCTTTGCAAAGAATGTAAATTACCCCCAAAAGTTATGGCTTCACGCAAGATACTTTACGTATGTCAGGAGATCATGCCCTACTTGCCGGAGAGCGAACTTTCGGGTCTGAGCCGCCGCCTCGCCCAAGCGATGCAGGAGCGCGGCAACGAGATCCGCACGTTCATGCCCCGCTACGGGTGCATCAACGAGCGGCGCAACCAGCTGCATGAGGTGATACGCCTCTCGGGCATGAACCTCATAATCGACGACAACGACCACCAGCTCATAATCAAGGTGGCGTCCATACCCTCGGCACGCATACAGATCTATTTCATCGACAACGACGACTACTTCGCCCGCAAGGCCGTCCTGCTCGACGCCGACGGCAAGGCCTTCGCCGACAACGACGAGAGGGCCATATTCTTTGCGCGCGGCGTGCTGGAGACGGTACGGAAGCTCAACTGGGCGCCGACCGTGGTGCACTGCATGGGCTGGATGTCGGCCGTAGTTCCGATATACATGAAAAAGGTATTCAACGACGACCCGCTGTTCCGCGACGTGAAGATCGTGGTGACGCTGGCCGACGACCGTTTCGACGAGCCGCTCGACGCACAGTTCGCCGAAAAGATAGCCAACGAGGGGGTAAAGGATGAAAAACTATCTATTCTGTCAACCCCGTCATACGAAAATCTCTATCGTTTCGTTATTGATTATGCCGACGGCATAACCGTCGCTTCGCCCAAGGCTTCGCCGGAACTTGTCGAGTATGCCCGCCAGAGCGGCAAACCCGTACTCGAATACCGCGAGCCCGACGAAGAGGACTTTTTCGACAATTACAACAGATTCTATGAAGAACTGCAATAGTTTACGCCGCATCTTCTTCGCCGCAGCCATTCTGGCCGTGGCGGCTACGGCTACTCTCGGCGGCTGCACCACCACCGCCGACTACACCCTCGGCGAGGAACTCGCCCCCGGAAACCAGCAGATGAAGATGCGCTACCGCATATACAGCGGCGGAACGCTCACCGAAGCCGACCAGCAGGATACGCCGTGCAAGATATTCGAGACGCGGTTGTACCGTACCGACTCACTGATCTCCTCGTCGCTGGGAACGCTCTACCTCGGCCTGCAGAACGACAGCCGTTTCGGCCTGCGCCGTATGGCATTCTCAAGCCAGTTCACGTTCCTGCGGGGTGTTGTCGATACCGTCGGATTCGGATTCCGCCCCGTCTACGACTCGGCCCTGTTCCGATTCAAGGTCGACACCTTCGCCGGAGACTCCACAAAGCCCGTAAAGTATAATGTCTATGCGCTGACGTCGGATCTGGTGAACGAAGAGTCGGAGGACTCGACCTTCTACATCTCGTATGACGCCCGCGAGGCCGGACATATCGCCGACGACGCACAGCCCATCTTCACCTTCAACTTCCCCGACCCCGACAAGGGCGTATATCCCTCGTCGACGTCGGTGCGCATGAGCGAGACGCCCCTCACGCGCGAGTTCATAAACAGAATATGGTGCATCAACACCGAGGACAGCGACTGGGACGGCATGGCCACGCACAACATCGAGGCATACAGTACCGACTCGGCATTCATACATACGTTCAAGGGACTCTACGTCGAGCCTGCCGAGGAGACTATAGCCGAGGGTGAAGGGTCGCTTGCGGCATTCGACCCCACGGCTACGGGATTCGAACTTCTGGGACGTACGCGCAACCAAGGCGCCGATGCCGACATCATGGCCGACACGCTGGACTACATATACTATTTCAAGTTGGAGAGTGCCACCCGCGGAAATGTCAGCGCCAACAGCGTCAAGTTCGACTACTCGAACTCGGATTTCGCATATATTCCCATCGAAGAGTCGGCAGCAGACCGTCCGCAGGTAGAGTTGGGATACGTTGACGGCTGCGGCGGCGTCCTCACCGAACTCAAGTTCACGGATGAGTTCCTTGCCTCGCTGCGAAACATACACAGCGGCGATGACGAGTACGTCTCGGCGGCAATCAATCAGGCCAGCCTGAGCATATACTTTGAGAAGTCGGATTACGACTACACCAAACTCGACCCGATAGCTATGGCCGAAACTTACGAGACGGCTATGCCGCGACTGGGCATGTATACGAACTACAAGAAACTCACCCCCGTGGCCGACTACTGGTACACACAGGAGACATCGGGGACAACACTCACATACGACGGATATATAAACCGAAGTCTGGGGTGCTACAAGATGAACATATCGTCCTACATACAGACCATAGTCAACGAGGTTCTGAAACTCGAACCCGACAGCAGCGGCAAGATCGACTACTCGAAGGTCAACGGCACGACGATATATCTCGGCCCCACGGCCTACGACCAGTACACGTTCAACCGTTCGGTGGTGCAGGGCGGCGACTACACGATAAATCCCGCAAGTATACGCCTCGAACTGACTTATACACTCGTCAAATAGAGTAATGATACCGAATACGGCAAACCTAAGTTTTACGGCTTAGGTTTTGTCGTCTTAAACCAACAAAGAAACAAATGCAGGAAAACTTAGTTATAGTAGAGTCTCCGGCCAAAGCCAAAACAATAGAGAAATTTCTCGGCAAGGACTATGTCGTCAAGTCGAGTTTCGGGCATATCCGCGACTTGTCGAAGAAGGGACTCGGTATAGATATCGACGCGCACTTCGCCCCCGACTACGAGATACTGCCCGACAAGCGCAAAGTCGTGGACGAGCTGTCGAAACTATCGAAGAGTGTCGATACCGTATGGCTGGCATCCGATGAGGACCGCGAGGGAGAGGCCATAGCGTGGCATCTGGCCGAGGTTCTCGACCTGCCCGTAGACAAGACCAAGCGTATCGTCTTCCACGAGATCACCAAGCCCGCCATACTGCACGCCATCGAGACGCCGAGAACCATAGACATGAATCTGGTCAACGCCCAGCAGGCACGCCGCGTACTCGACCGCATCGTGGGCTTCGAGCTCTCGCCCGTACTGTGGAAGAAGGTCAAGCCGTCGCTCTCGGCAGGCCGCGTGCAGAGTGTGGCCGTACGCCTTATCGTGGAGCGCGAGCGCGAGATCATAGCCTTCCAGTCGACACCATACTACCGTGTCGTGGCACAGTTCTACCGTACGGACGACCAGGCCAAGACGCTCTTCAAGGCCGAGCTGGGCACGCGTTTCGAGAACAAGGAGCAGGCCGAGGAGTTCCTCCGCAAGAGCATCGGCGCCGCATACACCGTAACCAAGGTCGAGGAGAAGCCGGCAAAGCGTTATCCCGCCGCGCCCTTCACTACCTCGACACTGCAGCAGGAGGCGGGCCGCAAGCTCGGGATGTCGGTAGCGCAGACAATGTCCGTGGCGCAGCACCTCTACGAGCAGGGACTCATCACATACATGCGTACCGACTCGGTGAACCTCTCGCAGCAGGCCATAGCCCAATGCAAGACGGAGATCACGTCGCTCTTCGGCGAGAAATACTCGGCGGCGCACAACTACAAGACCAAGACCAAAGGGGCACAGGAGGCCCACGAGGCGATACGTCCGTCATATATCGACCGCATGCATATCGAGGGGACACCGGCCGAGAAGCGTCTCTATGAGTTGATCTGGAAGCGCACGGTAGCATCACAGATGGTTCCCGCGGACATCGACCGCACGACGATAGCCATCGGCGTGGACGGCACGCAGTGGCAATATGGAGCAACGGGAGAGGTCATACGCTTCGACGGATTCCTGCGTCTCTACTCCGAGTCGACAGACGATGAGACCTCTGAGAGCAGCGAAGCCGCCCTGCCCAAACTCGTCGAGGGCGAGAAGGTGACGGCTACGCAGGTGACGGCTACGGAGCGTTTCACGGCGCCGCCGGCACGTTACAACGAGGCTTCGCTCGTGAAGAAGCTCGAGGAGCTGGGCATAGGCCGCCCGTCGACATACGCCCCCACGATCACCACGATCATAAACCGCGGATATGTTGTCAAGCAGAACCGCGAAGAGCAGCGCCGCGCCTACACGCAGTTGACGCTCGGCGCACAGGGCCGCATCACGGAGAAGAACCTTACGGAGAGTTTCGGCAAGGAGAAAAACCGTCTCTCGCCCACGGATATAGGCATGGTGGTGAATGACTATCTCGAGTCGCAGTTCTCGCAGATCATGGACTACAACTTCACGGCCAACGTCGAGAAGGAGTTCGACCGCATAGCCGACGGCAAGATAACGTGGAGCCAGATGATAGAGGATTTCTACGGGCCCTTCCACAAGATGGTCGACAAGGCCATCGGCACGCAGAACGACAAGAGCACACAGGTGCGCATCCTCGGCACCGACCCCGCAACGGGACATACCGTCAAGGCACGCATCGGACGTTACGGCCCGATGGTCGAGATCGAGGGCGCCGAGGGCGAGAAGAGCCGTTTCGCCTCGCTCAAGAAGGGGCAGCTCATAGCTTCGATCACACTCGACGAGGCTCTGGAGCTCTTCGCACTGCCACGCAATCTGGGCAAGTACGAGGGTGAGGATCTGATCGTCGGCATAGGTCGATATGGTGCATACGTACGCTATGGCAAGTCGTTCGTATCGCTGGCCAAGGGCGACGACCCCTACACCATAGGTTACGACCGTGCCGTGGAACTCATCGAGCAGCACAAGGCCGCAGCGGCTGCGGCAGCCGTACCGCTCAAGACCTTCACGGAGGATGCCGACATGCTCATCAAGAACGGCCCCTACGGCGCATACATAGCCTATAAGGGGAAGAACTACCGCATGCCCCACGGCCGCAAGCCCGAGGATATGACATACGAGGAGTGTCTCGAGGCGGTAAAGAATTCGAAGAGCACGAAAGGCTCAAGGAAAAAGTAAGCGCACACGGGCCAAAGGCCGCCAGCGCGATACAACGCAACAACGCACACAACGCACACACAACCAAAAACCAAAACGTATATGAAGAAATTATCGATGCTCTTTACAGCGATTCTGGCCTGCGCCGCAGTCACGGCGACGGCACAGGACGAGCAAAAGGCCCCCGAGGGCTACAAGTTCACCGACACGAAGACGGTGCAGACGGTGCCCATCACCAACCAATATCGCAGCGGCACCTGCTGGTGCTTCTCGACCATATCGTTCCTCGAGGAGGAGATCCTGCGTGCCGGCGGCCCGCAGGTCAAGCTCTCGGAGATGTGGGTCGTACGTAACATCTACTTCGAGAAGGCCGTCAAGTACGTGCGCCTGCACGGCTCTCTGAACTTTGCCGTCGGCGGCGCCGCACATGACGTAACGCACGCCATCGAGGAGTACGGCATCGTTCCGCAGGAGGTATACAAGGGTCTCAACTACGGCACCGAGCTGCCCGAGTTCGGCGAGATAGACGAGGTGCTCAAGGCATACGTCGACGCCATCCTCAAGAACAAGAACGGCAAGCTCACCCCCGCATGGCAGGATGGACTCAACGCCATACTGGATGCATATTTCGGCCCGCGCCCCGAGACCTTCACATACGAGGGCAAGGAGTACACGCCCAAGAGCTTCGCCGAGTCGCTGCCCATCAAGATGAGCGACTACATCGAGTTCGGTTCGTTCACACACCACCCCTTCTACGAGCCCTTCGTTATCGAGGTTCCCGACAACTGGCTCTGGGGTGAGGTTTACAACGTGCCTCTGGATGAGATGATGCAGATCGTCGACGCTGCCATCGCCGAGGGTCACCCCGTAGCTTGGGGTACCGACGTCAGCGAGAAGGGCTTCGTCGGCAGCAAGGCCATCGGCGTCATTCCCGAGGTTGCCGAGAAGAATATGGTAGGTTCGGATGCCGAGAAGTGGGGCAAGCTCTCGTCGGCCGAGAAGGAGGCCCGCATATACAGCCTCAACGAGCCCGTTAAGGAGATGACCATCACGCAGGAGATGCGCCAAACAGCATTCGACAACTATGAGACCACCGACGACCACGGAATGGTCATCGTAGGTACGGCCGTAGACCAGAACGGATCGCCCTTCTACAAGGTCCAGAACTCATGGGGCGTACGTCCTCCCTATGACGGTTTCTACTACTTCTCGCGTCCCTTCGTCGAGTACAAGACGATGGATATCATGGTAAACAAGAACGTTGTTCCCAAGGAGATTCTCAAGAAGATCGGCGTGAAGTAATCCATACCGACGCTCTGTAACGTCTGCGGGCGGATGAATCTCGGTTCATCCGCCCGCATTTTTTACCTGCACCCTGCGAGGCTCCCGCGCCCAATATCAGATATAAGGCAAAACGCCATACACGACACGCGCCGCCACAGCGGATGCCATAAAATAGATAATATGACGACGGATAAATAATGGGGATACAGTCTGATGTAACGCCGCGCTACTCCATACGTTCGTATCGTTGCTCCGCCATCATACGGTGGAACTGCCGCAGCTGGAAGAAGAGCAACACCGATGCCAGCACGATAGAGAAGCAGTCGGCGATAGGCATCGTGTACCACACACCGTCCACACCCCACATATCAGGCAGGATGAGCAGCAGCGGTATGACGAAGAGCAGCTGTCGCGTCAGCGACAGCAATATGGCACGTTTGGCTTTGCCGATGAACTGGAAGAAGTTGCCCACTACGATCTGGAAGCCTACGAGAGGATAGAGCATCATGATGATCTTGATGCCGTGCGCCGCGGCGTCAATAAGGGCCGTAGCCTCACCGCTGCCGTCCTCGCTCACGAAGAGGTGCACCACCGCATAGGGGAAGAACTCGCTTACGATGAATCCCATCGTCGTGATTCCCATGGCCCACCCTATGGTCATACCCAGCACCTTGATCACACGGTCGTACTTCTCGGCGCCGTAATTGTATCCGACGATGGGCTGCATGCCTTGATTCAGACCCATCACCACCATCACGAAGAGGAACGCCACGCGGTTGACGATACCGTAAGCACCGATATTAAGGTCACCGCCGTGCGTACGCAGAGCGTTGTTTATGAGGATTACGACCACGCAGGCGCACGACTGTATGAAGAATGGCGCCATGCCGATGCCGATGATATTCTTGATTATGTCCCACTTGAATCGGAATATTCCCTTGCGGAAACGCAGGAAGCTGTCGGGACGCGTAAAGTGTACGATCTGTATCGACAACGACACCAGCTGGGCTATGACCGTAGCCAGCGCCGAGCCCTTGATTCCCCACTTGAAGACGAAGATGAAGAGGGCCGCCAGTACGACATTCACACCCACCGACACCAGCATCACCGACATCGACTTGCGGGGGTATCCCGAGACGCGCAGCTGGTTGTTCAGACCCAGATATAGGTGTGTCACCACGTTACCCATCAATATGACACTCATGAAGTCGCGGGCGTAGCCGATAGTATTCTCGCTCGCGCCGAATAGGTAGAGCAGGTCGTCCAGAAAATAGAGTCCGAGTATCATGAAGATGATACCCATCGAGACATTGAGCAGCACCACATTGCCGAGGATCATCTCGGCGGCGGGTTTGTTTCCCTGCCCCAGACGTATCGATGTCAGGGCCGCAGATCCCGCACCCACCATGGCTCCGAAGGCCGCCGCAAGGTTCATCAACGGCATCGTCAGCGCCAGACCCGATATGGCCATGGGGCCGACACCATGGCCTATGAATATGCTGTCGATCATGTTGTAGAGCGACGACGAGACCATGGCTATGATGGAGGGCATCGCATAGCGCTTGAGCAGCGATGCCAGATTGTCAGTACCTAACGATAGAGGGGAATCCTGTTCTTTCATCGCTGCAAAATTACAAATTTTTAATTATATCTCAACGATTATTGCCCCAAAACCGACCGCAGGCGACAACAGCCGACCTTTCGGCCACCGCCGCGCGGCTCAGACCGAGTAAACGATAATATGGCCGTCGGGCGTGATCATCATCCGCATATCGACCGTAACAGTCCCCATGACATTCACTGCCACATTTCCCGCGGCATTACCTTCAGCACTCCCTTCCCCAGCCGCATTCCCCGCAGCATCCGCAGCGACAGTGCCGCGTATGGTCCCGCGGGCGAAATCGACACTCCCGACCGCAAGGTCGCGCAACAGATCCATACCTCTGCGGCCGTACATCTTGTATAGGCACTCCTTGGCGCACCACACCGCCGCTGCAAGTCTCTTATCCTCCGACAAGGCCCTCTCCCGCGCCGACAGGAAGCGCGGCGCCGCCTTCATAAAGTCCCTGTCAAGACGCTCCATATCGACACCGCATAAACGGTCCGACAACGCCACGGCAACCATATCACGACAATGCGAGACGCTTATGCGCAGATCGGGATGCGAGACAAGATGGGGTGCTCCCGAGGCGTCATACTCCACGCGTACATCTCGTCCCAGATATCCGTACAGCAAGGCCCGCCACGCCAGATACTCGCGTCGGCGGTGCTCCGAAACAAAGGCGGCGACCGCATGCAGATCATCCTCGCGCGCCGTCGCCGTCAGCTCCGCCTCCGAGGCTATCGGCCCCGCAAGCAATACCCTCAGGGCTTTATCCTTCCCTTCCGCCATCGTTCACAACAACCTTTACCTTGTCGACGCGGCGGCCCTCCATCTTCTCCACCGTCAGCCGCACGCCGTGCGTCTCGACCGTGTCTCCCTTGCACAGAAGGTCGCGCTTGAGCTCCAGCATCAACCCCGCCAAAGTCTCGGCACGCCCCTGAACGTCGGCCAGAGCGTCGTCATCCATGTCGAGCACACGCTCGAAGTCGACGATATGGGTCTTGCCGTCGAAGAGGTATGTATTAGCATTGATGCGGTGGTAGAATGTCTCCTCCGAGTCACTCTCGTCGGTGATCTCGCCCACGACCTCCTCGAGGATATCCTCCAGCGACACGAGTCCCTGCGTGGCGCCGTACTCGTCAACCACGATCGCTATGTGGATCTTGTTCTCCTGAAAATCACGCAACAGATCGTCGATCTTCTTGTGCTTGGGCACGAAATATATCTTGCGCAGCAGTTTCTGCCACTCGAAATCCTTGCCGCGGTTGATATAAGGCAGCAGATCCTTCACGTAGAGCGCACCCTTGATGTCGTCCAGATCCTCGTCATAGACCGGTATGCGCGAATATCCCGACTCGATGATCTCACGCTTCACCTCGTCGTAGTCCACACTCATGTCGAGCGCCATGATGTCGATACGTGGGCGCATGATCTCCTCGACCTCCGTATTGACCAGATTGACTATGCCCGAGAGCATTTTGTGCTCCTCGTTCGAGGAAGTGCGCGTCAGGTCGACCGCGTCGGCCAGATCCTCCATCGAGATCTCGACATTGTGCGTTGCCAGACGGCTCAGACGGCCACCAGTGCGTATGAGCACGTATGCCGCAGGATAACTCAGCCAGCTGAAAACCTTGATCGGATATGCCACCGCACGCGCGAACTTCAAAGGAGCCGTCTGCGCCAGCACCTTCGGCAGAATCTCGCCGAAGAGCAGCAGCAGGAATGTCACAAGCACCGTCTTGAAGAGAAACTCGAAACGGGCGAAGTGCCACAGCGAACTCATCACGTTCGACGAGAGTATTACGATACAGATATTTACCAGATTGTTCGTCACGAGGATCGTCGCCAACAGACGGTCGACATTCGACAGCAGCGAGACGATCAGCCCGTCACGCGAGTCGGAACTCTGCGACATGCGTTGCAGCTCCTTGGGCGTGAGCGAGAAGAATGCCACCTCCGACCCCGAAACCAGAGCCGATATGGTCAGCAGAATCAACGTAAGAACAAGCATTACGCCCACTTCGGGCGTAAAACCAAGATATATGACAGCTGTCGAGTCCAAAAATTCAAATATTTAAGTTCATGCCGCGGCCGCAAATCCTCATGCAACGGCCGTCGGTCAGGCGTTCCGCCATATCCAGACAGTACCGCCATTAAAATATCGCCGCAATTGCCGTAACCATGCCGCGCCATTCAAAACAAGTCGCTGCGGCTGCCGCACAGTATCCTGCAAAACGTCGTTCTCTCACACATTGTCACCCGCACATGCGATCGCCGTCCACACATAATCGCCCACACACATAATCATCCGATCACATTACCATCCCACTCTCATGATAACCATCCTCACATGATCGACACCTTGTCCAACACCTACATTTGTCAGCCACTCATCCGGCCCCTCACATTGTCAGCCACTCATCCGGCCACTTCTTGCATTGTTAGCCCACCCCCAATCGGCCCCTCGCATTGAAAGACCACTCATCCGGCCACCTCTTGCATTGTTAGCCAACCCCCAATCGGCCACCTCGCATTGCCGGCCCCTTATCGGGCCCCGGGGTTAGAACAGGGGTGTGTCGTACGTCTTCTTCGTATCGTCACCCTGCTCCGCACGGTCGTCACGCAGAACCTCCTTGCGGCGCGTGACACCGTCGTTCTGCTCGATGACGAACATCACATTGCGGCGTTTGAAAGCCGGGGTACGTATGTCGGCCTCTATATTGTTGTATTTCGACGGTTTGCGATCCAGCACCGCAGGTGTTGCGGCGTGATGGCGCTGTTGCGGCGCAACGGTCGGCTGCGGCGTCTGCGGCGCTGCCGCAGGCACATCCTCCGCAGGCATCGGCTCATCATCCGTATCGTCCACGGGTACGATATCCATATCGAACGGCTGCTGACGGAAAGGCTGCTGAGCGGGAGCCTTGCGCGGCGTATCGTCGTCGCTGAAGCCCGTGGCCACAACCACGACCTCCAACACATTCTCCGGCATGGGCTTCGAACTTGCACCCCAGATCAGGTTGGCCTGATGCTCCACGCCATCCTCATCCTTGTAGCTGGCGTAGCTCTGGATATAGTTCAGTATCTCCATCGTCTCGTCATAGGCGACGTCGTCGATATTTGCCGCCGAGATGTTTATAAGGATATTCTTCGCACCCGAAATGAGGTTGTTGTCCAGCAGCGGCGAGCAAAGCGAGCGGCGCGCAGCCTCCAGAGCACGTCCCTCACCCTCGGCCGACGCAACACCCATGTGGGCACGGCCGCTGCCGCGCATCACGCGCTCCAGATCGGCAAAGTCGACACGTATGAAGGCACTCTCGACAGTGATGATCTCGGCGATACCCTTCGTTGCCGCGGCCAAGATGTCGTCCGCCTTGCCGAAAGCCTGACGTATGGGCAGCTTGCCGTACATCTCGCGGATGCTCTCGTTGTTTATCACCAGCAGCGAGTCGGCATACTTGCGCAACTCCTCGATACCCTTCGCAGCCTGATCACAGCGCGTAGGCCCCTCGACCGTCAACGGCGAGGTGACGTTGGCAACGGTAAGCAGCCCCATCTCGTGCGCCAGCTTGGCGATGACGGGCGAAGCGCCCGTACCCGTGCCGCCGCCCATGCCGGCCGTGATGAAGACCATACGCGTACCCGAGCCCTCAATGTACTGCTTGATCTGGTCGAGCGACTCGACCGCAGCCTCGCGACCGCGCTCGGGGTCGTTGCCCGCACCCAGACCGTCGTGACCCAGACGTATCTTGTCCTCGACGGGCGAGTTGTCCATGGCACGCTGATCGGTGTTGCATATAAGGAAGTTGACACCCTTGATACCCGTGTTCCACATGTGGTTCACGGCATTGCCGCCGGCGCCGCCTACACCTATCACCGTTATTATCGAAGATGCCTTTTTGGGCATCGTGAGTTCATTCATCAAATCCTCCATTGTTCACCTGATTTAATAGTCGTCGCCATCATCGCTCTCATCGGGGTTCTTGAACGCCTCGTCAAATGCCCTGCGGGCCTTCTCCCTCAAGCGCGAGAACCATCCGCCCTCCTTCGACTCGATATCGTCGTCATCGTCGTCGATAACGTCCTCATCTTCGCGGCTCACTACCGGCTCCGCCTTCTGCGCGGGCTTGGCCGCCGCCGATGCCGCAGCACCTCCCGTCGTCGATGCCGCACCTGCCGCTGCCGCTGCAGTGCCTGCCGCCGCAGGAGATTTCGCTCCGCCGTAGAGCTCGTTTACCGAACGCGGTGCCGCTGCCGGTGTCTCCGGTGCCGCCTTGCGTTCGGGCTCGGCAACACGCGCCACACCTACCGGGCACGGGCCTACCTGTGCGCCGTTTATAAGGATCGACACGGCCAGCGTCGAGGCCGGCGATGCCACCTTCTCCAGAGACTCCGTAGCTACGCCCATCTCGGCGCACGCCACGCGCACCTCCTGGCCCGTCACGCGGCGGAACAATTCGTCCACATTCTTCAGGGCCGCGCCGCCTCCCGTCAGCACGATACCCGCCGCCAGCTTCTTCGCGAAGCCCGCATCGCGGATCTCGTTCCATACATATTCGGCTATGTCGGTCATTCGGGCCTCAATCACCGCCGCAAGGTTCATACGCAGGATCGACTTGAGCGAGCGGCTGCTGTTGCGCACCTGAATTATATCGTCGGGCGTAAGGTCCACTACGGCCGAACCGTAACGCGTCTTGAGCTTCTCGACCTGCTTTTCGGGGATGCCGTAGGCGCGGATATCACCGTTGACGGCCGTGCCTCCGATAGGTATCGACACGATATGCCGCAACGCCCCGCCGTAATATATCGCCACGTCGGTAACGCCACCGCCGATATCCACGACAGCCACACCCTCGTCCTTCTCGTCGGTCGAGACGACCGAGTCGGCCACGACGGCCGCATTGGCGAACATGCCCTTGATCTTGATGCCCGCATCCAGAAAGACGCGACGCAGACGGTCCTTGGCCATGTGCTCGCAGAGTATGAAGTTGTAGGTCGACGAGAGCTGCTTGCTGTAACACCCGACGGGATTTCGCATCTCGACACCCGAATCGCCGCGATAGCTTATGGGGAAGAGATCCATTATCACCTCGCCGTCGGCCGCCTTGACGTTGCGCATACGCTCCATCAGTGCATTGACGTCGCGCTGCGAGATGCAGTTGTCGACATCCTCGACAAAGACGTGATCCGTATAGCGTGCGCTGCGCACGAACTTGCCCGAGATGCCCACATAGGCATCCGTGATGGTAATGCCGGCCTCCTTTTCGGCGCGTTCGCGGGCATGCCGCAGCGACTGCCCTACCGACTTGCTGTTGTCGACCATACCTGCCGAGACTCCCTCGGTAGGCTCCGACACCAACGCCTCGATATTCAACACACCGCCCTCGGCCATGGTCCCGACGGCTACGACCACATTGGACGAACCCACATCGACCGCTATAACGTAACTCTTCTTGTCCACCTTGTCCACTATGCTCTACTTGTTTTACATTCAACACGCCGACGCCCGACGTCTGTTAAAGACACCGCCGGACGTATCACTTGCGGCACACCACCTGCCCCTTGTACTTGACCGAGATGGTACGGTACTCCTCCCAACCGATATTCTCAAGGCCGTTACGGTAGAATGCCAACAGTTTGTCGAACTTCTCCTCCACATCCTCTATGGCGCCGAACAGAACCGTATGGTCACCCGTGCGGGGCACCAACTCGACCTCCACATCGCCGTTGCTGATGGTCACGGCCACGATCTGGACGATCTCGGCGCGCCAGAAGGAGTCATCCTCTATATATTTTACAAAGTTAATCAGTTTGAGGAAATCTTCATACCTTTTGTACAACTTTTTTTGATTCTCGCGCTCGGCCTCCTGACGTGCCGTCACGGCATCTATGCGGCGCTCGTTTTCGCGCTCCGCATAGCGGTATTTGCGCCGCAGATCGGCCTTGTGCGCGCGCAGGCGAGCCACACGCTCGTCGAAATTGTCATGGCTCTCGAAGATGCCCTTCTTGATTAGCATGCGCCGCACCGCCCTCACCGAGTCGGCTATCTCCTTCTCCTTTTCGAACAGGGGGACCTTCTCGTGCTGGAGTTCCACGATACGTGCCTCCGACTTTTCGACCAGCGAGGCGATATAGTCCTCAACATATCCCACATACTGTGCCGGCACGGGCGGCGTGTAGCTTCCCGTAATCACGGGCACATATACGGCCGTCAACGCCGGCGCGGGGAATACGAACCCGTCGGAGGTGACATAGCTGTCGTAGCCGTCCACACGCAGCCGCAACGCCGGCCGCCGCTGCGTAACCTCCACACGCAGCACGCCGTCGTATGATACGTATGCGCTCACGCTCCGAACGAAACCCTTCTGCCGCACCACATGCTCTATGCCTGCCAGATCGACCTGATCCAGAGGCACACCCACCGTGGCTATCTTGCCACGCGCGATCCAGCTGCGCACCAGAGCGCTTGTCACCAGAGACTCGTCGCGCAGACTGTCCTCGATGACGACCTGCAACTCACGCACCGCAGTTTTCGAACGGTGCACCTCGGCACGATGGCCGAAGTAGAGCACGAACCCTGCCACGAATGCCCACAGCGCCAGCGTAAGCCCTATTTTTACGAATCTGCGCATCTCCCGAATCCCGTTTTATCCTATCTTCTCTCCATCGCCGTCCGTACTCAACCCTTGCGGCGCAGCACCTCGGCTACGGCCTCGCAGCAGGCGTCTATGTTGCCCGCACCGTATGTCACCACCAAATCCGTATCATCGGCCGCCAGCCACGAGGCCAGATGCTCACGGTCGGTCATCGAGCATGGCACCGTCATGCGGTCGGCTATCATCTGCGACGTGACGCCCGCAATGGGCTCCTCGCGCGCCGGATATATCGGCAACAGCACAACCTCGTCGGCATGCGACAGCGCCGCGGCAAACTCCTTGTAGAGGTCGCGCGTGCGGGTATAGAGGTGGGGTTGGAACACCGCCGTCAGCTTACGCGAGGGGAACATCCCCCGCACCGACCGTATCGACGCCTCCAACTCCTCGGGATGGTGCGCATAGTCGTCCATATAGACCTGACGCGGCGTATTGACATAGAACTCGAAGCGGCGCTTCACCCCCTCGAAAGAGGCCAAGGCGCGACGCACGGCATCGTGGTCGAACGCTTCGCCGCGTGCATGCGAGGCACACCACACGGCCGCAACGGCCGCAACCGAATTCTCCACATTGACCCATCCCGGCACACCCATGCGGCAACCCTTCACGCGGCCGTCGGGCGTCACGATATCGTAGTCGTAATGCCCGCCTTCGGCCGGACGTATGTCGGCGGCATAGAAGTCGCAAGGCTCGTCGCACGAATAACGCCATACGGTCACGCCCTCCGTCGGCAAGTCGATATCGACACCCCGCTTTATGATTATGTGCCCGCCGGGCTTTACCAGCGACGCGAACTGCCCGAAGGCCTCGCGCACGGCCTCGAACGTGCCGTATATGTCGAGATGGTCGGGCGCAACGGAGGTTATGACCGCCACGTCGGGACGCAGCCGCAGAAACGAACGGTCAAACTCGTCGGCCTCGACGGCAAGGCGGTCGCCCGACCCGAGCACCAGATTGCCCGCAAAGTTCTTCGATATGCCCCCGAGGAAGGCGCTGCCGCCGCCCGTTACCGCACGGTTGATCCATGCGATGAGGGTCGAGGTCGTAGTCTTGCCGTGCGTACCCGCCACGGCCATGACATACTTGCCCTCCGAGAGGTGCCCCAGCATCTGCGAACGCTTCTCCATAAGGAATCCGCCCTCGGCAAAGAAACGCATCTGCGGATGGTCTTCAGGCACCGCAGGCGTAAATACCGCCATCGTCGTGGCAGGATCACGGAACGACGCGGGAATAGCCTCCACGTCGTCATTATATGTTATCACGGCACCCTCGCGCGCAAGTTCGTCCGTCAGGTGCGACTCCGTGCGGTCGTAACCCGCAACGGCGTAACCCTCATGCAGAAAATAACGCGCCAAGGCGCTCATGCCGATACCCCCGATACCGAGGAAATATATGTTCCTATAACGTTTCATCCGTCAAACTCCTTTTTAATCCTCAACTCCTCTGCCACACTATCTTTCGCCGCCGCTACCACAGTTTTTCGATCTGCCGCATCACGCGCTCCGCCGCATCCGGAACGCCCAGCGCCGCGATATTGTGCGCAAGACGCTTCATACGCTCGCCGTCGGCAAGCAGCTCCAGCGCCCGATCCATGCCGCAGCGCACGGCATCCGCATCATGCACCATAACCGCCGCGTCGCGCGCTACCAGAGCCTCGGCATTGCGGGTCTGGTGATCCTCCGCCACATTGGGCGAGGGTACGAATATCGTCGGCTTGCCCACAAGGCACAACTCCGAGACGGTGCATGCGCCGCTGCGCGACACCACCACGTCGGCCGCCTCGTAGGCGTAGTCCATACGGTCGATAAAGGCTCCCTGCCAGATATTGCGCACGGGGTGCGCCTCAAGGAACGCCCGCATCTCGGCCTCGTAATACTTTCCCGTCTGCCAGAGCACCTGCACGGGAGCCTCGTCGTCGAGACCCGCCACCCAGTGCTTCATCATCTCGTTCAGCGTGCGCGTACCGAGCGAGCCGCCCACCACCATAACCACGGGCATGTCGGCCCGCAGTCCGTAATATGCCAGCGCCTCGGGGCGCTTCGAGACCGTATGCGAGAAGTCGCCGCGCAGCGGATTGCCCGTCTTGACTATGCGGTCGGCAGGGAAGAACCGCTCCATGCCGTCGTAGGCGACACATATACGGCGCGCGCGCCGTGCCAGAATCTTGTTCGTAACGCCCGCATAGGAGTTCTGCTCCTGTATCACCGTGGGCACACCCATACGCTGCGCCGCCCACAATACGGGGGCGCTCGCATAGCCTCCGAATCCGGCCACCACGTCGGCCGAGAAGTCGCGTATGATGCCGCGCGCCGCCATCACGCTGCGCACGACCTTGAAGGGTACGAGCAGGTTCCTCACATCGAGCCGCCGCTGCAACCCCGCAATGGGCAACCCGACGATACGGTAACCCAGCGCCGGCACCTTCTCCATCTCCATCTTGCCCTCGGCGCCGACAAACAGCAGCTCCACGTCGTCGCCCCACTTGCGCCTGAGAGCCTCGGCCACGGCTACCGCCGGGTAGATATGCCCGCCCGTACCGCCGCCCGAGAGTATAACACGTTTTTTCATCTTCCTTTTACGATATGTTTTGTTGCCGCCGCTCATGGCTGACGGCTCCGGACCCGCCGCATCGCAACGGCAGATTTTCATTCACTACAACACTATCTCCATATACACCCCCGGCAGATACCTCTGTCCCAGCATCTGCCCAAACATCGGACGCCCCATACCTCAACGTCCCCACTCCTCGCGGTCGAGCGAGCGGTAGGTGATGGCCTCCGAGACGTGCTGCGGGCGGATCTGCTCCTCACCCTCGAGATCGGCGATCGTGCGCGAGACCTTGATTATGCGGTCGTATGCACGCGCCGAGAGCCGCAGACGGTCCATCGCGCGGTCCAGCAGCGCCCGTGCCTCGGCCGTAAGCGGGCAGAAACGACGCAGCATGGCCGACGTCATCATCGTGTTGGTATGTATGCCCGTCGAGGCGAAGCGTGCCGACTGCACCTCGCGCGCCGCAATCACACGGCGCCGTATCGAGGCACTGCTCTCGGCCGCCTCCGTGCCCGACATCTCCTCGCGCGAGACGGGCGTAACCTCCACATGCAGGTCTATGCGGTCAAGCAGCGGGCCCGAGATGCGGCCCATATATCGCCGCACGGCCGACGGCGTGCAGGTACACTCCTTCGTCGGGTGGTTGTAGAATCCGCACGGACAGGGATTCATCGAGGCCACGAGCGTGAAGTTCGAGGGGTAATCCACCGCGTAGCGCGCACGCGAGATCGTAATATGCTTATCCTCAAGCGGCTGCCGCAACACCTCCAGAACGTTGTGCCCGAACTCGGGCAGCTCGTCCAGAAACAGAACGCCGTTATGCGCCAGCGACACCTCCCCGGGCTGCGGGTTCTGCCCACCCCCGATCAAAGCCACGGGCGAGGCCAGATGGTGCGGCGCACGGAACGGACGGCGTGTCATCAGCCCGCGGCTTGCGCCCAATTTCCCCGCCACGGAGTGTATCTTGGTTGTCTCCAGAGCCTCCGCCGCCGTCATCGGCGGCAGGATCGAGGGCATACGCCGCGCCAGCATCGTCTTGCCCGACCCGGGAGGGCCTATCATTATCACGTTATGGCCGCCCGCGGCGGCTATCTCCAACGCCCGCTTGGCGAATATCTGACCCTTGACATCGGCGAAATCCTCACCGTATGGCGTATCCTCCTCCGCCACATAGGCATGTCGCGGCTCGGGCGTCACATCCTCCGTACCGTTGAGCGACGAGGCCACCTGCTGCAGACTATCCACCGCCAGCACGTCGATACCCTCCACAACGGCCGCCTCGGCAGCATTCTCGCGCGGGACATAGATGCGCCGCAGGCCCTGTTCGCGTGCCGCCGCTGTGATCGGGAGCACACCCCTCACACCGCGCACACCCCCGTCGAGCGACAACTCCCCCACGAAGGCCGAATCCGCAAGACGTGCGGCCGCCACCTGCTCCGTTGCCGCAAGTATCGCCACGGCAATGGGCAGATCGAATCCCGATCCCTCCTTGCGCAGGTCGGCAGGGGCAAGGTTGACCACACATTTACGTGCCGTCATGCGGAAGCCTCCGTTCTCGAAGGCCGAGCGTATGCGCTGTTCGCTCTCGCGCACGGCATTGTCCGGCAGCCCCACAAGAAAGAGACCCAAGCCTCCGCCCGTGACGCTCACCTCGACCGACACCCCGACGGCGCCGATACCCATGACCGTACCCGTAAAACTGCGAACAACCATACCCGTATTCCGTATCGTCAATTATGGCCGAATCTGCCGCAGGGCCTCCTCGGCACCATTTTTATCTCCTGTCTACAAAATATCGTCCTTTCCGCGTCGCCGCATCAGAACGGGACATCGTCCGACAGCGGAGCCTGACAGTCGACATTCAGAGGACCCTGATCTATACCGAACTCGTTGCCCGCCATCGACGAGCCCAGACCGCCCGAAACGGGCGCGAAACCGCCGTCGGGGCCGTTCGCGCTGCTCGATATCTGGTTATACGAGACGCTGCCCATGGGGTCGGCCGCCGTAGAGTTCTCGTCGGCATCCATATCCGCGAAACGGGCCTGATCCTTCAGGAAGCGCAGCTTGACATCCGTCACCGCACCGTTACGGTGCTTGGCTATGATGATCTCGGCCATACCCGCCGTCGGCATGCCGTTTTCGTCGGTATTGATACCGTAATATTCCGGTCGGTGGATAAAGGCCACGATATCGGCATCCTGCTCGATGGCACCCGACTCTCGCAGGTCCGACAGCTGCGGGCGCTTCGAGCCGCCGCGCGTCTCTGTCGAACGGTTCAACTGCGACAACGCTATGATCGGGATGTCCAGCTCCTTGGCTATGGCCTTGAGCGTACGCGAGATGAAGGCCACCTCCTGCTCGCGGTTGCCCTTCGAGTCCTGATTGCCCGTCATGAGCTGCAGGTAGTCGATAACGATGATCTTGATGTCGTGGTGTATCTTAAGACGCCGCGCCTTCGAGCGGAACTCGAAGACCGACAATGCCGGCGTGTCGTCAATATACAGCGGTGCCGTACCCAGAGGCTTGGTCGCGCTCTCCAGATGCCGCCACTGCTCGGGTGTCAGGCGGCCGCTCTTGATGTCGGTACCACTGAGGCCCGTCTCGGCCACGATGAGTCGCATCATCAGCTGCACGGCCGACATCTCCAGCGAGAAGAAGGCTACGGGGGCCTCGTGATCGATGGCCATGTTGCGCGCCATCGACAGCACGAAGGCCGTCTTTCCCATAGAGGGACGCGCCGCAATGATGATCAGATCGGAGGGCTGCCACCCCAACGTAACGCGGTCGATGGCCATGAATCCCGACGGCACGCCGTTGAAGGCGCTCGTATTCTTGCTCGCCTGCTCGATCTGCGCCAGAGCCTTGGCCAGAATATCCTTGGCGTTCTGCACCGAACGCTTGACATGCCCCTCCGCGACCTTGAATATCTCGCTCTCGGCAAAACCTATCAGATCCGTCACATCCTGATCCTCGTCGTAGGAGCGGCGCTGGATCTCCGTGGCCGAGCGTATCAGCTCGCGCTGGACATATTTCTGGGCTATGATCTTGGCATGGAACTCGATGTTGGCCGCCGACCCGACCTTCTGCGTCAGCTGCGCGAGATATGCCGCTCCGCCCACCTTCTTGAGCTCCTTGCGGGCCTTCAGGCGTTCGGTTACGGTATAGAGGTCTATGGGCTTGAGTTCGGCCGAGAGCGACTCGATGGCCTTGTATATGAGCCTGTGCTCTTCGGTGTAGAAGGCGTCGGCCGTGATATACTCCTGCACGGCGATGATGCTGTCCTTCTCCAGCATGAGCGCTCCGAGCACCGTCTCCTCAAGCTCCACGGCCTGCGGCGGCACGACACCCGCAATCGGAGTATCGGTCATCTTATCGTAAGCGGCCCGGTTGGAGGCCGACGGAGTAAATTCCTTTGCCATAAAAAGGGGGTAATTTTCAAGTTCCAAAATTACACAATTTCCGCCGAACGGCAAGGTCTTTTTCCATATTTCGCGCCACGGCTGCCGCCCCCGGCCGCCGTCACGGCTTCTCGCCCAGTCGTTTGCGCGGCACGGCCAGCGTCGCAACGCTCAGACGCACATCCCCGGCCGCCGCCATGATCGCGCTGCCGCACGAAATGATCGTGGCGCCCGTCGTGAAGACATCGTCCACCAGCAGCACATGACGCCCCGCAAGGCGGTCCGCATGCCGCACCGTGAAGATGCCCTCGACGTTGCCCCAACGCCCGACGGTCGAATATCTCGTCTGACTTTGATTGTACTGCACGCGGCGCAGACATCCGCGCTCCACCTTGATGCCCAGCTCGCGGGCGATGCCTGCCGCGAGCATCTCCGACTGGTTGTAGCCGCGCGCAAGCGTGCGGCGAAGGTGCAGCGGCACGGGCACCGCCACATCTACCGTATCGTACAATCCGCCCTGCTTCATGCAGGCGCCGTACCAGCGGCCGAGATTGTATGCCGTACGCCACGCCCCGTAATATTTGAAGTTGTGCACCATCTTCCGCCAATCACTCTCATTAACATACCAGAAGAATGCCGATGCCTGCTCCACGGGCAGCTGTCCCCAGAAACGCTGCATCATGGCATTGCCGCGTTCGAGCCACAGGTTCGTCAGCGGAGCCGTGATCTCGCACATCGGGCAAACCACGCCGCCGCGACGCGGCAACGGCTCGCCGCAGACGGGACACGTACGCGGAAATATGAGTGACGCGACATCGGCCACAATATCACTGAACATCGACATCGATCGAAACATTTATACGTCGCAGCGTCTCCTGCGCCGACATTCCGTTCAGACATTCGCGCAGCAGCGCCCGTGCCCGCGACATCGGACGCCCGCTCTCGATCTTGAGCATGACCTGCACGATGAACATCTCGCGCACGCGGTCCACGGGCGGAGATACGGGCCCGAAGACGCGGCGGCCGAAACGTTCGCGCAGGGCGGCCGCAAGCCATACGGCACCCTCACGCAACACCTGTGCGTCACGTTCGCGCAGCGTCAGGCGTATAAGCCGCGCATAGGGCGGATAACTGAACGTATGACGTTCGGCCAGCTCGCTGCGGGCCATCGCCTCGTAGTTTCCCGACGCGACCCACCCTATGACCGGATTCTCGGGCTCCGAGGTCTGTATCACGACCACGCCGCCCGTGAGGCGGCGGCCGGCACGCCCCGCAACCTGCATCATGAGCTGAAACGCCCGCTCCGAAGAGCGGAAATCGGGACTGTTCAGGAGGTTGTCGGCATTGAGTATGCCCACAACCGACACACGTCCGAAATCGAATCCCTTGGTTATCATCTGCGTGCCGACCAGAATATCGGTACGGCCGCTCTCGAAATCCTTGATTATGCGGTTATAGGCGCTCTCCGAGGTGGAGGTGTCACGGTCCAGACGCGCCACACGCGCCTCGGGGAAGAGCTCCGCAATACGCTCCTCGACGCGCTCCGTGCCGAAGCCCATCGGTGCGGGATCGGCCGTGCCGCACTGCGGGCACGTATGCGGCACGGCCGCCGTATATCCGCAATAGTGGCACTCCATGCGCCCCGTCGACTTGTGCAGCGTGAGCGTCACGTTACAGTGCGGGCAGCGCATCGTCCACCCGCATTCGCGGCACGAGACAAAGGGAGAGAAACCGCGCCGGTTCTGGAAGAGCATCACCTGCTCACCCCGCGACAGTGCACCCTCCATGGCCCGTATGAGCTCCATGTTGAAGTGGCCGCGGCGTTCGCCCCGCTTGACCGCCCGCATCGTATCCGAAACGACGACATCGGGCTGACGCGCCCCGCCGTAACGCTCCTCTATGACCGAATATCCGTATTTGTGCCACAGTGCGTTGGCATAGCTCTCGAGTGAGGGTGTGGCGCTGCCAAGCAACACCTTGCCCCCCGTGAGCGAAGCCAGCACCACGGCACAGTCGCGCGCGTTGTAGCGCGGCGACGTATCGCTCTGCTTGTAGCTCGCGTCGTGCTCCTCGTCCACCACTATCATGCGCAGGTGCCGCAACGGCAGGAAGAGCGCCGACCGTGTCCCCACGACCAGCTCGCCGCCCTCGCTGTGCAGCAGACGCATGTATGTCTCGGTACGGCGCAGCACCGTCAGCTTAGAGTGGTATGCCGTCACGCGGCTGCCGAAGACACGCTCCATACGCTCCACGAGCTGCGCCGTGAAGGCTATCTCGGGCACCAGCATCAACACATCGCCCCCCGCCGAGAGGGTCTCGGCCATAAGGTCCATATATATCTCGGTTTTACCCGAGCCGGTAACTCCGCGCAGCAGGTGTGTCGTCACGCCCGCGGCCCACGACGCGCGTATCTCCGCCGCCACGCGGCCCTGCGCCTCACTCAGACGCGGCGGCGTGAAGAGGACGCGTCCGCCCCTGTCTGCGCGGCGTTCACGCTCCGTCACCTCGACATATCCCGCCTTGCGCAGCGCCGAGAGGATCGCCGCGTCAATATCGAGCAGGCGGCGCGGCACAGCCCCGTCCGTATCGCGGCCATCCTCTCCGAATGTCGCTATCGTCTCCAGAGCCTCACATCGGCGCGGGGCGCGGCGCCGTATGCGGTCACACTCCGCCGCAAGCCGTTCCGCGTCGCGCCACGCCCCGGACAGGGCGACATACTGCTCCGTACGCGGACGGAACACCTCGGCCGAGAACTCCTCCTCGGACGCCCCGCGCGGTTTGGCCAGCGACGGCAGCGCCATACGCATAACCTCGCCCAGAGTACACATATAGTAGTCGGCAACCCACTCCCAGAACCGCATCTGCGGCTCATCCAGCAGAGGCACGTCATAGAGACGCGCCCCAACGCTCTTGATACGCTTGAAGGCGGGGCGCTCCGCATGCAGACGCCATACGATGCCCGTATAGATATACCGCTGCCCGAACTGCACCGCCACGGCATCGCCGCACTGCAGCTCCACGCCCTCGGGCACGGCAAACGAATATGTCGGCTGTGCCAGAGGCAGTACTATATCGGCATACATCATATACAGGCTCTACGGATGATCTTTCTATCAAAGGTACGTATTTATTCCGTATATTTTCACTCCGCGAGGCGCGTTTTAGAGATTGTGTTTTGAAAATATGCAAATTAATACTTGAAAAAAGTTCAAGTTTCGCACAATAGAGACAAAAACAACACATCTCCGTGTAATTGAAATTCATTCCTTGACCAAATGGCATTGATATGCAAGAATCGACAGTCTCATACAATATATTTCACTATTTAAAAAATCTTTTCTATAAATATTGGCTAACTTTGTATCAATATACAATATACTGATTATGAGAAATAAGACATGGCTTGCCTTTGCCAACAGATCCAAGTGTCATCATGACGAAGCATTCAGACGTTTAGGATTCATTAGTTGGACAATGAATCATACTTGTTTCGAAATAGGTGATATCATATACTTCTTTGTCTCAGACAAAAGGTACATCCAATTCAAAGGTGTGGTTGTAGACAAAAATCTCGATCGTGAAGACTCTGATTTTTGGGTGGAACTCGCACCAAAAGATAAGACATACAAGGTAAAGTTTCTGGCTGAATACGAAGGTGACCAACTTGGAGAGAAGCAACTTAAAGATCATGGTTTCAAAGGATATCTACGCCATCCACTTTGCAATAATACCGTTCTCATAGATTACATCAAATCTATTTTCTAAAGATCAGCACACAATGTATCCGTGGGGCGATAACCGCAGATTCAACAGCTATGCCGCCTACTTCAGGCGCACGTTCGGACACCGCATACAGAAGGTGGCCGTAAACGCCGGCTTCACATGCCCCAACCGCGACGGCACAGTCGGCCGCGGCGGCTGCACCTTCTGCGACAACGCCGCCTTCACACCGTCATACTGCACCCCCGCAAAGAGCGTCACGCAGCAGATCGACGAGGGCATCGAGTTCCACCGCCGCCGATACCGCACGGCCGGGAGTTTTCTGGTCTACTTCCAGTCCTTCTCCAACACCTACGCCCCGCTCGCGGATCTGCGCCGCCTCTATGACGAGGCGCTCGCACACCCCGACGTGGCGGGCATCGTCATCGGCACACGCCCCGACTGCGTCGACGAGGCAAAGCTCGACTACTTCGCCTCCTTGGCCCGCGACCGATACGTGGCCATAGAGTACGGCGTGGAGTCCACCTGCGACGCCACGCTGCGACGCATAAACCGCGGCCACGACTTCGCCACGGCACGCCGTGCCATCCGTATGACGGCCGAGCGCGGAATACATACCGGCGCGCACTTCATTCTCGGCCTGCCCGGCGAGCCGAGCCGGATGCTCATCGACCGCACGGACGAGATAAACGGCCTGCCCCTGACGACCGTAAAGTTCCACCAGCTGCAGCTCTTCCGCGGCACGCCGCTTGCCGCCGAATATGACGCCGCGCCCGAGCGGTTCCGGTTCTGGAGCGTCGAGGAGTACATCGACCTCTTCATCGAGATTCTCCGCCGCCTGCGCCCCGACATCGTCGTCGAACGCTTCGCCGGCGAAGCCCCGCCCCGTTTCCACCACACCGAAGGCTGGGGACTCATACGCAACGAAACTCTGCTATCGATGCTCGACCACCGCCTCGAGGAACTCGACGTGCGGCAAGGCGACATGTATCACCCCAGCACAAGGGTCAACAACGGCACGAAAAACGAAATCACAGACCGCGGAGTGACAAATTTCAACGCACGTGAAAAATAAATTTGCCAAAAAGAACGCCTTGTATTATATTTGCTGCCAATTTTAGAGGATTAGAGAGAAAATCAATAGCGAAAAGCCACTCGGCGATTACAATGTATAAGTAAACTTAACAATGAAAATCACACTCGACACGATTCTGAGATCAGTAAAGGAGTACTTCATGATGGCAATCGGCATGTTGCTCTACTCGTTCGGATGGGTTGCCTGCATCATCCCCGCAGGCGGTATGGGCGGCGGCGCGACAGGCCTATCGATGCTGCTCAACCACTTGGTCCCCGCAATCTCGATCGGACAGTTCGTATTCATCGTCAACGTCATCCTGCTCATCATCGCAGGCTTCATCGTCGGATGGAACTTCGGCATCAAAACCATATACTGCATCATAATCCTATCCATCACGATGGACATGTGGGGCATGGTGCTGCCTGAAAACATCCTCGAGATATATACCCAGAACATCGACTCGCACAACATCCTGCTCGTCATCCTCGGCGCCATCATCGCCGGTATCGGCGTGGCGATATGCTTCGCGCAGGGCGGATCCACCGGCGGTACCGATATCGTCGCAATGATCATAAACAAGTACCGCACCGTCAGCTACGGACGCATAGTCATCGCCGGTGACTTCGTCATCATCGGCTGCTCGCTCTTCTTCGCCTCGGATCTGGCTTCGGGTATCGCTACCGTCATATACGGTTACATCATGGTCGCCGTATATGGATACACGGTAGACATGATCCAGTCCGGAAGCCAGCAGTCGAGCCAGATAATGATCATAAGCAACGACTACGAGAAGATAGCAACCGCCATCAACAACGAAGCCCACCGCGGCGTAACACTTATCGACGGCATGGGTTGGTACACCCAGCACAGCTGCAAGATCGTCATGGTCGTATGCCGCAAGCGCGACGCCTCGATGATCCTCAAGATAGCCAAGCGCGTCGACCAGAACGCCTTCATCACCATGGGTTCGGTCATGGGTGTCTACGGCAAGGGATTCGACGCCCTGAGCAAGATCTGACAATAAAGATACTGCCAAACAGCGAGGGCGGAACCCGACGGTTCCGCCCTCGCTGTTTACAGTTTATACAACTCGTTCTACTTCTTATTGAAGGCGTTCATCGTAAGGTCGGGGCCTACGGCCACGAACGACAACGCCGCATCCGAGAAAAGCTTCAGCCGTTCGGGCATTGCGGCACGCTCCTCGTCGGTCCAATGGCCCAGAACGTAATCGACCTGCCCGCCGCGTGCGAAGTTGCCCCCGATACCGAAACGCATGCGGGCCCAATCCTCGCGCCCCAGAAGCTCGGCAATGTTCTTCAATCCGTTGTGTCCGCCCGCGCTGCCCTTCTTGCGCATGCGCAGCTCGCCGAACGGCAGCGCTATGTCGTCCGATATGACCAACAGGTTCTCGATCGGGATATTCTCCTGCTCCAGCCAATAGCGCACGGCCTTGCCCGAGAGGTTCATGTAGGTCGACGGCTTGAGCAGTATAACCGTGCGGCCGCGGTAACGCAGCGTCGCCGTGGAGCCGTAACGCCCCGCCGTAAAAGAGACGTTGGATGCCTCAGCCAAGGCATCCAACACTCTGAATCCGATGTTGTGGCGGGTATCGGCATACTCGGCACCGATATTTCCCAACCCTACAATCAGATATTTCATCCGCTCGTCGGATTATGCGCCAGATTACTGCTGGCTGCGCGTTGCACGCGTTACACGTACTGCGCAGACGGCCGTCGTGGCGGGCGTAACGAAACTTACACCGTCGATCTTCAGGTCGCCGACGAAGATCGTCTGACCTACCTTCAACGGAGTAACGTCTACGACAACCTCATCGGGCAGCTTGTCCAGAAGAGCCTTCACGGTGAGCTTGCGGGCCGACAGAGCCAGCTTACCACCGATCTTGACGCCCTCTGCGGTACCGCTCAGACGTACCGGAACGGCTATGGCTACGGGCTTGCCCTCCTGTACACGGTAGAAGTCGATGTGAAGGATCTGCTCGCGTACGGGGTGGAACTGAACCTCACGCATTACGGCCTTCTCGACCTTGCCGTCGATGTCAAGCTCGACGATATACGAATTGGGAGTGTAGATCAGAGGCTTTACCTCCTTTGCGTCTACGGTGAATGCGATCTCCTCGCCACCGCCGTAGATCATGCAGGGTACCAGACCCTCGCGACGGAACGCCTTAGCGGCCTTCTTGCCGAACTCGGCACGCTTCACTGCTTTGAGCTGAAGTGTTTTCATCTTTCAAATGTAATTTAATGTTATTACCTGCGGCATTACTCAAGGAGCCTCCACCGTCGATTCATCCGCGGCCCGGCCTCTCCCATCATGCCTGAAATCGGGGACAAAGATATGCCTTAATATCCAAATATCAAAATTTTCCATCTCCATAATGGGGATACCGGGATCGTGCAAACCGTATTAAAACGACCCGGACACTACATCACCACCCTCCGGAATCTCCCCACACGACAGCTACCGCTCCGCCACGACTCCTTTCGCGGCCAACGCCTCAGCCACGGCCTGCGCGCTGAAGAGGGGATTGGCAAGTACCGGTACACCCAGCGCTCGGGATACGCTTTCGGCTACGTATGCCATGGAGCCTTGGGTGAATATCACCACATCGGCATCCGACGCCTCGGCCGAGATACGCTCGGCAAGCAGCCGTTTGAACTCACCCTCCTCCATGCCGAAGCCGCCGTCGATCACGACCTCGCGCACCTCTATACGCCGCCCCGCCTCACGTGCCGCACGCTCAAGCGTACGGCGTGTAGGCGCTATCGAACACGGGAATGTAGCCGCGACGGCTATCGTATGGCCGCGGCGCACGGCCTCACGGCACATGGCGTCGTTCACCATCACAACAGGCACACCCACAAGGCGTGCCGCATCCTGCATGGCATAGGCCACATCCTCCACCGTCGAGCATATACTCAGCACAGCGTCGGCGCCATCCTCCACCGCACGCATATATGTTCCGGCTATGAGAGCCGCAGCATGGGGCGTCAAGTAATCCTCGGCACGGATCTCATTGAAGGCATCCGACACCTCATATACCATAAGTTCGACATTCCGGCCCACACTCTCGCGCAGCGCCCGCTCAACGTCGGCCTTGAGTTCGGGCGTGGTGACCGTATATACCAGCGCCACACGCGGTGCCGGCATCTCCGTCTGCGCCGCAGACGGCACAGGCATGAAGGATGCCGCCGCAAAGACAGACAACGCCGCCGCCATAATCCTCAACCGTTTCATATAGATCTCGTTTGTTTATATGTATCCCGCAAAAAAACGAAAGGACGGACACTTGTCATGTCCGTTCTTCCGCACTCATCCGATATTGGACGCCATATATTTCGGACGTCCGCCGTCCGCATTCATACCGCAAGCAGTTGCGGCGGCAGAACGCGTCAGAATATTATGAAGTTGATACCCACCTGCAACACGTGCGTGTACTCCTTGTAACGCACGCCCGCTGCCGGAAGGTCATACTTGCCCGTATCGCATATATCGGGACGGTGCATGTTGATCTGGTAACCCAGCTGCAGGTCCATCTTCAGCGAGCCGCTCACGATCACACGCACACCGCCGCCCACACCGGCCATGGCTCCCGTCTTGGTGTTGCCGCTGAAGTAGAACTGCGGACCGAGGTTCACATAGTTGAACCAACGGTGACGGAAGTTGCCCTTGGGCTCGCCGTAGTAGTATGTAGCCGTGGCATAGAAGGGAAGGGCATAGTCGTTGTACTGGAACAGCATACCCGCCTCGGCACCTACGGTCAGGTTGTCGGTGAACTTGTATCCGGCACCCAGATGCACGCTGCCGCCCGAAAGCGACGGTTCGCGGTCGTAGCGTATCACGTCGTCACGGTCAACATAACGTATGCGGTCGAAACCTCCGAGCGCCATGTTGTAGCTGCCGCCGAAGGTCACCGTCCAGCGGCGGTCGGTCATGCCGAGGTCGTACTCGCGCACCTCCTTCTTCTTTTTGTATTTGGGGACTATCCTCTGCGCCTCGGCCGTCATGCCGCAGCAGAAGAGGGCCAGCAGAGACAAAAGCAGAAATTTTCTCATTACGTAAATCTATATTTGCCACACCGCAAAACCTCCGCGGCGCATCCTTGTACAACAATAAACGCGCCGCGGCGGCATTTTATTTTATGTGACGGCTATTTTATGCCGCGGACATGCTTCTCCCACGCCCACGCCGAGCGGAGCGTATCGTCGAGCGAACGCTCGGCCTTCCATCCCAGCTCCTTGTTTGCCAGCGTCGTGTCGGCCCAGATGGCTACCACGTCACCCGGACGCCGCGGCGCAATCTTGTAGTTGAGCTTCAGGTTGTTCACACGCTCGAAGCTGTGTACCAGCTCCAGCACCGAGGTACCCTTGCCCGTGCCGATGTTGAATATCTCGTAGCCCTGCTTGTTGCGGTTCTCGACCATGCGCGTGATTGCCACCACGTGAGCCTTCGCCAGATCCACAACATCGATATAGTCGCGCAGGCACGAACCGTCGGGCGTCGGATAGTCGTCACCGAAGACACTCAGACACTCGCGCACACCGGCCGCCGTCTGCGTGATGAAGGGGACGAGGTTCTGCGGCACGCCGCGCGGAAGCTCGCCGATAAGAGCCGACGGATGGGCGCCGATGGGGTTGAAGTATCGCAGCGCGATACCCTTCAGGCCCTTGTATGCCGAAACCGAGTCGCGGAGGATATCCTCGCACATCTGCTTGGTGTTGCCGTAGGCCGAGGTCGCAGGCTTGCGGGGCGTCTGCTCCGTGACGGGCAGGTGGTCAGCCTCGCCGTAAACCGTCGCCGACGACGAGAAGACGATGTTCTGACGGCCGTACTCACGCATCAGATCCACGACGTTCATGAACGAAGTGAGGTTGTTGCGGTAATACTTCATGGGGTCGGTCACCGACTCGCCAACGGCCTTGAAGGCGGCGAAGTGTATCACCGAATTGAACTTGTACTGCTCGAATACGCGGCTGAAGGCCTCCTTGTCGCAGCAGTCGACATTGACGAAGGGCACATCCACGCCCGTGATCTTGCGTACGCCCTCGACGCCGCTCATGTCGGAATTAGACAGGTTGTCGGCAACGACAACATCATAGCCGGCATTTATCAACTCCACGGCGGTATGCGAACCGATATAGCCCGCGCCGCCCGAAACCAGAACCATCTCTTTCATCACTCTTGTGTGTTTTATATTTTGCTGTTGCAAAGGTAATAAACTTCTTTCAAACGAGCGAAATTTTCGCTCCCCAACATCCGCATCTTCGGCCCGCACGCACTTTTCGGCATGCAATATGCCTATATGCTATCTTCCAAACCTTTCTCGGGCACTCTCTTGCGGCTGCCCTGACGCTCGTTCCTGCCCCGGCCACGCCTACTCTTCGGTGACAGCCTCACCGTCATCCTCCACCTCGAATGCCACGATGGCGTCGGCCAGAATGCGGTAGATGTTGTCCCGCTCATCGCTCAGGCGTACCGTGCAGAGGAAACTGTCAGGACGCTCGGCATAGCTCTCCACGCACTCTATGCGCGAGAGCAGCGACACGGCCGACCCGCCCCCGTCCAACAAACCGATCAGCGGCCCCGCCGCAGCCAGCAGACCCTTCATGTCGAGATAGAGCCCGCCGTAACCCTCGCGGCTGCCCTTCAGGGTGGTTGGCTCGGCCGCACGCGGCAACGACGCCATACCCTCGACGGTCGTTACGACCATATCGCCGTTGCGGCAGCTCATAATAATATTATTGCCACCGGCACCGATCACATAACCGTCGTCACTCTTCTCGACAGGGACATTATCGCCAAACATCTGCACCACGAAATCCACTATCTCCCGACTCTTCACACGCGCCATGACCGTAGCCGGAATCGACGCGCTGCCGCCGTCGACCACCGGCGTACCCATTACGACGGCCATATCCCCCGACAGGGAGCCGACGACACGCTTCAGGGACGCCCAATCCTCACTCTCATTCTCATCGGCAAAGATCTGCAACCGTGACAGCATATCCGATATGCTGCCACCATCTATCGAGCTGTATATCACGAACATCGACAAAGCGGGGATACAGTCGGCATAGCGGCCCTCCACACGCTTCATACCCATCGTATTCCTATCGAGATACTTCGCCGCGGCGTCGCTCTCGGCGACCACGCCGTAGTGCATGCGGGCAACACCGTCATCGCCGTCAAGACTCCACACGAACGTAAGATCCTCCACGGGCATGTCGTTGCCGTAGAGATCCTTCATCCTCGCAAGTTCATCCTCCTCCACAACCGATCCCGAGGCCATGACGAACATATCGGCATCCGACTCCTCAAGACGGCGCAGGCCGTTCGCGGGCAGTCCCTTCACACGCCCGTCGTCCGACATCAGCGCCGAACGCCAATATCCAGCGTCGGCTCTTTTGTCCGCGCTCACAACTACGGCCCTGTCGGAGTCGAAGACGATGCACAGCTCGTTATCCACAATCCACGAGACACCCTTGCGGCTTTGAAGTTTGCCTTCGCATATCATCTGCGCCGTGCGGGCAAAGTCATCCGCATCCGATACGCTCATCACCGCAACAAGGGATTCATCCCGCCGCATCGAGAGATATACCGGCCTATCGAGCGCAATGCCCGACCCCTCCAAAGAGAAACTCTCCATCTCCGCCGTGTCGTCATCCGAAACCACGACCTTGGAGATGAACTCCTCGCCGCCCATCTTCTCCAGAATACGGCCCGCCTCGATGCGCATCACCACCCCCGCATCCGCGGGTACAAGCGACAGGGCATCCTGCGCCGCGCATACATCACTGAAAAGGAGTGCCGACATCACAGCCGCGCACGACAAAATCTTCTTTACGATCATACGAAAAGCGTTATATGTTGAATATCTCTTTACGCCGACACCGCCCGACGCCACACATCGGGAAACCCCGCACGCCGCCGGCCGCAGGGCCGTAAATGTACAAATATATAACTTTTTTGCCATTTCGCGCCTGCATGCATGTGAATATTCAACCCGACGAACAACACGCACACGCCGCAGCCTCACCCACACACAAAAAAGATTTCGGCCGCGGTGCCACCAAAGACTCCGCGGCCGAATATCGGCTTTCAGGTTCTCAAGGTTTATCCGATTACTCGGCCTGCCACTCGACCGTAACGTCGTCGATGGCATAGTAGGTAGGCATCGAGAAGCCGTATTCGTTCTCCACGTCACCCGTCATGTCGAACTTAACCTCCACAACCTCGCCCAGCGACGAGAGGTCCCATGCCGTCCACTCGGTAATCATCTTGTCCTTCTCGGCGAAGGTCATCGTCACGGTGCCCGTCTCGTTGCCGGCGGCATCGTAACCCGTGGCGTGGATCTCGACCTTCTGTCCCTCGGCGATGGCAGGCGACGAGTAGTTGCCGTTGCGCGCGATATTGAGGAAATAGCAGGTAGAGTTCACATAGCAGCCGCAAACGACACGCGCCTTGCCGTCGGCGAAGCGCAGCGTCGGACGGTAATCGCCCCAGTCGCTCTTGTTGCCGTAGCCGATAAGGAAGGTATCCGAACCGTTGTGGCCGCCACGCGTCATCGAATTCTCGTTCGAGGCGTTGTACACATACAGGTCGTTCGTGTAGTCACCGTAGGTGGCCAGATCGTTCGAGTTGTACGACGAAACGACCCATCCGCCCGAGAAATATCCTCCCGAGAAGATATTGGGGCCCGTCAGTGAGGTGGCGCTGTCCTTCCATACGTAGTCGGGCGTAGCAACCGAACCCGTATAGGTGGCGTCGAACGACGATGCCACGAAGGGCGTCCACTCCGAACCCTCGAACGTCACGACGGCCGTCTCCGTCGAAGGCCCGTCCTCCGAACAGCTTGCAAACATGGCGGCTGCGGCAAACATGGCAGCCAAAAGTCTCATCTTTTTCATTATTCAGTTTTTTGGTTAAACCTATATTCTCCCTCATGTCGTTCCCGCCACGCCTTCTCTCCAGACGTCCTGCCCCCGGCTTGCATCATGCCGTCAGTCTCTGCGCGTTTCATGCCTCCGCCCGACGGCGGAATGGTTTCCGCACACCATGCCGCACGGCCGATACGGATTACGGCCAAGCGCATGAATACACGCACAAACACTCTCCGCAGCAAACCTTTATCGGCAGGCCGACAAGCCCAAATTTCTATATACGGATTAAACCTTGTGTCGCACCGATCCGTTCGCCGCAGATCTTATGCTCAGGGTTCCGTATCGGCAGGTCTTCTGACTCGCTCCGGCGGCGGCGCCTTCCCGATCCCGCGGGACCAGTGGTTAAAGAGAGCCGCTCCGCGATTCCGCCCGAGGCGGAGGAGCATACAGCAGCGGGAACTGTACGGGCCTTTCACCCGTTTCCCTTTTGATTCCCCGACCGGCAGAACCGGCCTTCGGGAAACCGATACGGCCGCAAAGGTAATATATTTAATCGACACCTCAAAATATAATCCAACCTCTTGTCCTCAACCGCACTGCACAAGCCCGCAAGCCGCCCGACGCCACAAAAAACCGGAGCGCATCACTGCGCTCCGGACACACACTAAACTCTCACAATATATCGAAGCCGTCACTCGGCGATCGTATATTGCAGATTATCGAGGCACACATAGAAGGGGGTATTCCCCTCTGCGCCGCTCATCACCACGACAAGGCGGTCAATGCTGCCCAAATCGCGCAGACTCACCTCCGTCCACTCCTTCACATCGACAAGGCTGAATCTCACGCGGCCGCTCTCCGCCCCCGAACGGTAACCCACAAAGGTCACGGCGGGATTTTCTCCCATATGTCCACCCATCATGGCGGTATTCGTAACATCTACCGAGACGGGATTCACCTCGCTGGTGAAATCGACAGCCGTGTCCACACGATCCATCTGCAACGACTTTATGTCGTACGTAATGGCAAACTTGTTCGCGCTCTTGTCCGACGTCACGGCACTGAACTGATATGCATAGTCATCACCTTCAACCAACGCGTCATGGCTGTTGGCCGAGAATGCGAATGCGCCCCACGTGGGCAAATATCCACCATAATCGTTATAATAGCCCGTAAATACGGCCATACCGTCCCCCGTAGTGTATATCGGGCCGCTCCAGCCCCAATAGTCCTCACCCGTCCAGTCGCCGTGATCCAGAACCATAGCCGTGAGTATGTTATCATAATTCTGATCTCCGACCATGCCAGAATAGTGTTCCCGTCCCAGCTTCACATCCTCGAAGTCGATGGTATAGACCTTAGCAACGGGATTGGGGGTAAGATCCGACAACGCGACACTCTTGCGGTAGTATTTGCCCGCCTCGGTCGTGATGCCCGTAACGGTAAAATCCTGATATCCCGCCGTGGTGGTGACACGCACCGTCGCGCCCGCAAGATCGCACGGGGCGACAACGGCATAGAGCGTCGTCGAGCCCTTAGGCTGCAACGTCACGCCCGCGTCGGGGCTTACGAGTACCGACGACAGCGCCGTGCCCTCGATCTGGCCGAAAGAGTTGGCACGCTTGCCCATCGCAACCTCACCCGTAGTAAGGTCTAAGGTGCAGTCGCCGACAAGAGACTTGTCATTTGCCGCCGTAACAGTCACCGACTCCACGGTCGCAGCAGCAGAAAGCGAGTTCTCGACCGTGATCTCGAGGATCGAGAAGAGATGCCTGAATCGGAAGTCGGCCTCACCGCGTACAACATTATCCGAGCCGCGCGAGATCGTCGCCGAAGCGTATGCCAGATCGTTCTCCGCAACCTCGTCCAGCGAACCCGTCTGCGTCGTCGGCAGGTGGAAAGGCATATACTCTACATTATAGGCCGAACCGGCAACGGCATCGTAGTAATATGGATAGTAGGCATATAGCGTCGCCTGCGAGGCTCCTTCCGGCCAATAGAAATTGCCGCTGTAATATCCTGATGCAGGATGTCGCGTCGATCCCGTGACATAATCCTTGTACGAGAATGCCGCAGCGGCAGAACCCGCACCCGACGTGATGGGATAGTAGAGATTCTGTATATTACCGTTCTTTATAGTGAACGAGTCCTCCGAGAATCCCCACTCGGCCATAATTTCCGTCGTATTATAAAACAGACCGATGGCATCGCCCTCGGCCCAGCGGATGGCATAGTCGGGCGATATGGCCGTACGGGTATCGGCCGACGAGGCCTTCACCGTAAGATAGACTTCATGCGCCGCATCGGTCGGGCGGATATCTGCGGACTCCTGCTTCGAGCATCCGGCTATGACGGCCGCTGCGGCCGCCAGAGCAAAATAACGTGCAGTCTTCATATCTTCACCTCCCATGCGTTAAAATCCTCCTCCGTTTTCCCATCCGTCAATGGTGCTACCCGAGAGGGCAAATCCGCGCTCCACGGCCAACAGCTCGACATGGAGTTCGGGGGCTTCGTAATTGCAGGTTGTCTTCATCCTTTTCATAAACAACAATTTTTATGTTAAACAATGGTCTGTCGGGATCCATTGCGCGACAACACATGCGGGTAGATACTCTTCCGTTCAGAGACTCCACGCCCGCAGGGCGGAGACGACAACCCACGGAGCGAAACCCTCCGAAGGCTTCGGTGCGCAGGCACGGCGCGTGCCCATACTCAAAATATACAGATTGTAAATCCGACGCAAAACCCGTTCGCCGCAGGTAAAAAGCGTGTGTCGCGGCATCGGCAGGTCTTCTGACTCGCTCCGGAGGCGGCACCTTCCCGATCCCGCAGGATCAGTGGTCAAGAGAGCCGTTTCCGACATCCGTCCTAAGGCGGAGGAGCATACAGCAGCGGGAACTGTACGGGATTCTCACCCGTTTCCCTTTTGATTCCCAGACCGGCGATGCCGGCCTTAGGGAAACCGATACGGCGACAAATATAAGACATTCGCCCGAGGCCGCCAAATTTTTCGACTCTTTTCGCACATCAGGCCGATGGGGTCGGTACGGCGGCTCTTTATAAGGCCGACGCGCCGACGTCCGTATAACCCATATCCTCACAACATAATGATATTTTAACCTGAGAAAATAAGATTTTTTATTTTCGGTTTTGTAATTTTGTCCTATACGGTGCGACTGACTATACGAACAAACAATAATATTATAACACATAACACACGACACGACATGAATATTCTGCAAATCGAGCACGTCACCAAACGCTACGCGGGCCATACCGCCCTCGATGACGTCTCGCTCGAGGTGCCGCAAGGCTCCATATACGGTCTTCTCGGCCCCAACGGCGCCGGCAAGACGACGCTCATACGCGTCATCAACCGCATCACGCTGCCCGATGCCGGCACCGTAATCTTCAACGGACACCCCATCACCGATGACGACATACACCACATAGGCTACCTGCCCGAGGAGCGCGGTCTCTACAAGAAGATGAAGGTGGGACAACAGGCCATCTTCTTCGCACGCCTCAAGGGTCTCTCGCGCCGCGAGGCCGTCGAGCGACTCAAAAAGTGGTTCGTACGCTTCGGCATCGAGGATTGGTGGGACAAGAAGGTCGAGGATCTCTCGAAGGGTATGGCCCAGAAGGTGCAGTTCATCACCACGGTGGTGCACGAGCCGCGGCTGCTCATCTTCGACGAGCCCTTCTCGGGCTTCGACCCCATAAACGCCAATCTGCTCAAGCGCGAAATCATGCGTCTGCGCGACAACGGCGCAACGGTGATATTCTCGACCCACAACATGTCGAGCGTCGAGGAGATATGCGACCACATAACCCTAATCAACAAGTCGCACAACATCCTCTCGGGTTCGGTTGACGAGGTTCGCCGCCGCTTCGGCGAGAACATCTTCGAGGTGACCTACGACGGCGACACGGCACTGCTGGAGAGTGTCGCGGCACCCATGGCCGAACTGCTGGGCACCACCGAGGTGAGCGATACGCCCTACCACACCACACGCCTCAAGCTAAACCCCACGACGTCGGTGCGCAACATCGTTGCCGCCGTGAACGACGCGGTCAACCTGCGTTCGTTCAACGAGGTGATCCCAAGCATGAACGACATATTCATCCGCGCCGTCGAGGGCAAGCTCTGAAACAGCATCGAGAGACGGACTACACGCCCCATACAATAAAACATCACAACAATGAACAAGATAAGCATAATCATAGCCCGCGAATTCAACGAGCGGGTACGCAAAAAGTCATTCATCATCACCACCATCCTGATGCCGGTGCTGATGCTGGCGCTGATGGCGGCGCCAACGCTCATAATGCTCTTCGCCAAGGGCGAGACCAAGCACCTGCTGGTAATCGACGACAGCGGTATCATCGCCCCGGGACTTGAGAGCGGCGAGGAGGTCGTATTCGAACCTACGGGCAAGAGCATCGAAGAGGCACGCACCGACACCGACGTCTTCGGTGTTCTGTGGATCGGGGGCGACATCGTGGACAACCCCACCGACGTGAAACTCTACACCAACTCGTCGTCATCCGTAGCCTTGGAGAGTACGATCACCTCGCAGATGGAGCGCATAATCGAGAACGAGCGCCTGAAGCGTTACAATATCGAGAACCTCGACCAGATATTGAAGGACGTCAAGGTTAAGGTATCGCTCTCGGCCTACCGCACCGACCTTACCGACGGTACGGAGCCCTCCGAGGCCACCTCGTCGGCCTTATCCTACGCTCTGGGCGGCGCGATGGGGATCATCCTCTACATGTTCCTCATCATCTACGGCTCGATGGTCATGACCTCGGTCATCGAGGAGAAGGGCAGCCGCGTACTCGACGTACTCGTATCGAGCGTCTCGCCCTTCCAGCTCATGACGGGCAAGATCCTCGGCGTGGCCGCCGTAGCCGCAACACAGGTCGCAATATGGGCCATACTCATCTGCGGCGTGGGTGCGGCAATGATGTCGGCACTCGTGCCCGCCGACATGATGGAGACCGTCCGCGCCGTCGAGACCGGCGCCATGACATCCGCTCAGGCCGGCGTCGATGCCGACCTTATCTCGGCCGTATCGCTGGCCACCGACCCCGCACAAATGGTCATGATGTTCGTCTACCTGCTGCTCTTCCTCGTGGGCGGATTCCTCTTCTACTCGGCCATGTTCGCCGCCGTGGGTTCGAGCGTCGACTCGATACAGGACGCACAGCAGCTCCAGACTCCCGTGACGATACCCATCATCCTCGGCTTCATACTTATGATGACCGTATTCGAGGATCCCAACTCGCCCATAGCCTTCTGGGGCTCGATCATACCCTTCACATCGCCCATAGTGATGATCGCGCGCATACCTTCGCACATACCTTCATGGCAGATCATCCTCTCGCTGGTGGTGCTCTATGCCTCGGTTGCGGTAATGATATGGATCGCGGCACGCATCTATCGCGTCGGCATCCTCATGCACGGCAAGCGCCCCTCGTTCAAGGAGCTTCTCTCGTGGATAAGGCAGTAAGAGGCCTTAAAACAGATATAAGACATATCGCCCCTCGGCAGACATATGGTGCCGAAGGGGCGATATTGTTTTCCGGATGCATGGTTTCGCAAAAAATTCGTACCTTTGCAAAATAAACAATCACGGCAATCGTTTTGTGGGCATGAGACTGCATGGAGGACATACACGTAACGGCGGCGAGCGCATAAGGATGCTCTCGACGGTCACGGCCCACGTCCATTGGTTCAGCGGATTTATCTGATCGCACGGCGCCCCGCGGGCGCTGCGGGGTTCACATTCCTGTGCCCCGCCACAATCTCCAACACACAATACAAACGACAAACCCGACCTGCCGCAGCGATCACACGCCGCAGCAGTCATTTGCCGCCATGCGGTGTGCATACGGCAGGCCATAAATCCGACACAAAGATGTTTCGCATACTGCTGATTCTCATAACGGGAATAGCGGTGGGGACAGTTGCGCGCCGCACCCCCGCCGCCAAAGTCGCCGAGCACGGCATACAGATCACCGTACCCGCCCTTCTCTTCGTATTCGGGGCGGCCGTGGGCGCCGACGACACCATCATAGACAATCTCGGCCGATACGGATGGCAGGCCGCCGTCATCGCCATCCTCGGCATCGCGGGCAGCATCGTCGCCGCCCGCGCCGCAAAACGCATACTCGGGAAAGGAGGTGAGAGATGAAAGGCAATCTGATAATCATGGGCTGCTTCGCAGCCGGCATCGCAGCCGCACGCATGGATCTGCTGCCGGCATGGCTGCTGAGCCACGACGTACCCGTATACATACTCTCGGCGCTCATATTTCAGGTGGGCATAGGTCTCGGAGCCTCGAACGACCTGCAACGCATGAAACAATCCTTCGGTGCGGGCATGATCCTGCTGCCCGCGGCCACCATCATCGGCACGCTGCTCTTCTCGGCCGCAGGGGTCTTCCTGCTCGGGGACCGAAGCCTTGCCGACTGTCTCGCCCTCGGCAGCGGGTTCGGATACTACTCCCTCTCGTCGGTGCTCATCGCCGACATGAAGGGTGCCGCCCCCGACGCCGCCGAGCTCGCTACGATAGCCCTGCTCGCCAATATCATACGCGAGATGTCGGCCTTGTTCGGAGCGTCGCTCTTCGCCCGCTGGGGCGGCCGATATGCCCCCATATCCGTCGCCGGCATCAACTCGATGGACGTATGCCTGCCCACGATCGTGCGCGAGGCCCACGACAAGGATGTCGTGCCGCTGGCCGTCACACACGGCATGGCCCTCGAGGTGAGCGTACCGATACTGATAGGGATATTCTGCGGCGGATTCTTCTGACACCGAAGCGCATGCGTACCATTATGACAGACATTGCATGCGGAGTGCCGGACGGTGCTTTCATATATTCGCGTCGTCCGGCAGCCGCATTACCCCTATCCGCCGGCCACCGCGCCGCAAGATAGAGGCCGCACGGTATGCACCGTTAAGGTTTTTGCGCTATATTTGCAATGTACCGACGCGCAAGCGCCGCTTAAGGACAAATAAAATCTAATCTCCACAGCTATGTCAATGACTTGGGTCTTCATCCTGCGCCTCGTCGTGGCCGGACTGCTCGGCACCGTCGTAGGTATCGAACGCGAATGGCGCGTCAAGGAGGCGGGATTCCGCACGCACTTCCTCGTATCGCTCGGAAGCGCTCTCTTCATGATCATATCGCAATGGGGCTTCGAGGAGTTCCTCGCCGCACACGACGGCCTCAGACTCGACCCCAGCCGCGTCGCGGCACAGGTCGTTAGCGGCATAGGTTTCATCGGCGCCGGAGCCATCATATTCCACCGACAGATCGTCCGCGGCCTCACAACCGCAGCAAGCCTCTGGGCAATATCGGGCGTAGGTATGGCCACGGGTGCCGGTATGTATGGCGTGGCCATCGCCGCCACGATCCTCACGCTCGTAGGGCTCGAGGTGCTCAACCTCTTCTTCGGCAAGCTCGGCTCGCACCGCGTCTCGCTCGTATTCTCGACACTCGAACGCGACGCCGTCGACGAGACTCTCGCACGCCTGCGTGAGATTGGATACGTAATCGTATCGTTCGAGCTGGAGAACGAACGCACCGCAACGGGAATAATATACCGCGCCCGCCTGCTCATACAGATACGCAAGAACCGCCGCTCGGACGAGGCCTTTCTTGAAATGCTCCAGAGCAACAAGCGTATCCTTGTCGAGCGTCTGATATGACCTCGCGCAGCCACCCTTACTTCCATAATCGGGGACTCATGAAAAACATACTCCGCATCCACACACAAAAGCAGGTCGGCAAGAAATTCTTGCCGACCTGCTTTTTACGTCTATATATATTCATATATCTTCTACATATCTTCACGTCCTTTCAGTCCCCGCCCGCATATATGGCACGTCACGCAGAGAGAAATACGCAACCGCCGCCACATATCGACGCCGCATGATACAATTGCCGCACGGCAGCCCACGTACCCGGCAAAGCGCAGCACCGACAATAGCCGTCCGGCACATTCAATATATTTCAACACATTTCAATACCTTTCAACACATCTCAATACCTTTCAACACATTTCAATACCGTTCAACACCTGATTTCCGCCCCCCCCCAATTGCGCACACAAAAAACGGCCTCCCGAATTGGGGAGGCCGTCAACGGTAATATGATTTTCGGACGCGCCGAATTACATCTTCTTACCTACGTTGGTCTTCTTAACGGCAGGAGCCGCTGCGTTCTTCACGGGGGCAGCCTTCGGAGCCTTGGCGCGCGCTGCGCTCTTCTTCTCCTCGACGATCGTAGCATCCTCTACGGCATCGGTCTTCTTGGCTGCGCTCTTGCGCGAACGACGGGTCTTGGGCTTAGACTCCTCCGCCGTCGTAACCTTACCGAAGGTGTAGGCGTCGTTGAAGTCAACCAGCTCGATGATGCACATGTCGGCACCGTCTCCCAAACGGAAACCAGTCTTCAGGATACGGGTGTAACCGCCCGGACGCTCAGCAATCTTGGGCGCTACCGTACGGAACAACTCCGTTACGGCATCCTTCTGCTTCAGGTACGAGAAGACTACACGACGCGAATGCGTTGTGTCCTCCTTCGACTTGGTTACCAGAGGCTCCACGAACTGCTGTACAGCCTTAGCCTTGGCTACGGTGGTCTCGATGCGCTTGTGCAGAATCAGCGACGAGGCCATGTTCGACAGCAACGCCTTGCGGTGGCCCGCCTTCCTGCCGAGGTGATTGAAATTCTTATTGTGTCTCATAATTAGTCTTTATCAAGTTTGTAGATTGATACGTCCATTCCGAACTTAAGGTTAAGTGATGCCAGCAGCTCGTCCAGCTCCGTGAGCGACTTCTTGCCGAAGTTGCGGAACTTCAACAGATCGTTGCGGTTCAGCTTCACAAGGTCGCCGACCGTGTCGACATCCGCCGCCTTCAGGCAGTTCAGAGCGCGTACGCTCAGATCCTGATCCGAAAGCTTCGTCTTCAACAACTGACGCATGCGCAATGCCTCGTCGTCAAGCGTGTCGTTGTCGCTGTTGTCGTCCATGTTGATGGTGATCTTCTCGTCCGAGAAGAGCATGAAGTGCTGGATAAGTATCTTGGCGGCCTCCTTCAGAGCCTCCTTGGGATGGATTGAACCATCGGTAGTAATCTCCAAATTCAACTTTTCGTAGTCGGTCTTCTGCTCCACACGGTAATCCTCGATCGAATACTTCACGTTCTTGATGGGCGTGAAGATCGAGTCGATGGGAAGAACGTCCATCTCCTTCTCGGCGGGGGCGTTCTCTTCAGAAGGCACATATCCGCGGCCCTTGCCGATCGTCAGCGTGATCTGCATCTTCGTACCCGGCGCAAGATGACAGATTACAAGATCGGGATTCAGAACCTTGAATGATGACAGGTAATTCGAGATATATCCTGCGGTAAGCTCCGTGACACCCGCTACGTTGACGGTAACCTTCTCAAAATCTTGATTGTCTACCGTGCGCAAAAAACGGATCTGCTTGAGCTTCAGGATGATATCCATCATACCCTCCATCACTCCCGGAATAGCGGCAAACTCATTGTTCACTCCGGCTACCTTTACGGTCGTAATTGCATAACCCTCCAACGATGAGAGCAAAACGCGTCGCAAAGCGTTGCCGACTGTCATACCGAAGCCGGGTTCCAGCGGCCGGAACTCGAATTTTCCGAACGACGCGGTGGCTTCGAGCATAATAACCTTTTCAGGTTTCTGGAATGCTAATATTGCCATAAATTATTGAATTTGTATTAATTACTACTTCGAGTACAGCTCGACGATCAGCTGTTCCTTGATGTTCTCCGGAATCTCCTCACGTTCGGGTTTCTGCAGCAGCTTGCCGCTCATCGTGGCGCCGTCCCACTCGAGCCATGCGTAACGGCTGCGTGACGAGCCTGCTACTGCCGACGTTATTACCTCCAAGCTCTTTGACTTCTCGCGTACCGAAACCACGTCGCCCACGCGAAGCGAGTACGACGGGACGTTTACTACCTCACCGTTGACGCAGATGTGACGGTGCGATACCAGCTGACGGGCTGCCGCACGCGTCGGCGCGATGCCCAGACGGTATACTACATTGTCCAGACGGCACTCCAGAAGCTTCAACAGGTTCTCACCCGTGATACCGCCCATACGGGCTGCTGCCTCATACGTGCGGGCGAACTGCTTCTCCAGAATTCCGTAGGTGTACTTGGCCTTCTGCTTCTCGCTGAGCTGCTCGCCATACTCCGAGTTCTTCTTGCGCTTGCGAGCAAGACCGTGCTGGCCGGGAGGGAAGTTCCTCTTCTCAAGAACTTTGTCCGCACCATAGATAGCTTCGCCGAACTTACGGGCGATCTTCGATTTAGGTCCTATATATCTTGCCATTGTTTTTAACTTTTTTAAAACGCTTTAACTAAAAGTCTATTCAGGTCCTCTCTCAACCTAATGCACACTATACGCGACGACGGTTGGGAGCACGGCAGCCGTTGTGCGGCAGCGGAGTCACGTCGATGATCTCCATAACCTCGATACCTGCTCCGTGGATGGTGCGCACGGCACTCTCGCGGCCCTGACCCGGACCCTTGACATAGACCTTCACCTTGCGAAGTCCCATATCGTAGGCAACCTTCGCGCAATCGGCAGCTGCCGTCTGCGCTGCATAGGGAGTATTCTTCTTAGAACCGCGGAATCCCATCTTACCGGCCGATGACCAGCTGATTACCTCGCCGACCTCGTTGGTGATAGTGATTATTACGTTGTTGAAAGTCGAGTGTACGAAAGCCATACCAACGGCACCCACTTTGACAACCTTCTTCTTGACCGTTCCAGTTTTCTTTGCCATAACTCTCTATTTATTACTTCGTTGCCTTTTTCTTGTTTGCGACCGTCTTCTTGCGGCCCTTACGCGTACGGGCATTGTTCTTGGTGCTCTGTCCGCGTACCGGAAGTCCCAGACGGTGACGGATGCCGCGATAGCAACCGATATCCATCAGGCGCTTGATGTTGAGCTGTACCATCGAACGGCACTCGCCCTCCACCTTGATGCCCATCTCGGCTATGGCCGAACGGATTGCGCCGACCTGCTCGTCGGTCCAGTCGTTTACTTTTACGTCGTACGAGATCCCTGACTTGTCAAGAATCTTGCGGGCCGTGCTGCGGCCTATACCGTAAATATAGGTCAGGCCTATCTCGCCCCGCTTGTTTTTAGGTAAATCTACACCTACTATACGTGCCATAAATTCCTTTCTTTAATTAATCTTTTGAACATTACCCTTGGCGCATCTTGAACTTGGGATTCTTCTTGCAGATGACGTAGAGCTTTCCCTTGCGCTTCACGATCTTGCAATCCTCGCTACGCTTCTTGATTGATGCTTTTACTTTCATGACTTTTCAAGCAATCTGATTATTTGTACCTAAAGGATATGCGACCCTTACTCAAATCGTAGGGGGTCATCTCCACTTTGACCTTATCGCCGGGAAGGATCTTGATGTAGTGCATACGCATCTTCCCCGAGATGTGGGCCGTGATAACGTGTCCGTTATCCAATTCGACACGGAACATGGCGTTCGACAACGCCTCGATGATCGTTCCGTCCCGTTCAATAGCAGTTTGTTTTGCCATAGAGCCTCTACTTAGTTGTTAAGTGCCTGTTCGATTATATTAAAGTCGGTCAATACGTCGGGCCCGTTGTGACGGATCGCAACGGCAAATTCGAAATGTGCCGCAGGCTTATGGTCGCGCGTGCGGACGGTCCAACCGTCCCGCTCGAAGACCACCGACTTGCTGCCCATCGTTATCATCGGTTCTATACAGATGACCATACCCTCTTTCAGAAGGGGTCCTCTGCCGCGAGCTCCGTAGTTGGGGACACCGGGGGCTTCGTGCATGTGTCGCCCCAAACCGTGACCCTCGAGTTCGCGTACTACGCCGTAGCCGAAGCTTTCGACGTACTCCTGCACCGCCGCCGAGATATCGCCCACGCGATTTCCCGCCTTGGCCTGTGCCGTACCCTTATAAAGAGCTTCTTTGGTGACTGCCAGAAGCCGCTTTGCCTCCTCACTGACTTCGCCTACGGCAAACGTATATGCCGAATCACCAACAAACCCCTTCAAAAGCGTACACAAATCAACCGAGACTATGTCGCCCTCCTTGATGACACGATCCGACGGTATGCCATGTACGACCTGATCGTTCACGGATATGCAGGTCGCGGCCGGATAGCCCTCATACCCCAGACACGCCGGGATGGCTCCGTTCGCACGGATAAAATCCTCGGCTATCTTATCCAATTCGCGCGTCGTGATGCCGGGGCGCATGTGGCGTCCCACCTCGGCCAGCGTGCGGCTGACCAGAATGTTGTTCTCGCGCAGAATTTCGATCTCTTCGTCCGTTTTCAGATGAATCATCTTAGTTACGTATTCTTCACACCCGCACCATGCGGATGCGTTTCACTGACTTTGTTCTTTACAATCGAGGCGCTTCCGTCCTTTTGCGGAAGCTCCGTTAATAACGACCCTGAATGCGTCCCGTCTTCATCAGACCGTCATAGTGACGCATCAGCAGGTAGCTCTCAATCTGCTTCAGAGTGTCGAGGATCACTCCTACCATGATCAACAGCGACGTACCGCCGTAGAAGTAGGCGAAGTGCTGCTGCACGCCGAGGAACTTCATCGCCAGCGCCGGAAGTATTGATACCAGTGCGAGGAAGATAGAACCCGGAAGGGTGATTCTCGTCATGATGGTGTCGATGTAGTTCACCGTCTGCTTGCCCGGCTTTACGCCCGGGATAAAGCCGCCGTTGCGCTTCATGTCCTCGGCCATCATTTGAGGGTTGATGATAATCGCCGTGTAGAAATAGGTGAAGGCGATCACCAGCACTGCCAGTGTGAAATTGTACCAGAATCCCTGAATGTTAGAGAACGCGCCCTGCAATCCGGGGATCAGCATCGGGATGAACATCAGCGCCTGCGCGAAGATGATGGGCATGACGTTTGCCGCATTCATCTTCAGCGGGATGTACTGACGTACGCCGCCGTACTGCTTGTTACCGATAACACGCTTGGCATACTGTACAGGCACCTTGCGGACGGCCTGCACCACAGCTATCGTGACCATGAACACAAGGAACAAGATCACAAGCTCCACCACGAACATGATCAGGCTACCCGTCGAGGTGCTCACACGGGCCGAGAACTCGGCCAGCAGAGCCTGAGGCAGACGTGCCACGATACCGATCATGATGATGAGCGAGATTCCGTTGCCGATACCCTTGTCGGTGATCTTCTCGCCGAGCCACATCGTGAACATCGTACCTGCGATGAGGATGACGGTGGCGTAGGCGAAGAAGAGGAACGTTCCTCCGTAGACGAACGCCTCGGGCATACGGGCATAGAGGTTGGCAACGTAGGCCGGACCCTGAAGGCACAGCACTACGATGGTGAGCAGACGCGTCCACTGGTTCATCTTGCGGCGGCCGCTCTCACCCTCCTTCTGCAGCTTCTGCACGGCCGGAACCATGATACCCAGAAGCTGGATGATGATCGACGCGGTGATATACGGCATCACACCCAGAGCGAAGATGGCGGCGTTGGCGAATGCACCTCCCGAGAATACGTCCAGCAGGCCCAGCAGGGTGTTGCTGTTCATCTGGTCAGCCAAGGCCGAATCCGCGCCCAAAGCGTTGGGATTGATACCCGGTATTACCACAAAACAACCCAGACGGAATACCAGAAGCAGACCCAGCGTATAGAGTATACGCTTGCGCAGCTCCTCGATCTTGTATATGTTCTTGAGTGTTTCGATGAGTTTCTTGTTGGTAGCCAGCAGCAGCACTATGATGACCACTACCACTATACCAACAATCATATAACCGTTCATATCGAGTCGACGTTTTTAGGTTACAACTTTTCAACACTGCCGCCGACGGCCGCGATGGCTGCCTCGGCGCTCTTCGAGAAGGCGTGGGCCGTAACCGTCAGTGCCTTCGAAAGAGATCCGTTGCCCAAAATCTTAACCTTGTCGTTCGACGAAACGAATCCGGCTTCCACCAGCGTATCGACCGAAATCGCCGTAAGCGACTTCTTCTCAGCCAGAGCCTCCAACGCCGAAAGGTTGATAGGCTTAAACTCTACTCTCTTCAGATTCTTGAATCCGAACTTGGGAAGACGACGCTGCAACGGCATCTGTCCGCCCTCGAATCCCAACTTGCGTGAGTATCCCGAACGCGACTTGGCGCCCTTCAGACCGCGCGTCGAGTAGCCGCCGCGGCCCGAGCCGGCTCCGCGGCCAACGCGCTTGTCGTGATGCGTCGACCCCTTGGCGGGCTTTAAGTTATTGAGTTCCATATTGAATTCAATCTTTAATCGTTAAACTTACTTTACCTGCTCGATCACAACGAGGTGCTTTACGCGCTCGAGCATACCCTTGATGATAGCCGAATCCTCATGCTCGACACTCTGGTGGATCCTGTGAAGACCCAGCGCGTCGAGATTCTTGCGCTGCTGTGACGAGGCGCCGATACGGCTGCGAACCTGAGTGATTTTCAATTTTGCCATCCTGTTGCGCTTTTTAACCGTTAAACACCTTGTTCATTGATATGCCGCGAGCCTGAGCCACGCTGCGTGCATCACGCAGCTCGCACAGTGCCGCTACCGTTGCCTTCACGAGGTTGTGGGCATTCGACGAACCCTTGCTCTTCGCAAGCACGTTCTTAACGCCGACAGACTCCAGAACGGCACGCATGGCACCTCCGGCTATGATACCCGTACCGGGGGCGGCCGGACGTATCATCACCAGCGAGCCGCCGAAGCGCATCTCCTGCTTGTGAGGGATCGTTCCGTTGATCACGGGAACCTTCACCAGATTCTTCTTTGCATCCTCTACGCCCTTGGCGATCGCTGACGTAACCTCCGATGCCTTGCCAAGGCCGTAGCCTACAACACCATTCTCGTTACCTACAACCACGATGGCCGAAAAGCTGAATGTACGACCTCCCTTGGTCACCTTCGTGACGCGGTTGATGCTGACGAGCCTGTCCTTGAGCTCGAGGTCGCTTGTACGAACTTTCTTTATGTTGGTATTTGACATATCGATTAGAATTTAAGTCCACCCTCGCGAGCGGCGTCGGCTAACATTTTGATTCTTCCGTGATAGAGGTAGCCGTTACGGTCGAACGACACGGTCGAGATTCCCTTCTCGACGGCGCGCTGGGCCGCCAGCTTGCCTACCATAGCCGCCACCTCGCTCTTGGTCTTGCCTGCCGTCTCGGCAGCGATCTCCTTGTCGAGCGAAGAAGCCGTGGCCAGAGTTACACCGGCGAGGTCATCAATAAACTGTACGTAGATCTGCTTGTTGCTGCGGAATACAGTCATGCGAGGCTGCTCGGGCGTTCCGTTCACGATCTTACGGATACGCATCTTGATCCTCTCTCTTCTTTCTATCTTATTCAATGACATAACGCTTGACTTGTTTTAACTATTTAGAAGCTGACTTGCCGGCCTTGCGACGCAGTGCCTCGCCTACGAACTTGATACCCTTACCCTTATAAGGCTCCGGCTTGCGCAGCGAGCGGATCTTGGCCGCTACCTGACCTATGAGCTGCTTGTCGATGCTCTTGAGCGTAATGATCGGGTTGCCCTTCTTCTCCGTTACGGCCGTAGCCTTGATCTCGGGAGGAAGCATCAACGCCGTGTCGTGAGAGTAGCCGAGGCTCATCTCGAGGATGTTGCCCTTAACTTCGGCCTTGTAGCCCACACCTACGAGCTCCTGCTTGATCTCGTAGCCCTTCGATACGCCGATGACCATGTTGTTGATCAGTGCACGATAGAGTCCGTGCAGCGAACGGTGACGGGGCTGGTTGGTGGGACGGCTCACGATGACGGCAGGCTCCTGCTTGCCCGAGTGAGCGTCGGTGTGCGTTCCGACCTCGACCTTAATGTCTGAATCAACCTTCTGACTCAGTGTCCCAAGTGGCCCTTTCACCAATACCGTGTTATCGGGCGTTACCTCTACGGTCACTCCCGCCGGCAAGATTACAGGTAATTTACCAATTCTTGACATTGTTTCTGTTTGTTTTGTTAGTGAATTTCTTTTCTTTCAGGTTACATCTTTGCGCTCGGGCCTTACCTTCACCGGCTATCTATGCACGTCCCCGTTTCCTTTCTCTCGGATCACGGCCTTAAGCTCGGTTCCTCACTTTCGGGGTTCCAACCGCTTTTGGATCGTCCCCTCGGTTCCCGGCTTCAACTCGGCTCTTACCTCTCGGCCTACTCCTTGCTTCCGGTCTTCCTCACTGCTTTCGGCCCCTCGGATCACGGCCTCACGCCCGGCCCCTCAGGTTTATACCCTTGCGCTCCCCGGCTGTTAGTATACGTAGCAGAGGATCTCGCCGCCGACGTTCTCCTTGCGAGCCTTGGCATCGGTCATGATACCCTTCGACGTCGAGAGGATGGCGATACCCAGACCGTTCAGTACGCGGGGCATCTCCGATACCGACGCATAACGGCGAAGACCCGGACGGCTGATACGCTTCAGGTCCTTGATGGCGTTGGTCTTGGTAGCTGCGTCCCACTTCAGCGCGATCTTGATGGTGGGGTGACCCTTCTCGTTGGTGTCGAACTTGTAGGCCAGAATGTAGCCCTGCTCGTAGAGGATCTTGGTTATTTCCTGCTTAATTTTTGAGCCAGGAGCTTCAACCACTTTGTGGTTGGCTTTCA
>OOBN01000271.1_pt1 | contig 53793 bp, 46 predicted proteins | sample 1671091 | NCBI WGS metagenome assembly OOBN01 (sample SAMN06348121, study PRJEB24527) | human gut metagenome | biome: human gut; feature: ankylosing spondylitis patient; material: feces | host: Homo sapiens | place: China | collected 2015-10 | reverse complement strand
TTGCAAACATAGTGAATCTTGCGATTCGTCTGTCCGTTGCCCTAATCTGTGCACCACGTTTCGGCATTGCCTTTGTCTGGCTTGCGGTACCAGTTGGCTGGCTTGCAAACTTTTTAATCTCCTATGTGGCTCTTAGGAGATCATGGTCGACTGATCAAATGGCATCCATTCGTTGACTTCCGGTTTATTGGGAAGTCGCAGAGAACGAAAAATCGGGAGTTGTGGAGGTAATTATCAATGAGAAATATTTACGATAATAGTGAATTTTTTGCCGCATATGCGGAAATGGGAAGAAGCAAAGATGGTCTGAAAGCTGCTGGAGAGTGGCATCAGTTGCAACCGTTATTCCCTAAATTACAGGGAAAAAAAGTTTTGGATTTAGGATGTGGTTACGGTTGGCATTGCAAATATGCCGCACAAATGGGAGCTACTGAAATTCTTGGTATTGATAGTAGTCAAAAAATGATTGCAAAAGCAGTAGCTGATAACTCTGATGACAAAATCAAGTATAAAGTTTGCGATGTTGAAGAATACATTTATCCTGAAAATACTTATGACCTAGTTGTTTCTAACCTGGTACTGCACTATATCGAAAATTTAGCTAATGTTTATCAAAAGGTGTATTGCACATTAAAAGTAGGTGGGTATTTCCTATTCAATATCGAACATCCGACTTTCACCGCAGGTGTTAATGAGGATTGGATTTATGATGAAAATGGGAAACCTAAATATTGGCCAATCGACAATTACTATTACACAGGCGAAAGAGAAACCAATTTTCTTGGTCAACGAGTAATTAAACAGCACCACACATTAACGCAGATATTGAATCCACTTATAAAATGTGGTTTTCAAATTGAGGCTATTGAGGAAGCAATGCCTCCGGCAGATATGATGGGTATGCCGGGAATGTGTAATGAAATGCGTAGACCTATGATGTTGTTGGTTAAGGTTAAAAAGGTTTAATAAACAACTTCCAGTTTGTAAGGATAAGCGTGTACGTATTGGAAAGCTGCGGGCCGGGCATGCCCGGCCCCTACGGTGCGGCTGCGCATAAACGCCATCCACTCCGCACATACTCTCCTACAAAGGAGGGTCCATTCATGTCTTGTTTCAAAAAGGTTTTGCTTCTGCTTTCTATTGTCGGCGGCATCAACTGGGGCATTTACGGCATCTGGGGGTTCAACGCTGTGGGGTGGCTGCTGGGCGGCAGCATGAGCTGGCTGTCCCGCACCGTGTTCATCATCGTGGGGCTGTCGTCGCTCTGCCTGATCCCCGGGCTGTTTATGGCCGAGACGAAAACCGCGGAGTAAAAGGTTAAACTTCGGGTAGAGATGACGCTCTCTCCCCCACCCGCTGCGGCGGGAGCCCTTCGGGCCCGGACCCCTCTGTCGCTGGCGCGACATCTCCCCACACTGTGGGGAGTCACCCTCGCAGAGGGGGCCAAGAAACAGCGGGTGCCGCACGGACACCCGCTGTTTTTTATAAAATCTGCTGCATTTCCAGCTTGCTGCGGCGGGTGTTCATGCCAACGCTGAGCACAATGCCGACGCAGAGATACATCATGACGACGCTTGACCCGCCTGCCGAGAAGAACGGCAGCGTCACGCCGATGACCGGCAGCACCTGCAAATTCATGCCTATGTTTATCACACACTGCAAAAACAGCGCCGCAAAGATGCCGACGCAGATATTGCAGCCCAGCGCGTCGGGGCATTGCAGACCGGTGCGCAGTGTGCGCAGGCAGAGCGCAAACAGCAGCAACAGCACCGCCGCCGCGCCCAGAAAGCCCAAAACGTTTGCCAGGTACGCAAAAATAAAATCGTTCCAGGCGTTGGGCACAAAGATGTGCTCCCCGGAGAGCAGCCCCTGCCCCGTCAGCCCGCCGGTGCCAATGGCCATGGCCCCCTTGTTCTGCTGGTAGGTAATGTCCGCCAGCGCGGGGTCATCGGGGGTGAGCACGGCCAGGATGCGCTTGAACTGGTAGCCCTTCAAAATGCCGGGCCGCAGTGTCAGCAGCGCCGCGCCGCCGACCACACCCGCCGTCAGGCCGCCCGCCACCAGCCAATGGGACAGCCCGCCCGCGTAGAGCATGACCAGCCCGATGCCCAGAAACACCAGCGCCGTGCCGTCGTCACCCTGCACATGAATGGCCGCCGCAGGCAGCGCAATGTGCACAAAAAGCAGCAGCAGATTTTTGGGGCGGTTCACCTGCCCGCGCACCTGGCTCAAATGCAGCGCCAGCGTCAAAATAAAGCTGGTTTTTGCCAGCTCGGCGGGCTGGAAGGTCATGCCGCCCACCCGATACCAGCTGTAGTTGGACGTGCCGCCCGCGTCATAGCCAATCGTGACCAGGCCGGTGTTGACGTTGTGCAGAAACAGCGTCGGCAGCACCAGCCCCCACGCCACAACACCGTGCAGCGGCCACGCCCGGGCCAGCGCATGGTAATCCGCCGTGGAAAACACGACGGCCAGCATCAGCCCCAGCAGACTGGCGATGAGCTGCACCGACGCCTTGTTGTTGCTGCCAAGCTGCGTCTGCCCGATGGACACCAGCACCGCAATGCTGATTGCCGAGCACGCCGCACAGAGCAGCAGATAGACCACATCGACCCGGCGCAGATACCGGCGGATGAGCGGATACATGGGCAGGCTCCTTTCCTGATAGATGCCTTTATTATAGCGCATTTCGACGAATTTTGCCAAGTTACAGATTAAATTTTACAAATGCGGATTTCTGTACTATAATATATACGTGTATGGCCGCGCCTTATGCGGCCCAAAACAAGGAGCTTGCTTATGCAGGAATTTGTGACCCATTCGCGGGAGGAAACCGTCGCCGTTGGCCGTGAGCTTGCCAAAACGCTGCCCGCCGGGGCGCTGATCGCGTTCACGGGCGGTTTGGGCGCGGGCAAGACCGCGTTCTGCCAGGGGCTGGCCGAGGGGCTGGGCTGCACCGACCCGGTGTCCAGCCCGACGTTTGCCATCGTGAACTATTACCGCGGCCCGCGGCCCTTTGCGCATTTTGATTTATACCGCATCCACACCGAGGGCGACCTGGCCGCCGCCGGATTCTACGACTACCTCGACATGGGGGCCGTTGTCGCCTGCGAGTGGAGCGAGAACTGCGCGGAGCTGCTGGATTTGGAAAATCCCCTTCGTATCCACATTGAACGGGTGGACGAGACGACGCGGAAGATCACGATTGGGTAAAGCCTCTGCGGCTGTAGGGGTCGGCGTCCTCGACGACCCGGGAGCTGTGCGGCTGCCGCACGGTTGCAGCGGCATGAGGGCATGCCGCCCTACGCACTACTTTTCAACAGGATGTAGGGCGGGGCGCCCTCACCCCGCCGGGACCGTGCCATTGCAACCCATTTACGGGCAATCGCAGTACACTCGCCCCTCATCCGCCCTCGGGCGGGGCCTCGGGCACCTTCAGTCTCCGCGCTAAAAGCCGCCTCTCCGGCGGTTGCGCTCCGACACGCGCCTGCGGGCGCAGCCCCAAGGGGGAAGGCTCTATACTCTATTACATTTTTAAACAGGTGATCCAATGAATATCCTAGCTGTAGATACCGCGGGCAAGACGGCGGCGGTGGCGGTGCTGCGGGACGATGTCCTGCTGTACGAGGCCCAGTGCAACAACGGCCTGACCCACAGCGAAACGCTGCTGCCGATGATCGACACCGCACTGAAGGCCGCCGGGCTGACTGTTGACGACCTCGACGTGCTGGGCGTGACGAACGGCCCCGGCAGCTTTACCGGGCTGCGCATCGGGCTGGCCGTCGTCAAGGGGCTGGCCCTGCCCCGCCAGATCCCCTGCGCGGGCGTCTCCACGATGGCCGCGCTGGCCTACGGCCTGGCGGGCGAGGGCACCGTCATCGGTGCGCAGGATGCCCGCCGCGGGCAGGTCTACTGGGGCGCATTTGACCTGGCGGCCCATGACCGCCTGACCCCGGACACCGCCGCACCGGTCACGACGCTGGAAAATTTTGTCCAAACCTGCAAAAAACCTCTGTTTTTTGTTGGCGACGGCGCAACTTTGTGCTACAATACATATAAGAATGTTCCGGGCGTGGTCTGCGTGCCGCAGCCGATGCAGGTTTTGCGCGGTGCGGGCGTGGCACTGGCCGCCAGGGCCATGTGGGAGCGCGGCGAGTGTGTGCCGCCTGCCGCCCTGCTGCCTGACTACCACCGTTTGAGCCAGGCCGAGCGGGAGCGCGCGGAACGTGAAAAAACAGAGGGGAAACAAAATGAAGTTTGACAAACCGATTGCACTTGCTGCCGACCACGGCGGCTATGAGCTGAAGGAGGCCATCAAGGCCCATCTGGACGAGCTGGGCGTAGCCTACACCGACTTTGGCACCGATTCCACCGCCAGCGTGGACTACCCGGACTTTGCCGCCAAGGGCTGCAAGGCCGTGCAGGACGGCAGCTGCGCACTGGTCATCCTGTGCTGCGGCACCGGCGTAGGCATGTCGATGTGCGCCAACAAGATGAAGGGCATCCGCGCCTGCTGCTGCAGCGATACCTTCAGCGCCGAGTTTACCCGCCGCCACAACAACGCCAACGCCCTCTGCCTGGGCGGGCGCGTCGTGGGCGCGGGTCTGGGCTGCCAGATCGTGGACGCTTTCCTGAACGCCGAGTTCGAGGGCGGACGCCACCAGATGCGCATCGACAAGATGATGGCGCTGGAAAACCACTAAGTTTCACATTGCCTGCACGGCAGGCTGAATATCTTTAAAATGCAAGGAGATCGTACCATGAGCGTTGTTGAAATTGTTGACCATCCCCTGATCCAGCACAAAATCAGCCTGCTGCGTGACCGCAACACCGGCACCAAGGAGTTCCGTGACCTCGTGAGCGAGATCGCGATGCTGCTCTGCTATGAGGCTACCCGCGACCTGCCCACCGAGGAAGTCGAGGTCGAGACCCCCGTGGCTCTGGCCCGCACCAAGGTCCTGGCCGGCCGTAAGCTGGCTCTGGTCCCCATCCTGCGCGCCGGCCTCGGCATGGTGGACGGCATGCTGAACCTGATCCCCGCCGCCAAGGTCGGCCACATCGGCATGTACCGCAACGAGGAGACGCTGGTGCCCGTTGAGTACTACTGCAAGCTGCCCAACGACATCAACGAGCGCGAGGTTTTTGTCCTCGACCCGATGCTGGCTACCGGCGGCAGCGCCTGCGACGCCATCGGCCAGATCAAGAAGCGCGGTGCCAAGCACATCAAGTTCATCGGCCTGGTCGCCGCGCCCCAGGGCCTGAAGGCCCTGCACGAGGCCCACCCCGATGTGGACATCTATGTCGGCGCACTGGACGAGAAGCTGAACGACAACGGCTACATTGTCCCCGGTCTGGGTGACGCCGGTGACCGTATCTTCGGCACGAAGTAAGACTTTAAAATAAAAACAGGGGCGTGAACCGTTATGGATTCACGCCCCTGTTTTTTCAGTTTTGTAGGGGCCGGGCATGCCCGGCCCGCGCGTATAAGGCAAACAGTCATTTGCGGGAAAATTGAGGGCGGCAGCGTTTTTATCTTCCTACAACCGTATCCGCCTCTAAAATTGCGTCGTTCTGCTCTTTATACCGGGCGGCAGTCTCGTCATCCAGCACGTAGACCGTGACAGGGATAACCGCGCTCTCCACCGACTCCTCGTACGTCTCATAGTACAGATCAATGAAAGCCTTTCCCTGCACCAGAGCCGTGCCGGTGTCGGCGGCGTAGGCGTAGCCATAGACGAACTTTCCATCGTCGCTGGTGATGTACAGCAGAGAGCCATAAGGTATGACGCCCGGATTGATGGCCACTGTGCCGTAGGTCAGTCGGCGCCCGCTGGCACCCTTGGCCGTGGCGGAGGCGGAATAGCCCGTAGCACGCTGCCCCGTATAGGTTGCGGCAACGCCCTCGACGGGTACGCCATCGACCACATCCGGCCCGACAAAGCCGGAAACGGGAACCTGCTCGCCGTAAATTTTCTGCACGGTGGGCACCATCGCGGCCTCATTCACACGCTCGACCTCATTCGTCTCGGCCCACTCGCCGTCGATCCACTTCTCACGGTAGACAACGGTGTCCTGCCCATCATGTCCCTCCTCCAGGGTCATGACCTTGCTCTGCTTGCGGTAGAACAGGCTCGTCGGGATCTCCTCGATCTCGGTGGGGACGACCTCATTGACAGTGTACTCGTTGTAGGTAACGCGCTGCACCGTGATGCCGCTGCCCTCGGGGACGATTTCATCCGCTGCGGGGGTCAGCAGGTCGTCCGCCGTGTAGGTCAGCCCGGCGCGCTCAAGCAGCTCCGCCGTTGTGTGCGTGCCGGTGACGGTCAGCTCCTGCATTGCGCCGTCCGCCGTAACCGACACCGTATAGGCGCGCAGGACGTCCAGCCGCTCCCCGTCCTCAGTCTGGGACCAGACGGCTTCGTCGTGCTCGCCCAGCGGCGGCGTGCCGGACTGCTGCAGAACGGCAGCCAGATCGGTGGCTGCCGTCAAAATGCGCACGGTGTCGCCGTGGGTATCGGCGACGGTGGTAAAGTGCAGCGCCGACCCGGTAAACGTGATGGCCGCTGCCAGCGCTGCCGCCCCGCCCAGCAGTGCCCCCCACTTGGGGCCCGCCAGCGCCGCCCAGCGGCGGATATGCTCCCTTGTTTTTACGGATAAGGCCATGAAAAGCCTCCTTTTTTTGCCATAGAAAAGGCGCCGGCCCACAAGGACCGACGCCATAAATGCTGTGGGATAAAGCTTTTGCTGCGCAGCAGAAATCAGCGCTTGCTGAACTTACGCGGCGCAGATGATGTGTTATTGATATTTCAGTCTTTGCGTTTTCGGATTGAAATAATAACACAAAATCGTAAGTTTTGCAAGTCTTTTGACAAAATAGCCGCACTTGTAACAAAAATCGACTATGTGCCTTGCTTCTTTTGTGCTTCTTACCCAGGGCAGCTCAGGGCGATGGAAAGAATTGCGGGGTTGCAAGGCACACCTAAATTAAATCGGAGGATTCGATTATGAATGAATTTGATTTTAGTGTTTTAACTGCGGGCGAGCCTGCACAGTTTGGAAAATACGGCAGTCTGCGGCTGCGCTATCTGAAAGAAAACAAGCCTGCTCTGTATCAGGCTTTGCTGCAAGGGAATTTTCTCAACGCCCACCTAAACGAGATTGACCGGCAGGCCCATGAAATGGTGGAACAAACTGTGCAACAGCTTATTCGTAACGAACGGTTTGACGAATCGGTAAGACTTTCAAATCCCATCTTGTGGGTGCAAAAGATGAATTCTTTCAAGGATATTGCCGAAGAAACTATTATGCGTGACTTGATTTATTGCTAATTTGAGAATTGTCGGATGCCCTTGCTACGGTGAGAGCATCCGATTTTGTTTTTACTCAATTCATTGCGTTGTTTCTACATTGCCAAACCGTCAAAATCACTTGCTTAGCTCTTCTATGTGGGTGTTTATATAGTTTAGGAATAAGGTGGCACTTTCTAATTTATTAGAAAATGTTTCTGTATAATTTTCCTTTTGGATATCAAATACCTTTGATATTTTTTGATAACTCTTTCCTTTTCTATGTCCTGTCCCGCTAGAGCGTAGTTCTTGTAAATTTCTTAAAAACTTAATATGGTCTTGATAGCCTGTAAGTTGTTTCTCTTGAAACCATACTTCCAACTTTGATATACTCCCCACAAGTTTCTCATATGTACCCGTCAAATGTGAAACAATTTCTTTCTCATTTAATGAATCTAACAACACCTTCACCAAAGATAGCACTAACATATCCATTTCAACAATTGAATTGTTGATTGGAATACGAAGCCCTTCAAAATTGTACCGATCCTGCTCATCAAGTTCTAGAAACAAGGGCCATCCTGCTTTTTCAGCAAATTGACGATTTGTCTTTACATAAGTATTTTTGAAAACGAAATCCTGTGATTGGGAACTGGCCGGTAATGCCATAAAGTCTCTCTTAAACTTTGTTGCACTTAGTTTTGCATCAAGAGCCTTATTAAATCCTCTCCAATAATGCTGCTCTTGTTCACTTGGCAAGTTCCTACCCAAATCACCAAGATAAGCCGAAACATAACCCGTATTTTGGTTATCAATATACAATGACCATAACGTACCACATCGTATAATTCCATCATCAACTTTATATTTTTCCGGGTTTGAATAGTACTTACTTAAAACAGCGGAGTCAAAGAATATGGGTGTCAGATAATGTGGGGCATCAGGGTTAGCTCCAAAATAATTACTCAATTTACTCGGATCACAAGTATAGTGTAATTCTCTACCATTGTCATCAACACCAACAATAAACTCAATATACTGCTTCTTTTCATTGTATGGCCAAATATTGCAGTCTTTTAGTTTGCATCCAAAAAGTACTTTTTTCCCGAATAAAACAGAAAAGTTTTCTTCCTGAATTCCATTGTGTCCTCTACCTATATTCACCGTGTAAAAAACAGTATTGTCATCATTTCGATAATCGAAGCTATCCGTTGGGAAAATATCTTCTACAATATCGGTGCATCTGCTATCAATATGTATAATGAGTGCCATATTCTTTATTGCAAGATAGCTTTTGAGATACCTCTTATGTATGCTAACCAAATTATCATCAGAGATTTTTACAACAGAAGTATCGTTCTCCAAGTCTACGTACTCTTTCGACTGCGAGTTATAATATAGGTTAAAAAGGAGTCTAAATTCTTCCACTATTTCTATATTATCTCTTGCCAAGTCATTATAATCTCTTTTGATAACTAATGGCTCTATGCTCGCATTATTTCCCCACTTATAATACGCGGCTTCTCCAGAATCCCATGCTCCATAAACAGTAACTCCTGGGCGCAATAAGCCGTAAGCATCGTAGGTATCTGTTTTTAATTGTTCTTCTGTCCTATCAGCTGGAACAAGGCAGCTTTGAAAAAATATATCCCACTTGTCATCTTTTCTTCCTCCATATACAGGTACGAATATTCCTTTATCCCAATCGTTTTCAATCCATTCTCTAATTGAGGCTTGATAAATATAGCTCTTATCCAACGTAAGGTTTCCTCCCATTCCACCTACTAATTGTAATTAAATTTTACTGTACATTCTGTAAGTCGTCAATCCTCCCACATCAACTTTTCTTTGATACATATCGTTCGCCAACTTTTCTGGGAATAGTACGAGCAAGCACGGCATTTGGTACACCAAACGCCCACTTGTTGGGGGAACCCCCAATCCCTGGACACAAGCGGGAGATGTCATAATTTGCCTTATGAGAAGATCGGCAAAAACGAGCCTGTTTGTATTGCCGATGAAGTGCCGTTTGAGATTCCGGAGAGTTGGGAGTGGTGCAGAGTTGGTGACTTGTTTTCGAACATGACCGGGTTGTCTTATAAAAAAGAACAGCTTTTAACAAAGTCAGATAACATGGTTCGTGTCTTAAGAGGCGGAAACATTGACAATGAAAGCTATAATTTGAAGAATGATGATGTTTTTATTTCCGCTGAGTATGTTAAGTCTGCATTACTACTAAAGAAAAATTATATGATTACACCAGCAGTAAGTAGCCTTGAACATATTGGTAAAATTGCTTTGGTTGAATGTGATTATGAAAATGTAGTAGTCGGTGGATTTGTTTTGATGCTTGTTCCACATCTAAGCAATGATGTTTTATCGAAATATCTGCTATATGCTTTTGCAACAAAAACTCACAGAGATAATTGTAGGAATATCACGCATAAATCGGGACAAGCTTTTTACAATATTTCGCGTGAGAAGCTAATGAATCTACCCATTCCACTTCCGCCTGTTTCCGAACAGAATCGAATTGTAAAAAAAGTAGAAGAACTTTTGCCTGATATAAAGAAATACAATGAACTCGATCAGATAAGTGAAGCGCTCAATTCTTCTTTTCCTGAGCAACTAAAGAAATCCATTTTGCAATATGCTGTACAAGGCAAGCTCGTTCCCCAAGATCCTACGGATGAATCTGCATCCGCCCTTTTAGAGCGCATCCATGCAGAGAAAGAACACCTCATCAAATCCGGCAAAATTAAGCGTGATAAGCATGAATCCCTCATTTTTAGGCGGGATAATTCTTATTATGAGAGAGTAGATGGAATAGAACGCTGTATCGACGATGAAATACCGTTTGAAATTCCGGATAGTTGGGAATGGGTGCGACTGGGAAATATAGGCGAGTGGGGATCAGGTGCTACACCAAGTCGTACAAAATCAGAATATTACAATGGAACGATCCCATGGTTAAAAACTGGTGATTTGAATGATGGATACATAACTTATATCCCTGAAACCATTACTAATCTTGCCCTTACTGAAACATCGGTTAAGTTGAACCCAGTCGGTTCAGTTCTTATTGCAATGTACGGTGCTACAATAGGAAAGCTTGGAATACTACAACTTCCAGCAACGACTAATCAAGCGTGTTGTGCCTGCGTTCCATTTACAGGGGTTTACAACAAATTTCTTTTTTACTTTTTGATGTCTCAAAAAGCGGCATTTATTAAGCGTGGTGAAGGTGGTGCGCAACCCAATATATCGAAAGAAAAAATCGTAGCCACTTTAATGCCATTACCACCAAAATCTGAACAGTACCGCATCGTTGAAAAAGTTAATGATATTTTGAGCAAAATTCATACAATACAATAATGGTTTTGTACAATCATGGTGAAAGGAGGTCTTTCACCATGATTGTAGAATTTGAAAGACATTTAAGAGGTACAAACCTTGCAGAAAACACTGTTAAATCGTATCTGTTTGCAGTAAGGCAATTTTACGAAAGATATGATTCCGTGACAAAACGCAGCCTGAAAGAGCATAAAGCTTGGCTCATTGAGCAGTACAAGCCCAAAACCGTAAATTTGCGTATACGGGCTATCAACTGCTATTTGGAGAGTATGGGGAAAAATTCATGGGCGTTATCTTCCGTAAAAGTGCAACAGAAAGCCTTTTTAGAAAACGTCATCAGTGAAGCGGATTATACATACTTTAAGAACTGCTTAAAGCGTGATGACAATTTGCTTTGGTATTTCGTTATTCGTTTTTTAGCTGCCACCGGTGCGCGCGTCAGCGAACTGGTACAAATCAAAGTCGAGCATATCAAGTTAGGGCATCTTGATTTGTATTCAAAAGGTGGAAAACTGCGCCGCATTTATATTCCGAAAGCATTGCAAGAGGAAGCCCTCGCATGGCTAAATGAAATCCAGCGAGACAGCGGTTTTATCTTTTTGAATCGTTTCGGTGAACGAATCACTACAAGAGGTATTTCTGGACAGCTGAAAAAGCTGGCGATAAAGTATGGCATTGATCCTGCGGTGGTTTATCCACATTCGTTCCGGCATCGGTTTGCAAAAAGCTTTTTGGATCGGTGCAGTGACATTGCGTTTCTTGCAGACCTGATGGGACATGAAAGTATTGAAACAACGCGAATTTATTTGCGCAAAACTGCAACCGAGCAGAGGACTTTGGTAGATAATATCGTAGACTGGTAAAAAAAGGCGTCTGTTCTCAAAAATGAGTTCAGACGCTCTTTCTTATCAAATTGATTTTAGCACATTAGCTAGACTTGCTTGTATTCTTTTTTGTTCTGCCAATGGTGGAATACAGATCAACGTGTTTGCAATATCACGCATCACCCAATTTTTATTTCCAACCCCTTTTGTGTTTTCTCTACATTGAGTTTGTACAAGCGGTGACTTTAGAAGATAAATCAAGAAAAATTTGTCTAGCAGTTCTGTTGAAAATCGAAGCTGCGCCACACTCACAAAAATGCTAAAAGGCCTATCGGTATCAACCAATACTGGGATTCCAGTTGTTCCCACTTTAGTAAGTAAAATATCATCTCGATGTGGGTCACAACGAGACGCGAGAAGTTCATGTTCTGTTTTTGAAATGAATTTTGTGCGTTCAAAAGAAATTTTACCAGAACTTATATCTTTTACAGATATGAATGGAATGCCTCTAGCAGTGTATTTGGGTGTTGAATGTGTGCCATCTGTTAGCTTTTGCAGAATTGTACCGAGTCTGCACCATTCCCAACTTTCGGGAATCTCAAACGGCAGATCATCGTCGATGCAACGTTCAATTCCATCGACCTTCTCATAATAAGAATTATCCCGCCTAAAAATGACGGATTCGTGCTTGTCACGCTTGATTTTGCCGGACTTGATGAGTTGTTCCTTTTCTGCACGGATGCGCTCTAAAAGGGCGGATGCAGGTTCATCCGTGGGGTCTTGGGGAACGAGCTTGCCTTGTACGGCATATTGGAGAATAGATTTCTTTAGCTGTATCGGGAACGTAGTACTCAGATTTTCAAGATTGCGATACGCCCCATCATAAACCTGAACAATCGGAAGAACTTTTGATAATTGATTCAAAATTCTGTATTGTTCCATAACGGGTGGCACAGGAATCAACGCGTTACTTAATCGCTCGTCATTGATTGCTGGATATGCTACACCTTTTGAGTTGTCGCTGTCGTTGGCATAATTGTCAAAATCGGGAGACATCATGTAGTAGAACAAAAACGCATTAGAATAATCTGCACAACATTTTAGGACGGCAAAACCGGTACTGGCAATAGGTTCTTTTGTAAATTCTCTATCTATAATGCACATATTGTGCAGATACGGACGTACCGTAGAGTATAATATGTCACCGGTTTTTACAATTTTTCTTGCTCGTGATGCCGCGTTTTCTGGAGCCACAATGGTTTCTTTTTCGTTTAATCGTTGATGTTGATTATCAATCGAGCCTATATCGATATAGCAAAATTCGGAGGATGGCTTTTTCTGCCCATGATTGTAAGTAAGATTTCCTAATCTCACCCACTCCCAACTCTCCGGAATCTCAAACGGCACTTCGTCGGCAATGCAGACAGGTTCATTTTTGCCGATCTTCTCATAAGGCAAATTATCGGCTCCACGAAAAATTACAGAGGGGTTCTTCTCTTTCTTGATTTTTCCCTCTTTGATGAGTTTTTCTTTCTCCGCACGGATGCGTTCCAGCAGGACGGAGGCTGGTTCGTCGTTGGGGTCCTGCGGAACCAGCTTGCCTTGCACCGCCATCTGCAAGATTGAATTTTTCAGTTGCTGCCCGGTCATAACTTCTCCTTACACATTTTGCAGTCGGTTCAAAAGGTCGGCTATCAGCTGCGGTTCTTCTAGCAGTGTGATACCAAAGCACTTTTTACCGGCATCTTTCAGCGAGGCTCCAATGTGGTACGCTGTCGTTCCGTCCAAAATCAAGAAGCGGTCATGGAACACCTGCGTTCTTGTCACTTCCAGTGTCGGATACTGCGCATTAAACTGGGCAACGTCCTGATTTGTCAGCCGCGCACTTGCATAGGTATAACATTTTACGCGCACATTGGGCTGCTTCTTGGCAAGCAGATTCAGCGTATTGACGTCCACATAGCCATCTATCAAAGCAATTTCTCTTTCTGCCTTTTGAATCAGCGAAACCAGCAGGCTGAACGCATCATAAATCTGCCCATCAAAGAAGATTTTCTGCTGCGACTCGGCATGGTCGTCGATGTACCGGAACACTTTGTCAAAGCGCTCGTCCGTGCTTTTTTGATATTCAAGCTGTTTCAGTTCAATATTGCTGATACGCTCAAACAAAAGCGCATTATTGGCAATAAAGCGGCGCATCTCCACAAATGTGTTCATAATGCGAATCGACATTTGAACCGCGACATCGCTGCGCAGTACGCCGGACAGCATGGCAATTCCCTGTTCCGTAAAGGCATACGGCAGATACCGACGACCACCGCGCCCGTTTGAGGTCACAAGTTGTGACCTCAAAGCTACATATTCTTCCGCCGTCAGTTGAAAACGGAAGTTTTCCGGGAAGCGCTCAATGTTTCTGCTTACCGCCTGATTAAACACTTTTGTTCCCACCTGATACAAAGCCGCCAAATCACTGTCCAGCATGACCTGCTGGCCGCGAATCACATAGACAAGGCTGCGTAAATCGGTTTCGTTCATAACCGCAGGAATCAGCGATTTTTCTGCTTTTGCCTGTATCTCGCTCATGTTTTGTACTCCTATTTTGAGGTTCCAAATCGGAACCTCAAATCAATCTTGGGCATCCAAATCAATGCCGAGGACTTCCGTAATCTGCGCAAGAATCCTGTCAATATCGGCATTCAGGCTGGCACGCTTTTCCTGATACTGCTGAATCAGTTCTTTCGGCGGCAGGATTTCTTCTTCCTCGTGCGGGTAGCCGCAAAGGTCAATGTTATAGTTGCGGTCTTTGATTTCCTGCAAAGTATACTTTTTTGCCTTGTCAAAGCCGTCCTGCTGAATCGGTGCGCGGCCATGCCACCATGCAACCGCCGGGGCAAAATGCTCCAGCTTCATGGGCTTTGTTTTGCTGAAATGCTTGTAGCCCTCCGGCATATCCAAACGGTAAAACCACGTTTCCTCTGTCGAGCCGGTACGGTCAAAGAACAAAATATTGGTCGTGATGGATGTATACGGAGAGAACACGCTGCCCGGCATACGAATGATCGTATGCACATTAAATTCCGAGAACAACTTTGTTTTGATGGCAACCTTTGCGTTATCCGTACCGAACAGAAAACCGTCCGGCAGAATAACGGCAGCTCGTCCGTTTTCCTTCAAGCGGTACATAATGACCGACATAAAGAGGTCTGCCGTTTCGCTGCTGGCGAGGTCAGATGGGAAATGGTTCTTTACCTCCGCCTTTTCCGAGCCGCCGTAGGGCGGGTTCATCAGAATCACATCGACCTGATCATCCTCGGTGTAGTCCAGCACATCACGCAACAGAGTGTTGTCGTGGAACACCTGCGGCACGTCCAAATCATGCAACAGCATATTTGTGATGCAAAGCATATAGGGAAACTGCTTTTTCTCGATGCCGTAAATAGAGTTGGCGTACTTTTCTTCGTCTTCTGTGGTTTTGACTTTTTTCTTCAGTTCTTTCAGCCAGCTTGTGATGAATCCGCCCGTGCCGCAGGCAAAGTCTGCCATCGTTTCCCCGATTTGCGGGTCGATCATCTGCGCCATAAAATCTGTTACTGCGCGGGGCGTGTAAAATTCACCAGCCGAGCCAGCGCTTTGCAATTCCTTTAGAATTGTCTCGTAAATTTCGCCAAAGGCGTGGCTTTCCTCATAATCGGTGAGGTCGAGTTCGTCAATTACGCCAATGACCTGTCGCAGAAGCACCCCGTCTTTCATATAGTTGTTGGCATCTGCAAAAGTCGTCTGCACAATGGCTTTTTTGATGGGTGTGGACGCATCGACTGGTAGATTTTTCAGCGTCGGAAACAGCGTATTATTGACAAAATCCAACAGCGTATCGCCAGTCATACTCTGTCCATTTTCATCATGCGCCCATTTGCGCCAACGGCAAGGCTCCGGAATAATTGACTGATAGTTATCGTCCGACCATTCCCAGTCCTGCTCCTTTGCGTCATACACTTTCAAGAAGAGCATCCACGCGATCTGCTCAATGCGTTGCGCATCGCCGTTGATACCGGCATCATTGCGCATGATGTCGCGCACTCTCTTTACAAAGTTAGACATATTTCCCATTTGTTATGCTGCTCCTCCATCGTAGATTGCCTGTTCCAACTCCTTGACCGCTTTCAGGTAGCCATCCTTGCCGCCAAAGTAAGCGGCTATCTTCTGCGGTTTGCCCATCTGCATAAAGGGGTCAAGCCGCAGTATTTCTGTCTTTTCTATTTCGTAGATGCCGGTATTCATGTACTTATCCAGCAGGGCTTCCAAAACCGTTCTTGCCGCGCCGCTGTACTTGTTGAGGAAATCTTTTTTCTTCACATTTTCGGCTCGTTCGCGGCGGGTCAAGGGCTTCTTGTCAAAAGCGACATGGCGGATAAAGTCAAAATCATCCACATCGGACATACCTTGGTCGGCCTTTATCGCTTCAAGGTCGATGCCCTGATTGCGCAAAAGTTCCCGGATGGTTTCCTTTTTATCCTCTGCCGACCACTGGCGAATAAAGTTATCCAGCGAAGCGTATGCGCCACGGATATTTTCCTTTGTGTAGTCGATGATGCTTTCCTGTTTCAGCAGTTTGCCGCTTGCATCGTATACGGAGACGGTCTTGTAAATCACTTCCACGCGGCAGCCGTTTTTATCCACAATCGGCTTCGGATTTTTCGGATCAACCGGCGGGTCAAGGGTGTCCGGGCCGGGCTTAGGCGGCGTCTGTGGGGTATCTTTGTTGGGGTCGTAGTCATCGTTCATTTCGATAGGGCCATCCCATTCCGGGTCAGCAAACAGGCGGCTGACATTGCGGAAGTCCATGACAACGAAATGCGTTTTTCCCTCTTTCTCTCTTAAACGAGTACCACGACCAATAATCTGCTTGAACTCCGTCATCGAGCCGATCATTTCATCCAAAACAATCAGCTTTGTCATTTTGCAGTCCGAGCCTGTGGAGAGCAACTTCGAGGTGGTCGCAATCACAGGATACTTTGCGGAAACGGAAATAAAGTAGTCCAGCTTACTCTTGCCGTAGGTGTCGCTGCCGGTGATGCGCACCACATAGTCGGGATTCTGCTTTACCATGTCAGCGTTCTGATTCACCAGTGCAACGCGCATTCGCTCTGCTGCGTCCTCTGTTGCGCAGAACACGATAGTCTTTGCCATGCGGTCTGTGCTTTTCAAATAGCGCGTGATTTCAGCGGCAACCTGTTCAATGCGGTCTTGTATGATAATGTTGTAGTCGTAGTCGCTGTTGGTGTAGATTCTGTCCTCAATTTCGTTGCCGTAAATATCGCGCTGCCCCTTGCGCGGACGCCAGCCCTCACCGATGTCGGTCATAATATTGATGACCTTGAACGGCGCAAGGAAACCGTCCTCGATGCCCTCTTTCAGGCTGTATGTATAAATCGGCTCACCGAAATAATCTATATTGGAAATGTACTTTGTTTCTTTGGGCGTCGCGGTCATGCCGATTTGCGTTGCCGAGGAAAAGTATTCCAAAATTTTGCGCCAGTTGCTTTCTTTTTTCGCAGAACCACGGTGACACTCGTCCACGATAATCAGGTCAAAGAAATCCGAACGGAACAACTGCGACAGTTTGGCGAGTGCATTATCGCCTTCTTCCTCTTGATCATCGTTATTGCCCGCAAGCTGCTGATACAGCGAGAAATAGACTTGATACGAAGTAATGGTGCTGAGGTCATCTTTGGCAAAGTTCACCTTATGAATGACTTTTTCCAGCGGGGCAAAGTCCTGCTGAATCGACTGGTCAACAAGGTTGTTGCGGTCAGCCAAGTACAGAATTTTCTTCTTCATACCGCTTTTCAGCAAGCGGTATACAATTTGGAACGCTGTGTAGGTTTTGCCTGTGCCGGTGGCCATAACCAACAGAATACGGTTTTGCCCTCTTGCGATAGCGTCCACTGTGCGATTGATGGCAATGCGCTGGTAGTAGCGGGGCGGGTAGGTGCTTTGGCTGCTGTAATACGGCTGCGCTATGATTTTCTCTTGTTCGGGGGTCAGTCCTGCACCGCCGTTTGCGCCAGCCTTGTAGCGCTGAATCAATTCCTGCTCAGTGGGGAATTCGTCAAGGCCAAACTCACGCTCTTTGCCCGTCAGGAAGTCATGCTCCATAAAGCCGTCACCGTTTGAGCTGTACGCAAACGGCACATCCAGCATTTGGGCATACGTCATAGCCTGCTGTAAGCCATATGAAACTGCGTGATTGTTGTCTTTAGCTTCCACAATGGCAATCGGGTTATTGGCACTCACATAAAGCACATAGTCCGCACGCTTCGGCTTTTCACGAATGACAAGGTTGCCTTTAAGGTTGATGCGACCATCTGTCACTTTGGTTTCCATCGTGATGTGCTGAATATTCCACTGTGCTGTAATGGCAGGGGTAATGTAGTGGAGTTTAATATCCTCCTCCGACATCTGCTTTTTTGAGATCACATCCATACAGACAGCCTCCTTTATGCGGATTTTGCGGCAACTTCCCGATAGCAAATATTATCGGAAGTTGTGGTCAAAAAGTTTCAACTTCTTGTATTAGGGTATACTTTCTCTAAATATCACTATATCATAAATTCAGCAGCACATCAACCACGGGTTGGATGTGCTATGAAAGTTTTTTAGGTGATTTTTCTTTGATTATCGGATTCTTAGGGCACACCCTAACAAAGACATTTTGCTGGCATGACAGCAAAATGACATGCCTGCTCGCTCGTACTGTGCCATCATATTATGGCACAGTACACAGCCATCTGAAAAAGCACTTTCAACCATGAAGTTAATCTTAGGCAATCGAGTGTTATCTTTGTTCAATACAAAAAGCCGAACAAATCTCTAGATGGATTTATCCGGCTGCACTAAATGTCATCTATTTTTCTAGTTCTGAAAGCATAACATCTAATTTATCCAACAAGAAAATGGAAGGGTCTTCCGAATTCTGCTTTAGCTTATTCATTTCAATTAAATCATCTGTGTCTAAAAGAATAATAAGTTTTCCGTTTTCTCTCAAGCATCCCTTTGCCGCCCAATAAGCGTTCTCATCATATCCGTGTGCCGCAATGATTATTCCTACGCTACGCAACGCCTTTGCGTACAAATATTTCTCTGTTGTATAGATTTCTTTTTGAGTTATCGGCTTATTATAATTCTTGAACTCAAAAATAACATATTTAGACTTGAAATATCTTTCCAAAATAGACCAAAATGTTTTTTGATTTTCATCTTTGATTCGGCAGAGAAGATCAAATCTATATAATTCATTATTTGATTTTTGTTGTTCCTTCCACAGCGCCAAATCTTCCGAAAACGCATTTTCTAAAAGTTTGTGACAAAGCACCTCATAAGTACGAGCTAATGGTCTGCCTGCCTTACATGAATTCATCTCCTCAATTAGTGAATTCGTATAATCGCCATGCTGTAAAATGTCAATCTGGAGAAATCCCTCTTGCGGCTCTATTTCTTCTATCGAAAACGGTAAGGCTGCAATTAACTCATTACGCAATTCTGTATAGCTTTGTACCGCAAAAAGCAAATTTGCTATATCTATCAAAATCAAATCTGGATATTTTTCAAGATAATGATTACGTCTTATATCGTCAATTTTGCTTCCTACGACAGCTACAGGCGTCATTCCGTGTGTTTTGCCCATCGAGCAAATTCGATCCACAGCTCTTTCGCGTAACTGTAAATACTTTACCTCGATGCAATAACGCCTATTTTCCTTTTCAGCAATAATATCTGCATATTCCAACTGATGCTGTAATTGACCATCTTGGTTTACTGAATATCCAGCATTCTCAAAAATTTTTGAAACAACATTTTCAAACACACACTCGCTTCCTGTGTTCAATGACATTCGCCTCATCTTTCATCCGTGAATCCTTTTAAGCCCTCGCTGATTTTCGGTACATAGTATATCACGTCATCGTTTTTTCTACAATATAACATCTAGTATCTGTTTTGGACTTTTTCTCTCAAAATGCAGTCATCTTTTTATGTTTCTATTCAAAGTAGTCTCATTGAGCACATATTCTCTTTTCAAATCCCTTATCAACAGCCAAACAATTTGTAGTAAATTGGTCTTAGGGTTCAACCCTAACAAGGGCATTTTGATATTGTGATATCACAATGCCGTGCTTGCTCGTACTTTGCCACCCTGCTGTGGCACAGTACGAAGCCATCTGAAAAAGCATTTTTCCATCAAGAAGGCAAGATGCCCTGTTCTTAAAGATAGGGGCATCTTGCCTTCTTCCTTTATGCTTCGGGCAGCGCCCATACCCACTGTTTGCTGATTTTGATTGAGGTCACACCTAATTCATATCGCGCATTGCGCAAGGTCTTGGGGCGTATCCCTGCCTGTTGTGCGGCTGCTTCAATCTCTGTTTGCGGCAGCGGTCCGTCCGCCAATACTTCTTTCAGAAAGCTCTGCGCCTCGCGCAGCTTATGCCCTCGGCTGCTGCCGGAAAGCAGTTCGTCCACACTGATGTCATACGATCCTGCCCATTGAAAGCCCTGCTCTGGGTCAAGACGAAAGGCAACAGCCCCGCCCTCCGGGGCCAGTGAGCTTTTTGCCGGGCAGACGACACGCAATGTGGGGTCATCTTTGATACGCCCTACTACCAGCACACTCCTTGCAGCCGCCTAAAAATCAATAGACCCTAACCCGCGATAGCTGGATTTCTCGCCGCTGTTCTTGTTCATGTGCCCAATCAGAAGAATGGCACATCCATACTTTTCAGCCAGCTTTGCAATTCTGTACATCAGTGGTCTGATTTCATTTGCGCGGTGCATATCCACGCTTGCACCGATGTATCCTTGAATCGGATCCAGCACCACCAACCGTGCGCCGGTTTGTTCTATTGCCTGTTCCAGCCGGTCATCGTCCAGTGTCAGCACCCTGTCGAAATCGTCAATTACCATCACCCTTGCACAATCTGCGCCCGCTGCCACAAGGCGCGGCTTGATGGTATCGGATAGACCGTCCTCTGCCGTCTGATAAATGACATTGACCGGCTCCATTGGCGGCGCTCCCTCCCACACAGGCTTGCCGGTTGTCAGCGCTGCGATGATTTGCAGCGCCAGTGTGGTTTTTCCATCGCCGGGGTCGCCCTGTAAAATTGTAATTTTCCCCAGCGGGATAAACGGGTACAGCAGCCATTTCACTTCCTCTATCGAAATCGTATCCATAGAGATCAGTTTGACATTATTTCTTTGCATAAGCCCCACTTTCTCCTTCAAAAATGGCGGCTGCTGTGGTAGAATATCAGTGGTGCCTGATAGTTACACACAGCAGCCGCTGTTGGTACTGTCTTTCATCGGGAGCGTTTACCCCTGCACGGGTAAACGCTCTTTTTGTTGTTCAACTTTTTCCCTCGGCATTGAAATAGCCGATTTCTTCCCAAACCTTGCGGTCAGGGCAGTAATAGTTATACTCATTTGATCCGTCCAGCTTGATTGCATAGCCAAACTTGAATGCGCCCTGCTGTAAGCCAACTCTTACATACTGCGCGTCCTTGTGCATAGCTTTTGCAATTTCCGTTACAGGCACATTTCTGCCGGTAAAAGCCGGCATTGCCGTATAGGTCTGCCTCTCAACCATTTCTTACACCTCCCTCTGCTTGTGATTGCCTTTCAGCAATTTCATTATACGCAGCATTATTGCATATGTCAATATTGTATACGCAAATTATTTGCGTATTAATTTTCAAACATGCTTGATTTCTTCGCATGTATATGGTAGTATTAAGGCGAGGTGAGAAGCCATGAATCTTACAAATGAACAAATCGGGCAGCGAATCAAGGCTGTCCGCTCAGAAAAGAATCTGACACAAACCCAGCTTGCACAGCTTTTAGGGAAAAGTCTGCGCACCGTGCAAAGCTACGAAAGCGGCGAAAGCCGGATTTTACTGGATACTGTAACCACTATCGCACACGCTTTAGGCGTAACGCCCGCATATCTGCTGGGCGTAAGCGAGCCGCAAATCAAGCTGAATACCCTTGCCGATGTGGTTACTGTACTTTATGAGTTAAACAAGAAGCAAGAACTTCACTTCGACATTGACATTACCCACGAGCGCTGTGATGACGGCAATTTTACCGCTTCACTGAAATTCCGCGCCACAGACCCGGATGCCACTCTGAACGAAACGCTCTGCTTTTTGCTGGAACAGTTTTCTTTTGAACGCTCTTGGAGTGAGGAGTACTGGCATGACCCCAGCCGTCTTACCGGCTTCACAAATGAAAAAATCGCACAATATGCCAACAAACCATTGACCGACAAACCCTTGTACACTGCCGATTTAAGCAAATACGACATGGCAGAATTAAAGAATATGACCAAGGAACAGTTGGACAGTCTGAAATAATGTTGATAAGAGGTCATTCCTCTTTATCATAGAATGTGCCTGAGCGAAAGGAAGTTTGATAATAACATGAGATTACCCAATGGCTACGGCAGCGTAGTTAAAATGTCCGGAAAACGCAGAAAACCTTACATGGTACGCAAAACCATCGGCTGGCATTTAGACGAGACCAAAGGCAGGCAGATTCAGGATTTTCAGATTATCGGCTATGCCGAAACCCGTGCCGAGGGTCTGAGAATGCTGGCTGAATACAATCAGAATCCCTATGATGTTAATGTTGCTAAAGTCACCTTTTCCGAGGTCTACGAGCGCTGGTCAAAGTATAAGTATCCCATCATATCCGACTCCAATGCAAAGGGCTACACGGCTTCCTACAAGGTCTGTGGTATCTTGTATGACAAGCCTTTCCGCGAGATCAAACTCTGTGATTTGCAGCTTGTAGTTGACACCTGTGGCAAAAATTATCCCACACTCAAAAAGTTAAAGGGCTTATTCAATCAAGTGTACGAATACGCCATGAAGAACGACATCTGCAACAAAGATTATTCGCAGTATGTTGATCTGACAGGCTACCGTAACAAGAACCCCAACAAGCGCGACCGTAACATCTTCAGCAAAGACGAGTTGGCAAGACTTTGGGCGCACGAGGCTAATCCTTACTGCCAAATCATTTTGATGCTGAATTACAATGCCTGCCGCATCTCGGAATTTCTCGATTTGAAGAAAGAGAATGTCCACCTGAAAGAACAGTACTTTGATGTAGTTGCTGCCAAAACCGAAAACGGCGTCCGCAAAGTGCCGATTGCCGACAAACTGCTGCCATTCTACGAAGCGTGGTTCGAGCGCTCTCCTTGCGAATATCTGCTCTGCACTACCGAGGGGCAGCACCTTGACTACTTCAACTACTGCGACACCTATTGGGATCCGCTGATGGAAGAATACGACATGAAGCACACGCCCCACGACACACGCCATACCTGCATTTCCATGATGGCCGATGCCGGGGTTGCTCCTACCATTCAAAAGAAGATTGCCGGTCATTCCGGCGCTATGAGCCTGACAGAGCGCGTGTACACCCACTTGGACATTCAGACACTCATTGATGGCATCAACATGATTTGTCCAGTGTAAGGCTTTCTTTTTTACAAATAAAAAGCAGGAGACATTCTCCTTGCGGAAAACATCTCCTGCGATAAGACTTATGGCGCTGTGGAAGTCTGCTGCATATTCGCTTATTGTGTGCTGCTTTTTCAGCAAGCTCCAAAGTGATTTGCTGCATTCCACGGCTTCAGACGATTCCAACTTTCCGCACACAGTCGTGCAAAAAAGTTGTGAAGCGTTCTGAAAAGTTCGTAAGTAGTACTGATAATCAGCGCTTGCTGAACTGGGGAGCGCGGCGGGCGGCTTTGAGGCCGTATTTCTTACGTTCCTTCATACGAGGATCGCGGGTCAGGAAGCCAGCCTTCTTCAGGGTGGAGCGCAGCTCGGGGTTGAACTGCAGCAGGGCGCGGGACAGGCCGTGGCGGATAGCGCCAGCCTGGCCTGCACAGCCACCGCCGACGACGTTGACGACAACGTCGAACTTGCCCTCGTTCTCAGTCAGAACGAGCGGGCTGTTGGCGAGCAGCTTCAGGGTCTCCAGACCAAAGTAATCGTTGATGTCGCGGCCATTGATGGTCATCTTGCCGGTGCCGTTGTAAACGCGAACGCGGGCAACGGAATGCTTACGACGGCCAGTGCCGTAGAAATAAGGTTTGGTTTCGTACATCTTCTATTGCCTCCTCACTCAAATCTCAACAGCTTCGGGCTTCTGAGCAGCATGAGCATGGTCAGCAGCCTTGTAGCAGTGCAGGCGGGTCATAGCCTTGGCGCCGATGGTGTTAGAGGGGATCATGCCCTTGACAGCGTAGGTCATGGCCTTGTCGCTGTTCTCAGCCATCAGGGTCTTGTACTGGGTCTCCTTCAGGCCGCCGATCCAGCCGGAATGAGTGCGATGGAACTTCTTCTCCAGCTTCTTGCCGGTCAGGACAGCCTCATCGCAGTTGATGATGATGACGTGGTCACCGCAGTCAACGTTGGGGGTGAAAGTGGTCTTGTTCTTGCCGCGCAGGATGACAGCAGCCTTGGCAGCAACGCGGCCGAGGGGCTTGCCGGCGGCGTCGATCACATACCACTTGCGGTCAGCCATTTCAGCGGGCTTAGCGAGAGTCGTGCTCATAGTAGGAACCTCCATTGAGAAATTAACACGTCCGTCTAATAACGGTATTTAACAGCGCCCCGCAGGACGCTTTTTCGCGCAAGTGTGATTATAGCAGAAAAGGGCAGCAGAGTCAACGGGTTTTGGCAAGAATTTTAATTTATACTGTGCTTGCTCTTGAATTCTCTCAAATTCTCTTGTTTTCTCGTGTTTTCAAGCTTTCTATTTTCAGAAAATTTTACGCAGCGGCGTGATGCGCTCCTTGCCTTCCCCCGCGGGGGAAGGTGGCCCCGCAGGGCCGGATGAGGGGTGGGTGGCCGGGTGTTGCCCACAAACGGGAAATCACGAAAGCTCCGCCCTCATCAGTCCGCTTCGCGGACAGCTTCCCCCGCGGGGGAAGCCTTTCACACAAAAACCGCCCCGCGGCTTTTACACCGTGGGGCGGTCCTTCCTATTTTACTGCTTGATCGCGTTGACAACGCTGTTCAGGTCGCGCTCATCCTCACAGACGATCTTGACGGGATGGCTGTAATCCAGGCTCATCATGCCCAGGATGCTCTTGGCATCGGCAATGCTGCCCTTCATGTCATGCACGCCGACATCGTTATAACACTTGGCGGCAGCAGACACGATTCCCTTGACCTCGGTAAAATTGGAAACCTTGACTTGTTTCACCATAATAAATGACCTCCGAAATAATCCCACGCAATCAGCCGCATCTTCAGCACCGGTGTCCAGGGCGGAACCGGGCGCACGGCTTGCGGTAAGGAGGTGAGCCACCTTGCTCTATCTGCTCCTTACATTGGGCATTATAGCATAATTATGTGCCGTTTCTTTGTTCATAATGCACAAATCCGATTTTTTCCATTTCCTGCACAAAAGAGAAAATCCTTCATTTTTGGCTTTTGGTCAGAATGCCCGAGTTTTGCCCGCCGCGGCCTTTCGCTTTCACATATATTATGTATTTGCCAACAAATATTTTCGTTTTCTGAATGTTTTTGTCGTATTTCGGTGTAAATGTACGACTTATCTCGTTAAAGTCTTAACACCGTCTTTTTTTATATGCAACATTTATATATGTTCGTGCCGGTTTTGTATTAGTTTTGCTGGGGCACGCCCTTCATCGTCAGGGCGATGCGCTTCTTGGCGGTGTCCACATTCAGCACCTTGACCCGCACAATGTCGCCGACCTTGAGCACCTCGCGCGGGTGCTTGATAAATTTATCGCTGATCTGTGAAACGTGGACCAGGCCGTCCTGATGCACACCCAGATCGACGAACGCGCCGAAGTCTATAACGTTGCGCACGGTGCCGGTCAGCTCCATGCCGGGCTTCAGATCGTCCAGACCCATGACGTCACTGCGCAGCAGCGGCTTGGGCAGGCTGTCGCGGACGTCGCGTCCCGGCTTGCACAGCTCGGCCACAATATCGTTCAGCGTCGGCTCGCCCACGCCCAGCGCCTCACAGAGGGTTCCGGCCCCCTTGGCCCTGACGACGCCGGGCAGACCCGCCAGCTTGTCTGTGCCGATCTCGGCAGCCGTGTAGCCGCAGGCGTCCAGCAGGGCCTTGGCGGCGGCGTAGCTTTCGGGATGGACGGCGGTGGCGTCCAGGCGGTTCTTCGCCTCGGGCAGCCGCAGGAAGCCCGCGCACTGCTCATACGCCTTGGGGCCGAGGCCCTTGACCTTTTTCAGCTGCGCACGGGAGGTGAACGCGCCCTCCTCCTCGCGCCAGGCGACGATATTTTTGGCGGTGGCTGCGCTGACGCCCGCCACACGGCGCAGCAGCGGCGCGGAGGCAGTGTTCAGATCGACGCCGACGCTGTTCACGCAGTCCTCGACCACGCCGTCCAGCGTCTCATTCAGGCGCTTCTGGGGCATGTCGTGCTGGTACTGGCCGACGCCGACGGCCTTGGGGTCGATCTTGACCAGCTCGGCCAGCGGGTCCTGCAAGCGGCGTGCGATGGACACGGCGCTGCGCAGGTTGACGTCAAACTGGGGGAACTCCTCGGCGGCCAGCTTGCTGGCGGAGTAGACCGACGCGCCGGCCTCGCTGACGACCATATACTGCAAATGCAGGTTCTTTTCGTCGGCCAGCTCGCGGATGACCTCGGCGGCAAATTCCTCCGTCTCGTGGCCCGCCGTGCCGTTGCCGATGGCCATGACCTCGACGCCGTTCTTCAAAACCATCGCCTTGATGGTCTTTTTTGCCTGGTCCACGCGCTTGAACTCCGGCACGGGATAGACGACGTTCGTGTCCAGCACCTTGCCGGTGGGGTCAACGACAGCGACCTTGCAGCCCATGCGGTAGCCGGGGTCCAGACCCATGACCGTTTTGCCGCGGATGGGCGGCTGCAAAAGCAGCTGGCGCAGATTATCGCCAAAGACCTTAATTGCGCCCTCGGCGGCGGCATCGGACAGCTCGCCGCGCAGCTCGTTTTCAAGGCTGGGATGAATGAGGCGGCTGTAGGCGTCGCGGGCGGCGGCATCCACAAGCTCGGCGCTTTTGCCGCCGGTCTTTTTGCGGGCGAACATCCAGCTGACGATGCCCGCGGCACGCTCGGCGTCGACCTGAATCGTGACCTTCAAAAAGCCCTCGCGCTCGCCGCGGTCCAGTGCCAGCACGCGGTGGCCGGGGATCTTGTTCAGCGGCTCGGCGTAGTCGTAGTACTGGGCGTAGACGCTGTCCTCGTCCTTGGCCTTGGCGCTGGCGACACGGCCAAACGCGCGGTAGTAGCGGCGCAGCTCGGCGCGGCAGGCGGCATCATCGGAGACCGCCTCGGCAATAATATCCTGTGCCCCGGCCAGCGCCGCGGCGGCATCGGGGACCTCGTCGTTGAGGTAGTCCGCGGCGGCCTTCTCGGGGTCAAATGCGGCGTCCTGGCGGAAGATGGCCGTGGCCAGCGGCTGCAAACCGCGCGCCTTGGCGATGCTGGCGCGGGTCTTGCGCTTGGGCTTATACGGGCGGTAGATGTCCTCGACCTCGGCGAGGGTTTTCGCCTTGGACAGTGCGGCGGTCAGCTCGGGCGTCATCGCGCCCTGCTCGGTGATGGAGGACGTGACCTCATCCTTGCGCTTATCGAGGCCGCGGAGGTATTCGAGGCGGTCTCCGAGGTCACGCAGGACCTGGTCATCCATCGAGCCTGTGGCTTCCTTACGGTAGCGGGCGATAAACGGGATCGTATTGCCCTGGTCGATCAGTTCAATCGCGCCCTGCACGTTTTTGACGTTTAAGTTCAGCTCCTGTGCGAGCTGTTCAGCATGGTTTGGCATGGTTTTTCCTTTCTTAATGCCGCCGAGGCTTCCGACAGGCCTTGCGTGGCCGCCCATCAACGGGCATCCACCCACTAACTCCCGCGGCGGCCTGGGGGCAGGCCGCCCTACGTACCCCTTTTAAATTGATTCGTAGGGAGGGGTCTTGACCCCTCCTACAAATGTTACCGCTTACTTCCCGGCTGGCTTTTTCGTTTTATTATAATCCCCAACAAATACACCCCATACACCGCAATCGCCGCTGCGCTCACGCAGGCGGACACCTTCAATCCGGGCGTATGGTAGGTAAATTCTATCTCGTTCTCCCCCGCGGGCACGTACACGGCCATCAGGCCGTCGTCCACCTTCTCAATCGCGGCGGGCTCACCGTTGACCGTGGCACTGAACCCGTCGTCATAGGGCACGCTGAAAAACACCAGCTCGTCCGTGTCATAGGCGGTCTTTGCGGTAAAGCCGGTGTCCGTCGCGGTAAACGCTGCCACACCGGCGGCACGGCGGGCGGCGCAGTCGGCGGCGTAGGTATCCTCGCTGCGGTTGGTCAGCTCCTCGTCGGGCAGGGGTTCCAGCAGGCTGCCAAAGGCGGAGATCTGGTCGTCATCCAGCAAAATCGCGCGGCACAAAATCTGGGCGCGTTCTTCCTCGCTTACCCGCTCCAGCTGGTCCGCTGTCACGTAGCAGTCGTAGGTAAAGCCCATCGGCACCCAGTTTTCGTTCTCGTAGAGGGCGTAGGCATCGGTCTCGCCGGTGCGCTGCCAGCCGGGCAGATCCTTGTCGGTCCACTCGGTCTCCTTGTCCTTGGCGACCAGCGTGTACCGCACACTCAACAGGCCGCGCAGGGCGTAGTTCTCGGCGTCGGGCTTGGAGTTCACGTCCCGCTTGACGCCGACCTCGGGGTAAAACGCCATGATGCTCGGCGCAACCGTCGAGTTGAAGAATTGCAGGCAGCTCCTGTTGAACCACAGCCCCAGATTGTTGTGCGCACCGTAGGCGTCAATGCGGTAAAACGCATCGTCCGGCAGCGCGGCGGCGACGTCCTCGACGGAATCATAGGTTTCGGCAATCAGGTTGCTGTCCACGTCCCACTGGGCGTACTTCGTCAGAGACAGATGCAAGCTGCCGTACAGCAGGCTGAATCCCAGCACGGCGGCGGTCAGAATCGCGCCCCACCGCCGCTTACGGCGGCAAAAATGCCACAGCAGCGCAAAAATCACGATACCCAGCATCGTCATGCCGAAGATAGCCCAGAACCGCGCGGGCTCGTCCAGCACGCCAAAGACCGTGTTGCCGTCGTCGTCCTTGCCCGGCACAACGGCAAACACCACCGCCGTCAGTGTCAGGAAGATCGTCAGCCGCAGCGCCCGCGGCAGACGCTGCTCGGCCAGCGCCGGGCGGGAGAGCAGATAGCACGTTGCACCGCACAAAACCAGAATCGGCATATAGTACCACCGCGCGTAGTAGCTCGAGTTGAGCGCATAGAACGCGCTGTTCAGCACCGGCACAAACGCACAGGCGACGCAGACCTTTAAAATGTAGGTGAACGGGTGGCGCTCCCTTGCGCGGCAGAACGCCAGCCCGCCCGCGACACCGACCAGCGGCAGATAGGCCGTCAGGCTCGTGTGCTTGAGGATGCCCTCCTGAAACAGGTCCTTGAAATAGGGCGCGTCGGGCATGAGCAGGGTGCTGTAAAAAATCGCGCCGTACTGCTGGGATTTGCCGTAGAACAGGTAGCCATAGCCTGTAAACGGGTCGATGGTACGCGGATTTTGCAGCAGCGACAGCCCCGCCGGGAGCAGCAGCACGCACCCGCAGGCACAGCCCAGAGCTGTCTCCCACGCCAGGCGCACGAACTTGCGCAGGCCCAGCTCATACCGCCGCCCGGCGGCCATGCAGAAGAAATAGATGATAAGAAAGACCGCCTGCCCGGCGAAGAAGAAGTAGTTATCGACAAGGTTCAGCGCGACCCAGAACGGGAACGCGCCCTTTTTATCGTCGATGACCGCGTCGTCCAGCGCGGCCAGCATGTACGGAAACAGCGCCACAACGTCCAGAAAATGGTTGAAAAAGATGTTGTAGATGCTGAACCCGGAAAACGCATACAGGCAGCCCGCCAGCATGCCCCAAGTCTCGTCCCGCACCCAGCGGCGCGCCCAGAGATACCCGCCGCCGCCCGCAACGGCCATCTTCAGGCAGAGCAGCGGCACCATGGCCCACGGCATGAGCCGCGCGGGCACAAGCATGGACAGCCAGAAGAACGGACTGCCCAGCAGGTAGAACGAGTAGGAATTGACAAACCCGCTGCCCAGGTCGGTGGCCCAGCTGAACGACCCGCCGTTTTTGACAAAGGCATTGGCGTACTGGTAAAAGTTGATCTGCTGGTCGTTGAAGTCCCCCGCGTAGTGGAAGTACCCGCCGCCCGCGACGGCATCCACGATGCAGTGGGGCGCAAACAACAGCACCGCCGTGAAAAAGCAGAGTGCAAAGACGCGCCAATAGTTCGATTTTTGTTTAAAAAATGTGGTTTGCATATTGATAGTCCCCTTTATGGGGCCTCACTTTGAGGAAAGTTGTGGTATACTTACCGTAGAGCTGTAGGGGGCGGCGTCCCCGACGTCCCCCCCCCGGGCCGATGCAAGCATCGGCCCCTGCATACGCCCCATTATACCACAAACCGGAGGTCGCGTGAAGATGAAAACCTATCCGTTCAGCGCGCTGTTCAGCCGCATGAAGTACATCACCCGCTGGTGCCTGATGCGCAGCACCCGCCCCGAGTCCCTGAGCGAGCACACCGCCGACACGGCCATGCTGGCGCACACGCTCTGCCTGATCGGCAGGCACTGCACGGGCACTGGCGCGGCCCTGCGGCCCGAGGTCGTAGCCACAGCGGCCATTTACCACGATGCACCGGAGATTCTGACCGGCGACATGCCGACGCCCGTCAAGTACAAGAACGACGCCCTGCGCACAGCGTACAAGGCCGTGGAGCACGAGAGCGCCCGCGTGATGGCGAGCCTGCAGCCCGAAGAATTACAGGCCGAGACCCAGGTCTGGCTGACCGGCAGCGTGCTGAACGACGCCGAGCGCAAAATTTTAAAGGCCGCGGACCGGCTTTCCGCCGTCATCAAGTGCATTGAGGAGGACCGCGGCGGCAACCGCGAGTTTGAGGCCGCCTACGCCCAGCAGATGGCCGCCCTGCACGCCATGCACAGCCCCGAGGCGGAGTATTTCATCGAGCACATGCTGCCCTGCTATGAGCAGAATCTGGACGAATTGACGAGGGGACGGTTTTGAAGCGCCACGGTAGGGGCCGGACATGTCCGGCCCGCGGCATACCGGTTATTGCGCTTTTACGGGAAGGTTGCGGGCCGGGCATGCCCGGCCCCTACGTTACTGCAATCTGTACACCGCCTCGATCAGCGTGTCTACATCACTGAAGTGCTCGAGCATCGAGCAGTAGCGGCGCAGGGCGGCAGCGCCGTGCAGGCCCTTCATATAGTGCATGGCCTGGCTGCGTGCCTGGGGCATGGCGGCCCACTCGCCCTTTTCCTCGCACATTTCGTAGATTTGGTCGCGCAAAGCGGTCATCCGCTGGTTCAGCGTCGGCTCGGGCGGGCGTTCCTCGCCCAGCAGCGCTGCGCGCACCTGCGCAAACAGCCACGGGTCGCCCAGCGCGCCGCGCCCGATCATAACGCCGTCGCAGCCGGTTGCTTTTAATAAGGTAAGGGCTTCGTCGGCGGTGGTCACGTCGCCGTTGGCCAGCACCGGGACGGACACGGCCTGCTTGATGGCCGCGATGGCCGCCGTGTCGATGGGCGGGATGTACATCTGCTCCCGCGTGCGGCCATGGACGGCGATCAAGTCCGCGCCGTTGGCCTCAAGCTGTTTGGCGACCTCGACGCCGGTCAGGTGGTCGGCGTCCCAGCCAATGCGCATCTTGACGGTCAGCGGCGTATCATCGCCCAGCGCTTTGCGCGCGGCGGCGACCATCTGCCCGCAGAGCGGCGGGTCCAGCAGCAGCCTGCTGCCTGCGCCGCTGCCGGTGATCTTGGGCGCGGGGCAGCCCATGTTGATGTCGAGAATGTCAAATTGGATGCCCTGCTCCCTTACAAACAGAATTGCCTTGGCCATCGACTCCGGCTCCGCGCCGAACAGTTGGATGGCGTACAGGCCGTGGGGATGCTTGTCCCGCAGCAGAGCCAGGGATTTTTCATCGTGGAAGTTCAGCGCCTTGGCGCTGGCCATCTCGCTGACGGTCCAGGCCGCGCCGTGGTCGGCCATCAGATGGCGGCACGCCGCGTCGGTCAGGCCGGCCATCGGCGCAAACACCGCGCCGGTGGGGATGGATAGGTTGCGTAGCTGCATAAGTTTCCTTTCCAAAAGGCTTCCCCCTCGGGGGAAGCTGCCGCCCGCAGGCGGCTGATGAGGGCAAAGTCCGCGCAGCCGCCCGTGACCGGGTCCCGGCCGTAAGCCCGCCCCCTCATCCGCCGCTGCGCGCCACCTTCCTCCGCCCGCGGGGGAAGGCTTTAGACTTTTCGATTTTTACATTCTATTCTACCATATTTTCCGCAAATGTGGTATACTGAAATGTAGATTGTTTATAAGGAGTATTGCGCATGAAACTCATGGTCCTGGACGGCAACAGCCTGGTCAACCGCGCGTTTTTCGGCATCAAGCTGCTGACGACGAAGGATGGCCGCTACACCAACGCCATCTACGGCTTCCAAAATATACTGCTCAACCTGCTGGCGGCGCACAAGCCCGACGCCGTCGCCATCGCGTGGGATGAGCGTGCGCCGACGTTCCGCCACACCGCCTACGACGGCTACAAGGCCACCCGCCACGGCATGCCCGAGGAGCTGGCCCAGCAGATGCCGGTTTTGAAGGAGCTGCTGACCGACCTTGGCTTTGTGCAGGTCAGCAAGGCGGGCTGGGAGGCCGACGATATTCTCGGCACGCTGGCCGCAGCGTGCGAGGCCGCGGGCGGCACGACGCTGCTGGCTACCGGTGACCGCGACAGCTTGCAGCTTGTGGACGATGCAACGACGGTTTTACTGGCGACCAACAAAGAGACCATCCCCATGGACCCCGCCGCCATCCGCGAGAAGTACGGCATCGAGCCGCCGCAGCTCATCGACGTCAAGAGCCTGATGGGCGATGCGTCGGACAACATACCCGGCGTGCCCGGCATCGGCGAAAAAACCGCGCTGGCGCTGATTTCGAAGTTCGGCAGTTTGCAAGGCGTCTATGACAACATCGACGACAAAGCCGTCAAGCCGGGGCAGCGCGCCAAGCTGACCGCTAACCGCGACAAGGCCGACCTGTCCTATATGCTGGGCACGATCCGCAAGGACGCGCCCATCGAGACCGACCCTGCCGCCTACCTGCGCCAGCCCGGTGACCCCGCTGCCGCCGCGCAGCTGCTGGCCGCGCTGGAAATGCACAAGCTGGTGGACCGCTGGGGCCTAAACGGCGGCACCGCGCCCGCCCCATCCGAGAATGCCGCACCGCTCGAGACCGTCGAGCCGTCCCCCCTGCCGCTGCTGCTGGAGGGCCGCTTCTACGCCGCCCGAAATGCCGACGGCGATTGGTACCTTGTGCAGGGGCAGGACGTCTACCTGCCCGACACGGACCGGCTGGCCGCGATTCTGGACAGCGGCGCCGAGCTTTGGGCGTTCGACGCAAAGCCGCTCTACCGCCTGGCGCTGGAGCACGGCGGCATCGGCAGTGCGCTGCGCTTTGACGGCAAGCTGGCCGCGTATCTTTTAAACCCGTCGGCCAGCGGCTATGAGGTGCACTCCCTGGCCGCCGAGTACGGTGTACACGCCGCCTTTGCCTGTGAGGCCGCGCCCGATGCGGGCGTGCTGGCGGGCCTGTGCGACACGCTGGCCGCCGCGCTGGACGAGAGCGGCCAGCGCAAGCTGCTGGACGAGATGGAGCTGCCGCTGGCCCGGGTGCTGGCCGACATGGAGCGCATCGGCTTTGCGATTGACGCCGACGGCATCCGCGCGTTCGGCGACAGCCTGCGCAGCGAGCTGGACGGGATCTTAAACAATATTTATACAACCGTCGGTTATCCGTTCAACGTAAACAGTCCGAAGCAGCTGGGCGAGGCGCTGTTTGACAAGCTGGGTCTGCCGCCGCGCAAGAAAAATGCCCGCGGCTACTCCACCGACGCCGAGACACTGGAAAGCCTGCGCCCCTACAATCAGGTCATTGACGAGATCCTGAAATACCGCACCTACGCCAAGCTGCTGTCCACCTACGTGGACGGCCTGCTGAACGCCGAAGCCGCGGACGGGCGGGTACACTCGACCTTCATCCAGACCGAGGCGCGCACCGGGCGCATCTCCTCCACCGAGCCGAACCTGCAGAACATTCCCATCCGCACCGAGCTGGGCAGCCGCCTGCGCGGCTACTTTGTGGCGGGCGCGGGCGAGACGCTCGTGGACGCCGACTACTCGCAGATCGAGCTGCGCATTCTGGCGCACATCACAGGCGACGAGCACATGCAGCAGGCGTTTTTGAACGGTGCGGACATCCACCGCTCCACCGCCGCCAAAATCTACCACATCCCCGAGAGCGAGGTCACGCCGCAGCTGCGTTCGGCCAGCAAGGCCATCAACTTCGGCATCATGTACGGCAAGGGCGCGTACTCCCTGAGCAAGGATCTGGGCATCCCGGTCAAGGAGGCGGACACTTTCTTAAAGACCTACCTCGACACCTTCCCGAAGGTGGACGGGTATATGAAGGACTGCATCGCCCACGCGAAGGACAAGGGCTACGTCGAGACGCTGTTTGGCCGCCGCCGCGCCCTGCCGGAGCTGGCCAGCTCGAACTTTCAGGTGCGCGCCAGCGGCGAGCGGATGGCCCGCAACACGCCGATCCAGGGCACTGCGGCGGACATCATTAAACTGGCCATGGTCCACGTCTGGCAGCGCCTGCGGGACGAGAAATTGCAGGCGCGTCTGCTTTTGCAGGTACACGATGAGCTGATCGTCGAAGCGCCCGAGGAAGAAATCGACGAAGTCAAGCGCATTTTGAAGGAAGAAATGGAAAACGTCGTGCATTACAGCGTTCCCCTGACGACAGAGGTCGGCGTGGGAAAGACGTGGCTGGAGGCACACTAAAACGGGGCACAGCCTGACGGCTGCCGCACTTTTCCGGGAAAAAAGCAAGTAAGAAAACGTTGCGGGCCGGGCATGCCCGGCCCCTACATCGAGGTTTTGTTATGTATGTTTTAGGTATCGAGTCCACCTGCGACGAAACCGCGGCGGCGATTGTGGAGGATGGGCGGAAGGTCATCTCCAACGTTATCTCCACCAGCGTCAAAGAGCAGGCGCTCTACGGCGGCGTTGTGCCGGAGATCGCCAGCCGCCGCCATGCGGAGTATATCAGCGCCACCGTTGACAAGGCGCTGGCCGACGCCGGCATGACGATGGCCGACGTGGACGCCGTGGCCGTGACGTTTGCGCCGGGGCTCATCGGCGCGGTGCTGGTGGGCGTCAACTTTGCCAAGGGGCTGGCCTACGCGGCGGGCAAACCGCTTGTGCCGGTGCACCACCTGCGCGGGCACATTGCGGCCAACTATTTAACGCATCAGGATCTGAAGCCGCCGTTTCTGTGCCTCGTCGCCAGCGGCGGTCACAGCCACATTGTACTGGTCGAGGACTGGTGCCGCTATAAAATCTTAGGCCGCACCGTGGACGACGCCGCGGGCGAGGCCTACGACAAGGTCGCCCGCACGCTGGGTCTGCCCTACCCCGGCGGCCCCAGCGTGGCCGCGGCGGCGCGGGACGGCAACCCCAAGGCGTACAAGCTGCCCGTGCCCCATGTGGACGGCAAGTACAACGTGAGCTTCAGCGGCCTGAAAACCGCCGTCATCAACGAGGTCCACAACGCCGAGCAGAAGGGCCAGGCCGTGAACGTGGCCGACATGGCCGCGAGCTTTCAGGAGCACATCGACCAGATCCTGGCCAAAAAGCTGCTGGCCGCGGCGGCGGACACAAACGCCAGGCAGGTCGTGCTGGCCGGCGGCGTCGCCGCCAACGGCCGTCTGCGCCAGCTGGTCAACGACGGCGCGCAGAAGCTCGGCGCAAAGATCTTTTTGCCCGAGCTGAAATACTGCGGCGACAACGGCGCGATGATCGCCGCGCAGGGGTATTACGAGTTTCAGGACGGCAATTTAGCCGATTGGAGCCTGAACGGCCTGCCGACGCTGCCGATTGATTACCGGTAAAAAATAAAAGGATATGCAGCAGAGCTTTTCTGTTGCATATCCTTTTTTCGTTAGGGCAATACCGCACAATTCTAAGTGCCGATACGGCGAGCGAGGTGCGGCAGCTGCTAAGCCAAAAGCGCAGATAATACTGGATGTCTTATCGAGCATTTTGGCAACGCAGATGCCGTGCCGCAGCCGCCGGAGCGGTGCTTAAGCCGTAAGGCGGGAATTGTGCGGTGTTGCCTTAGCATACAAAGGCTCCCCTCTCGGAGAAGCTGTCACCGCAGGTGACTGATGAGGGCCGACCTCGCCATTACAACCCATAATCGGGTCATCTCGGCAAAGCCGCCCCTCACCCGGCCTGCGGCCACCCTCCCCCAAGGGGGAGGGCTTTTCATCGGCTTTTTATCTCCGCATCGGCCCGAACCAGATTTTTTTGCCGGTCTTATTCTGCAAATCGGCCTTGCGCTGTAGGTAGTGGAAATAATCCTCATCGACGGCGCAGTGGTTCCGCTTGGAATACAGATTGCACCGGCGGCAGAACACAAAATACGGCAGCAGGTACGCCGTCCCCAGACAGGCGCGCACGCGGGCATAGCGCTCGGCGCGGTCCGCGCTTTTGTTCAGGCTGGCAGGGCGGTTCTCGAGGTCTATGAAGCCGCGCTTTGAGAAATCGACCTCGATGCCCTCCTTCTCAAACAGCGGCACAACGTCAGATTCCACCCACTGTCCGTGGCAGATGCCCATCCACTGGCCGCCGTGGTAGCCGTAGTCGAGGAACCGCGCATCCTCCCGCGTAACACAGTAGAACTTATCCCGCGGGTGGGCGGCGGTCAGCACGTTGCAGCGCTCCTCCCAGTCCCATGGGCTGACCTTGTGCTGCCAGTAGGCGGCAAATTTGGCCGTGCGCCAGACGGCAGCCTGCAAATTCAGCGTGTAGCGGTTGCCGGCGGGCAGGCGGCGGTAGCCGGGGTAGCGGTCCACCTCCAAATCACACACTGCGGCGGTCACGTCGCTGTTAAAATAAACGATGTCCCGATCCGCGTCCATCCAGCGGACGATGTCCGCCAGCCGCGCAATATCCACGGGCCGCCGCAGGAAAAAGTCATCCAGCAGCAGCAGCGTGTACTCGGTTTTCACCTCGCGCAGGGCGTCTGTCATCCGCTCGCCGTAGGTCGGCGCGGTGCTGTGCACACAGCGTAGATTCAGCCCGTCAAAGGCGAAGTCCTTTGTCTCGGTGTTCAGCAGGATTTCCGCAGGCAGCGGCACAAAATAGCGCTTGAGCAGCGTAAAGAACGGCTGCCACAAATCGGCGTAGGCGTCGCAGCTGTTGACCAGCAGGGTCACACGGTTTTGCCAGCTTGTATCGGTCATCGGTCAGCTTCCTTTTTTGAAAATATGGTTCTGCGTCCACCGCGCGGCGCGCATGGCAAAGTGGTTCCACCGCGCCACCGCCGGAGAGAGCTTCGTCTCCGGCGCGTCCTTGCGCAGCGCCGGAATGTCGATATACCGCGCCTTACTGCGGATGCGGATGATGCATGGGAACGGCAGATGGTCCCAGCCCTCGGGGTAGCAGAACGCCGGGGTCAGCACGCGGAAGTCTTTGCGGAACAGGATATACCGGTTGATCTGGGATTCATCGTGCCAGAGCGCAATGACGCTGCGCTGCAGGTCGCGGCGGATGCGTGCATCCAGCGTGTGGCAAAGCTGCAAAAATGCCGCCGTCTCGCCGCCGTTGACGCCGCCGCAGACGTAGTATTTGCCCAGCCCGTAGGGGATACAGGCCGTGCTGCGGGGGTTGCGGTCATAGGTGAACTCATAGTTCGGTTTGGCGTAGAACGACGGGTGCTGCACGACCAGCAGGTGCTCGCCCTTTTCAGCGCGGGGCAAAAGCATCTCCCGCGTGACGGGCTGCATGAACTCGGCGTTGGCGTTGAAGAAGAAGATGTAGTCAAACGCTTTCAACGCTTGCTCCTGCTTCAAAAAAATCTCAAACCGGCGCAGCGTGGCAAACGGCCAGGAGTAGGCTTCCTGCGCACAGATATGCACGCGGGGGTTGTCGTCCCCGGGCAGGGTCGCAGCGTCGGTAAAGACAAAGTAGTGGACCTCGCAGTCCTTGAGCAGGTATTTCTCGGCGCTCTCATAAAATTCCGGCCAGAACACCGTGTACCTGCCGGTGGCGATGTAGAGCGCCGCGACCTTAGTCATGCTGCACCTCCACCACGGCGGCGGTGGGCAGCTCAATGGGGCCCCATGCGGTGGTGTTCCACTCGGTCTCGCCCTCGGTCAGGGTGTCCACCATGCGGAACATCATGCCGGGGACCCAGTCCTCCACCGTATGTGCGCCGCCCTCGCCCTGGGTGATGACGGTGAAATAGCTGCCGTACTTGCCGGGGGCCAGCACGCTCAAATCATACCGCGCCGTGAACGTCGTATACCCGGGCTGCAGATCCAGCCCATAGACGCAGGTCGCGCCCAGCGGGTTGCCGACCTCGTCGCGCATTTCCAGCCGCAGACCCACGTCCGCGACAGCCTCGTTGACATGGACGCGGTAGCGCACCGTGACCGGCTTGCGGCGCTCGAGCACCTCATTGTCGGCGTCGAGCAGCTCAACGGACTGCAGACGGATGTTGTCGCGCTTGAACCAGTTGTCGCGCTTGACGCCCGAGTAGTCGATGAAGGATGCCTCCTGCGACTTGGTGGAGAGGTACAGCGCGATGCCCTCGTCCACGTCGCCGTCAAAGATGACCTTGCCCTTGTCCAGCACGATGCAGCGGTCACACAGGTCGCGGATCGTCGCCATGTTGTGGCTGACGTAGAGGACGGTCTTGCCGTCGCGCCGGGCAGCCTGGCGCATCTTGGTCAGGCACTTTTTCTGGAACTTCATGTCACCGACGGCGAGGACCTCGTCCATGATCATAATTTCGCTGTCCAGATGGGCGGCAACGGAGAATGCCAATTTCACGAACATACCGCTGGAATAGCGCTTGACCGGCGTGTCGATAAAGTCGCCGACCTCGGAGAACTCAATAATTTCCGCCATCTTGGCGTCAATTTCGGCGCGGGTCATACCTAAAATCGCGCCGTTCAGGTAGACGTTTTCCCGGCCCGTCATTTCGGGGTGGAAGCCGGTGCCGACCTCGAGCATCGAGGCGACGCGGCCATACAGGTCAATATCGCCGGAGGTGGGGGCTGTGACGTGGGTCAGCAGCTTTAACAGCGTGGACTTGCCCGCGCCGTTCGAGCCGATGATGCCGACGGCCTCGCCCTTGTTGACCGTGAAGCTGACGCCGTTCAGCGCCATAAACGTCGTACCGATCAGGCGCTGGTCGGTGCCAATGAGGGTGTTCGGGTCCTCCTTGCCGCGCTTGCGGGCCCACCAGCTTTGCAGGTCGCCGCGCAGCGTGCCGCCGCCGATCTGCCCCAAGCGGTACTGCTTTTTCACGTTCTCGACGCGAATCATCAACGAATTTTCACGCATACTCGCGCCCCCTTACACTGTATCGACGAAGGTCTTTTCGACCTTGCTGAAAAGCGACAGTCCCAGCGCCAGCAGCGCAACGGTCCAGATCAGCGACGACGCCCACATGACGCCCGTGACCTGCCCGGTGCCGAAGAAGATATAGCGGAAGCTCTCCATCGGTGCGGTCATGGGGTTGATGACCATGACGGCGCGCAGGACGGGGTGGGTGATCATCGACAGCGGGTAGACGACGGGCGAGCCGTACATCCACAACTGGACGCCGAAGGTCACAACGACCATCAGATCGCGGTAGCGGGTCGTCAGGCTGGACACGATGATGCCGCAGCCAAGGCCCAGCAGGCCGACCTGCAGCACCAGCGGCACGCACAGCAGCAGCATACCCCAGTGCGGGCTGACCTCGCCTTTGGCAAGGTAGACAAGCAGCAGGATGAAAAATAGTGCAAACTGCACAAGAAAGTTGATAAGGCCGGAGATCACCGTCGAAATCGGCATGGCCAGCCGCGGGAAATACACCTTGCTGAAGATGTTGGAGTTCGTCGTAAACGTGCCAGACACCTTGTTGATGCAGGACGAGAAGAAGCCCCACAGCGCCGTGCCGGCCAGATAGAACAGAATCTGCGGCACGCCGTCGGTGGACAGCTGGGCAATCGTGCCGAACATGACGCAGTACATGGCCGTGGACATGAGCGGGTTAATTAAGATCCACGCCGGGCCCAGCACCGTCTGCTTGTACATGACGTTGAAATCGCGCTTGACAAAGAGCCAGATCAGGTCCTTGTAGCGCCACAGCTCGCGCAGGTCGACACGGCTCCAGCCCTGGGCCGGGCCGTAGTGGACATGGTAGTTTTGCAGTTGCGTTTTTTCCATGCGTGGAACTCCTTAGGTTTTGTGTTTCAAAAAGGCTTGGTAGGCGGGCAGACCGATGCGCAGCAGCGCGGCGCGCAGACGCATCGAGCGCTGCCCCGTGGCCGCGGCCAGCGCGGTGTAGCTGTCGGCACAGGCGCGGCAGGCGGCGCGGTAGCGGGCCTGTTGGGCGGGTGTGGACAGGTCAAAGCACTGCTTTTCGGCAAGGTTCTGTATGGCGTCGTTCAGCAGCCCCTCGGCCCGCAGGGCATCGCCCTTTTGGGTAAAGTAGGCGCACCAGTCCAGCAGGTACTCGGGCCGGTCCAGATAGGTGCGGCTCGACCCCTGCGCCATGATGCTGCCGCTGCGCTGCACGTAGCGGTAGCCGGGCGCGGCCAGGCAGGCAATGGTTTTGCACTGTGCCAGCAGGTGGGGCAGCAGAAACTGATCCTCATACCGTTTGCCCGGGGCATAGCGCAAGTGTTGGAACAGGCTGCGGCGGTAGAGCTTATTCCACGCCACAACGTAGTAAATCCTTGTTTCCGCCAGGGCAAAGCAGCGCTGCCAGACGCCGTCCTCGTCGAGGATCTCATCCGTAAAGCCGCTGAAATCCGGCTGCGGCAGCGGGCGGTTCTCTTCATCGACGTAGGTCAGGTTGAAGATGACCAGATCGGCGTCCTGCTGCCGTTGGGCGTCCACCGCGCGGCGGACGGCGTCGGGTTCTAATAAGTCGTCGCTGTCAACGAACAGCAGAAACTCGCCCATGGCGGCGTCGATGCCGGAGTTGCGCGCGGCGGACAGGCCGCCGTTCTCCCGGTGGATGACCTTGATGCGCGGGTCTTTTTCTGCCCAGGCATCGCAGAGCGCCGGGCAGCGGTCCGGGCTGCCGTCGTCGACGAGGAGTATCTCCAAGTCCGCATAGCTCTGCCGCACAACACTCTCCACACAGGCGTCGAGATAGCGCTCGACCTTATAGACCGGGATAATAACGGTGACGGTGGGCATGAGGAGGCTCCTTTTGTTGGCGGTTTTGTTGGGGAGGGGTTCGGGCAGCGGGAACGGGCTAAAGCCCCTCAGGCCGGCTTCGCGGCCAGCTCCTCGCTTTGCGGGGAGGCGGCCGAGCGCAGCGATGGCCGGAGGGGCTCTGCCCGTCACCCCCGCGCTCTCACATACATGGCAAACACGCCCAGCCCCGCCCTCAGTGCGGCGGCCCGCAGTTTCATCGACGCGCTCCCCTTTTGGGCGGCCAGCGCATCGTACACGCGGCAAAGCTCACGTTTTGTCTCGGCAAATTCCGCGCGGTGGCCGGGCTTGGTCAAATCGTAGGCGCGCTTGTTGTCGTGTAAAAACAGCGCAGCATCGGTCAGCGCACCCTCGGCGCGGTCATACCAGCCGTTGCGCAAAAAGTATTCGGCGCGGTGGATGTCGCCTTTCGTCATGGCCAGGCGCACCTCATGGCGCGCACCGTCGGTGATGCTGCCCGCGTGGCGCAGCACATAATAACCCGTAAAGGCCATGCAGTAAACAGCGCTGCAATGTGCAATTAAATCCGGCAGCACGTAGTAATCCTCGTGCAGCAGACCCACGGGGTAGCGCACACCGTCAAAAAGCCTTGCAGCGTAGAGGCGGTGGGCCGTGCCGGTGAACTGGTTGATCCACGGCGTATGGAAGGCGTCCCAGAACGCATCTACGTCCAGCAGCGTGTCCTTCGTGAACTGCTCGTCGGCGGGCAGCGGGTGCCGTGCGCCATCCTCGGTCACGGGGCAGCCGTTGCAGATCACCAGCTCTGCGCCGGTGGTCTCCGCGCCCGCCAACAGTTTTTCCACAAGGTCGGGCGCTATCGTGTCGTCGCTGTCCACCATCGTCAGCCAGGGGGCCGCGGCGGCCTGCACCCCGGCGTTGCGCGCGCCGGACGGGCCGGGCCCGGCCTTGGCCGGGTGCAAAACGCGGATGCGTGGGTCTTTTTTTGCCCAGGCATCGCACATTTCCGGGCAGCGGTCCGGGCTTTCGTCGTCGATGAGCAGCAGCTCAAAGTCCGGGAACGTCTGCGCAAGGATGCTCTCGACGCAGGCGTCGAGGGTCGCCTCGGCCTTGTAGACCGGGACGATGACGCTGACGGCGGGCGTCACGCGTTGCCCTCCGCCGGGGTGTCGTCGACGCCGGGCAGGTGAATGAGGCTGCCCATGTACTCGTTGGCGCTCTCCGGGTGCCAGCGGGAGATACCGCTCTCGGTGGTGAAGGTCATCTCGCCGAACTTGATGCTGCCGTCATTGAGCGAGTACAGGTCGACGCGCACGGCAGTGTAGCCTTGGCTCAGCGTGCGGGCAATGTCCAGCATTTTTTCAAGGTTCGCCGGGCGGGGCAGATCGGCGTCCAGTTCCAGCGGCACATTGATGTTGAATGGCAGCTGGTTCCAGTCGGTATCCAGAAAGAACATCCGTTCCTCCTTGTCGGTATAGCGATCCTCAATATGCAAAATAATTTTCGGCTCGCCGTTGAAGCAGAAAATTTTGTAATCGTAGAGGTCGCCGCCGTCGTTTTCGATAAACTTTTCGGCGATGATGCGCGGCTTTATGTGGATGTACTGCACATCCAACCCGCCCATCAGGTAGCAGTAGTTCAGCTTAAGCCATCCCTCGATCTTCCGCTTGGCGTCCGCCTTATCGAACTTGGATTTATCCTGCACGGCGATGTTCCAGCCCGCGCCGTGGTTGACCTTCAGCATGAACTTGTCCGGCAGCTTGTCGAAGTCGATGTCGTCAAAGCGATCCCAGACGCCCAGCAGCGGGATAAGGTATTCCTCGCCAATCTTCTCCTTGACCCACTCGCGCACGGCATACTTGTCAACGAGGGGATAGACATCCTCGAACCCGCCGTACAACTTGAGCCACTGGGTCTTCTCGCTGAAAGATTTGGGGTGTTCGAGGTCGAGCGGTGTGTGAGTGTAGTTTGTCTCCTGAAACCATTTTTTCAGTGCTTCGGGGTAGTCCTTTTTTTGCAGGCAGGCCCAGTAGGCGTATTCCTTGTTGGCGACCTTGTGATATTTCGCGTAGGTATACAAGTATTTGGCGCTGATGGCCGGGCCGTTGTGGGCAAGGTACGCCAGCGCCTTTTTCGCATGGCGGGGCAGCCAGGTCACGGCGCGGCCAATCTTGTACGACGACGAGCCGTAGACGGCCTCCAGCTCATGCTGTAAAATGCGGGCCCGTTCTTCGGCGGTCAGTTCGTTCATTTCTTCCATGATTCAGCACTCCCCTTTTTCGGTTTTGATACGTGCCTCTTCCAGCAGGGCCCGCACCTTGGGCTTCCAGATATAGTGGCGGAACACCTTCGTCATAAAGAACCAGAATTTATTTTCCAGCTCGCACCACAGGCGCACCGGGGCACTTTCCTTATTATAGTTCACAAGGCGGCGCAGGCGGCCCGCGCCGTAGCGGTCAATGTTTTCGAGGTAGGTCTGCCCCTCCGCGGTCAGCTTGGGGTCGCGGCGGTTCTCATACAGCTGGGTGTACTCAAACAGGGTGCGTACCAGCCCCGCGCCGAATAAACCGCGCAGCACCGTCTTTTGCTGATAGAGCATCAAGGCGTTCAGGATATAATTCTGGTAGACGCTGCGGCGGTGGAAGGTGCTGTCCTCCGTCTGGCGGTAGTTGAACATGCAGTCCGGGATATAGTACACCCCGCCGTAGGGCAGAAACTGGTAGGTCAGCAGGTTATCAATGATTTGAATGCCGCTCGTGTACGGGTCAATGCCCTGCAGACCGATGTTGCGGAACATCATGGCGTTGGTGTGGATGTAGAAAAAGCTCCAATACTCCTTCGCCGTCAGCGCACATTCCCGGATGGGCTTTTCAATCGGCTTCGTCTCGCCGGTGCTCTGCCAGTAGTAGCAGCCGTTATGCCCACAGGCCACGTATTTGTGGGCTGTGTCGGCGTCCAAAATGTCCGCCTGCTTTTGCAGCTTGCGGTCATCGGTGTAGAAATCGTCACCGTCCAGATAGCAGACATAGCTGCCTTTGGCCTCGTAAAAAAGCCGCCCTCGGATGGCGTTCATCCGCCGGATGCGCTCGTTGCCCTCATATTTTTTGCCCGGCACGCGGTCCATGACAAAAACGCGGACGGTGTCGGGGTGCGCTGCCTCCCAGCCGCGCAGCTTTTCAACCGTGCCGTCGTCGGAGCCATCGTCCGCGCAGAGGATTTCCACGGGGAAGTCGGTTTTCTGCGCCAGCACGCTTTCCATCGTCTGGTCCACGAAGGGGGCCAGATTGTAAAACGAGATCAGCACACTGACCTTGGGCTGCTGTGTCATGCGGGTTCCCCTTCCTCTTTCAGCTGCAGCACCAGCGCCGCCAGTGCGCGCATATCGTCGGGCGTGTAGCGCTGGTCGATGGGCAGCGGCAGCAGGTACCGGCTGTAGTCGGCCTCGACGGAGTCGGCGGGCAGCAGCTCCAGCAGGTACTTCCACCACTGGCTGACGTAGACTTTATTTTTTATCAGCCGTCCGCGCAGGCCGTCAACCCGGCACAAAAACGGATAGATCATCGCATCGGCACCGGCCGGGCAGTCCAGCGCATTGTGCGGGGCCAGCGCGGCGTGCAGCGCCTCGTAGTTGGCGCGGCGGCGCAGGCGCAGGGCGTCGTACTCGACGGACGCGAGGATGCGCCGGGTCGAGGGCGACATGCCGCGGATCTCGCCGTCAAAGCGGCTCTCGTTGTCGAGGCTGTCGCCGTAGGCGCTGTTCACGCTTTCATCGATGCAGCGGAACAAAAACGCCGCGTGCTGCCAGCTGGTGTCTGCCGGGTAAATCCCGTCGGTCAGTCCCGTGTGTACAAGGTACGCGCCGTCCGGCACGCCGACGAACTTGCGGCAGGAATAGACGTTGTAGCTGTCGGCATCCATACGGGGCGCCGAAAAAAACGCCTGGGTGTTGTCAAAAATCACCCGCGGCCAGCGGCGCTTGACCTCGGCCAGCAGGTCGTCCGACGCAATGCCGAAGTAGTTGACATACAGCAGCCACTCGCCGTCGCCCAGCGCGGGGCAGACAGGCAGACGGCGCGCGTCCAACGGATAGCGCTCCACCGCAAAGTCCGCGCGGGTCACGGCGTCATAGACCGTATTGCAGTTGTAATAGGGCAGATACACCTTTTTTGCGCCCGCGTCGCGCAGGGCAGCCACAATCGCATTGCGGCCACAGTTCAGCCGCAGCACGCCCGCGCCGGTGTACAGCTCCTGCCCATGGGGCAGCTCCAGCGGCAGGTAGCCGCCAAACTCACGTTGCATCGTTTGTTTCCTTCTTGCTAAAGGTTTTTGTAAAGCCGAGGTTCACGGCATGGCAGCTCGCGTACCCTTCCTTGCTCTCCACAAGGCCGAAGTTCAGCACCTTGCCGCGTTCCTCCGTCGAGATGCCCCAGGACAGGGCGTTGCAGCCCATCCCGGCGGCCAGGCAGAGCATCCGGTAATAGAGATACGCCGCCGGGCTGTAACTGCGGATGGACAAATCCGCCGCCAGATACTGGGTGTGCAGCACGTTGGCCTGGGCAAAGTAGAAGGTCATGCCGCCCGCGACCATCTGCTCGTCCGCAAACACGCCGTAAAACCCGGCAATGTCGGGCAGGCGGCTGGTCTTGAACTCCCAGAGTTCATCGGCGGTATGCACAGGCTCAACACCGAATTTTTGTAGGTTCTGCCGAAGCAGCGCGTGGAAGGCGTCGATTTCCGCCCGTGTTTCCAGCTTGCGGAACGTTAAATCCTGCTTGAGCGCCTTTTTCACATCCTGCTTTTTGTTCTGGCGGAAGGACGCCAGCAGCGTTTCCGGCGTGCGGCCCGCCACCGGCACCCAGGTGCTCAGCTCGGTCTGCTGGGTGTAGCCCAGATAGGTGAAGGCGTATTGCAGCGCGACGTTCTCGACGCCGTTGAACAGATCGGGCGTCGGGCGGAAATCCGCCGCATCGTAGCGCGTGGCAATATAATCCTCCACCGCCTGCAAAATCCCAATGGACTTAGCCGCGGAGTTGTAGGTGCTGCGCAGCACCGGCCCGCCAAACGTGCTGCCCGGGTGGGAGCGGAAAATTCTCGTTGCACCGTCCAGCCGCAGCGCCGCGGGCACCACTGCGCCGAGGCCGCCGTGCTCGTTATAGACCATGAGCGAGGCATCCGTAAACCGGCCCGCGGGGTGGTAGTTCAAAAAGTTGCGGGTCTGCAAAAACGTGCCGTTGCCGCTTTCGTGCATGACAAAGCGGTCCCACTCGGCCTCGTCCGCCGGGGTGTAGGGGCGTACCGTCCACTGCATCAGTCCAGATCCTTTCCCTTGACAGCTTCCAAAAATTCATCGTAGTCACGGATATAATCCGATTCATCGTAGTAGGAATCCGCCGCGACGCAGAGCACGGAGTCCTTTTTCTCCCAGATCATCTCGCGCCACATATAGTGCTCGACGATCAGGCCCTTGTCGGGGCTGTCCAGCAGGACGTCGGCCTTCTCGCGGCCATTGTCCAGCCGGATACGGATGCTGCCGTAGGGGCACCACAGCACCTGCCGCAGTGCCTTGTGGGCGTGGCCGCCGCGGTGGGTGCCCTTGGGCGCGCCGTGGATATAGTAAATGCGCTTGATGTCAAAGGGCACATCATGGCTGCCCTCAAAGACCGAGAGGGTGCCCATCCCCTGTGCCGTCACGCTTTTGATGCTGATGGTCTGGATGATCATAGTGGTTGCCTTTCTGTGTATTACTCCTTGCCTCCCCTAGCAGGGGAGGTGGCCCCGCAGGGCCGGAAGGGTTGAACCTTGCCACAGCCCGAAATATTTCGGGCTACGTCAGGTTCTCTCCCCCACCCGCTGCGGCGGGAGCCCCCTCGCAGAGGGGGCCAAGGGCTGACTCGTAAATCTGCTTTAATTCCTGAATATCTCCGTTCACGGGAGGGACCCAGGCGTGCTGGGCTTTTTTGAAGGGGGCGTTCTGCGGCACGATGAGCCGCCCGATCAGCCCGCGGACGAGCCGCGATTTGTGCCGGTCATTGAAGTAATATTCATACGCCAGCCGCACGGTGCGGTCTTTGGGGTACAGCTCCCGCAGCAGCTCTACCATGGCACGCCAGTCGCGCAGCATCCGGGCGCGCGCGCCCTCGTTGGTGGAAACGCCGGTGCCGACCTCATACCACGCAATGCAGCGGTCATAGCCGACCATCGGGATGTTTTCCACGGCAAAGAGCCGCGCGGCGAAATCCTCGGCCAGCAGTACGCGGCCCGCCATCTTTTCCAGCGCTTGTACGAGCAATTTCCGCTCATACACGAGTCCTGCGCCGCTGATGCCGTCATCATAGAGCAGCATATTGCGCTTGGCGGTCTTGGCGTCATACGCGCCGGGGCGGTAGGGCGTGCGGTCAAACGGCGCGTCGCCGGGGCGCCGGATCGGTGCGCCGTTCCGGTCTGCGTAGCAGGCCAGGCGGCCAAAGGCGACCCGCGGGGCATCGCGGCGCAAGACCTCCAGCAGCCACGCCACCGTGTCGGCATCGTAGAGATAGTCCCCCGGCGAGACGGTGAACACCCATTTTCCGGCTGCCTGCTTTGCGCCGTTCAAAACGTTTTTGACCGTGCCGCCGTTGGGGGTGAGCTTGACAAATTTTGCGCCGGTAAAGCCGTTTTCTGCAAGAATTTTGCGCGTCAGCGGGAAGAAGTCCTCATCGGAGCCGTCATCCGCCACGACCAGTTCAAAATCACGGCAGCTCTGCCGCAGCAGCGACGCCAGCGTCCGCCGCAGCTCGCCCTCGTCGGGGCGGTACTGGACCAAGAGGATGGATAGATCCATGGATGCCTCCTTTTTTCTCTTGCCTCCCCTAGCAGGACAGACTCCCCCGGTACGGGGGAAGTGGCGCGTAGCGCCAGAGGGGGAGCGGTGGCCGAAGGCCGGAGGGGTTGAACCTCGCCATTGCCCGAAATCTTTCTGGCCACATCAGGTTCTCTCCCCCACCGCCTGCGGGCGGAGCCCCCTCGCAGAGGGGGCCAAGGGGCGTATGCCGCCCTCCGGGTGGATGTAGGGCGGGGTGACCTCACCCCGCCGCGGGCTTGCGGCAAGCTGCCGTTACCCCTCCATCCGCCCCATTTTCCCGTTCCAGAAATCCACGGCACCTCGGAACGCGCCGTAGCTGCGGCCTTTTTTGCGGCCCAGCAGCTTTGTCAGGGCGTAGCGTGCCGCGCCGGTGAGGAGGGGGAGAATCGTTTTCAGCTTCGCATACGCCGCGCTTTTGCCCTTGCAGGTCAGGTACAGCGTGTTGCGGGTGATGTAGTAGACCGACAGCATCCCGCCCGCGCTGCCGCCCGCCTTGTGGTGGATGACAGCATCGGGCAAAAACCACATCGGCACGCCGGCCTGCGCCAGACGAATGCAGTAGTCAACGTCCTCGCAGTACATAAACAGCGTCTCATCGAGATAGCCGACCTTCTCGATCACGGCCCGCGGCAGCAGCACGCAGCAGAACGTGATAAAGCTGACCTGCTTTTTTTCGGCAAATTCGGGGCCGTCCTTTTTGTGGCCGCCCAGGTGCTTTACCTTGCCGGTCTTGGGGTCCAGCTCACCGCCCGCAAACCAGATCTCGTCGGGCGGGTCCATAAACAGCATCTTCGGGCAGCTGACCGCCCCCGCGGGGGTCTCGGCCAGCAGCTTTTCAAGGAAATCCGGGCGGACCGACGTGTCGTTGTTCAGCAGCAGCGCAAAGTCGCAGCCGTCGTCCAGCGCACGGCGCATACCGATGTTGTTGGCCGCGGCAAAGCCGACGTTGCGCTCTTGCGGCAGGAACACCGTGTTCGGCGGCAGCTTATTTTGCAGCTGTGCAACGGAATCATTCGGCGACGCATCGTCGATTAAAATCACTTCAAAGTCCGTGAACGTCTGCTTTTGCAGGCTGTCCAGACAGACGAGCGTGTCCTGCCAGCCGTTATAATTGGAAATTACGATACCGACCTTCGGCATGGTTCACCCCTCAAACTCGTTCACGGCGTCGATGACGGCCTGCACCTGCGCGTCGGTCATGCCGTAGAACATCGGCAGGCTCAGCTCGGTGGCGGAAATTTCCTCCGCCAGCGGCAGTGCGCCCCTGCCAAGGCCAAGCTCGGCGTAAGCGCCCTGCAGGTGGATGGGCGTCGGGTAGTGCTTGTTCGTGCCGATGCCGCGGGCGTTCAAATGCTTTTCCAGCGCGTTGCGGTCGGCGCAGCGCACGGCGAAGATATGCCAGACGTGGGTGCAGTCGGGCAGCTCGGCGGGCAGCATGACCGCCGGGTTGTGCATTTCGGCCAGATACCGCGCGGCAATGCGGCGGCGCTCGGCGTTCATAGCGTCGAGGTGCGGCAGCTTGGCGGCCAGGAACGCGGCCTGCAGCTCGTCCAGGCGGGAGTTCTGGCCCTTGTAGACATGGTGGTATTTGTAGTCGCTGCCGTAGTTGCCCAGCGCACGGATGCGCTCGGCCAGCGCGTCGTCGTTCGTCGTTACGCAGCCCGCGTCGCCCAGCGCACCCAGGTTCTTGCCCGGGTAGAAGCTGAACCCGGCGGCATCCCCCAGACTGCCCGCGCGGCGGCCCTTGTAGGTCGCGCCGTGGGCCTGGGCGGCGTCCTCGATGACCTTGAGGCCGTGGGCGTGGGCAATGGCGTTGATCTCGTCCATCGGGGCGCACTGGCCGTAGAGGTGCACGGCCATGATGGCCTTCGTGCGCGGGGTCACGGCGGCCTCGATGCGGGCGGGGTCGATGTTGTAGCTTTCGAGCGTCGGCTCGACCAGCACGGGCGCTGCGCCCGCGTAGCTGATGGCCAGCACCGTGGCGATAAAGGTGTTGGACGGGGCAATGACCTCGTCCCCGGGGCCGATGCCCATGGCCTTTAAAATGAGCACCAGCGCGTCCAGCCCGTTGCCGCAGCCGACGCAGTGCCTGACGCCGCAGTAATCGGCAAATGCCTTTTCAAAGGCGGCGTCCTCTCTGCCGCCGATGTACCAGCTGTTGTCCAGCACGCGGGCAAACGCGCCGCGCAGGTCGGCATCCAGCTCCCGCTCCATCGGGCGGAAGGAGACAAACGGCACGGTAACAGGAGTTTCGGACATGGAGTGACACCTCGTTTTTTATAACAAATATTTGTTTGCGCGGTCAAAACGCACCTTGTAGGGGCGGGCATTGCTCGCCCGCGGGAAGCTCGTGGCTGCCCTGGCCGCAAACGGGCACAGGCAAGCAGCCGACACATCCGCAAAAGGGCGGACAAGACCTACTATATCGTCTTATTATACAACAAAGCGGATGATTTAGCAATAAAAAAGGGATGCCGCTTTGTGAAAACGGCATCCGTTCCGGGATAAAATTATTCGGCGGTCTCCCGCGGGGCGCGGGTGGCGCATTCGGGGCCGCAGCTGCACTCGTCAATGCTGACGTGGTCGGCGCAGCAGCAGCGCCCCTCAAGATGGCGGCAACCCCTGTCGTCGCAGTGGATCTCGGTCTCGGGCGAGGCCGGCTGGTTGTCGGTAGCGACGTTGCCGCAGCCCTCGCTGTTGCGGTAGCTGCCGCAGACAGCGTCCCCGGGGCCGGTATGGCGGACGTTGATGCCGTCCAGGCAGCAGCAGCCCGCCTTGTTATGGCAGCAGTCATACTGGGCACAATCAAGATAGCTCATAAAAACACCTCCGTGCGCACAGTATGTGCAGGCGCGGAGGGGGTTATACACGGGTCGTGTTTGCGGGTATGGCAAGCGGGCACGGGCGGATATGGAATCCGCCCCTACGGCGTAGGGGTCGATGCTCGCCATCGACCCGGACCCTCTGCCCCTGCCGCGCTTATTCCGCAGTCAGCCACCCCTTGACATCGTCGAGGCTTTTCAACATGGCCGCCGTCATTTGTTGATAACTTTCCGCGGGCATTTTCATATCGGGCACGCAGAGGACGTCGATGCCCGCGGCGTGGGCGGCCTGGATGCCGGCCTCGCTGTCCTCCAGAACCAGACAGTCCGCCGGGGCGGCGTGGGCTTTTTCGGCAGCCTTCAGGAAAATATCCGGCCAGGGCTTGCCGCGCTCGATCTCGGTGCCAAAGACCATGTCGCCAAAATACTGCACGACGCCCAGCCGGGTCAGCACCTCGACGGCGCGCTCCCGCACGCTGGAGGTTGCCAGCACCACGGCCACGCCCTCGGTTTTCAGCCAGGACAGCAGGGCCGCCGCGCCGGGCTTGAGCTGCACATCCTGCAGCAGCTCCTTTTCCCGGGCAACCTCCCAGGTCAGGCCCTCCTCCACCGTGATGGGCAGATTGTACCGGGCAATGACGTTCGTCATGTTGGCCACGCCCGTTTTGCCGCTGTAATCCCGGGCGTACTCGGCCACGGTCACGCTCTTACCGTACCGGTGCAGCAGTTCCTCATACAGTCGATGGGAGATGACCTCACTGTCGATCAGCAGACCATCCAAATCAAAAATCACAGCTTTTTTCATGTTAGCAGTTTCCTTATTGTGCCTTGACCGCATGGCATGGTCCCCGGCAGATTTATACAAACCGTGCAATCGTGCGCAGCATGACATTCTTGAACAGCGGCTTGCTGATGTGGGCGTTCATGCCGGAATCCAGGCATTTCTTCACGTCCTCGGCGTAGGCGTTGGCGCTCATGGCGATGATGGGCACAGTCCCGGCACGGGTCTGCCCGCTGGCGCGGATGGCCCTGGCCGCGGCGTAGCCGTCCATGACCGGCATCATCAGGTCCATCAAAATCGCATCGTAGCCCGCCGGGTCGGCGGCAAAGGCGCGCACGGCGCTCTCGCCGTCAAACGCCTTGACGACCTCGGCCCCGGCGCTTTTCAGCATGAATTCGACGATCTCCATGTTCAGCTCGTTATCCTCGACAACCAGCAGGCGCTTGCCGTGCAGGTCGGCGGAGGCTTCCTTCTCCGGCCCGGCGGCGGGCGGGTCGTGGTCTATGGCAAACGGCAGCGTGACGGTAAAGCAGCTGCCCTCCCCCACCGTGCTCTCGACGGTGATTGTGCCGTTCATCTTCTGCACCAGCTGGTTCACGATGGACATACCCAGCCCGGTGCCGCCGTACTGGGAGCGCGCGGCGTTGTCCTCCTGGCTGAACGCCTCAAACAGGTGGTTGTCAATAAAGTCCTGCGTCATGCCGATGCCGGTATCCCGGATCGTGAACGCATAGGCCGCGGTGTCGGCGGTGCGGCTCACCTCCCGCAGGCGGGTGGTGATGCTCCCGCCGGGCTTGTTGTACTTGATGGCGTTGCTGTACAGGTTCACAAGGATCTTTTTCAGGTAGAGCGCACCGCCCAGCAGGTCGGCGTCGTGCACATCGTCGTGGTCCGTGTACAGCCGCAGCCCGCTCTGCTCCGCCTGAAAGCGGACGATGTCATCGACCTCGGCAAGGGTCCGGCCCAGGTTGAAGGGCTTTGCCTCGACCACAAAGCTGTTGCTCTCGATCTTGCTCATGTCCAGCACGTCGTTGACGAGGGAGAGCAGGTGCTTAGCCGAAATATCGATCTTGCCCAGGCAGTCATCGACCCGCGCCTCGTCGCTGCGGCAGTCGCGGATGACCTCCAGCATGCCCAGAATGCCGTTGATGGGCGTGCGGATGTCGTGGGACATGTTGGCCAAAAAGCGCGTCTTGGTGCGGTTGGCGCCGGCCTCGCTCTCCAACGCATTGTGCAGCCGCTGGCCGATGTGCAGGTAGCGGCCCGCATCCCGGACACGGACCTCCTCCTTGCGGGCCAGCACCAGCGCGTAGTAGGTCTCCTTCTTTTCCAGCGCGGCCAGCATCAGGGCGGTGTTGCCGTTGGCTTTGGCGTATTCATAGCGGCAGGTCTCGGCCCGCAGACCGACCTGGGCCTCCTTGGGGTCGCGGCGCAGGTAGTCGTCCATGGCGTCCAGCACCCACTCGACCTGCGCATTGTCCCCGGCATCCATGCCGCAGTCGAACAGCACCTTGCAGGAGGCCAGGAACTCCTGCGCGTGCAGCTGGGGCAGGTGCTCCCGAAGCTCGGCGCAGCAGCGTTTGTACCCGGCGGTGTCGCCCGACTTATAGGTCAGCAGCGTGCTCACGATCCGCACTTCCTCGGGCAGGATCTCCCGGCCCCGGTAGGCCAGGCATTTGGCAAGGGCATCCTTTGCCTCGTCCAGCCGGTCCAGATGGCAGCAGATCTCCGCCAGATTGCGGTAGACGTAGGCGTGCATCACCTCATCGGAGACGGGCAGGTTTTTCTCTGCCTCGCGGATGGCCTCAAGCGCCTTCCCGTAGTCCTGCTGGGCCAGATAGGTCACGGCAAGGTTGTTGTACTCATAGGCGTAACGGCTGACCTCGCTGTGTTCCTGCGCAATTTTAAGGCCCTCATGAATGTAGAAGCGGGACAGTGCGTACTCCTGCACAAAGTAGGCCACCACGCCGACGAGGTTGAAGCAGGCGATGATCTCCGGGCGGTACCGGTAGCTTTTGTAATCGATGATGAACGGCTCCAGAATTTCCCGCGCGGTGCGGAAGTCGCCCTCGCGGTACAAGAGCAGCGCATAGCGGAAGTACGCCATCATCCGCACATCGGTCTTTTCGGTCTCCCCGGCCAGTACATCGGCAAAGAAGGTCTTGCGCTCCGGCAGTGGGGCGTTTTCCAGTTCGTCGCAGCGCTTATCAAATTCTTCGTAGGTCATTACCGCGCACACCACCTTTGGCAGCTATATTTTAATTTATCATAGCATAAATGTCTAAAGAAAAAAAGGTGTTTTTTGCTTTAAAGCCCCCCTCGCAGAGGGGGCGGGGGATGTCGAAAAAACCTAACGGGATGATCGCGAGCCTTCGGCGGGTTTGTAGGGAACGGTCTTGACCGTTCCGTGCAGCTTAGCCGACAGCAGCCAGCGGTGCGGATGGGTCAAGACCCATCCCCACATTACTACCCGAAAAAGAGCTTCAGACTGTAGGGGCG
>OOBN01000260.1_pt1 | contig 55185 bp, 56 predicted proteins | sample 1671091 | NCBI WGS metagenome assembly OOBN01 (sample SAMN06348121, study PRJEB24527) | human gut metagenome | biome: human gut; feature: ankylosing spondylitis patient; material: feces | host: Homo sapiens | place: China | collected 2015-10 | reverse complement strand
TAACATGGTCAACAGGCTTGCATGTAAAAATTCCGTTCATCGACAAAATTTCAAAGAAAGTTTCATTAAAAGAGCAAGTGATCGACTTCCCTCCACAGCATGGAGTGAATAAAACGATACCTTCTTATAAATCTTGAAAACAAAGGAAATATCGCAGAATTAGAAATAATCAATAACAATTACTTATTTAATATTTTTAATATTTGAGCCGTTGGGCTCTTTTTTTATGCCTAAAATTATTGTAAACCCATTTTTCGTGTTGCAAGAATGGGTGACAAAAAAACGGTTGAATGGTCTGGGCGAGAGATGATTGATTGCATAAATCATTTCTCAATGCTCCATTTTAAGGGGCAGAACTCTCACTTTCCTTTAAAGAAATAATCGCAATAGAATAAATTATCGAAATGTTTTGCGGTTATAAATTGCAAAACTAATCTACTACTGATAGGTGTTGATGATGTCAAGATGATTTGTATAGCAGACTTCCTGTTAAGTGCTGAATACTAATGCTTAGAATTATTAAATGCCCGCTTGGTAACAGGCGGGCATTTTCTGTGTTTTATTGTATTTCTTACGATAGAGATATAATTCGTTTTAAAAAATGCAAATTCACAGTGATAATAGCAAAAATTAGCTATAAAAAAGGAAACAATATAATAAATCAAGGCTCAGTATTAACTGAGCCTTGATTTATGTTATTTGGATTCATTTGATTTTTCTGGATAGAGGCAGGGGATAGCTGAAGCGATTTTTTTCAAATCGTCCGTGCTTTGATCTGCACAAGCTACCACAACATCAATGACTGCTGGATTCTTTAGAATTATATCAATTGCGGTAGACAAGTTTTTTACAGTATCTACATCTTTGACTTGCAATAAGCTTTCAAATAGAGGAATGCGGTTATTAATTTCTGCTATAGACAATTCATCAGGGCTTTCAGAAAACAAGGCATCGACCAACTTCTGTGATGATTCATTTAAAGCAAAAAATTTGATTATAGCATTACCTGTTTTTGCCGGCAACATACTAAGCCAATTGATTGAACTGTTGTATGGATCATCATCCTTATAAAAGATTGAGACAGGCACATCAAGAGCTTTAGCAATTGCATTTAATGTTTTTGTATTTGGTTTAGCAACATAGCCGGCACAAATTTTTGATAAGGTAGTGTAGCTAATGCCGGACAGTTCCACAAGCTGTTTGATTGTGATACCTTTATTTTTACGGATTTTGTTAATTTTTGAAATATCAATAATTTCCATTCATATTAACTCCAATCTTTAACGCTCCACATAGCTTAACTTTGAAATTTTCTCCATAATAATACAATATTATTATACCCGATGTTGCAACATTGTCAATAATCTTTTTTTTGAAACTTTTAAATAATTAAATCATTAAGTGCAACTCTTGACATCTTATTAACCTAACTGTATAATGAAGAAAAGGCATATATTCAACAAAATATTCAATATAAAGTCGAATTTCAGCGTGAAATTATACCTGATTTCGTGCCGTTATTCTTTTTATCAGGTGATGAATGTTGTATTTTTTAAAAAGCAAAAACATAAAAACAAAATTAGATAAAAATACGAATAAGGCGTTTGTTCCAACTACGATTTTAATTACTGTATTACTTTCTGTATGTTCTTTAGTCCATGCAATATGTTCTTTCTTTAATGTTGTAGTTGTATTTGTTTTTATTTTGCATTATGCAAAGGGTTCACAACCCCGTGGTAAAAAAATTGTATATACAATAGCTATATTATTGTGCAGTACTCTATCCCTTTGTATGGCTATTATGATTATAATTGCGTTAATAAGCACTTGTGGCACAAGTAAGTTTGTTGATGTGTTAAGAACATTATGAGGAGGAGTTGTATGCGTTCAGAAGAATTAAATACAATTAAATATGTAATTAAAAACTTTAACTTATTAAAAACACAGTTTCACATATTACATAGTTACAGAATAGCAGATTACATTGAAGGTAAAGTAGATTTTTTGGACAAATACAACATGAGCGATTTTATAAGTCTTATTGAAAAATTATCCTATACCTTCTCAATGTACCACAATGATAAGACTAACAAAATTATCATGCACACACTTCAAGGCGAAAATATTAGAAAAATAACTGAAACATTGTGTGTGAGTAATCACACGGTATTAGACTCTCAAAATGAATTTTATAATTATGTGTTAGCCAATGTGAGGAGTTTGTAATATATGTGCCTGACTAACGAAGAATGCATTTATATCTTATGTCAATACAAAAACTTCAAATTAGCATATGAATTCTATGCAACGAATGATGATATAGCTGACGATATATCTTGTATGCTTATGGATTATGAAATAGGTCAGGATTATTATGATGCCAAAAAAAGCATTGAAATTTGTCTTGATAGCATAAAAAGAGGTTTAGATTACATTGCTACATTCAATCCGGAGTATAAATTGTTGTTAGAAAAAAGGTATTGCAATTCACAGTCAGTATTAAGCATTTCTCACTCATTATGTTTTAAGTCCGAGGCATCTATATATGCTAATACTCAAAAAGCAAAGATGTATTTCAGTCGAGGATTGAATATTTTGTTACAACAAAATTTTGTGCTTAGTAAGGTTGCAAGCAAAGAGTTTGATGTAAGAAAATTAGCTAAATATCCGAAGATTATCAAAGCATTGGTAGATTATTACGGCTACGAAAATTACGGTATAAAGTGTATAACAAAGAAACAACTGCCAAACAAATCTGAGTATGATAAGCACATAAATAGTATGATGACGGTACTATTAGGAACAGGTGCTCTTATGATGAAGAATATGTATATCCAACTGATTGAAAATACAGATATATGTGAGGGTGAAGATATGAACAGCGTAGAGTATATGATACTTGATATTATCGACAATTACAGGGTACTGCCTAAAAAGTCAATATACGAAATGGCATCATCTGTTATTAAAGATAGAATGAAGTTTAACTCGATTATAAACAAACTGGTCCGTTCAAAACGGATTTATATCCATGTGGATAACGATGATGTTACTTGCTATAGCAGAAACTTCAATCCGCACAACGATAACATAGTGTATGATAATGAAGCTAAAATAATAAACAAATGTTTTTTAGTATTAGCTCGACTTACGCAACTGTATAAGGTGAGATATCATAAACTTAGTCATTATCCATCTACAATTAAGTTAATCATTGAAGATGAAAGCAGCGAAGAACATATGTTTGAAATTATATATTTACCATATAGTGAGAATGCTGAGTTAGTTAAGCGTATGGGATTCTTTTTTGAAAGAGAATATGATGAAAAATATAATGTAAAAAGATTTGCAATCTGCGAAAACAAATGGATGCTATATAACGAAGCCTCAAAAATTATGGAATATATACCAAATATCTGTTCGTTCGTTTTCATGCCATATGACTCATCGAAGAGTGCATTATTTTATAATCCCGAAGAATTAGTAGAACAGGAGAGTTGTAAGGATAATGAATAAATCATTTATCAGAAGTAAAATTAATACCATTGAAAATATAATTTTTGAGTCGTCTTCTGCTAATATAACAGAAAGCAAAAAAGTACAATATGAGTATGAGCTGCTTAATATTTTTGAGTTGTTGTTTGCAACACAGCTTAGTGATGTTGAGTCTCAAAATTATTGTGATTATATGAATAAATCTTTGTCAGAGGAAGATCTTAACCAAGTTGTTAAGTATGCTCAAGACTTAAAACATAAGCAAAGTGAGTATCTGTTTGAAAGGTACAGTGAAGGTTATAGAGCAGTTATACCTTCTATGGTATCTTACAGAGGAAATCGTTCTAAAATGTATTTCAATAAGAAGAAATATGTATATTACATTTTTGAGAAGTTGATTATGCAGTATGATATTGAACACAAAATAGATAAGCTTGCCGATGCTACAATTATAATTGTAGATCATCAGCCTAACACCAAAGGTAAAATTAGAGATAATGATAATAGCGATTCTCATGACATCATTAACCTTATCAACAAGTACATACTGTCATCTGATGATAATGGTCTATTAGTTTCTTTGTGTTACGACAGCGTTATATCAGATACTGCATACACGGAATTGTATATCTTGCCAAAGGTCAAATCCTTAATATCAAAATTAGCAACATAATGTGGGAAAATGGGCAACGGAAAACCACAAATTGTACAACGGATTATGTACTGAAATGGGCAACATTTTTGAAAAATATAAAATGAGAAATGTTGTATATTTCGTTTTAAATAAAAGCCTGCTATAATCGCATTTTTAGCCTTTTAAAAAGTACAACTTTTCTATTGAATGGCGTGATAGGTACTCTTGAATCGGGTAAACTATGGGCGGGCATATAATGGAGTGATTATTGAATGAATAAAGAGGAAAATAACAAAAGAGGAAAATATAAAATCAGTACAAGACCTATTTCATATACGAAAGAGTTGTTCTTAGTTTTGTGTCTTGTCGGCAGGGAGTTGTCACCTAAAACTGTAAAACTTTTTAAGCAGGATTATGGGGAATACAATGTTCGAAGAAATGTCATCTATAATCTTGTGCATCGGGGCTTAATTAAGAAAGTTGGATACCGAAAAAGTTACAGTTATATGCTTACGGATAGAGGCTTTGAATACCTCATGATAAAGTTTCCGTATAAATATAATTATGAACTATACAAAGACTATAACGAAGTCAATATGTATAATGAAAAAATAAGAGAAAGAAACAGAGCATTAACAAGCGTTCTCTATTGTCTTGTAAAGCAAGGTGTCAGCATAGAAAACTATTCAGGAATTGCAGAGAAGTTATTTCAAGGATACGAAATTAAGGTAGAAAAGCCTTTCTTTGTGAGTGTCAAAGAAATGCGTAGCTTTAGTCCTCGACTTGGTGCAATTTTCTCATCATCGTCTTATGGCTGTATTGTAACACAACAAAATATTACAATTATATATGCACCGGATAAGGAACATCACCTATGGTTGTCCAATGAAGTTGAATGGAAAAGAGTTGTGTGCGACATACTTGAACAGGCAGTTGAGCCATATAACAATCGTCAAAATCTTGGAGTGTTATATCTATATAATGATGTACCTACAGCTAAAGACTCATATGAAGTAAATGCTACTCGTATTGATAATAGGTCACCTCAAACTCGCCGCTGCTATCAAAAGCTTAATTATATACATAATTATTCGATGATAATGGATAATATGAATTACAAGTTAAGTGATGTTTTAGATTCAGCAATGAAAGATAAAATAAGCAGAGTGTTTTTTGATGAGTGTGACCTCAGACCATATCATCCAACAATTGATACTCAGTTTTGCGATGGGGTATATGGAGGCGAAACTTTATCATCAATGATGTGGTATCTTGATCCTACAAAGATGATGCAGATTATTGAATACATAATTCAAACACGAAATCAAGTGCTGATTTTATGCTTTACAGAACAGGTTGATACAATATCAAATATCATCTCAATTAACAAATCGTTAAAAGGAAAGGTGTTGGTATATGACTTATCCCGTGAAGCAGTAATTTCTGCAATTACTCAGACAAGATAAATAAATGAACTTGATTGAGTGTAGGCGGCTCGTGAAAATATTGAATTACAAATGAAATATTTTGAAACATTAAAGACAGAGCCGCTTACCTTGATGAGTTGTAAAGAATTAACGACGATTCAATGCTCTTTAATACAGGGTGCCTATTAGTACCCTGTATTTTTAGACTTTTTAATTCAGATATATGCAGAAAGGAAGGCATAAAAAAATGAAACTATATGAACCCAGCAGAAAAACAAGAAATACTTTAAGAATATTGCTTATAGTATTTATAGCCTTTATAGCAATATACATATCCGGACTATCGACTCAGGTATTGTTAATGGTTACAAAAGGACAAGCTATTACTGCTGATTTTAATCCGATTGTAAATTTCGCATATGCTTTTGATTTTTCAAAAAGTAAAATGTCTTGGATAGCCGAAGGTGTAATAGGAGTACTTATTTTTGCTTACGCAATAAAAATGAGCGATCATAGAGGAGTACTCGGCGAAAGTGAAAAAGACAGAACTGCTAATTTTGAATATTCTGATAGGGGCGATTTCGGCACAGCAAAACAAAGTAATGAGCATGAGATTCGTGAATTTATGAAAGTAGTACCAAAAAAACAGATTGATAAGATTAACGGATTGCCTATACTTGGCTATCTTAACGACAAGAAAAAGGAGATTGTAGCTTTTCCAAAAAAAGACTGGAGAGAGGGCGTAGAATATAACAATAACATCGTAGTTTGTGGTAATCCCGGATCTAAAAAATCAAGGTCTTTTGTTGTAAATTACATTTTACAGGCAATTACAAGAAGAGAAAGCGTAGTAGTATCAGATACGAAGGGAGAAATATATGGTTGGACATCAGAACTTGCTATTAAGCATAATTATGATGTAAAAATACTTAATCTTGTAGAACTTGAATACTCTGATGGTTGGGATATACTCGGTGAAGTTCGTAACAGTCCGGAAAAAGCAGCTCAACTTGCTCGAATTATTATTGATAATACAGGAGGAAAAGATACACGAGACTTTTGGGCGGATGCCGAAGAGAATTTACTCAAATCAATTGTTTTGCTGAAATCAGTAGGACTTGCGGATATATCAAACAAAACAGGTAAAGAACAAACGATGAGAGAAGTATGTGAGTTTATGACTTTATCCGACGATGATATGAAAAGAGTTTTTGATGTTCTTGAAGGCAATTTTCCATTCCATCCTGCTGTAATACCGTTCAAAGAGTTTTGGCGTGCAGATAAAATCAGAGGACAGATAATTCATGGACTTGCAAACAGACTACAACTTTTTCAAGATATAAAACTTTCAAAGGTATTAGGAACTCCGGAAATTGACCTTACGGCACCGGGACAAAAGCCTTGTATATATTATCTTCGTTTTTCCGATCAGCATTCCACATACAAGTTTGTAACCTCTCTGTTCTTTTCCTTTATGTACATTGACCTCGTAGAATATGCTGACTCCTTGAAAGAGAGAATTCTTCCCGTCAAAGTTGCTTTACTGCTTGATGAGTGTTGTAATATAGGCGAAATACCGGATTTTCCGAAAAAGATTGCGACTGTCCGTTCGAGGGGTGTTGACAGTATTCTGTGTATTCAGGATATACCACAAATACAATTCACATATAAGGACACTTGGAGAAGCATAATCGGCTGTTGTGACACATTTCTGTTTTTGGGTTCCGGTAAAGATCCGGAAACAGCTAAGTTTATCTCCGACTTAACGGGTGAAGCGACAGTTAACAAGACAATGAGTTCTGCAATGGTAGGAAACGCTGATATGAGGGTAACATCTTCATCAGGTACAAGAATGGTAATGACACCGAATCAAGTAATGACAATGCCGAGGTCACAGGAACTTGTGTTTTTTGCTGAACATCAGGTTATGACGCTGACAAAAATGGATTTTACGGAACATCCAATGTCAAAAGAGATTGTTGAAACAAATGTAACAGACCATCAGTCTAAGATTGATTTTCCAAGTCTTGATTATGATAAAATGGTAATTGACAGATACAGTAATTATAGGCGGAAAGTTAGAGATGATGTTGGCGATGACAACGATGACGAAAGTCAAACGAAGGAACCAAGAAACAAAAAGCCAAGAGGTAATAAAAGTCCAAAAATCTTATAATTACATTTGACCTAAATTATTCTTAAATCACTCTAAAAAGCATTTTCTTCTGAAAGATAAAATGTCAGGGAGACGATTCGATTTTTGAATGATAAAGACTCTTAAACGGTCTGTATTGCATTTTATAGCTAGTAGGAGAAAAATTATATTGTTCTTGTTCAAAAACGCAGCGGTAAAGGCAGGGAATGATTAAAACCAATAAATCAGGTGCGTTTCTTTTTGAAAAGCTCCGTAGTTGATTTGTTCAAAGCAACTCTTGATGAATATGAAGTGAGCGAAGAAAGGGCAAGAGCCGTTATTGACGCATTTCCCAAAAATCCAAATGAAAATGAATACGCAAACTAACAGCCCCTTACATCAATTAAGATGAAGAGGCTGTTTTTTATAAAGGCTCTATGTCAATAGTTGGGGTAGCATTAAAACAGAATAATTGAAATTGACAAGTGGTGATTGTTTTACTGCCACTTGCTATGTTTCTTTGATTCGCTCCCCCCTCATCCGCCGTAAAAAGTGGATGAGGGGGAATTTGTTATTTACTGTTATTTTCTTCTGCAATCCTGTCAAGTTCACGGATTACAAGTTTTTCGACATACGCAGGGGGGGTTCGCTTGCCAGTTTCCCAGTTTTCAATTGTTCGCTTTGGAATTTCAAAAACTTCGCTCATGCGCTGTTGGGTTAATCCGGCCTTGAGCCGTGCCTCTCTAATCGTCAATCGTATCAACCCCTTTCAAATAACCGTCAATCCAAATGACCTTACCTGTTTGATATCTTCTGAAATGTCCTCTAACTTGGAACACTCCTTCAGGACTGCGGTGGTGACCGACTGATGCAGCGTATAGTTGATTTTGAAATGGTCTGAACACAATTGTTTTGTTGCCGTTTCGATTTTTCCCGACTGCTGAAAATTCTCGCTTATCTCGGTCAAGAAAATTCCCATACCATAAGAAAGCATTCGTGTGTATATACGATGTTATCAAGGTCATCATTACATCAAGCTGTTCTTGTCTTGTTGCAGTTTCTTCCGCTAATTTATAATGCATTTGAAAATCGTTTACCCCTTCGGGAGTAGGAAAGAACTCGCCTTTAGCGAATAGTTTTTTATTGAATTTTAATGAGAATTTTCTTTGAAGCCCTTTTGATTCCACATATAGAACGCATTCGGGATTATCTTTTTTGCGTATTTCACACTTGCGAAAAAACGGTTCGGCTAAGGAACATTTCAATCTGTCTTTTTCCGCCCACTCTCGAAGATAAGAGTAGGCGGATTCTTCGATGTAGATAGTGTTCAAGAGATGATTTCAGCTCCTTTTTTGAATTAATAATAATAAATAATATTTGCAATTTTTCTTTTAATCGTGAATTTGGATGTGTGCAAGACTTCGTAGCCGTCTTCAATGACATTGAATCCTTCTTCAAAGTCATCAATGACATTGTTCAATTCGTTTTCTGTGCGGCAGTCGAGTTTTGAGAAGTCATTAACGAGTTCGCCGTCAACGAAAATCTGTCTTGGTTCTTCCACGAGAACCTCATATTCTCCGATGAACTCACCGTTGTTGTTTCTGATATTTCTTGTGATTGTGTTTGTCATTTTAATTTCTCCTTTTTTATTTTAATTCTGCCTTTCTTTTTTTGTGTCTTTGTTCATTCAATTTCTCGAAATACCGCTTTCTTTCTGGGGATAATTCTTTCTTGAAATGTTGTTTTGTTAATTCTTTAGCCTTTTTAAGAGCTGTTTCGTTTTGCGCGAAATATTCTAACCGTCGAAAATCTTTTTGGTTGCAGTAAATTTTCATCGTTTCATCATAGATTTTCACCGTGTACCAATGGTCATTATATGTGATGTTAAGATTTTCTTTAATAAGTCTTAAAGCAGTTTTATTTCTGAAACTGTAATGCCCTTTGTTATTGGAATAACAATTTTCAATGACTTCTATAATTTTATCTTTCATCGTTTTTTCCATTTTAAATTCCCCTTTCTTTATTGTATCTATATCATATCACCCATTGGGTGATATGTCAAGTGTTTTCTTGAAATATTTTTTAAATTCAAACAGTTTTTTCTGTAAAATAATTGTAGAGCATATTTTGTCCTCCGTTCTGGTTTCTAGTCAATTCCATTTTAACGGATTTTAGGTAAATATGCTCTACTTTTTTGAAATTTTTTGTAGGCTCTATCCCTTACCCCAACTTTTATTATAGAGCCTTTATAAATAATAAATTTAATTAAAGCTATTCAAAAAGTCATCAATAGAAGAATGGTCTGTGAAAAATTCTGTGTCAATAATTTTTTTGTTCTTAATCGTTGCGTACAGGACTCCTTTTTCGTTGGTTGGCGAGGTATATATTTCATGTCTTGTATCTCCATAAAACCATCCGTTCACATTAGGATATACAGCACCGTTATCTTTCGGTTCTGAGAAGGGGATAGTGCCATAAGGATAAATTTGACCAAGAAATCGTATTTCCTTTGAGTGTATGAATTCGGTACTGGTTGTATCCCAGCTATAACTGATAATACTACCTGAATAATGTCTGTTGTAAGTTTGATTATCAACTTTTATTTGAGAATACACTCCGGGAACACCATTGTATGTGACCGTATCAACCGCTTCAAGTGTACCTTCTGCGAGAATGTCTACATCATTATATTTGGATAATGCCGCTGCAAATTCCTTTTCATTATGGATTTTTACTGCTGAAATATATTTACTCAAATCATAACTGCGATTCTGATTTCTATTATGAATAATGTTTGATAAAATTCCGATGGCTGAAATTAGTGATAATATAATTGCTAATACAGATATACAAATAGCTATACGAGATATCTTGCTTGTTAATTTCATTTTATACCTCTTTAGTTATAACATTTTAAAAATGAGAGATTTATGTTTATTTTTGAAATTTCGCCTTTGTGTACGAAGCGTATGGGGACTTCAAACCAAAATTCTCTTATAGCAGAGCTGTAATATAACCGCATAGGCTGTTCATTTTCACGTATACTTGTATGCAAAGGAAAAGTTTCTTTCTGAATATCTTTTTTATCAGAAAGAAAGTAAAATGTTATTTCATCGTAAGCCAATCTGATTTGTGAAGTCTTTTTTCCTGACAACTCAATGGATATGATTTTATCAGCCTTGATATGCGTGTTTTTTACATAACCCGATTCATATGCCAAAGAGGAATAAAATTCAAAAGTAAGCAGTTCATCAAATGTTTTGCACCTATACTTGAAAATATGGTCCATTTGTTCGGAAGTTAATCCATACAAACAGTTACCATTAAAGTTTCCGTTTTCGTCTTCCTCTTCAAAAAATTGGGATATCCTTTTATCGGAAACCACCATTAAAACTATAAATACAATAGATATTACTGTCAAGCTAATAGTTGCAATTGCTTTAACGCTATTGTCGCTTATACAAAACCATTCGGCACCTAAAGCTGCGATAAGTAAAGCTAAGCATACAGCATATATGCAAGCCTCAATTCGCTTTCTGCGGTATTTGATATATGTATCTTTATTGAGCAAATAATTTACTCTCAGATCAGTGACAGCGTTTTCGTTAATCTTAGAAAAATCACGATCGCTAATCATATAATTCAGATTTTCTTCCATATCTGTTTTATCTACAACAAAATATTCATCATTATTCTTTGAAATGTCACTCTTATCGTTATTATCACTATTGCCGCTGTTTGAACTAAAAGAAGAAGCGACAGCGATAGTCAATAGAAAATCAGTAATGTTCATAGTGAACTTTCCTCCTATTAACTGAGTTTGAAACTGTCAACAAGTGCTTTAAAGTCTTCTGTATTTACTCTGTAATATTCCCTGAGTTGGTTGTGAGGAAGAAGCAGATTGAAACCAGACTCATAATAAAGCTCAGGCTCACTGATTTTCTCGTAGTCAGTCAATATATCTATTGGGATTATTGCACTTCGTATAACCGAAAATACTATTGAACGGGAATCTATCTTTGAAGTGACTGTATTGTTGTCAACATATACAACATTCAAAGCTTTACTTTTGTTGCCCGTAACGGAATCTGTGGAAATATATATATCTACGGATAATATTTTCGGCTTTTTTACAGCTAAATATTCTTCGATATATAAACCACCCTTATCATTAAGTGGGGAAATTGCTTGCTCAATAAATTCTTTGTATGTGGCTTTTTTCCCTTTTTCTAACAAAGCGGGATTAATATTACTGGACTTACTATAAATCAGTCCCGCCAAAATGCACATTACAATGATGATAATAAAAAATACATCCATAACAAGATATGTATCCAAAAAAAATTTGGGTATAAATTTGACGAAAAAATCCACAACACAACAAGTTGCAAGTAATAAACCAATTATGTTAACTACCTTTTCAATACGCTTGAGTATATTTATTGCTTTAACCTTGCGAAGTTGGTCGTTATATATGGTTTTTAGCATACCTTCAACATTGTGACAATATGCTTGGATTGATTCTGCATCCGCTGTAACTTTAATTCCTATTTGGGACATTGTTGTTTCTCCTTTGTATCTGGTATATATATTTTGTAATAGTATTCATCGCCGAAAGTGCATTCGTTGTTTAATGAAATATAAAATATTGGTATAAACTGGCTTTCGTCCGGTTTGTTAACATATTTCTCTATCCGAGCATTTGTATCGGTGTAGTTAATATTACATGTTGATTTGTTTATTCTTAGGGTATCTTTATTTGTATTGAAACAATAATAGTTTGAGTTTTCAACAAAATATATAGAAGTACTTTCGATTGGCTGAATTTCAATGACACTTTCCAATTTTAGACTTTTTCTGATACTTTGGGAGTATATGCAACATGCTATTGTACTCGCAAAGCAAACTCCCAAAATAACTATAGAAGTTAGAGTTAATGTATATAGCCATTTTGGGGGCATGAGGTAGCAGTAAATAAAGATGAATATTAATAATATAACAAAAAAAATAAACGTCAGCACAAAAAATAACATATTATTTTCACCTCATTCCATATCAATCGAAAAATCATCCGTTATAGATCCTTCAGGAACATAAATTTTATACCTTTCATTTGAAGAGGTTTGTAGGGATAACAACCATGATAAAGTCAGCCAATTTTTAGTTTGCTCTTCATCCGGAATTTGAATTATAGTATCAATGTGGGGAGTATCCTTTGTGTAGAATACTTCACACTTATCAGTTCTGATTTTGTCAGCTTTAAAACTGCCGGATTTAGTTTGGTAGTAATAATAGTAGTATGCTTCTGTACCCACATAACCTGTTCCAATAAAAAAATGACCTTTAGTATCACGATTATCTTTGAGATTAACAATCGTTTGACTACTTTCAATTTCTTCATGCATTTTAATATTACTGGTATAAGATACAGATATATAAGTTACCACCATAAACGCTCCAATACTCATTAAGAAAATTCCAGCAAATATAATCTTACAAATAAGTTCATCAATATCGAGTTCAACATTGAGTACAATATAAGCTACGAGTAAAAAAGCGATAATGACAAAAAACACGATTATCAATAGCATGGCTATCACTCCTTATTCCATATCAATCGAAAAATCATCCGTGATAGTTCCTTCAGGAACATAAATTTTATACTTGTCACTACTAAAAGAAGTTCGTATAGATAGCATCCATGATAAAGTAAGCCAGTTCTTAGTTTGCTCTTCATCAGGTACTTGGACGATTGTATCAATGTGGGGAGTATCGTTGGTGTAGATTATTTCACATTTATCAGTTTCAATTTTGTTAGCTTTATAACTGCCGGATTTAGTTTGGTAGTAATAATAGTAGTATGTTTCTGTGCCCACATAACCTGTTCCAATAAAAAAATGACCTTTAGTATCACGATTGTCTTTAAGATTAACAATTTTTTGAGTACTTTCGATTTTTTCAGACATTTTGATATTACCGGTGTATGACACAGATTTACTTGCTATAATAAAAAATGTTATGACACTCGCTATTGAAAATATAGCAATGATAATTTTTAAAATATCGGAAGAATCACACGCTTTCATTATAATAAATACGATTGCAAATACGATGCTTATTATAAACACTATTGATAATAGCATTTTTATCACTCCTTTTATGTTATTAAATATTTTAATTGAGTTTGTAAAGGACACTTGCCATACACTATGGGTATGGTATCAAAAGATTACTTCAAATTTTCTTCAACTTTTTCAAAGTAGAATTTTACTTTGTGGGGAGTAGGGGTAACAACGCCAAATTTTGTGGCAAGTCGGTATGTAGAACTATCCCTGTTGAGTATATCAGGCTGTTTTTCAATCATTTTCCTAAAGGTTTCGATGGTATATGTTGTCTTATATTTGTTGCAACTGCGGCAGGAAGGCATATAATTGTCCATTGATTCAAGGTAGTTTATGTCGTAGCCAAATTCTGCATAGTATAGCGGAATCTTATGATCAACATTGAGCTGTTCGTAAGTTAATTCACATCCACAGTATGCACAATGATTATCATACTTGTTTAAGACTTCAAGACGAGTCGCTTTAGAAAGTTGTTTTCTTTTTGGAACACTCATTTTACGACTCCTTAATTCCAAGCAACCAGTCAGCTGACACATTCATATGTATAGCAATCTTTTTGAGGTTTGCTGTTGAGGGTGAATTGATGTAATTACAATATTGGTTTACAGTCTTGTAGGGAATTGTTGTCTTTTTTGCGAATTCGGCAGCGGTAAGACACTTTTCATTCATCAGATGATTTATTCGGTCACATATTCCGAAATCACTTTGCGGCATCATATTATTACTCCTCTCTATTCACCAAGTTGTTACAATAGGACTCCAATAATCACGGTCTTTGTATATCTCGTCGAACTTTTTTGACAGCTTCGCTTGATTATCCTCTGTAAATATTTTCTTTATAAGCTCAACATCCTCATTAGATAAGCCGTCAACCTCGTAGTCATAAATTTCTTCATCAAGTGGGGGAAGAGGCTTTGTTTTAATAAACACAACTGTGCCAATTATATCCTGCACAGGGAAATGTTTACTGTTTGGAAAAGAGAGAAAGAAGTTATGTGGTAAACCTTTGATGTGTCCTTCTTCATCCGCAAGCAAAAGAATGTTGTTTTCCATAGAAACCCGTTCAATGTATCCGAGTTCCGGTACAGCTTTAATAACATCACATACATATTTGCAATCAATGTCAATAACCTCACAAGGCTTATTGACTTCTTTTTTTATTGCTTTCATTTTGTTCTCCTCTCAAATCCATCATCGTTCCGCAATGAGGGCAGTAGTTGCTGTCCACATATTCCTCGGCACCATTGAGCAATGCGTCTCTGCCACACATGGAGCAAAACGGTGTACCGTGTAGTCCATCATACGGATGTATATATTCTTCAAGTTCCTTCAAATCAAACTCTTTCACAAGCCATTTTCCGTGCTTAATCTCTTGCATATCACACACGGTTGCTTCGTTGGGTTTACTACCGTCAACTTCGATAATATGCTTAACTGTTTCGGCATTTCGTTTTGAATTAAAGTATATCGTGTTTACACTACCGTCTGCGAACGGTATATCCAAAGCATAATCACCGCAAATATCACGGATTTTTAATTCTTTTTCAATCATTGTTTTCACGCTCCTTTAACGCTTTTCTGCAATCGTACTGTCAACTTTACTGTTCCATTTTATTGCAGCTTCTTCACTTCCTTGGTTTTCTTCCTGCCATTGTAAGTATTCTTCTTTTGAAATTGATATTGCGTGATAACCGTTTAAATGAATAACTTCGGTACATAGCTTATCTGCTTTTATTGGAAGGTTTGACTCAATGCAAGCAACCGCATCTTCTGTATTGTCTTTTATCAGTAGGTAGTACCATTTCTGTCCTTTCATTACAGCCTCCTAATTGTCATTGCTATATGAAGAAAAGAACTTATTAAGCTCTTTAGTTGAAACATCTCTGTCAAGTAAACCTTTGCAAGCACCTTTCATTGCAGCTTCCGCAAATAATGATGCTGTGGCTATTGCGTCACTTTTTCCTCGGTTTTCCATTGTATGGTGTACTATACCGCCTGTAATTGCTTTAATTGCCGCTGCGATTTCAAAAATATCACCTTTCGTGGTTACATAGATACTGTTGTCGTCAGATTTTGAAACGATGAGTATATCGTGTTTATCCATTATAAAACACCTCCTACTTACAGAGTGCTTGATTCGCACTCTGTTTTTTCTAAAAGCCGATTACAGTCAACATCATATATCTCTGCGAGCTTTAGAAGCATTGTAAGTGACGGTTCTGAAACTCCCAGTTCCCACTTGGTGTATGTTGTTCGGTTAATTGAAAGTCTATCAGCAATATCCTGTTGACTCAAATTTTTTTGTACACGCAATGTTCTCAAATTTATGCCAAAACTTAACATTGTACCCACCCCCACATGCAAAAAACATTCTTAATAAAGTCCGGTGTGTACTGAGTTAAAAAAGAACTAAATACAGCTATTGCTAAAAACGGTATTCCTATGACATAGACGATTGTATAATTTGGTAGCTCATGTGTTGTGCCTTTGCTATTGTGACGACCGACAATTACAGCAATAATACCAATTAGAATTATTATATCAAACAGCATAATATTACCTCGCTTTTTAATTACATTAACAAGACTTTTCTTTAATTACAGTATATCATCAATGCAATACAAAGTCAATACAAAAATGAACAAACGACACGACAATTGGGTAGATAAAACGAAAAATTAAAAAAATATACAATATACTTGACATAAAATGAATGATATGTATGATAATATAGAGGAGAAGAAATCAAGAGAGGAATATACAATGTTGAGTAAATACCGAATAAAAGAACTGAGAAATAATGCAAATATATCACAGGATAAATTATCTGAAATAATCGGAGTATCAAGAATACAAATAATTAGATGGGAAAAAATCACTAAGGATAATGACGCCGTAATTGACAGCCTATACAAAAATAGAATGTGCAGATATTTTAGGGTGCCTTTAAGAAAGTTATATAATTGTGAATATCAAGAAATTGTTGATATAGCAAAAAAAGATGCCATCCACACAATGAAAAATGCTCCGAAAGAGAATAGATGTGATCTGACAAATGTAATAAATTCGTTATCAGAGTTAATGACTCAGGCGAGCAATACAGAGTGCACCAAAGATACATTAGATTCGATTGAAGATAAATTGTATGAGATTGTTAAGCTCGGAAAATATGACATTTTTGTTCTCTTTGACTTCTTGTCGGAACGCAAACTTCAGAAAAAAACATTATCATCAGAAATTACAGAGGAAATCAAAGCATTCCTTTCGTGTTTTTAAAAAAGAGAAGGTACTATAATGGTGCCTTCTCTTTTTATATGTTTTGAGCAACAAAATCAATAAAAATAGCGATATGTGAATGATATAATAATTATTAAGTTGGACAGATTAGATCAATTTAATTTTAGAAAGGATGACGAAAAATGTTCAATAACGAGAAAAATAATTTTTTTGAAGAAGAATTAAAGCAGTCACAAGCTTTAACAAGTGAATCTGAAAGCTTTGAAAGTACAGCAGATATCGAGGCAGGAAACGATACGGGTGAAGCTTTGATTGATGATATCGAAAATTTTGATAACGGTGATACAGCAAATGCTGAATCAGGAAGTTATAGTTCCGAAACTATAACGGATGAACTTGAAAGTTTTGATGGGACAGAAACTTTAACAGGTGGCATCTCGAACTTTGACAGTACAACAGATGCTGAATCGGAAAATGATATTGTTGAAGGTTTGACAGATGACATTGAAAATCTTGATGAAAGCGACACGACAGTTATCAAAGAGAAAAACAACGATGCTGAAGCTTTGACAGATGAAGCTGAAAGCTCTGACAACACAGATGCTGACAAAGAGGAAAGCTATGATTTGGAAGGCTTGATAGATGAATCTGAAAATCTCGACGACGCAACAGATAAAGCTATTGATAATCTTTCCGATCCCATGATACACAAAGAAGTAAAAAACCTTATTGACGATACTACTTCTGATAATGAAGATGGTATTGAAGATGGCTTTTCAGAATCAAACGACGATGATTTCCAGAAACTTGTCGATTCAATACTGAATAGTACAGAAGATGATGACCATGCTGTAAATTCAAACGACGGTATGCCTGTAATGCCGTTGACGGTATATAAGATGTTGCTGTCAGCTAAACAAATGCGAACAGTATTGACCGGTGTTGTGACAGGCGTGAGAATGACGAGTAAAGGCATGGCAGTAGAGGTAACTACGCAAGTTCAAAATCATCCGCTTCAGGTATTTATACCGACAACAAAAATGGGTTTTGACAATAATGTAAAAGAGCTTATCAATCAAAGAGTTAGAAAAAAATGCCAAAAAGTCAGAAGCGTAAAAACGATTGAAAAGGTGCTGAACAGAGAATATTACTCTTACATAACATCTATGTTGGGTGCTACTGTGGATTATGTTGTAGATGAAGCTATCAGAGACCTTAATGTTGTTGTCGGAGACAGAGCAACAGCCATGCAGTATAGACGGGCAAGATTTGTTAAGTCGGAAAAATTTCCTGTGCCGTCTCTCCGTGTCGGAAGTAAGTTTAGAGCTCGAATCTTGAATGTTATGGCAAAGAGTATACTCGTTGAGGTATCCGGCTACACATGCGTAATGCGTCCTAAGAATATATCATCATTACGCATCAACACAAAATTGGAATATACAGTTGGAATGACTATAGATGTTGAAATTACAAAATTTGATCCTCAAAAGGGAGTGTCTGTAGTTGCAATTGATGTAAAAGATAAAAGTATCAAAGCCAATCTTGCAGCTCAATACAAACACGGTGATAGACTACTGGCGGAAGTTATTGAGGTTAAGCCGATTACCGGTGAATACTATTTGAAAATGCCGAATGGAGCACTAGGTAAAGTTCCTTATTATGTAAAAGATGATTATGTGAAAATTCACAACGGAACAAAACTATATGTTATCGTTACCGGCAAATCAAATCAAAATACGACCGTTATGTGTAAGATTCGTAAAGTTTTAAATTAAGATTACGGAGGAAGCCATGACGAATAAATTTAGGAAAATATTATCATCAACTATTGCAGGCAGCTTACTCATTTGTTCGGCAATTGGTTCAACAATGTCTGTATCTGCCGCTACGGCAAGTAAATATGAATATAGTGTTTCCGATGCAACACAGTTACAGAAATATCTTGTCAGTCTTTGTGATTTAACTGATACACAAAAAGTCCTTTATGATATTGATAAAAACGGTGAATTGACAATTACTGATGCGACTAATATTCAAAAGATAGTCGTAGGATTAACTTCTGATATTCCGTCAGAAAATCCGACTTCTTCAATTGTTGAATCAACAACAATGACAACAACAGAACCAACGCAAGCTACAACTGTTTCTACCACGAATCCTGCAGCAGTCGAACCAACTACCATAGAACCCACGACTGAACAGCCTACTACAGAGCCAAAACCTACAAGCGTACCTAAAAGTGTGAAGCTTAATAAAAACGACATCACATTTGGTATAGGCGAAAAATATACTCTCGTCACGACTGTTGAAAACGGCGATATTTCGCAGGTTGCTTTTACAACAAGTGACCGTAAGGTTGCAACTGTTGACAATAACGGAAAAATAACTGCTGTCGGTACAGGTACTGCTACAATTACCGCAAATACATATAACGGACTTAAAGCCCAATGCAAGGTTACCGTCAAAAAACTTGCCAATAGCATAAAGCTTGATAAGACAAGTATTACGCTTGGTGTTGGCGAACAGTATGACTTTTCAAGTTCTATACCAAATGGTACAGCGGCTTATTTCAGATCCTATTATTCAGACAATACTGCAATTGCAACTGTACAAAAATCAGGCGGTTTGATGACGGCGAAAACAGCAGGCACCACAACTATAAGATGTAAACTCAGCAGCGGTAGAGAAGCTACTTGCAAAGTTACAGTCAAATCTGCTCCGTCAAATGTAATGCTTAACTACACAACAAACACATTAAAGGTTGGGCAGAGTGAAGCCATAAAAGTTACATACAATAATAACGCTTACAGCTTCAAAAACAAGTGGACAAGCAGTAATAAATATGTTGCAACGGTAAATTCTGATGGAAAAATTTTTGCTAAGTCGCTTGGCAGTACGACCATATCGTACAAGACTTATAACGGTAAAACCGCATCGTTTAAACTCACGGTGTCCGGTTCAGCTGTTAAATGCCTTGATATATCGACTTGGCAAGGATATGTAGATTTTAACAAGGTAAAATCAGCCGGATATAATTATGTGATTCTCAGAGCCGGTTTTGGACGAGAAAACAGTCAAAAAGACAATACTTTCGACCGAAATTATGCTAATGCCAAAGCCTCAGGCCTTAAAGTTGGAGTTTATTGGTTCTCCTATTCTACATCTCCTTCAGATGCATACAGAGAAGCAAATGCTTGCCTGTATTGTCTTAATGGCAAACAACTTGATATGCCGGTGTACTATGACCTTGAATATCAGCCGGCTATGTCAATGAGTAACAGTAACTACACACAAATGGCTCTTAATTTTTGCAGCAAAATTAAAAAAGCCGGCTATAAATCTGGCGTGTACTCTTCAGCGAGTGTTTACGGCTATTTATTAAATCGTCAAACACTAATAAATAATGGTGTGTCAATCTGGAACGCTCAATGGAGTAGCTATTGCTCTGTACCTTGCGATATATGGCAGTATAGCGAAAAAGGACAGGTTAATGGCATAAGTGCAAGTGTAGATATGAATTATATTTATAACTTAAATGTAGTAGATTAAGCACTTAAAAAATAATTTTAAAAAAGCCGTTTTAAACAGTATATATATAATATGAGGTGAAGTTGCTTAAGATTTAAAATCCGAAAATGATTACGAAGGAGTTAAAGCTTGGCAATAAGCGTAAGAGGACCACCTTTGCTGATAATACCATATGAAAATATTTTTAAAGGAGTACAAAAAATGGAAAAAGAAATTAATGAAGTTAAAATTACATATCTTGCCGAAACCGGAACGGGACTTGTACATTTACTGATGAATAATTACGATGATAATGGCAGAGTTTTGGAAACTAAACATTCCAACAACTGCTATATAGCAAACGCATTATTGGTTATCGTGCATGATATATACGATAGTATTGATTCAGAGGCAGAAAGACTTGTTGAATTAACTGAGGAAATTAACAACTCGGTATTTGATATTGAGTTATCTGCTAGTAATGATTTAAGCGACAGGTACTGCTCAGCATATCCGAAACTTAAAGCAATACTTGAGCTGTTTAGTAATATTATTTCAAAATATAAAAGTTAATTGATTAAATCAGGGTGTTAATCGGCATCCTGATTTTCTTTTTGCGATACAGCAACAAAATCAATAATTTTGCGTTTATATTATATGCTATGATGATTGAGTAGCGTTTAGGTGGCTTAAAATTGCCCTTAATCCACTTAAATCCTCAGTGCTACATTCGCAAAACAATCCCTATTTTGCGAAGTCGGGGTACCGATTGGTACCCCGATAATCTAAAAATTCAAGGAGAGAATATCAATGAAAAAAATTGTAGCCGTATCTATGGTAGCGGTACTCGCAACAACAGTATTTTTAAGTGGTTGTAACACAAGCGAAAAAAATGAAAGTTCTTCAGATACTCCTGATAGCACAACCTCTTCTTTATCATCTGATGTAAAAAATGATACAATTCCGCAAACAACTGTCGAAAGTACAAATGCAGTAAGCAGTTCTTCTGAAAGCTCTGCCGGCAGTAAGGTAAGCGGAACAAAGTATAAACATCTTGTCGATTATTACAATTCCGATGAAATGAAAAGTGTGATTAACTCAGCTGATGACGCCTATAACAATGACATATACACTTTGCGTATTATGTGTGAAGGTAACAGTATTGTATATAACTTTCGCATGGCACAAACTTATGACGGCGATGCAAAGGATGAAATGAAATCCCATCTTGAAAAGTCAATGAAATCTATGGATTCCTCACTCAAAAGTGTGGTTGACAGTATTAACGAGGTTGTGGAAGACGATTGCACGGTTATCGTACGATACAAAAATGGCGACGGAGAAGTTTTATCTGAAAAAGAGTTTAAATAACCGTAAAATTTAATTATCAAAAACAATATTGGGGTACCAATTGGTACCCCAATAAATATTTTTGACAATTAATTAAATAAATAGTAAAATTATGTTGATGAATATTAAGTTAATATTAAGGGAGCAAAAAACATGAAAAAAATAATACAACCAATATCAATATTATTAATTATAACGCTGTTATCTGTGATATGTATAATACCATATGCAGCGACTATCGTTAACGGTGGTAATTACGAATTTACAGTTATGGATGCAACCAATGTCCAAAAGTATGTTGTAGGTATGATTGACTTAACTGATGATGAGAAATTCCTTTACGATACTAATGGTGACAATGTGTTGACCGTTATTGATGCCACTAATATTCAGAAAATTATTGTTGGATCTCAATTCGATACATCAGAACCGTCATCTTTGACAGAAACCACCTCGGTTTACGGAACTGAAGCATCCACAGAAAGTCCAAAGATGACAACAGAAAATATGGAATTCACAGAAACAACGATATCGGATTTCTCCTCTGCTTGTACTGAAGTAACAACTGAATATACTGAAACTACTACAGAATGTGTTGAGGAAACGACAATTGTTGATGAACCATCGACAGAATCGACTGAAACAACTACGGAAGAAGTTACTGAACCTTCAACAGAATCGACTGAAACAACTACGGAAGAAGTTACTGAACCTTCAACAGAAGAGTATACTGAGCAGATTACTGAACAGCCTACTACAGAGCCAAAACCAACTGTTCCGCCTAAAAGTGTGAAATTCAATAAGAATGGAATAACACTTGGGGTAGGGGAGTCATATACTCTTATTACTACTATTGAAAATGGAGATATTTCGCAAGTTGCTTTTACAACAAGTGACCGTAAGGTTGCAACTGTAGACAATAACGGAAAAATATCTGCTGTCGGTACAGGTACTGCTACAATTACCGCAAATACATATAACGGACTTAAAGCCCAATGCAAGGTTACCGTCAAAAAACTTGCCAATAGCATAAAGCTTGATAAGACAAGTATTACACTTGGAATCGGTGAACAGTATGATTTTTCAAGCTATGTGCCGAGTGGAACAGCAGCTTATTTTCGTTCTTATTATTCAGATGATCCGAACATTGCTTCTGTTCAAAAAGCCGGAGGTTTGATGACCGCAAAAAAGGCAGGAACCACAACTGTGAGATGCAAAATGCCAAACGGTACACAAGCAACCTGTAATGTAACGGTCAAGCCGCTTGCAACATCTCTTAAACTTAACGCAAGTGAAATTGTACTGTACATAGGTCAGAGTTTTGACATTAACAGCAGTGTTCCAAAAGGTACAGCGGCATATTACAGACTTTATTCATCAAGCAATTCAAAAATAGCTGCTGTAACAAGAGGCGGAGGTGTCGTCAAAGGAGTAGCGACAGGAAAAGCAACTGTAACTTGCACTTTGAATAACGGAAAAAAAGCCATTTCCAATGTATACATAATGCCACAGAGCAAGAAAATTTCAAATGTTCCCCTGATTGGTCAGAGCAAATTGCCAACCGGTTGCGAAACTTGTAGTGCAACAATGTTACTTAAACACTATGGATACAATATTTCCGAAACAACATTTGCAGATAAGTATCTGGTTAAAAAACCCTTCGGTTATTCGAACGGTTCATACACAGGACCGGATCCTAATTGTGCCTTTGTTGGAACACCATACAGTTCCAACAGCTACGGAGCGTATGCACCGATTATGGTAAAATGTATGAATAAATACCTTTCCGACAAATCATACAAGGCTGTCGAAATCAGCGGGAAAAGTCTTGAATATCTTTCGGGTAAGTATGTTGCACAAGGTCAGCCGATTATGATTTGGGCAACAATTAATATGTTGCCGTCATTCAAAACAACCACTTGGAGAGTAAACTACACCGATGAAAACGCAAAATATAAACTCGGCAGTTACTATACTTGGATTGCCAGAGAGCATTGTCTTGTAATGACAGGATATGATAACTATTATTACTATTTCAACGATCCGTGGACGAATGCTCGAACCCGTTACTCAAAAAGCCTTGTAAATACAAGATATAACGAACTCGGCAAACAGGCTGTAGTTATGGTGAAGAAATAACAAGAACCTTCTCTGATGAATTTATCATTAGGGAAGGTTCTTTCTTTTATTTGTTAGTATATTCTATTAAGGTGAAAATGCCTTTAGGAGCTTAAAATAAATCGCTGTGTGTTCCGGTTCTTGTCAGATACAAAATAAGTTCTTCATTACTAATTTCATAAATTAAGAGCCAGTCGGGGGTAATGTGACATTCCCTACAAGATGCAAATATAGCTATAAAAAGTTGGAATGTACCGTGTGGTACCATCCGAAAAAATATAACTATTTAATCTCTGCCTATTAAAATAAATATGTATAGCACATTCAATTTACAAGTTTGCAGCAGGGTATCAATTGGAACCCTGCTTTTTTGTGTTGCTAAGTAAAAATGAATAAAATAATGAATATTGTTTTTTTAAGCAACAAAATATATAGAAATCAGTTAAAAAGTCTGTTATAATGGTTCTTGTATTGAATAATTCGATGAATATTGTAAATAGGGAGGGAGAATTGACACTATGGCTAAAAGTAAAGATTATGATATGACATACAATGCAGAACATTATACAGTAGCAGCTAACGACATAATCAAAGGCAAGCAGTCAATGACTCTCCAAACAGCGAGACTAATCAGATTACTCATTACTCAGGTTGTAAAAGAGGATAAGGATTTAAAAACCTACTCATGCAGAATAATAGATCTTGCAAAATTTTTAAATATAGACAGTTCAAATCTATACAAGCATATTAGAACCATATGTGACTGTGCTATGAAATCAGTAGTTTATATTGGAACAGATAATCCAAAACAACCTTGGGAGATGTTCCATTGGGTTTCAATGGCTAAATATGACGGAGAGGGGACAATTACACTTCGTCTATCAGACGAAATCAAACCGTATGTGTTGGAATTGGAAAAGTGGTTTACACAATACCAGTTAAAAAACATATTAGAATTCTCAAGTTATTACGCTATTCGACTGTATGAACTTCTGAAATGTAGAGATGGTGAAAGCAAAAACACAAAGTCAGAATTAGAGTTTTCAGTTACAGAATTGCGAGCTTGCTTTGATTGTGAGAAGAAATACAAACTGTTTGCCGATTTCAAACGCAAGGTAATAGATATAGCAGTAAGGGAAATTAACGAGAAATCAGATATTTGGGTTAGACCTACATATCAAAAAACAGGACGAGCCATAACAAGCATAATATTTGAAGTGCATAACAATGCGTACAACATATTAAACGATGCCGAAAAATGATTATAACAATTGCATAGCAAAAAGTTTTGCCCTCAGTATCCTAAAGTACTGGGGGTGTTTTGCTAAGGTAATGACATAGCTTAACTAGATAAAGAATCATATATTGTTTGACTCAAAAAAATACAAAAAATCGGTCGGAAACAAATAGTGAAACAGCGTTTCACTACTTAGATATGCATACTTATAATACTTATATTACTTAGAGGACGAAAAACTCCAGTATTTAAGCCGTTTTTTAACTCTAACTATGACCTTTTGACAGCGAAAATATGACCTTTTGACAGTTAACTATGACTTTTTGACAGTCGTAACTATGACCTTTTGACAGTCAACCGTAATTTTAGGTCGTATTAACTATGACTTTTTGACAGTTGTAACTATGACCTTTTGATAGTGCAAAAAACACCTTATGATAGTAATGGAAGTTATTGATAATCAACTATGTTCTTGCTAAATAAAAAATATTGACTTACGATAGCTTTTGTGCTATCATAAGTGTGTAATAAGAATTAGATAAAAGGAAATAATATGTATAACATTGAATTTTATGAAAATCAAAGTGGCGAATCCGAACTTTGGAATTTTCTTGAAAAATTAAGAAACGAAGCGGCAACTAACAAAGATTCACGCATACAATACAAACAAATGATGTTCTACATTGAGCTTTTACAGAACAATGGCACCAGATTAGGCGAAAATATCACAAAACATCTTGATAATGAAATTTGGGAATTGAGACCGGGAACTAACAGGGTATTCTATTTCTTTATAGAAAAAGATACTTTTGTACTTCTTCATCATTTTAGAAAAAAATCTCAAAAGACGCCCCGAAGAGAAATCGAAAAAGCTAAAGCAGAACGCAAGGATTATTTGGAACGCAGAGAGGAGAATTAGTTATGCGAAATTGGAACGATTACAAAACTTATGTTAAGAAAATTGATTCTCAGGCAAAAAAGGATATGGAAGAAATGGAAGAACTTGCGGTAATTGTCGGTGCAATTATCGAAAAACGAACAGCACTTGGAATAAGTCAACGCGATTTAGCAGATATGTGCGGAATACCACAGTCATCTGTTGCGAGAATAGAAACATTTAAAACAACTCCGAAAATTGATACATTATTGAAAATTATGCAGCCGCTCGGTTTAAAACTCACCGTTTCAGTTGCTTAAAAATAATTGCATAAAGTGAAAGGTCGTTCCATTAAGGAGCGACCTTTTTTATGTTTGTATACTGATTAAGAAACAAAGTTTTAGCTACTGCTATTTTAGGCTGTTGGGCGATTTTTTACATTCGTTTATAAACCTTTGAAACTAACGGCTTTACAAATTTTCAAGGAAAATATATCAGATTAATATCATTTATTGCGTTTAACTTAATAAGATCATTGCGTTGTAAATAAAATACTCGGTTTGCAACAATGTCAGCGGCTCTAACAAGTAATGTGCTTTCAGAGTTGCAAAACTTCATATCAATTGACCTTACATTAGGGAAAATTGGCGGATAATATGTATTGTACTCAAAATTATGTGTTCCGTGTTTAAGCTCTTGTTCTATTCCTTCTCTTAACTCGTATCTGCCATTTGTTGCAGTAGTATGTTCATCAACAAAGAAATAAATATTTTCTATTTCATTAGGGATGATTTGCTTATTTAATATGAGCTGTTCAAATGCTCTTTTTACAGAAATCTTGTATACATAATGAACTTTATCAAAAACACCGGACTCATCTGAATATACATATATGTTCATAAAATTTCTCCAAATAATTCAAAAGCCACCTCGAAAGGTGGCTCCCTCATGTCCGACGACAACACATGTCGCTTAAACGCTAATTCGGTTTCATGAGTATACAGCGTATTCCTACCTGCAATATTATTATATGCGATTTTTCAAAAAAATTAGTACCTAAAAAGGGATTTTACACCACATTTAAATAAGCTACAATTTTTCAGAGAATAACTTGTTTAGCTACTACTCCTTGACAATTGTAAAAAAAATTACTACAATACGAAATAGAAAGTTGTTTTATTAACATTATTTCAAAACATTGGACAATATAATAAAGCGAGTAAATAATGTCAATATAGCAATTGCTTGCTGTATGACATGAAATAAATATAGTTATAATTCGTTGGACGGTACCAAATGGTACCCTCCAAAAAAATATAACTATTTAAAGACCATCGTTAAAAAGATAATACATACAACACATCTAATCCACAAATTAGCGTAAAGTCATATCAAGGCGACTGTATAAACGGAATATTCATTAAAATATTCAATACTACTTCTAATTGTGCATTTGTCACAAAAGTATATGTTGACATTATAACAAAGTAACGAAATAATGTAATCTCGTAAATATTATTTTAAAAATTGACTGCGAGTGAGTATATATATTATAGAGAGGTAAATAAAAAGTATCTCTTCACAAATTTACATAAAAGGAGAATGACATATGAAAACGACTAATAATATTAAGAGAACAATGACAATTACAATTGCAGCGGCAATGATTACAGCAACAGCAATGCTTTCAGGTTGCGGTTGTGACGATAGTAATGCAATGAATAAGACTGCAACAACAGTTCAGACTACAAGCGTAGAAGAAACAACAGTTTCTGAAACAGCACCGACTCTTTCTGAAACAGATAAAGCAATTACCGATGCAGGACTCAAAGTAGGTGCTGACGGCAAAATTACTGATAAGAATGGTAAAGAAGTGAAAGTTGATAAGGACGGTAAGGTTGAGATTAAAAACGAAAAGGGTGAAACCGTCAAGGTAGATTCTTCTGAAGTGAAAAAGGCAAATCAGAACAAGGTAAAGGTTGACAGCTATCCTACAAACTCATCTTCTCAGAAGAAGGACACAAGCACATCAGGCAAGAATAACAATTCTTCCTCAAAGTCAAATACTTCAAAATCTGACAGCAAAAAGGACACTTCATCTAAGAGCGACAGCTCAAAGCAGGAGAGTTCAAAATCTGAATCCTCCAAAACACCGCAGAGCAGTTCATCAAGTTCAAAAGCTGACTCATCTAAGAATGAATCTTCAAAGCCGACTCCTAAGCCTCAGCATACACACAGTTGGACAAACATTACTGAAAAGGTAAAAGTTGTTGACAAGAAAGCATATACCTACGAGGAACCAGTGTATGAAGAACACGACAGAACTATTTGCAATGACTGCGGTGCAGACTTGACAAATATGAGCGAATCGGAATTAACTCACCATTGTGGTAACCATTTACTTAATGGGGGTAAAGGCTCTTATCGTAATGAATGGGTTAATGTACAGGTAGGTACCAAAAAAGTTAATGTTCCTGAGAAAAGCCATTATGAGACTAAAACAATCGGCAGAAAATGCTCGGGTTGCGGTAAAGTAGAATATTACTAATTGTCAGTAATTAAAGGGGAGTTGTCAACAGATGACTCCTTTTTTGTGTGGAGAAACGACATAACATTAAAATAGAATAAATAAATATTTCTGAGCAAAGTTGCATATGTGACTTTGCTCTATTTTTTTGCGAATTTTAAATAATGAATAAAAAGATGAATATTATTTACACAGAGCAACAAAAAATATAAAAATTAGTAAAATAGTTTGCTATAATGGTTATAAGAATGAATAAAACGATGAATATTGTAACAAAGGAGGGCTATAGTCCAATGTTTTATTATTAGTCGTATTAAGCGAATTGCTTGATACAATCGTGTATGCTACGATAAACAGCAAAAATTTTATAAAGGAGAACGCCCATGAGGAAATTCTTTAAAAAGCTTATGGCTGTAGGATTGTCTGTGGTGACGCTTGTGTCCGGTATGTCAATATCAATGGGCTCAGCGGCGGCTGCTACAGCATCCACAACAACCGGTCAATGGGTAACTACTATGGTATCCAGAAGTACTAACTTTACGTTGCCGGGAATACCTGCGTCAGAAACATGTAAATTTACCATAAATGGTGATGAAGGTTTTTGTATTAATGCAGATAAACTGTCTCCATCAGGTAAAGACAAGTATAAATATACATATGTGGATCCTAAGTCATCTAAATATGGAATGATGCGAAAGGCTGTGTATCTCTATCTCAATAAGGATTTGAAAACTACAATTTCAAATGTAATGAAGAAGCAGGGATTCGCAGCTCCGACAGCACAAACCACATTCGTTATGATGCACTTTTTGCTTAGTTACATTAACGAAGGCGGAAATGAAAAGGGCTTGAGTAGTGATCCGCAGGGAATTAAATATAAGATGCAGGAATATTATCCTTGTATTCCGGCGATTTATAAGGAACTCAAGGCTAATAAAACGGCATTGCCGTCTGCAAATGATTTTCTTTGCTATCTCGTAACACCGCAGAGTGATACTTATCAGAATCTTTTTATGGTGGCAAAAAACACACTCGTTATCAAAAAGGTTGATTCTGTGTCAGGCAAAGGTCTCTCAGGTGCTACTTTTTCGGTAACATACACTCCGGATGGAAAAAATAGTGTTGGTAGCAAAAAATCTATGGGTTCTTATACGACCGGTAGTGGCGGTACAGCTAAGGTTTGTTTACCTCCGGGAAATTATGTTATTAAAGAAACTAAACCACCTAAAAATTATTCGCTGAATTCTGTATCACAGACAGCTAATTTCACAGGAAAAGGTACAATAACAAGAACCTTTAAGAATGACAGGCTCATTAAGATTCAGTTACAGAAAACATCTGCAAACCCTGAATTAACAAAAGACAACAGTTGCTATAGCCTTGCCGGAGCAGAGTATAGTATCTATACCGACAAATCTTGTTCAAAGAGCAGCTATTTTAGTTTCATCAGAACAGATGCCAATGGCTTCGGCGTGTACGGTGACGGTCTTGATTCAAAGGGCAATCATGTAGGTTCTGATGTTGCTAATAAGACCTATTACGCTAAGGAAACCAAAGCTCCAAAGGGTTATAAGCTGGACCCCACAGTTTATACCTTCAAGGATTCCGGCAAGAAAACTGTTGACGGCGTATCTATTTACAGCTTTACTTGTTCTGATAAGCCTGCAAACGATCCTATTACGGTTGTTCTTCAAAAACAGGATGCAAAAACTGGACAGGCTTCTACTCGTCTTGTAGGTGCGGAGTTTACTTTGAAGTACTATGACGGCACTTACAAAAGCGAAGAAGAATTAAAAAATGTCAAAGAAACTCGTAGTTGGGTGATTAAAACGGATAGTGAAGGCATGGCAACCCTTAATAAAAGCTATCTTGTCTCTGGCGATGAATTCTATTATTCATCTTCAGATAATAAAACACCTTGTTTACCTCTCGGTACTATTACCATTCAAGAGTCCAAAGCCCCTGAAAACTATGAACTTAATCCTAATTTGTATATTGGACAAATCACAGAGGAGGGCGGTCTTGGTTGGCTCACAACGAATCTCCTTACACCGGAAGGTCAGTTAATTGTCCCTGAATCCGAAACTGTTCGTGGCGGTCTTTCAATCCATAAGAGTTCTGATGATGCTATCATCAAGGATATATGGTTTAGAATTACTTCCGATAACGGTTACTCGAAGGATGTTGCAACCAATTCGATGGGTACAATTGAACTTGCTGACCTCGATATTTTTAATGACAACAATGAGTATGTCAAATACACAATCGAGGAACTCGGTTTTAAAGATGCCAACGGCAACTACTATATCCCGAAAAGATACAAAACTGAAGGACCGAAAACAGTAACTCTTAAAAATGACGGAACAGTAACAGTATCATTCAATAACAGTATTGATACTGTAGGTCTTAATATCATTAAGAACGCCGAAGATAAGAATGTCAGCGGTATTTACTTTAAGGTTACTGCCTCAACCGGCAAGGAATATACAGTTGTTTCTGACGAAAACGGTAAAGCAAGTGTATCAGGACTTCCTGTATATGATACAGAAGATAATGTAATCACATATACCGTTGAAGAGTTGGGTATCAAGAAGGACGACGGTACATTTGAAATTCCGGTCAGATATGTTAAGCCTTCAAGTCAGACAGTAAAATTTGTCAATGGTACATCTGTTATTAAGACAAGAACTCTGACTTTCAAAAACAATCTTAAAAAGGGTGTTGCAAAGATTGCCAAAACATCAGATGACGGTGTAGTACAGGGAATCTACTTCAAAATTGAGTCAGACTACAACGACTACAGTGCAATCAGCTCAACAGGAAAAACAGGTATTTGGTCTATATACAGTCTACCGGTTTATAACGAAGTAGGGGAGAAGATTAAATATACTGTAACTGAACTCGGCTTTAAGCAGAGTGACGGAACATACAAAATTCCCGAATACTACTTTCACGATGAACCGCAGACCGTTGAGCTTACGGAGAATACAACAACAACCGTAAATTTTAAGAATCTACATAAGAAAGGCTCTTTGCTTATTCTCAAATCATCAAGCGATAAGGTAGTAGACGGTATCTATTTTGAAGTTAAGTCACTTACTGACGGTTTTGAGTACGATGAGTACATTGCGACTGATGCAAGCGGTATGGCAAGACTTGAAAATATGGAAGTATGTAACGCAGAAGGTGAAGAAATTCTCTATGAAATCAGAGAGGCTGGATTCAAACAGGCTGACGGTACATACAAATTGCCAAAACGCTATGTAAGCAAAGATCCACAGCAGTTTTCATTTAACGCTGACAATATGAAGCCCGGACGAAAAGCAACTTATACCTACACACTTAACAACTCTATTAGAACAGCTAACCTTGATGTAAAGAAAACATCTGACGATAACATTGTCAATGGTATTACTTTCAATGTTAAGGGTTCTAACGGTGTTGATTACGGTAATAAGACTGTAAATTCAAGTGGCATGTCATATTATACAAAGCTTCCTGTTTATGATGATGATGACAATCTGATTAAATATACCGTAACAGAACTTGGAATCAAGCAAGATGACGGTACCTACAAAATTCCGTATCGCTATAACGATGTTAAACCTCAGGTTGTAACACTTCGCTATAACACAGAAACGGAAACTGCTATGACTGAAACTGCATTGTTTAACAACACTCTTAAACTTGGCTCTGTAACTATCAATAAGGTAGATAATGACGGCAAGGCAATTGAGGGTGCAAAGTTTAATCTTGTTTCAAAGGAAACAGGCGAGGTATTTGCTACTGTAACAACCGATAAAGACGGTAAGGGCATTATTTCCGATGTTCCGCAGGGTGATTATTCACTTGAAGAGACACAGACTATTGCCGGTCTTAATCTTCTTAAAGAAGCAAGTGACATCACTATTTCCGGTGACAGCGAAGAAACTTTGTATTATACATTCAATGTGAAGGAAACATACGCTCCTGTTCTTCCGATGACAGGCGGTGCAAATGCAATCTGCGTAATGTTCGGTTTATCAGCGGTATGTTTGATTGCCGGAGGTGCAATTTTATTCATTAAGAATAAAAAGAAGAAAGATAAAATTAAAACGGAGGTAGAATCTTAATGAAATCATTAGCTAAGAAGATTGTTGCAACAGCTCTTACAGTTGCATCAATCGCTACAATGACAACTTGCATTCCAACAGCAAACGCAGCCAATATGGAATACCATATTGACACAACAAGAAAAGCAAGCCTGACACTTCACAAGTATGAAATGTCAGATACAAACCTTGCAACACATAAGGCAACAGGCACAACAGACGACGCTCAGTATGTTCCTGCCGATGCAAAGCCTCTTGCAAATGTTCAGTTTACAATCTACAAAGTTGCAGAGCTTGATAAGTATTTCAAGCCTGACGGCATTGAACTTCCTGCGGCATCTGCGGTAAAAACCTCAGAAGCAACAGCCACATTTTCTGCTGTAACAGGTGAGGACGGTGTAGCAACATTTACTGACCTTCCTCTCGGCATTTACTATGTTGAAGAAACTGACGGTCCTGCACAGGTAACAAAGAAGATTTCTCCTTTTGTTATTTCACTTCCTATGACAAGCGTTGACGGTTCAAAGTGGCTCTATGATGTTCATTGCTATCCGAAAAATCAGACTGCATACGGCGGAGTTACACTTCAGAAGGTTGATTCAGTTACGAAAAAACCTTTAAAGGGTGCAACATTCACTCTTTATTCATCAGAGGACGGTAAGACATATACAGAGTATATGACAGGACTCAAGACAGGTGATAACGGAACAGCTGTGGTTAACAGCCTTCCGTCACAGACTTATTACAAGTTTGTCGAAACAGCTGCATCAGATCCAAGCTACATTCTTGACTCAACAGTAGGCTACGAATTTTATATTGATGCTACCGGCGATATGATTGTCAACGATAAAGTCGTTGACAATAAGACTGTAGTTGTTGAAAACGATACAGTTGACATTGAAAAGTATGTACTTGACGGCAAGAAGGGTGCAGAAGGTATTGATAATACAGCAAACTATGGTGACACAGTTTACTGGAAGATTAAGACTTCAATCCCGACAAAAACTGCTGAAAAGCTCAAAACATACACTATCGTAGATACAATGTCAAAGGGACTCAAGTATCAGTCAGCTGAACTTTGGATTGATGACACAAAACAGCTTAAAGAAAAAACAGACTATACAGTATCTCAGAAAGGTCTTGAAGTAACATTCACTATCAAGCCTGCAAGTATTAAGGGTGGTAAGGAAGTTGAAGTATATTTCAACACAGAACTTACAACAGACGCTCCTCTTGCACAGGATGTTCCTAACACATCAAAGCTTATTTACACAAACGACATCGGTACAGACAGCACATTCACAAAGAACTCTCAGACTCCTACCGTACATACAGGTGGTTATTCATTTGTAAAGACTGACGGTAGCAAGCCTCTTGCAGGAGCAGAATTTGCTATTTACAAGACTGAGGTTGATGCTAAGAACGGCGAAAATGCAATTCTTACAGCAACATCAAATGATAAGGGTATTGTAGAGTTCAAGGGCTTACAGTACGGTGCTTTCTCAGTTGATGAGGACGGCAAAAATAAGAACGGCGTAGAGAACGGCAGTACAAAGTATTGGATTGCCGAGACAAAAGCACCTAACGGTTATGTACTTCTCTCAGCTCCTTTTGAGGTAACTGTAAATGCTACAAGCCATATTTCTTCAAACACTCCAAGCGTTAAGAATAACACAATTCCTGAACTTCCTGTAACCGGTGCGGCTGGCACAGTAACACTCTTTGTAATTGCCGCTGCTCTTGTAGGCACAGGTGTATTGATTCTCAGCGTTCGCCGTAAAAAGCGTGACCGCTGATTGACCTATTTAAGAATTTTAATCTTATAAATTTCCATTTCCCATACTTGTATTAGACATTCAAATCCCGAACAGTATAGTTTTTCTGTGCTGTTCGGGAGGAATACAGTCATCAGTTGACAAAAGCAGGGTAAAATCCCGAAAAAGTAACATTGGTTTTATGTCAACTGTAATTATAATCTGAAAATTCCACATATTTTGTGTTGATCATATAGCTTGCAAGGCGGGGAGTAAAGCTGTCTTGCAAGCCCTCCTAACAAAAGATAACTCCTCATATTTGTGTAATATACCATACCTCGTCTTGTCGGGTGTTTACAAAATAGCTTAATACCCGACAAGACACACTCTCTAATAGGCTCTAATGGAGCCATATCTACCCTCTTTAGTCTTTGTAGGCAGTACAGCTAAGAAAACTGCACTGCCTACAAACAAGATTTTTACCAGCAAGGAAAACTCAAAGTTTTCATTTTTCACTCCATATTGTGAGTATGGGCGGTGCAGATAACATACTACACCGCCCGACTCTCAAAAATTGGTATCGTAATTGACAGCAAGACAAGTATTTGTTATAGGTATTTCTCCTTTCATTTGTCGGGCAGTATATCCCAAATCATACTGCCCGACAAAAAAACTGAATACATTTTTAAATTGAAAGAAATAAAGAATATGTCACTTATAGAATATATGTACGATATTAACAATATCAGTAACATTGAAACAACAATATATGAAGAAGGTTTCGTGAAAAAAGCAAATGAAATTACTGACAAGTTAAACTGTTTTAATTTTGAATATATTAAATCATTGAAAGTTGACCTGAAAAATGAGTATCAGATGATTTATTTTCGTAAGAGCAGTTATCCGTCAGATGCTTTTTTAATAAGAATGAATTGCAGAAAATCTATAATTTTATACCGTAACAAAAACGGAACAGAATTATTATGGAAACATGAAGGTAACGGAATCAATGCTGAACTGGCTATATATGACAATGACAGAGTGTTCATTTCTCAAAAAGGTAACCTCGTGCCGTTGACACTCAAAAATGACCTTTTTTCCAGATCTATGTTTTCAAAGATAATTGCTGAAATACTTGATTATTACAGCATGAAAAACTCAATATATAAAGATTTCAAGAGGTGTTTGGAGCTAAATATATGTTGCTTACTACCTTTGACAATAGAAGAAATAGGTGTTTATCACAATTTACAGGAGTTGTTTCACAATAAGTATCCAAAAACTGAAAAATTGAATTACAACTTTAACAAAGGGGATATTAACCTATCGTATCTTGCAGTAAAAGCAATGTCAAAGGTTGATAACGACTGTGTAGGTATATTGTTTCAATATTGTGCCGATAAAGCTAAGCAAGGATGTGGACAATCATATTTCGGTTACAATCCATTTGGTAGATTTAATGATAATGTAAAAATTTTATTGGGAAAATTATTATCGGACAGAGTTTCGGTATCGGCAAAAAATACCATTATTGATGATTACATAAATATGTGCTATCAAACAAAAACGAAAATCAGGCTTAAATACACATCAATAAAAAAGATTGAAGAAGCACATAACGCACTTGTTACCAAAATTTTAAAAAAAGGACAAAGGTCGGCAAAAAGTATAGTGTCAGCAAACACAAGATACAACAATTTGCGAAAATTACTTCCTAAAAAGTTTGAGTGGTTAACGACGGAAGAAAGGTTAGCATTAGAAAGTGAAATGCAAGGTAATTGCGTTGTTTCATACGCAAATAAAGTAAAAAAAGATAAATGTCAAATATATTCTTATGTGGATTCGCAGGGGTTAAGACACACAATAGAATTTAACATATCACGCAATAAATACCATTGTGTACAACTGCTTTCCAAATACAACGAAGATCCGTCAGAAGAAGCTTTGCAATTTGTAGCAGAACTTCTTAACAGCCCTGAAAACACGATTAAATAGCCGATATTTACAAAGATAATAAGGAAAACTTAAAAACTATATTCATTGTAATAGTTTTTGAAAATTAGGAAGTTTAAATTCACTAAATAAGGTGATAAACAAAAAACTATTTAGAATGAAATAGCTTTTACAAAATACAAGTCATGGAGACACAAAGAAGGGCAATTTGTGAAAAATAATAAAGCTAATAAATCAAAATTGAAAAGTATAGCAACAATATCAATTGCATCACTACTCATTCTTGTCGGTATATCATTAGCTATCATTCCGATCCTCGGAAGAATACTTAATCAGCAATCCGCTAATACACAGATTGAGTCGTATCAGCAAAGCGTATCAGGTATGACTAAAGATGATATTGCAACCGCAAAAGAGGCGGCTGATGAATACAATTCTTCAGGGAATACAGGCAATTTTTATAATGCTGTAGTTAAAGACGGAATTGTTGGTTACATAAACATACCGGCAATTGATGTTAATTTGCCTATATACGATAACACAAAAGATGAAACGCTTGAACTCGGAGCAGGATTGCTTGAAAAATCATCTCTACCGACGGGCAAGAATGGTACACATAGCGTTATAACAGGGCATAGCGGTCTGACAATGAGTAAGATGTTTTCTGATTTGCCTGAACTTACAACAGAAGATTGTTTTTATATCTATTTTCTTGACGAAAAAATCAAATATCAGGTATACAGCATTGAAACAGTAAAACCCTCAGAGGTAACAAATCATCTTGGTTATAATCGATCAGAAGGTTATTGTACATTGATGACTTGCACGCCTATTGGTGTTAATACACACAGATTGCTTGTACACGGTAAGAGGGTAGAGGAAAGTGAGAACGAAAGCGTTAATGCTAAATCTACATCACAGAGTAATAGTTCATCAACGAAAACTACCTCAAATATTATTAAAAAAAAACGACTTTGATTGATGAGCAAACAGATAACGCAATGAAAAAATATTTGCCGATTGGGTTGTGTGCGTTCTTTGTGATATGCATAACAACGAGAATAGTACGGCGCTTTTGCAAAAAGGCTCGAAAAAAGTCGCAAAAATAGCGGTAATAAACCCAAGATTAGTTTGTATGGCGTTTTTAATACTTTAGAATATAAATTCTCATCTAAAGGATAAAATTACAATACAGGCTAAAATAAAGAAAAACGGAAAAATTATGCAGTCAGCAAAAAAATGCTGATTTTTTTCAAAAAATATTTAAAAAAGGAGATACCCAAAAATGGAAGAAAAAAGAATCAATACAATAGTGACAGAAGAAAGCATTGTAGAATCATTACACAAACAGCTCGATAACAGCGAATTTTCAATGCTCGAAAAGGCACTTAAAGCATTTGGACAATCAAAAAGCGATGTGTCGGACATTGATATTCTGATTGATTGCACATCTGAAGAATTACAGAGTGTGAATTATTGCGAACTCACGGAAAAGTTTTCAAGGCTCACAATTCCGATTAAACAGGAAGTTGAGTCAGAAGGCGAGATATACGAGTGTGTATCAAGCTATTCGGTATTTGCTGTTGTATATCATCTTGAAGGTACATATAACCTCACAGCGGAACTTAATCCGGTTCCAAAGGAAATATTCAGGAGTTTTTATAAGTAAGAAACGGCATTTTGCAGATGCCTGAATGGGCTGTAGCAGACAATATTACGACGGAAAATTGCAAAGAGTTTTCGTTCATACCTGCATTTTCGGAAAATAATTTTTCACAAATAATTAAAGATTGGAGAAGTTACAATGTCAGAACAGAAGATTGACGGCAACACTATAAAGAGATGCTTATCGGAACAAATCGGAGCATATGAAACCGATTGTCTTATATATGCGATTGCAAAAAAGAATCCCGAAGAAAGGGTGGTTAAACTACCCTTTGAATACAGTGCCGAGGAACGACAGACAATTTCATACAGCGAACTTGTTAATATACTTGCAAAAGCAATTATTCCTGCCAATTTAAAAGTGAAATTTGATATGTCTAAGTCATTTCCTGATTTAGATGAAGCTACAACAATTAACTTTAATTGCGGATACAGCGTATTCGAAATGGTGTATGAAATTAACGGCGAGGTATATGGAGTACTGACTACTGCTGTTAATAATACGATTACCGAAATGATATATGACGGTCAGTTCAGCACGGATACGGAAGAGGTGTTGAACACTTGAGTATATTGCAGTTAATAATAACAGGCGGATTTGTGATTGTGGGTATATTAGTATCTTTTACTCCGATTGTGAAAGTTGCAAAGCAAAAAGCAAATCAGTTATCTACATCAGATGAATTAAGAACTTTGCAAAGAAATAAAGAAAAACTGGAGGCAGAACTGCCTGAAGGAGAGAAAACCAAATATGACGAATTGTATGATGCCATAAGCAGTTATAACGAATTGATATACAAAAACGGACAGGATACTTTTACAGGAGAATTACCTTCGCTGCAAAGTGAAAATTTACAGTTGTATCTCGAAGATGAAGAACTAAAGACAATTGCACAAATTACAATACAAGGGCATTATTTTACTCGTATAAGATCGAAAGAGAAAGAAAAAAAGGAACAGAAATATGCAGTTAGTATGGAAGTGAATAGGGCAACACTTGCAAACTGTTTTATTCCGGTCAAAAATACTTCAATGCCTGTTGGCGGTGAAAACACTCTGAGTGTCTTATATGGCAGACCGAGAAAGGGACTCGGGTTAGACAATAAATTTAATATATCAAAAGGTGATGTAATCACTCTTGAAACAATATGGGATACAATCTCATATGAAATAGATGATTTAGTGCTTATTTCAGCTGATGACATAGAGTCGCTGAAAATAGTTCCGGGCAAGGACATAATAGTGCTGATGATTGCAGAACCACAAAATAAAACACGACATTGTATATTTGCATCAAGAATCGAGGGCAATGATGATTCTGATGATTGAATATAAAAGCTGAAAGGGACGGCAAAAAATAATAAAAACACAAGTAACTGAGGACTTGTGCAGATACAGGATAACTGTATTTGCGTAGGTCCTCTTTTGTTATTTTGGAGGTGAATAAACATACAAAATTAACTTAGTTGGAAGTTTAATAGCAAAAATTTAATTTGAAAGGATATGATTTTATGAATAATCTCAATGCTATTATCAATTCACTAATTCCCGTTGCCGCTGCAAGCGGTGCAACAAGCTACTTTACATCGGTGCAGAATAAGGTTGTATCGTTCCTTAATTCCTGCTTGCCTTTTGTATGGATTATCGTTGCTCTTGCCTTAATTGGCGTTGGTCTCATGTGCATCATCGGTAGTGAAAGAAGTAAAGAGGCAGCTAAATCTAAGGCTGTATATGTTGTTATCGGTTGCGGTGTTGTACTCGGTGCAATGTATCTTGCCAAGGGTGTTGCAGATTTACTTACGATGGGCAACTTCACAGTCAGCTAAATCAAGAAAATACATACTGAAATTTGATGTGAGGTTATTATTATGAAAAACAAAAAGTTGGTATCGAAAATAGGAGCGATTGCTCTTTGTGCAGTAATGGCAGCTGGTTCAGTTGTTTCAATAAACGCTGCTGTTGTTGATGATTCAGAGGTAGGTTCACTCGGATACGGTAGAAAAGTTATATCGTTGGATTCAACAGGACAAACCGTACTTTGCAAAAAAGGATATAAGTTTCCAAACTCCAATATTACTGTGTCAAAAGATTTTAAAATGGCACAGATTAAGCTCGGAAAAGGCGAAACATTTAAGTATACTCTTTACAGTAATGTAGGATGCGACAGAGACAAGGTAAGAGTAGAAGCCTGTGCCTATAAATCAATCATCAATTTGAAGAAAAAGGCTGAATGGTCTAATTTGGATACTGCCGGCAATCTAACTACGGATGTATCGACACTTGGACGGGTAAATTCCAAAAAGTGGAAATCTACTGTACAGATTAAGGGTAATAAAAAGTGTACCTACAATTTGATCGCTTATGATTTATATTCTTTCAATGCCAATTATCCATCTGACCGGCAGTCATCATTTAGGGGAGGAAGCTATAAAGACGCTTATGTTCTTAACATGAATTACCCTGTTGTTGCTGTAAGTGTGTATGACGCACCTTCATCTGTTGCCTTAAAAAGAAACGACAATAAAAGTTCGATTTCAGGCAAAACTGTAACACTAAAAAAAGGACAGACATTATCCGTGTATGAATCAACACCGAAAGGATCATACGCCAATGCTAAAAATGTTATTTACAGTTCATCAAACAAAAAGGTGGCAACAGTTACCAAAAACAGCACATTCAGCGGTGCCGCAAAAATCAAAGCCGTTAAAAAAGGTACCTCAAAAATCACCGTAAAGCTGTACAACGGTAAAACAGCGTGGGTTAAGGTAAATGTCAAGTAACTTAACAGAGATGAAACATTAAAAATATCCACTTGTTTCGTTGTTTCGATAAAATTTCGGAACAAGTGGATAATTAAAAACTTAGAAAGGAGGTTGATCTGATTGTCATTTATTGAATGGATGGTTTCCAATATGGAATATTGTGACATGGGAGCTATGTTTGGACTTGGACGAACAATCCTTTGGTGGCTAACGAATATTCTTGTATGGGCGGCATCCGTAATTGAGAGTTTATACAATAACATTTTCAAAGTCTTTTCTGTCATATATTCAAGCGGTGTTTCGAGCTTTATAGGTCGTTGGATAGGCTTTTTGTGGATTCCGATTGCCATTGCCATTATCATACTTGGTTACAACCTTATCATGGGCGAGGACAGCGACGGTTCATTAAGAATGAAAACCTTTATGCGAAATCTTTGCTTGCTGGTTATTGTTGTTGCAAGTATTCCGATTCTTTTCACCGGGGTAAGCGGTAACAGCGATTCAAGTTTTGCTGTTAAGCTATTTCAGGGAAGCGGTAACAACAACAGCATAACAAATGGTGTCAGTCAAATGGCTGGAAATATAGGCACAACATCGAACACAAGTAGAACGGTTGTTGAGAACATATATGATTTGCAGTTTATTTTTAATCAGGCTCGAAATAAAGGCAATTTTACAAAAAATTGGAGCAGTATGATAGATGACGGAACAATACGAAAAAATTCATTTTATGACACATCCGGAAACATAGTAAACGGTGACGCTGTTATGAATATAACTCCGTGGGATACCATTGTATCTGATGATGCTGATGATAATGATAAGTATGATAAAGACCTCAAAATGGAAGATTGTTATGTTAATGGGTACGATTATTGTGTATTTTCATCAGATACCAACAACAAGACATCTTTTGCCTCTGTAGCAAGCACCCGACGAGTTCCTTATTGGACTCCCGACAACATTATCAATATTATCAATCAACGAGGTAACCAACCGGTTTCCACAGTAAGTTTGTCCGATAAAATGGATCTTGAGGCGAGAATATTCTTTTTTCAAACAATACACAACAATGTATGGCAGATAGATTCTGACGATAACGGCACAACCAATTTTGTTTTTGTTGACAATAACGGAAAAACAAAGACAAGTATGTGGTTCGTTGATGTCGGAAGTACATATCCGTTCAGATATCATGTAGAATGGGGCAGAATGATAATTTCGCTCATTATGTCCATTATAGTTTTATATCTAACAAGCTATAAAATCGTAAAACTTATCTATGAAGTTACCGTCAATCAACTTTTGGTATTGTTTTTTGGTGCGATTGATTTATCAAACGGACAAAGAGCAAAGGAAGTCATGAAATCTACTTGTTCGTTACTTGCATCAATGTTTTTTGCAGTAATACTTGTACAGTTCTATTATTTGCTTACATCAGCAGTTAATGGCTTGACATTTGTAAGCAATAGTTCAACCAATGGATGGATTCAGACTCTAATCAATGTGTTTATTGGTATGGCTACAATCAAAGGACCGTCTGTTCTTGAAAAAGTTCTTGGAATTAACGGCGGTCTTGGTGATGAGTGGCGTGAAACAGGTATGCTTAACCGTACTGCTGTTAAACCCGTTGCAAGAGCAACAGGTAAAGTTGTTAAGGGTGCTGCGATGCTCGCAGGTGCAGGAGCTGTTTACGGCATTACAAAAGCTAAGGGTAAGCATGATGAACGCAAGGACAGCGAAAATGAGAGAAATAATGACAGAAACCATGGCAGTAGTATCGGTAATGTCAGCAATTCCGGAAATGGAGATTCTTCTCAGTTTAAAATGGCTAAGTCTACAAAGTCGCAAAATTCAACCGCAAATGTAAATAACGATAAAGACGCATCAGGTAATTCAGCCGCTAATAATGATGTTGCAAGACAGGGCAGAGATATTAGTGAGGCTATTCAGAGAGACAATATTCAGCAGGACAAAGCTGAAAAATTTGCAACTGATAATGGTGTCATTAAAAGATCCACGCCTGAGCAAAGAACAACTCAGCAAGCTGATAAGTACAGAGGTGCCATTCACAATGCAGCACTTGCCGAACAGGTTAAAGGACAGGTTAAGGGCGGTATGAGTGATAAGGACGCTCTGATTAAAGCTTATGAAGGTTCAGGATTCAGTCAAGAAGATGCATCACGCTTAGCTAACAGAGATCTTGAAAATAATTCTTTTGCCGAAAAGAAAGAAAGCTTTGCAAACAGTATTTCAGCAGCGGCTAAAGAAAAAATACAGGATTCACCGTTAAGCTATGCGTCAAGTGCCGACGCATATGCAGATGCAGCCGAACAGCATTTACAGGCTCTCGGATTCAGTGCAAGCGAAGCCTCTAAGATTAACGAATCTACAGGATTGTCTAAGAATGTAATGCTTGAAGATAATCAGGAGTTAATCCGTAATGAAGCAAATGCTTTGTACAGTTCAGGAGCTGTAGCTACTGATGAAGAGGCTGTACAACAGGCTATTGTAAATTACAGTTCCGACAGTTCGGGCAATTATGACAATAGATACGGAAGTCTTGATAATGCTGTATCTACAATACTTGCAAACGGTAGTCTTGAAGAAGGTATTGTAAGAGGCAGAACAGCAAACAATATTGCAAGAGAACAGGCTCAAATCAATACTCGTTCAGACGGTCTCAGAAACGGCAGAGATAATTTTGAACTCAGTCCGGGACTTAAAACCGCTACATATGTAGGTCTTGGCTACATGAAGGGCAGAAGCGTAGAAATAATAGCTAAAGCCGGATACGAAAGCGGCAGAAAAAAGGCTCGCAAACAGGAAATCAAAAGGCAGAAAAAGTCACCTGATAAAACTAAAAAAATCAAGTGATAAAATGCCGTAGTCGGATATGTGCTGATTTACTGCACATATCCGACACATGTGATGAAAGAAGGTGAAAGTAGTGGACAACCAGTTTGTTATGATTTCAGAAATTAAGACAGAAACTCAAATTTTTAAATTCATAAATTTAAAAACATTATTTATTACAATAGCCTTTACATTATTTGGCTATCTCACAAGCGGAGCCGTACACGAGATGCTGTCTTTTGTGTATATAGCTTTTAATGGAATTGTTGGATTTGTATTGTCAATGCAAAGCCCGTTCAATAAAGGAAAATTAGTGTATCAAAGTGTATTTTTATTTATACGAAATTTTTGTCACAAAAAAGTTGTTTATCATGCTTTGTCGGACTGCGAATATAACGAGGCTGATAAAGTGCTTGAAAGCAAATTTATGTACAACGATAAATTTATAAAGGAGGGATATTAGTGGTAAGTAAGCATAAAGAAGCTGTTAAAAGGCAAAGAGAAGTTGCTTATGTACAAAAGAAAGAAGATAAAAAGACTGCCTTAGAAACAAAGAGTATAAAAGATATCATACCGATTGTTGACACATTTAAAGGATGTTTTAAGCTCAAAGACGGTACCTTTATGGATATTGTACGGGTTAAATGTAAAGACCTTGTTAATGCATCCGAAAGTGATGTCAACTTTGATATGTACTCTCTTACAAAGCTGTACAGAGCTTATACTGATGATTTAAAAATCATTTCTCTTAATTTCCCCACAAATACGAAATCACAACAGATTTATTTTCAGCACAAAATCAATCATACAGCTAACCCATTACTCAAAAACATACTCAATGAAAAATATGAAAAACTCGTTGATGATGAACTTCACAGCACAAATCGTGAACATTACATTATGTACTTCGGTAAAACATATGAGAGGTTACTTAACAATCTCAATACTATTACCGCTTCATTGGGAACATCACTTGTTGAGTTATGTTCTATGTCTAAGAAAATACAGATGTTGTTCTCTGTCACTAATATGGCGTCGGTTGTATTTTATGACGACACCGCCGATAGAAGAATAAATCCGCCAAATAAAGAAGAACTTGTCGAAAAGTACGGATATAATCCGTATTTGTTGCAAGCTATACAGCCTATGGGCGGTATCAAGTTCTCAAATGATGATTATATCCGCACCGGCGATGGATATGTGACCTGCTTGTATGTGTATGGCTATCCGAAAATTGTTGACAGACATTGGCTTAACACACTTTGCAACAACCGTGGTACTGTGACGACCATTGATGTTACAACAGTTGATTCATACAATGTAAAAAAAGACCTAAGAAAGTCAATTGCGGAATATCGAGGAAGAGAGAGAACTGCAAAGAACACACTTGACGCTATGGATGCCGCTGATAAAAGAGATGAACTCTCGACTCTTGTAAGAGATGTAAATTATGGTGAAGTAATCAAGAGAATGACTACACGAGTATTCCTTGCTGACACCAATTACGAAAATCTTATGAAAACCGTAAGATACTATAAGAAAAATGTATTCGAGGATAACGAGTATCAAGTAGCAATCAACCTCAATGAAATGCAATATGAGTGGACATCAATGTTTAAATCATATTCTATGCAAAGTGCAGATTACTATTCAAGGCGAACTGGAAAAGCAATAGCTTCCTCGACGCTTGCCGGCGGTGATGCTTTTCATTTTACTTCTCTTAACGATGAATTTGGCTCCGATTTCGGACATACTCTCTCAAATGGTTATGACGGCAGAGTGTTGCTTGATATGTTTGAAGCAGGACAGTCAAGGTCATCATATAACTTTCTTTTGGTTGGCTTATCGGGTGTTGGTAAATCAACTCTTCTGAAAAAGATAATGGTTGACAGAGCTGCAAGAGGAGATTATCTGAGGGTAATTGATGTTGCAGGTGATTTCACTCAGGTGTGCCATTCTCTTGGCGGTAAGGTTGTATATCTTGACGGTAGTGACGGTGGCAGACTTAATCCTTTGCAGATAAACAAAGCTGATGATACCGATGCAGGTTCATATGATATGAATATCACAAAAATGGCTAATATATATAGCTTTTTGGCTCCGGAAGCCTCTGATATTGAAAAGCGTATGTTCAAGAATATCTTGCACCAATTGTACAAACAGTTTGGAATTACTAAAGACACACCAAACCTTACAGAATTGCCGGCAAAGGCATATCCCCGTATGGAAGATATACTACCGATAATTGATTGGTACCTCAGTCAAATACAGCATGGCGAATTGCAAGAAGGTGCAATGTCTAAAGAGGAAATGCAGAATGAAGAAATGCGAACAATACTCTTGCACATCAAGCTTGTTATCGTAGATGTCATTCAGTCAAATGCAAATATATTTAACAGCTATTCGGATATTGATAATCTTATTGATACTCAGGTTGTTGTTTATAATTTAAAAAAGCTTGATAAGAAAAATGATAACGAAGTATTTAAAGCTCAGGTCTTTTCGGCACTATCGCTGTGTTGGGCAAATGCCGTAAAGGTGGGTACTATAACAAATAAAATGGTTAACAGCGGTCAAATTGACCTTATAGATGCGAAACACTTTTTGCTATTGATTGATGAGTCGCACAGAACAATTAACCGTAAAAATCCTCAAGCTGTTGAACAGGTGCTTAACTATGTACGACAGGGCAGAAAATTTTACGCTGGGCTTGGATTTGCCTCTCAGGACATAAACGACTTTATTCCGGCAGGAGTTAATGCTGACTCTCAGCAAATGATAAATACACTCTTTGCACAGTGTCAGTACAAATTCCTTCTTAAACAAGATAGTAAAGCATTGCCGAGCATAGACAGTGCTTTCGGCGGAAGTCTTACACAATCTGAACTTGCTATGATTCCGACTCTAAATCGAGGCGAAGTTATACTGAATATTTCAGGTGATAAAAATGTTGCGTTTAAGGTCGAGGCAAGCGACGATGAACTGGCTGTGTTTGGCGGTGGTACATAATAGGAGGATGTTATGGATGACTATAATGATGCGGAACAATTAGCAGGTGTTGGTGGTTCTGCTTTAAGAGGTGCCGGGAAAATAGCAAATGCGGCAACAAGACGATTGCGGGAAAAGGCTATTAAAAAGGCGAAAAAGGAAAGTGCCGCTGCAATCAGAAAAGTTGCACATTTGGTTAAAATGGTTATAGCAGGTCTTATATCAATTTTAGGTCCTATCGGAATTATTGTGCTGAGTTTCGTAGTCATCATTTTTATGGCGTTTGGTGCGACAGCCGGAAGCAGTTCAAGTGCCGGCGGAACCGGTATGGTGGGAGGATCTCAACAGTTTACTCCTCGTTTAACTGCACCATCCACAAGCAGCAGATACTATTACAGTACAGATAATCCGTTTTATCCGGCATACGGTATGCCAAACTGTACGGCATATGCCTTCGGCAGGATTTACGAGCTTAACGGTTCAAGACCGAACCTATGCACAGGTAATGCAGAAATGTGGTATGACTATAACAAAAGCCATAACTATTACCCATACGGAAGCACGCCAAAACTGGGAGCTGTTGCAGTTTGGGTTCATCCGGGCGGAGGTCATGTTGCAGTTGTCGAAAAAATTGAAAACAATACAGTTACATATTCTAACTCAGCGTATAACGGTACTAATTTTTATCTTAATACTGCACCATTATCCGATCCGGGCAATGTTGGAGCAACTGATTGGACTTTACAGGGATATATATACGCATATACACCGCCTATAAGCAATACAAGTTCCGGAATTGTTAATAATCTTTCTGCACCTCAGTTTGAAAGACAATTTGCCACATTTTTTGAAGCTAAGGGATTTAATAAGGCAATGATTTGTGGAATGCTCGGTAATATTTTTAGGGAAACCAGCTATTTGCCTTCAAACTATTTTGCGGGCTATGTGCCTGATGCTTTTGGAGCAGTCGGAAATTCCGGAGGCATATGCATGTGGTACGGAGATAACTGTACAAGATTTAAGCGAGACTGCCCGAATTGGGGAGTTGATGTAACTGCTCAGTTTGAGTATCTATATCAAACACTAATTAAAGACGGACAGGGAAGTTACAATGACAAATATTACTATTGGTGTACAGGATGTTTGTCAAGAATGCAAGCTGTTCCAAACACGAAAGACGGAGCTAGACAGGCGGCACGGATATTTCACGATTATTACGAACGGTCGGCAACCGGATCAGCAGACAGAATGGAATTTGCCGCAACAACTTGGGATAATTTAAGCTGAGTGAATTTTTAAGGAGCCAAAAATGAAAGAACGAATCAGAGAAATTATTACAAATCCGATTATAGTTATATTGCTGATAGCTTTTGCTGTCAGCGGTGTAATTATATATGGCATATCAAGTAATATGGCAGAGCAAAAATCTGAGATTGTCAATAGCCTTGATATATCAAGCGTATCAAGAAATAAAGACGGCAAACTTATTGTCAAACTGACCGATTATGAAGCAAGTCAAGATGAAGCATATAAAAAGGCGGAAATGACTTTGCAAAAAGCGGCAAACGGCGAAACAGAGAATACAGATAAGATTAAGAACTATTTTGAATCAAGATATAACTATGAAGGTAAAGAAAAAGATAATCTTGATTCAATAGTGAAATCCATTGAAAAGGATTGTTCTTCTGATTTTCTTGATAACATTAGATCTGATATTGAAAAATCAAATAACGATGGAAGTAAATGCGAAATAAAGCGTATTTATGTTACCGGAACGGATATTAAGGAGTTGAATGCTTACTCAACCAATATCTATTACATTTTTGATGTACAAATCAATGACACAGAAAGCTTGTATAAAATTACAATGGTAGTGTCAGGCGGTACTTGGGTGATAGATAAAGCAGAGAAAATATCCGATTTGGAGGATTGATTATGAGAGAAAGATTTGAAAAATTGCACGATATTCTGTACGCACATTATAACGGCGTTTTGATTACATTATTAGCTTGTGTTATGGTAATTGGCACGGCAATTGTAATCACTATACAGCCTATGCAAACATTAATATCCTGTCAAAACATCATAAATGAAGTTGGAGAGGATAAAGTTGCCGGTTATCAAAAATCAACAGGTCCTTCTGATTTGTTTGATAATCAAAAAGAAACGACCTATAAGGACACAAATGAGTATAAAGAAAAACAGTCTGAAATTGATTGGATGAACAAAAGAATAAATGAAATTGATAACCACCTTATGACAACACTTACTCGTGCAGTTTCTGATTTTGCAGACGCATATACAAGCTATTCTCTTGTACAGAATCCGGCTAACAAGGAAGCACTAAGTCAATATACTACCGATGATTTTTATAAAGATTTATGCGACAGAAAAGTAAAAAAAGATAATTACTTAGCTTATAATTGTTGGTTTGCTGATTTTGACAAAGACACGGTACATATATTTTGCGAAACAAGAGACGGTTTGAGCTATACGGTATCTCTCGTCGAAACAGATACAACTGGTTGGAGAGTTAACGGGTTTGACATTTTAGACAAAGATTAAGGAGAAAAAATATGTTTAAAAACTTATTTAAGAATACGGTTGAAAATTCTTCCGTAAAAAATGAAAATCAAACATTTGAGAGCGAAAATGACATCGAAAAATACAATAACAGAGGTCATTATAACAACAATTACAAAAGCAATCAGCAAAATCAAAACCCCGAAAAAGATAATAAAAACTGTTATGACGGCGTTGATGAGAGTAACAACGGTGGAAAGAAGGTTAAAAAAGAGCCGTATTATCTCAAAATGTATATCAACAACATTAACTACAGCAAAGAAGCAAAAGCTGTTATGAATCCTGTGTTAGTTGAAGTTCTGTACAGGGTTGAGCCGACAACAGAGGACGGCAAAGGTCAGATTATTGACTTAAACGATAATGTAAAAAGCGAAATTGCCCAAAGCCTCAGAATCTCTGTAAGACAGGTCAAAGAACAGATTAGTAATTTAGTTGAAAGCGGTATTCTGCTATACAGTCAGAAGCAGATATATAAGCTTAATTATCGCTATTTTGCTAAGGGGTATTTTTATCGTTGGCGGAGGTATGATGAGTAATGCTTGTTGAGGTTACCGACGGCAGACGAACCACATATAGGTATCGTCATAAGCTTTCGTATTTCGGCTTGAAACCAAAAGGCAGAAAATGGACTCTTACTACATCCGATAATGATATAGTTGACTATATTAACTCGTTTTGCCGCAGAAAGCACCTTACAGTTAATATTATTGAAAACAAATACATACGCAGCAGTAAGTACAGAAGTGTATATTTTCACGCTTATCCAAGTGATACAGGAGTATATCGCTGTGTGTACTGCGGTAAAAGAATGAGTAAAGATAAAATAACTGTTGATCATGTTATTCCGATTCAAAAGGTCCAACAATCTGACTTTTATAAAAATCTTTTGGTCACTTGCGGAATAGATAGCGTTAATGATCCAAAAAATCTTGCTCCAGCCTGCGAAAAATGCAATAAGAAAAAAGCGGGTTCATTTTCGCTTAAATACTATTTTCTTGCCAAATCCGGAAAACAACCACACGGAATTGCTTTCAGAAGATTTATAAAATTTATATGTGTATTGTGCATCACATTTGATGTACTGTGGATAATTTTTTTAATACTAATGAAAATACAAATACTTTCCTAAAAGGGGGAATTGATTTGTCAGAAGCTAATACTATGAAAAAAGCTATAAAAGGAAATACAGCGATTATAGGAATGCTTGCAGTAATTGTTTTTGGATATGCTTTTTTCTTTCTTTCACCTCGCATTTTTCTGCCGAGCGAAGATAGTTTGCTTTATACCAACCTAAGGACACCGGTAGTAATAAATTCAGATCATAGTGTAACAATCGAAAACTGGATTTATTCTCAAAAAGAGAAGCAAATGCAGATAATATTAAGCTTTGATAATACAGCAATTGACGCATCGGAAAAATATATCTTTCAAGCTGTATCAAGAAATGTTGTAAAAGAAAGTAAAGAAGTTGAATATGAAGTTACATATCAATCAAGCAGTTTTGTTAATGTTATGCTGTACAATATTCCTGATGACTTTAATGAGCTTGCACTTAATGTAGGATATGTTGCAGATGACGATATTCTTACCGATGAGTCTGCCAAAAAAGGTGAAAACAAAAATGCGGCTTATACTACAGTTTACACTAATAAATATAAGGTCGAAAATGCAGATAAAATTGAGCCGTTATCTGTTGTAGAAATGTACATAAACAAGCTTAATGACGAAATAGACGGTTATGAAAGCGATATTGAAAATCTCACTCAAAAAATTTCAGATGCAGAAGAATCCCAAAAGGAAATTCTAACAAAGGTTGATCAGCTTAATAAGGACAAAGAGTATATGACTGTCAACGAAGTAAAAAAGATTGACGAACAAATTTCTGCATACGAAACAAGCTACAAAAGTTATACGGATAAAATATCCGGATATGAGGAGTCTATTGATGAAAAGAATGACGATATTTCTACAGCCAAGGCTAAAATCAAAGAACTCGAAAATATTATCAAAGAGAAAGGAAGTAGCAAGTAATGAAAATATGCTATATAGGAACACATGATGAGCCAAGTAAGGCTCTTGAAGAGTTTTGTAAAGGATATGATTGTACTTTTGAATATGATGAAAGTGCAGAATCTTCTGAAAGTCTTGTGTCGGCATTAAAGAGTGCGTTCAAATACAATCTTATAGTTGTTAATCTCGATTGTTTGCATAACAAAAAAATTGATGACGACTTTCTTTATGATTGCTTTGAGCAGTATAAAAAAGTTAAATCGGAACTAATACTATATAGAAATATACCACCAAAATTCAAAGACATAGGCTATCCAATAATTTCTGATGTGAATGCCGACAGAAAAAGTCTTGAAAAGTGGTTTGCGGCATACGGATTTAAACTTCTTCCTAAAAAAACGGAAGAAAACCTATTTTCATCCTTAATAACAAGTGATACTCCTAATCAAAAGGTATCAAATAATTTTTTTGACGATATAAAAATCATAAAGGAAGAAGATGAAAACGCACAAACAGTAAAACAGAATAAACAAACTGATTCTTCAACAATAAATCGCAGTAAGCCTCAAACACTTGAATCTCTTGTCTTGCCTGATTTTAAAAAAGCAGAAACAAAATCAGCTGATAAGGCAAATAAACCTCGTGTGATGAGTATTGAAGAAAAAGAGAAAAGTGTAGAGAAGATTGAACGACTTAAAAAGTCCGATATATCAAAAGATTCTAAAAAAACTTCTGAAGAAAAAAGTGAGGAAAAAGTTAAAACTAAGCCTGTAACACTTTCAGACTCATTAGATTCTATTGATCAGATATTTGGAAAAATGCCTGTTCAGCTAGAAAATATAAAGAAATTAAATGATGATACTACACAGGAAAAGCCAATATCTAACTCTCAGGATAAACAGCAGAGGGTTGAAAATATTCAACCTACTACGCTTACAATGAATACAGAACCTATTGAAAATACTTCTTTCCCTCAGAAACAGAACTCTGAATTTGCTACATACACTCAAGTCAAACCAGAGTCTTTCGATAATAAAAAGGATTTTGATATACCTATTCAAAAACGAACGATTGGTGTTATCGGTTCACTTGATAGAATTGGAACCACAACGCAAGCAATACAGATTACAAGATTTTTAAGTAATATTGGACAAAGTGTATGTTATGTTCAAGATAACAACAGCAATTTTCTTGACATGTTGATAAAATATTATTATGATGTAAATGTAGATACAGGAAGTGAATGTATACTGTATGATGGCTTGTATCTTAATAGGAAGAAAAATCTTGTTTATGACAAAGAATATGAAGTAGAGGTGTATGATTATGGATGCCCTGTAAATATACCGTCGGATTTCTTTGAAAAAAATATCCGTATTGTTGTATGTGGGGGGTCCCCGGATGAAATTGACAGGCTTACTGCAATGATTTCTCAATTATATTCAGATGATAAGATATACTATTTATTCTCATTTGTTGCCCATCATGACAAACAAAATGTGCTTGATATAATGAGCGAAAGAAAATCTAAGTGCTATTTTGCTCCTTATTCACCTGATTGTTTTGCTCAAATATCTGATGAGAATGCCGATATGTATTATGATATACTCGGAATAGAGAAACCCAAGAAAAAGAAGGGCTTGTTTAGAAGGGGAAACAAAGATGCCAAAGTATAATAATAATGCCGGATTCAAAGGATACGATAATAAAGATAGTTCTGATAAAAGAACTAAGGTGTCTCCAAAGATGATTATTGCAATCGGTTTCAGTGCATTTATTGTCGTGTTCATTGTAATAATTCTTATTATATCAATGAGTGGTAATCCTGACTATGATATTAAACAATCAACAACACAGACAACAACTGAAGAAAGCCTTAATTATGATGATGTTTTTGGACATGATGAAGATGAGGATGACACATCGGAATCAGAACTTGATAATTTATATGTAGGAACAATGTCGCCTGTACCGCAAATGACAAATTCGGATTCAAACAAAAATTCTTCCAAAAGCAGTTCACCATCATCTTCCTCAGAAAAAGATGAGAAAAGCAGCAATTCATCTAAGTCATCAAAATCTACGAAAAGCAGTTCTTCAAATGCAAGCTCGAATAATGCTCAGCCACATTATAATGATGGAAATAATTACAGCAATAACAGTAATAACAACAATTCGGGCAATAATGGCACATACTCAAGTAATATAAGCAACAAGAGTAGCAGTCAGAGTCATTATGAATACAAAGATAAAACCGTATCGGTCACAAGTGTAAGCATTTCCCACAGCAGTATATCGCTGACTGTGGGGGAGAGTGCTAATCTTAGTGCAAGTGCATACCCCGGTAATGCGACAGATAAAAGCATTACTTGGTCAAGCACTAACAACTCTATAGCCTCTGTCAGTAATGGCAGAGTTAGTGCAAAGTCTGCCGGTACTTGCACGATTGCGGCAGGCACAAATAACGGTGTTAAAGCTTATTGTACGGTTACAGTCAAGAATAAAGCTGTGACACCAACTCCTGTTGATAATTGCAGGCTTAATGTAACTTCAACAACACTTTATAAAAAGCAACAAAGTACAATACGCTTGGAAGGAGCTAAAAAATGCAGTTGGGAGATTAGTAATCCTTATGTTGTAACGGTTGTGAAAAAATCAGGAAATTATATTATAGTTAAGGCAAAAAAGACAGGACTCACAAATGTTGTAGCAACATATAATGGAAAAACTTACAAATGTAAGGTAGAAGTAAAGTAAAAAGGAGAATTTATATGTATGGTTTAATTATATTATTGGCAATATTAGCATTGGTGATAGCTGTTGTATCAACTAATATCCGCATTGTTCCTCAAACTGAGGCATGGGTAATTGAAAGACTTGGAAGTTATCAGACAACTTGGCAGGCAGGACTACACATTAAGATTCCTTTCATTGACAGGATTGTCATAAGGGCAAACCTTAAAGAAAAAGTTTTCGATTTTCCTCCTCAGCCGGTAATCACAAAAGATAATGTAACGATTATGATTGATACAGTAGTATATTCACAGGTTACAGACGCTAAGCTTTATGCTTATGGTACAGACAATCCTACAAGAGCAATCGAAAATCTTACAGCGACAACTTTGCGTAATATAATAGGTGATATGGAGCTTGACAGTACACTCACTTCAAGAGATGAAATTAACAAAAAGATGTGTCTTATACTTGATGAGGCTACTGATCCTTGGGGAATTAAGGTAATTCGTGTTGAAGTCAAGTCTATTGATCCGCCAAAAGAAATCAAAGATGCTATGGAAAGACAAATGAAAGCAGAGCGTGACCGCCGTGCAAAGATTATCGAAGCTGAGGGTAATAAGGAAAGTGCAATTAAGATAGCCGAAGGTAATAAGACGGCAAGAATACTTAATGCTCAGGCTGATAAAGAAGCTATAGTTCTTGCCGCCGAAGCGGAAAAAGAACGACTTATAAAAGAAGCCGAAGGTAAGGCTCAGGCTTTACTTAGAACTCAGGAAGCCGAAGGTAAGGCTCTTGAAATATTAACGAACGCAAATCCATCTGATAAGATACTTACTTTGAAGGGTTATGAAGCACTCGTTCGTGTAGCTGACGGAAATGCAACAAAGTTAATAATTCCTACGGAACTTTCTAATGTTACAAGTCTTGTTTCCGCTATTACTGAGAGTGCAGAAACTGCAAAAAAGAAAGCCACCCAAAAGCCTATTATCAAGAAGAATCCTCAGAAATCATTGTTTGATGATGTAGAGGCAGATGTAAAGGCGATTAGTTCAGAGAAATAATTTCCGAAAGGAGAAAAAGCACAATGAAAAAAACACTCACAATTTTAATCGCACTTACTAT
>OOBN01000253.1_pt1 | contig 55640 bp, 46 predicted proteins | sample 1671091 | NCBI WGS metagenome assembly OOBN01 (sample SAMN06348121, study PRJEB24527) | human gut metagenome | biome: human gut; feature: ankylosing spondylitis patient; material: feces | host: Homo sapiens | place: China | collected 2015-10 | reverse complement strand
TCCCTGCTCCACACGGCCGGATTCCGCCAGCGGATGCATACGTCTTGTCTCCTTATACCTCTTGACAAGCACATCATCAGAGGCATCCAGAAACAGGATCTCATAATCAATATGTTCTGCTGTCAGGCGCTCCAAAATCTGTTCCAGCTGGCTTAAGGATTTACCGCTTCGGATGTCAATACCGATGGCAACCTTTGTGATCTCGCTATTTCCTGAAGCAGTCAGCTCAGCAAATTTGTCTATAAATGGAACCGGAAGGTTATCCACGCAGAAATATCCTGCATCCTCCAGCATCTTCAATGCGGTTGTTCTCCCTGCACCGGACATACCGGTCACGATCAGCAATTCCATGGTTACCCTTCCTTCCTCCACAGCCGGTCTCACCAGCTGACATTCCGTCCTATCAACGCCACTTCCGGCTCCAGCGCCACTTGGCATTGCTCCCATACCCGGCGGCACACCTCTCGCTTCAGCGCGATCATATCCCGACAGGTGGCGTGTCCGCGGTTGATCACAAATCCCGCGTGTTTTTCGCTGACCTGGGCATCGCCCACAGCAAAGCCTTTTAAGCCACACTGATCAATCAGCGCCGCCGCAAAATGCCCCTGTGGACGCTTGAAAAAGCTGCCTGCGCTGGGATATTCCAGCGGCTGCTTGTCGCGACGCTTCGCCATCAGTTCCTCCATGCGGGCGGTGATCGCCTCGACATTTCCCGCCGACAGCCGGAAAGTGGCATCCACCACCACATCATTGGTCTGCATCAGCGCGCTGTGGCGGTAATCCAGCTGCAACTCCGCCGCCGGGGCGGTGCGCAGCGTTCCGGTTTCGGGCGACAGCAGCGTTACGCTGTGCAGCACATCCGCAAACTGCCCGCCGTAAGCGCCCGCGTTCATATACACGCCGCCGCCCACGCTGCCCGGGATTCCGAACGCAAACTCCAACCCGGTCAATCCATGGTCGCGCGCCTCGCGGCACAGCCGTCCGATGGACACACCCGCAAAAGCGGTCACCATGCCGGTAGCGGGATCGCAGGTGATCGGCTGCGACCGGTCATCCAATCGCACCACCGCGCCTTCGATGCCATCATCCGACACCAGCAGGTTGGAGCCTTTGCCGATCAGGGTGACCGGCAGCTCGTGTTCGCGGCAAAGCCGCAGTGCCTGTGCCAGCGCCTGCGCCGACTGTGCAGTAATCACTGCATTCGCCGGACCGCCGATACGGAAGGTGGTGTAGGGAGCCATAGGAGCCTGCAGCGCAACACGGCACCCCTGTTTTTCCAAAGCTGCACACAAATCAGGCTGCCAGATCACCGCAGTTCCCCCTCTTCAAAATTATCCTCTTATTCATTGCCCAGAAATGCCGCACCGATAATGCCGGCATCGTTGCCCAGTGTCGCAACACACAGGCGCGATTGATGCACGCTGTATTTGCTGTAACGATCCTGCTCGATCTTCTGCTTCAGCGGCACCAGCAGAGTGTCGCCCTCGTTGCAGATACCGCCGCCCACGCAAACGACCTCCGGCTGGAAAATGTTGATGACGTTGGTCAAACCGCACGCCACATACCCAATGTAGGTGTCCACCACCTGTTTGGCAGCGGCATCGCCCAAACGCATCGCGTCAAACGCCGTCCGTCCACTGACGCGACCGTGCTCCTGCGCCACCGCGTGCATCTTGCTATCCGGGTGAGCATCCATGGCAGCTTTGGTCTGGCGTACCAGCGCCGTCGCGGAGGCATACGCTTCCCAGCAGCCGTTGCGGCCGCAGGTGCACGGTTCGCCATCCACCACGATCACGGTGTGACCGATCTCGGACGCGGCGAAGTTGAATCCACCGTAAACCTTGCCGTTCAGCACCACACCGCTGCCCACGCCGGTACCCAGCGTGATGCACACGCAGCTATTGGTGCCCTTGCCGGCGCCCGCCAGCGCTTCGCCCAGCGCGGCGGCGTTGGCATCGTTTTCAATATACACCGGTTTTCCAGTCAGGCGGCTAAGGTCATCCCGCAGCGGCACCTTGTGGAATTGCAGATTGTTGGAATACTCCACAATGCCGGTATCCTGATTGCAGGTGCCGGGGCAACCAACACCCACATACCGCACCTCGTTCATCGTCATATTGGCTTTTTCCACCGCCTCGCGGGTCAGCTCCGCCATATCGCGGATAATCTCCTCCGCCGGGCGGGGCAGGTTGGTTTTGCGTTTGGCGGTTGCCAAAATGGTGTAGCTGTCATCCACCACACCGGCCACAATGTTGGTGCCGCCCAAATCAATTCCTACTCGTACCATGGTACGCTCTCTCCTTTTTTATAATGAAATGTGTTTTTCGCACAGATACGCTTTGAACGCATCCGCGCTGCCATTGACAATCAGTTTGGATGGAAAATCAATCTCCTGCAGCATTTGCAGGCATTGCTCCACCTTGCCCACCGAGGCATGATAATGCGCATCCGAATCCACCACGATCCGCACCCCGTGCTGCTTGCACAGCTGCGCGATATGCACGCAGTTTTGCAGCGACTGGCGGCGTACCGCAAAGGTGTTTTCGTTGATCTCGACCAGCTTGCCATATTGCCCGAACAGCGGGATCACTGTATCATAATCATAGGCAAAGCGGGGATCGCCCGAATGACCGATGATATCCACCAGCGGGTTTTTCGCAATCGCTGTCCACGCGGCGGTCATTTCCTCCACCGAGCCTAACGGCATCAGTCCGCGGTGCATCGACGCAACCACGATCTCCAGCTCTTCCAGATCGGCAGCTTCCATATCCAGACTGCCGTCGGTACCGATCACGTTGGCTTCCACCCCACGCAGCACCCGCACGCCGTTGATGCGCGGCGGCAGCTGATCCAGATTGCGGAAATGCCAGATATGCGGTGCATCCTGCATGGATACGCCATGGTCGGTACAGGCGACCGCCAGCATCTGTTTGCGCGCCGCCTCCCCTGCCAGTTCGGTCACGGTGCTGTATGCGTGGCTGGATGCGAGGGTGTGGCAATGCAAATCAGCAACAACAGAGGTTATCATATGATGTATAGCACCCTTTTCTAAAATTTATTCCATTCCACTTCCGCCGCCGGAGCGTTGGGCGCGTCCGCGTCCATCCCCAGATTGTGCATCAGCTCCTGCGCGGCGTTGTAGCCCATTTTGCGGTGGCGGTTGTTCATCGCCGCCACCTCGATGATGATGGCGAGGTTTCGACCGGGTTTGATGGGGATCAGCGTTTTGGGAACCTGGATGCCCAAAATCTCGGTGTACTCGTTGTCCAGCCCCATGCGGTCATAGATTTTGTTGTTGTCCCACGGCTCCAGCTCGATCACCATGTCGATTTTTTCGGTGACCTTGACCGAGCCCATACCGAACAGCCGGCGGGCGTTGATGATGCCCACGCCGCGCAGCTCGATAAAGTGACGGATGTTATCGGGAGCGGAGCCGACCAGCGTTTTGGCGGACACGCGGCGAATTTCCACCGCATCGTCCGCGATCAGCCGGTGACCGCGCTTGATCAGTTCGATCGCCGTTTCGCTTTTGCCAACACCGCTGTCGCCCATCAGCAAAATACCTTCGCCGTATACCTCGACCAGCACGCCGTGGCGGGTGATGCGCGGCGCAAGCTGCACATTCAAAAAGGCGATCAGCGCCGCCATAGCGCTGGAGGTCGGCTCGGAGGTGCGCAGCAACGGCACTTCATACCGGCGGCAGCTTTCCTCCACCACGGGCAATACTTCCAGCGAGCGGGTGATGATCACCGCCGGCGGTTTTTGCCGAATCAGCTCGTCCACCCGCGCGCGGCGGGTATCGGCATCCAGATCCAGCAAAAAACCGTGTTCGCTTTTGCCCAGCATCTGGATACGGTCATGGTCAAAATAATCCAAAAAGCCGCTCAGCGCCAAACCCGGACGGTTCAAGTCGGGCGACACCACCATCCGCTCGCCCGGATCGTTCGGGGTGTAGATGGTTTCCAGCGACAGTTCGTCAATGATCTTCGCCAAAGAAACAGTAAACGCCACATGATTCATAAGTCGTTTCCTCCCATATGGTATCAGACTTAGTATACCGCATTTTGCACGCGGTGAAAAGAGCAAACGGGAAAAAATGAAAATTTTCTTTCTTTATGCAGCTTTTGCTTGCAACCATTCGCCAACCATAGTATGATAATATCATAGACTTCTGTATCAAACAGCAAGGAGGCTTATGCGGACTGTATGAAAATCGGACTGTTTAACGATTCGTTTCCGCCTATGATCGACGGCGTTGCGCAAACGGTCAAGAATTATGCGGAATATTTGCAGAAAAATCACGCACAGGTGACGGTTGTCACCCCGAAATACCGCCATGTGGTGGATGATTATCCGTTCCAGGTGTACCGATATCAGTCGGTTCCCACCGGCAAGCGGGTCGGATACCGCGCGGGCAACCCGTTGGAACCGGCGGCGTTGTTCCAGCTGCGCAAAATGCATTTCGACCTGATGCACATCCACTCGCCCTTTGCATCGTCGGTGCTGGTGAAGGCGCTGAACCGGTCTCCCAAGGTGCCGGTGGTGTTGACCTATCACACCAAGTTTGACATCGACATTGCCAAGCGGGTGCCCAACCGCGCGCTGCAAAAGGTGGCGCTGCAATTTGTTAAAGCCAACATCAACGCGGTAGACGAAGTGTGGGCGGTAACCGAACGCTGCGGCGAATCGCTGCGCGATATCGGCTACAAAGGGCGCTATATGGTGATGGAAAACGGCACCGATTTCGCGTATGGACAAGCCTCGCCCGATGCGATAGCGGAGCTGAAAGAGAAATATCACATTCCGGACGACACCTTTGTCTTTTTGTTCGTCGGGCGCATGATGTGGTATAAAAATTTGAAGCTGATTTTGGATTCGCTCAAGATCGCCAAAGAAGCGGGATTGCCGTTTCGTGCGTTGCTGGTGGGCGACGGTTACGATGCCAAAGACATCCGCACTTATGCCAAAGAAATCGGGTTGGAAAAGGAAGCCATCTTTACCGGCGCGATCTACGATCGCGAATATCTGCGGGTATTTTACAGCTTGGCGGATATGTTCCTGTTCCCCTCCACCTACGATACCTCCGGCATTGTGGTGAAAGAGGCAGCGGCTTGCGATTGCCCCACGCTGCTGGTGCGAGGCAGCTGCGCCGCCGAGGGCGCCAAGGATCATTATTCCGGCTTTTTGGCGGAAGAAAATGCCGAATCCTGCGGTGAAGCGATCTTGTCCGCCTGCCAAAGCCGGGATCATCTGGCGGCGGTGGGACATCAGGCAGGTGAAAGCCTGTATCTGTCGTGGGAGGACGCGGTGGCGCGCGCCTATGCCCGATACGAAGAGATTTTGAAAACATGGCCGGGTCCGCTCCCCTACAACGCGCGTTCCGGCAAACGATAAGCACCGTCCAAAAGCCCCGCGGAAATGTTTTTTCCGCGGGGCTTTTTGTGTATAGAAAACCCATGAGCGGGGCACACTAGCGCGAGAAAGGGGCGATGCGCATATGACCATTACCGCTATCCGCACGGTGTTGATCTACATACTGGTCATCGCCGCCATGCGGGTCATGGGCAAGCGCCAACTGGGCGAATTGCAGCCGGTGGAGCTGGTGGTGACGCTGCTGATTTCGGATATGGCGGCGGTGCCGATGCAGGAAAGCGGGCTACCTCTGCTCAGCGGGGTGCTGCCGATCCTCATTTTAGTAGCGCTGGAGCTGCTGCTGTCGGGACTGATGTTGAAATCGCCACGTTTTTCGCGGCTGGTCAGCGGCAACCCTATCGTTTTGATCCAAGACGGACAACTGCGGCAGCAAGCCTTAAAAAAGATGCGGATGACGGTGGACGACCTCATGGAAGCGCTGCGGCAGCAAGGCACCTTTTGCCTTGGCGATGTACAAATGGCGGTGGTGGAGCCGAACGGTCACATCAGTGTACTGATCAAGCCGGAAAAGCAGACCGTCACCGTGGAAACAGCAGGGTTGACCCCACCGGACGATGCGGTGGATATGGTGGTCGTCAGCGACGGCACCATATCCGACTGGGCGCTGCAGGTGTGCGGGCTGAGTGAGGCGTGGGTAAACCGGACGCTGCAGCAGCATCGTATTGCGCTGTCGGATGTGTTTGTAATGACCGCGAACAAGCGGCGAGAGGTGCATATCATTCCCCGCCAGATCGGAGGCAAGCCATGAAACGATTGGTCGTATCGATAGCGCTGCTGGTGATCGTCGGCAGCCTTTGCGGTGTGTCGCTGCACGGACAGCAGAAAAACACCCATGCACTGATCGACACGCTGGACCGCATGGAGCAGGCATATCAGACGGGCGATCGGCAGCGGTGTCGGCAGCTTTCCGAAGATTTTCCTGCCGATTTCGAGCGGCGTACCCGTTGGTTTTCGCTGTTTTTGCCGCACAACTATCTGTCATCGGTACAGGAAGTAGCCGTCACCCTGCCGGTAATTTTGCAGGGCGAGGACAGCGCCCACTTCCCCATTGAACTGGCGCGCTGCCGTTTGCTGCTGCAGCGGTTGGAACAGCTCGAAGTGCCTTCGATAGAAAACATCTTATAAACGCAAAAAAGCACCCGACTAGCGGGTGCTTTTTTGCGTTTACGCATCCAGTTGCGGAATCATAGCCACTACTTCTTCATACGCCGTGTCCACAGCCGATACCAGCGCCGCATCCGGCGCTTCGGCTTTGTCGCGCATCGCTTCGGTCAGCTGCGAAGCGGCGTTGCCCAGCCGATCCAGCCCAAGATTTTGCGCCACGCCTTTCAGCGTGTGCACCGCGCGGAACGCCACTGGCCAATCGGCTGCGTTCAGTGCGGCTTTCAGCTCGTTATAAGAAGGATCGTTCACGAACTTGTGAATAAATTTTTTGAGGATCCCCTCGCTGGGAATACGGCTGAGAACATCCTCATACCGGCTGCCGATCTGATCGTAGAACTCTTTCAGTTGCATAAAACGAACCCCCTTAGTTCCCTTCTTGATGTGCCGATTTGTTTTTGTACATTTCTTTATCCGCCTTGGTAATCGCCTGCGACAGCGGGTACACACGATACGCTCCGCCCAGGCTGACATCCAACTGTATTTGTGGATAATCTTCCAATTGGGACTTTCGAACCGCGGCACGGATTTCCTGCAGTTTGGCATAGAAATCCGGTTCGGGGATTTCGGAGAACAGCAGCAAAAATTCATCGCCGCCATAACGCACCATAACGTCTTCCTCGCGCAGACAGGAAGAAATCACTTTCGCCACATGTTTCAGAGCGATATCGCCGATCGGGTGGCCGTAGGTATCGTTGATATGCTTAAAGCGATCCACATCCACCAGCGCCACACCGTCGCACTGTTCCAAATTCGGCAAAAAGTCATCCAGATACATCCGCGAATAGACACGCGTTAAAGAATCACGGTAAAAATTCAGCAGCAGCAAGTTGGTACGGTTAGGCGAATGATCGTGCAGCGGTTGTTCGCCGGATTCATCCATGCAAAACGCGATTTCCAACACGCAGTCGCGATCACCGGCGCGCACATATTTGGACAGCACCGAATAGAATTTGCCGTCTTTGATTTCCAGTTTGCTGAGCCAGTTTTTCTTTTTCAGCGCGCGAAGAGACGAACAGTTTTCGCAGCACTCTCCCCGCCCCCAGATATCATAGCAAAGCTTGTCGGTCTGCACCAATTGCCCGTCCTCCTGCACTTCCAGCACATGAGAACCAGCCGGATCCACCAACCGTACCACACCAAAGATATCTCTGAGCACATGGGCAACCTGCTCCATGGTTTCTCCGCTTGAAAACAGATTGCGCAGCCCGACGCGGGTGACCTGATCGTGAATATCGATAAATTGGCCGAGGGCGCTGATATAATCGCCACCGCGCAGCGGCCAGATGGTTTTGGCGGTCAGACGATGCCACCGGTATTCCCCATGAACCGGGATCAGCACCTGCATGGTCACGGTCGGTTCCTCCGGAGTAGTGCTGTTGATGCGTTGCTTCAGCGTATCCCAGTCCTCACGGGACAACAGGCGCACATCGTCGCCCTCCGAGATATACAGAACTTTGCGTCCTTCGCCGGGGTCTTCGTACCAGTTGTGATAGATCACTTTTTGCAGAATATGATCGTATTCAAATTGAACGCCCTGGCACTGACCGGCGAAGAATTCTTTCTTGGTGCGCTCGTTTATCAGCAGCCGACGCGAACGGTCGCTGAGCGGCAGCTCCTTGTTGTTCAGCATTTCGTTGGCCAGCTGCTGTGCCTCCGCCTGATAGTCAAAGGCACTGGGATCGGATTTCAAATTCCATTGCAGCTTATCCGCCACCGCTTGCAGACATTCGATCAGCAGCGGGTTAAACGCTCCGCATTCGCCGTTGCAGATCATCTCGATCGCGCGTTCGTGCGAAAACGCTTTTTTATAGCACCGTTCACTGGTCAGCGCGTCATACACATCCGCCAGCGCCACCACCTGCGCCGAAATCGGGATCTCATCCCCCGAAAGTCCGTCGGGATACCCGCCGCCGTCCCAGCGTTCGTGGTGCCAGCGGCAGATCTCGTGTGCAGTTTTCACCAGCGGCTCGCTTTGCAAAACCGGCGCGCTGTTCAGTACCTCGTCGCCGTTGGCGGCGTGGGTTTTCATGATCTCCCATTCCTCCGCCGTCAGCTTGCCCGGTTTGTTCAAGATCGCTTTGGGAATGGTGATTTTGCCGATATCATGCAGCGCCGACGCCATGGTGATCATCGAGATGTCCGATTCGGTCATCGGGTAACGGTCGGTGATTTTGGTCAGATGGTGCAAGATCAAATTGGAGATAGACCGCATATGCAGCGTGTGGCTGCCGGATTCGTTATTGCGGGATTCGATAACGTGGCTGAGGATGTTGATCATGGTGTTGTTGATCTTTTCGCGATCGTACACCTGCTCTTCCACCAGCTGCACCAACCGCCGTTGACGGGAATACAGCATCAGCGTATTTTCCACGCGGTGCTGCACCACCGACACGCTGAACGGGCGGTTGATATAATCGGTCGTGCCCAGATCATACGCTCGCTGGATATATTCCGCATCGTACTCGGCGGAAATGACGATCACCGGAATTTCTTCGATCCAACGCCGCTCGTTCATCACCCGCAGCACTTCAAAGCCATCCATGCGCGGCATATTGATATCCAGCAGGATCAGATCCACTTCGGCATCATCATTCAGTTGCTCCACCACCTGAACGCCATCGCCCGCATACAGATAATCGTATTTATCGCCCAAGATCTCCGTCAGTAGTTCCTGGTTCATTTCGGAATCGTCCGCGATCAGTATCCTGTCTTTCAAACCCATTTTAACATCTCCCGTCTTTTTCTGCCGATCAGCAGAAAAGACAATTGTTTGCCCGGCTGCACAGATACAACACCCCAAAGCAACCGGCACAGCACCTATATGTCGACACAACCGGACCGTTCCGGTAACGACATTTTTCGCACTTTCGCAAGGAAATTCCGATATTGTGTCAAAAAACATCACAATCAGTATAGCATAATATGTGGCATTGGTCAAACAAGTTTGCAAAAAGATTTTTACTTTTGTAAAATTTCCGAATATTCACGCCACCGGCTTTATCACGATTGTATATTGCAGGTATATCTTTTTTATATACCTATCACAAGAGCACACCAAATATTTTCCTTGCACAGCACAACCGGCTATGATATAATAATTAGGAAAAGGTGTATTCTTTCGACATTTTTGTTGAAAAAACGATATATTCCGACAGACTGCTTTTCCGCGCGAATCAATCCGCCACGGCATATGGCAGTCTTTTTTTACGACTAAATGTGCAACAACAGGAGGTTTCCCCATGAGCCGGATTACCGATATGCTGTCGTCGCTTGGCGGCAATATCGTCTGGATTATTATTGGCTGTGTTGAGCTGGTAGCGGCGATCATCATGATCAGCACCCTGCCAAAGCGCTTGCATTTGAAAAAGCGTCGGAAGGCCAGCGACAAAAGCGGTGCTGTTCAAGCCATTCTGGACGAACTGGACAAGCGCCCGAACGAAGTTTGCTATGTAACGCGCTCTTCCGATTTGATGCCGATGCTGGCTTATGGTGATCTGATCGGGTTGATGGGGGTCACCGTGGATCAGATACGCACGGATGCGTCTTGTTTATTCAAAAAACGCTTTTCCAACGAGGCGAGCCATCGCATTCTCGATGCCTACCATAACTGGAACGGGAAACGGCCGCTGCGGTTTAACGAACAGACCACAGACGGCAAATGGATCGCCGGAACCATTTGCCGGGACGAAAGCCAAACATACGATTTGATTTTTCTGGCTGACCACACTGAACAACATCAGCAGCAGGAGGAATACGAAAAGGCGCTGGATCAGGCGGATGCTTCCAGCCAGCTGAAAACCAGCTTTTTGTTCCGGATGTCGCACGAGATCCGTACCCCGATGAACGGCATCGCCGGTATGCTGACGCTGGCGGAGGATCAGCTGACGGCAGATCATCCCGCCATGCAGTATCTGACCAAGGCAGACGAGCTGTCGGATCACCTGCTGAAGCTCATCAACAATATTTTGGATATGTCGCGTATCGAAGCGGGCAAAGTGGAGCTGGAAAATCTACCCTTCAGCCTGCACGCACTGGGCAACAAGCTGTACGATATGTTTTCACAAACGCTGGAGACCAAAGGCGTGCATTACGAAGTGATCTTTGAGCCGTTCGACACCGACTGGGTGGTAGGCGACGAGCTGCGTATCAGCCAGGTGGTCATCAACTTTTTGTCCAACGCCATCAAATTCACCAGCGAAGGCGAAGTGACGGTCACCTTCCGGCAAATGCTGCTGAACAATGGTGTGCTGGACTTTATGATCCGGGTTCACGATACCGGCATTGGCATGAAGCCCGAATTTATCAGCCGTATTTTCCGCCCGTTTGAGCAGGAGGATGCCAGCACCACCCGCCGGTTTGGCGGCACCGGATTGGGCATGGCGATTTCCGATCAACTGGTCAAACTGATGGGCGGCCAGATCGTGGTGAACAGCCAACCGCAAGTCGGCTCCGACTTTTCCGTGTTCTTGTCGCTGCCGGTGGCGGACGAAGCCGCTGTGGAAAAAGAAACCGGCAAAACCACCACTGACGATGACAACACTGACACCCCCGACCGGGGCTGTCGGTTGCTGCTGGCAGAAGACAACGACATCAACGCGATGATCGCGGTAGAGATTTTGGGCAAAAAGGGCGCCGAAGTGGACGTTGCCGAAAACGGCCAGGTGGCGGTGGATCGTTTTGCTTCCATGCCGGAAGGATACTACGACGCGATTTTGATGGATATTCAAATGCCGGTGATGGATGGTCGCGCGGCCGCCAAAGCCATTCGCGCCATGAGCCGGAACGATGCCAAACGCATTCCTATTTTTGCGCTGTCTGCCGATGCGTTCGTGGAGGATGAGCGACTCTCGCGCGAGAGCGGAATGAACGGTCACCTGGCAAAGCCGATCAACTTTGATGAACTATGGAAAACGCTGCAAAAGGCACTGTCCGAAAAGGAGGAACGCTAAGCTATGAATGAGCAATGGCGAAAAGGTCTTTTGGCCATTTTTGCATCGGTAGCGGTCATGGGCGGCACGATCCGCGTGGCATTGGACTATCGCAACGATACCGCTTTTCGTTCCACCGATTCCAAAAGCAAAATGAACAACAACCAGGTGTTGTTTGCCAACGGTGATCCCGCTACCGGTGCCGGTGACAAAGACACCTCGGACGATTCTTTTTGGGAAAATAACGATTCGGATAAAAATGCCGATCAAACAGGAAACGGCAACGGCTATCTGTTTAAGGACGGCAAAACCGCCGCCATCGACAACGGTCATGCCAAAACCGACGATGCCACCCGCCCGGGCGGCAATACCCCGGACACGATCATTGATATTGCCGGTGATCTGGACACAATTGACACGGTGATCAAAGGGCATCCCTCTACCGATACGGATACGAACAGCCCGATCCACAACGATGGGAACAACAATACCGACAATGGTTTCACCGGTGATTCCAGCGATGATTCGGATCATGGCGATACCCCTACCCCTTCGCCCGACCCCGATCCGGTTCCGGATAACAAGCCTGACTACGCCGATTCGGCACAAGACCCCACACCGGATAAAACCAAACCGCCGGCAGGATTGCTGCCCAGCGAAAAGTTCCACGAGGACATTATTCCGGAATCGCCGAGCACGGACGATGGCGAGAACGAGAGCGTGTATATCGGCAAGCCAAAGCTCGGAGCGACGCATTATCTGTACCTCGGGCAGCAGCTGGATCTGACCACCCTGTTTAACTCGCTGGATACCTATGTGACCGGCGCGAACGGCACGCTGTACCTGTGGGGCAGCGATGCGCTGGGGCAATATGTGCGGTTGGACAGCGTGTCCTTTGATAACGGCAACACATGGGTGGAGCTGCCCACCACCATTCCCACCAGCTTGCCGGACAACATCATGCTGATCAAAGCGGCGTACCGGCTGTCAACCAAAGACAAATGGACCGAAACGACCGTCAGCTATGCGGTGGAATCCAACCGTATTCTGCTGCTGAAATCCAAGCTGACCAAAGCGGACGAAATGATCGATACCTCGCAAATTTTGAATGTCGATACCTATTATCAATATACCAAGCCGGGCTTCTTGGTCAATCTGTTGTACTTCCAAAAAGAATTTCTGGGAACGGAACCGCTGACCAAGCTGTTCCCGGGATGGATGGAAAACGGCAAGCTTGTCGACTGGCATTATACATCCACGGTCGGTCGGCACATTTTGGAGCCGGCCGATATGGTGGATCTCGATCCCCGCTTCCATGTGGAACTGGATTTGGAATGGCTAAATGATCATTATGAAGCTGATTTGATGAACGGGCATTTGTCCTATCTGCAAACGTTGACCCGGTATCAAGACGATACCGCTGATACGCTGAATGTGCCCCGCTATATCCAGTCGGTGGATCTCACCTCTCCCCTTAATGTAAACGAGATCGTGATTCCGGATACGGTGTATGTTGTCAACACCGGCAGCGGGCTGCTGAATGTTCAAAACGCGTATGTCGTATCGGAAAGCAACCCCGTTTACCGTTCGGATCGCGGCGTATTGCTGAACCGTGCCGGCACGGCGGTCTTAGGCATCCCGCACAACTACAAGACCATCACCATTCCCGAGCAGGTCACCAATGTGGCGCTGACGGCGGACAACCAGCTTTCCCGCATCACTTTGCAGGCCACATCCATTGAAAACATTCCTACCTTTAATTATGATAACCTCGCCAACAATTGTCTGCTGGTTGTGAACGACAACATATGGGAGGATTTTTTGCTGGCGCATCGCGACCTGTTTGCCAAAAAAGGCGTTTATGTTGCCAAAGCATCTGACCCGACTGTAGGATACACGGTGCACGGCGATGCCATCATCAGCAAAAACGGTGTGGTCAAGAAAATCCTTCGCACCGCGGGCGACGCGGCATATCTGCCGCCGGAAGCGGTACAGTTGGAAGCCGGTGCGCTGGATGATTGCGCCAGCACCATTTTGGTGTTGCCCGAAGGTGGAGGGACGCTCCGGTTTGATGGCGACTGCTTTGCCAACACAGCGATCGACACGGTGTTTTGCTATTCCAAGCAGCAATTCAGCGATGCTTCCTCCGCTGTGCCGGAGCGCATTTCGGTGATGATGCTGCACCAGTCGATCGAAGGATATACCTTCTATTCGGTCAGCCGCAACGGACAGCTGGATAACGTCATCGTGTCTGCGCCCCGCGGCGTGACCGAATTTGACGGAACCGTTACCGATGAAGAGGGCAAACCGGTGTCCGTTACCGCGCTGGCGGATCGCTCTTTTTATCAAAAAGATCAGCTGCAATGGGTCACCTTGCCGGAATCGGTCAAGCAGATCGGTCGATCGGCGTTTGAGGGCTGCACCAAGCTGGAGGGTGTGTTAATCCAATCCAAAGACGACATTGTGATTGGATACAACGCGTTTGAGAATTGCTCCGGCTTGCGATTTGTTGCCTCCAACGCGGCAAACGGCGTGTTGCAGGATAATTACACTTTCCGCGTAACAGATGGATACGAGGCCCAAAACACCTTCCTGTTTGCGGCGTCCAATTCGACAGGATATAATGGGAATTGGATTTCGTTTGATACGGCATCCGGCATTGATCGGTATGAAGTGGTCACTGTGGGGAACAGCCGGATGCTGTACGGTGCCAACAAGGAGCGTGGTGCGTGGCTGCTGCTGCGGTCGAGCAAGCTGGTGGATTCCACGCTGGTGCTGCCAGATACCACGATCGAGGTGTGGAATTACGCGCTGTCGGATACGGTGTCGCTGAATGGCGCTTATATCGCATCGTTTGACAATCTGCAATTTCTATACATCCACAACGGTATGTTTGCCGGTTCCGGTTTGAGCGGCGATCTGACCATGCCCACGCTTGGATGTCTGGGCGCTTCGGTTTTCACGAACTGCGCACAGCTGGAAAGCGTGACATTTGGTATGTTCTTCTCAGACAAATCTCTGTACGCCGGCACTTTCACCGGCTGCAGCAATCTGCACGACATTACCTTTACCGACTTCTCGCCTCCTACTCCCATCATCGAGCCGCCGTTGTCGTTCCGGTTTAATGCCATGTGGACAGATGAAGAAGAACGTGAACAGCTGCGGTTACATGTTCCGGAATATTCCGAAATGGAGTATATCAAAGCGTTTCGTTATGCGCTGACCGGTTATCCGGGCACCCCGTATGAATCCGCGTATGAGCAGCTTTGGAGTGCCACCAGATTGGATTATACCGACTGGGAAACCATGATTCCTCCGGATGACGAAACGGTGGACGCGCTGGTGGAACAACGGCTGCTAAACGCCGAAAATTACATGCGCGCGCTCATGGATATGGAGGAAGTGGATGTCCCCAGCCAGCTGTATCATTTCCGTGTGTCGAGCGATGGGTATATCACGTTGATCAAAGCCTCCAAGGACATTACCGTCGCCTCGCTGTATGACACCGATCTCGGTTTGGTCAGCGGTTGGGCGCTGGACTACATCGCCTCCGGCGCATTTTCGCAGTGCAAAAATCTGGACACCGTTTTGTTGCCGGAAAATCTGGCTGGCATTGCGGATGGCGCGTTCAGCGGAGTGGAAAGCAAAACGCTGTCCATCATGGGATCCACCACCGTTCCGGAGCTTATCGATTTTACGCCCGGCACACCGTTCAGCTTCGGCGTGGACGACAGTAAGATCACGCTGCTGCTGTGGTTTGGCGAAGAGGAGTATATTCAGAAGTGGTTATTTCCCATGGCGGGGTACCACGATTTTGCGGAAATGCAGCAGATGGTTACCTGCGAAATGGCAGAGCAATACGGCGATGAGCTTACCGACAAAATGGTGAATGACGAGATGATTCAACGCCTGCTGGTGGCAGAAAACCGCATTCGCAGCATGATCGAGGGGGCGGACATCATTACCGATCCCCGCGATATGATCGGCATCAGCATAGATGAGCAAGGCAACATCATCGAACCCGTTGAGCCGGAAGAGCCCGAAGAACCCGAAATACCGGATTTGCCGGATTTACCGGAATGGCCGGACTGGCCCGATGAGGGCGAATGGACCAATGTATACAGCAACACCGCCACCAATATGAACAGCAGGAGGAAAGAACAGGAATGATTATTGAACAGTCTAAGCAGATCATCGGCGAAGTGGAAAAAGCGTTTATGGGTAAACGCGAGATCGTGGAAAAGGTTTTGATGACCATCTACGCAGGCGGCCATGTGCTGCTGGAGGATTGCCCCGGTGTCGGTAAAACCACGCTGGCACTGGCGTTTTCCAAAGCACTGGGGCTGCAAAACAAACGTATCCAATTCACCATGGATACGCTGCCCTCGGACATCACCGGTTTCACCATGTATAATCGGCAGACCAACAGCTTCCAATATGTGGAAGGTGCTGCCAACTGCCAGCTGCTCCTCGCGGACGAGATCAACCGTACCTCGCCCAAAACGCAGTCGGCGCTGCTAGAAGTGATGGAAGAGCATACCATCACCGTGGACGGTGTCACCCGCCACCTGCCCGATCCGTTTATCTGCATCGCCACCCAAAACCCGTTGGGTTCCTCCGGTACCCAGCCGCTGCCGGAATCGCAGCTGGACCGGTTTATGGTGTGCTTGACGATCGGTTATCCCTCGGTGGAAAATCAGAAGATGATTTTGAACGCCCAACGCTACAACAATCCGCTGGAGTCCATCAACGCGGTGACCGATGCTGAAAATATCATAGAAATCCAAAACTATATTTCCTCCACCCGCGCCGGTGATGCGGTGCTGGATTATGCTATCCAGCTGTGCGAAGCGACCCGCTCGCACCCGTTGATCGAACTGGGCGTATCCCCGCGTGGTATCTCCGCGCTGATCAAAATGGCGCGCGCCTGCGCTGTGCTGCACGAGCGCAACTATGTGATTCCGGAAGATATTCAGGAAATATTCGCGGATGTGTGCGCACACCGTATTGTGCTGCGCCCGCAGGCTCGCGTAGATGGAATCGGCGCACGTGATCTGCTGAACAAGCTGCTGACCGAGATCAAACCGGCTGCCGGAGCACAACGCTGATGGCCGCTAAAAAATGCCGGATCGTCTATTGGGTGTCTTTTGGTATTGTTTTGGTACTGCTGTTCTTTTTCAGCCAGCTGTATCTGGCGGTGATTGCCATAGCCATGCTGTTGCTGGCTGTTCTGTCTGCCCTGTGTTTGGCGATCGATTGCAAACGCATGAGCATTCAAGCGCAGGTAGATTCCAAACGCACACCGCAAAACACACTGCCGCTGATGTTGACGGTGCGCGGTCCTTCCCGATTGCTAAGCGCCAAATATGTACAGGTATCTGTTGAGATCATCAACGCGATGTTCGGAACGGTGCAAACGCAGGTGATTCTGCTGCCGCTTCGTCACAACGAGCTCTCTTTTGATACCCAGATCTCTATGGACGGCTGCGGCGAGATTTTGATTCGGTGCATCGACGTAAAAGTCTGCGATCTGCTGGAGTTGTTCAGCGTGCGTATGGATTCGTTTGACGAAGCACGCACCATTGTGTATCCGCATAAAAAGCGTGTATCTTTGGCCATGGAAAAGACCGCGGTCGGATCCGCGCAGACAGGCAGCTCGCTGCAAAACCGCCATGGTAACGATCCGAGCGAAACCTATGATATGCGCGAATATTCCCCCGGCGATGACATTCGCGCGATCCACTGGAAACTCTCCAGCAAATACGACACGCTGTATCTCAGGCAATCCAGCGAACCCTCTCACTACGATGTGATGCTGATGCCGGATTTGGGAATGACACACGGCGATGCGGCTGTTCCGCAGCAGGAGCTGAACGCTGCCGTTGCGGTAACCATCGCGCTGGGTGAACAGCTGCTGCGCAACGGCATTATGTTCTGTCTGGCTATTCCCACCAGCCACGAGCTGAATATCAACGAGATCCGCAACGCACAGGAGCTCAGCCGGATGCTGAACAAATGGCTCAGTGTCCAAGTGCAGCCTGTCGGCGGAACCGGCATCCGGTTTTTCCGGTCAGAACATTTGGAGCAGCATTTCAGCCGGCTGATTTTGGTTTCGGCAGGAGAATTTCCGCATGAGCTCAGTGCGCTGGACAACCATGTGGGTGTCACGGCGGTTTGCGCCAACGATGTGGAGAAAGCGGTTTATACCGCTCTCAGCCCCACATGTGAAGCCGTCAACATTCCTGCCGATCCGGAAAACGACGAGATTTGCCGCATCATTTGTAAAGTGATATCGTAATAAAGGTTATAAAGAAACGGAGAACACCATGTCTCATCCATCAATTTACATGGCAAGTGCGCACAATGCCAAAGCCAAAGGCCAATCTGATTTCTGGCTGACGACGCTTTCGGTATTGTTGTTTATCGGTGTACTCATCACGCTGCAAGCGCCGTTGAAAAATGTGCTGACTGCCCCACTTATCCCGCTTGGCGCAGCCGCTGTTGCATACGGATTATGTCTGCTGGCTGCCAAAACACATCGTCCGCTGTGGCAAGTGTGGGCATTGCGTTTGATCCCTTATCTGCTGGTTCTGCTTTTTGGCGGTGTTTCCAATGTGTGGGGCGGGCTGCGCATTTGGCTAAACAGCCTGATCCGCAGCTGGAACACCATGCACTCCGCCGGAATCCCGCTGTTTAATGTGGAAGAATCCCACCAAGCGGCCTTGTCGGTCGCGATACTGGTGGCTTGCCTTTGCGGACAACTTGCGTGGCTGATTGTTGCCAAGCGCAAGCTGTTGACCGGTTTGTTGATTGGCGGCGGGTTATTGGTACTGGAGCTGTTGGGCGGATTCTTCTCCCCCATCGGCTGTGCCCTGTATTTGTCCGGATGTCTGGGGCTTTTGATGTCCGAAAAAGACGGTCGCCCCTCTGCACAGACCGTGCGGGCTTTTGCCGTTTGCGCGGTCATCGCCAGTTTGCTGGCGATGCTGCTGCCGCAGCGGGAAATTGCCAGCGTCACCTCTATGCGCGAACAGGCGCGACAAGGGGTACACGACTTTCGCTACGGCGAAGACGTGCTGCCGTCCGGCAATTTGTACAACGCCTCGGCGCTCAACAGCGGTTCTAATACGATGCTGACCGTTCGATCGGAATATGAAAAGCCGCTGTATCTGCGGGGATTTGTGGGTGCTTCCTACAACAGCGGCAGCTGGACCCCGCTTTCGGATGCCGCCTATGGCGGGCAATACGCCGGCATGCTGGATTGGCTGGCGGAGCAGAATTTTGACCCGTTGACGCAGGTGGCCGACTACTATGCTTTGTCGGACAACCATACGGTCAAATCCAACGAGGTGACGGTAGCCGTCAAAGACGCCTCGCGTTATTATATTTACGCGCCATCGACTCTGAAAACCATCGATAGCCGATGGAGCTCCGACGAGAAAGACACCCGCTTAAAATCCGGAAAGCTGTTTGGTGCCAGCGAATACACCTTCCAGGAAGTGTCGTCCAGCAAGCCGGCTGAGCTGACGGTGCGGGAGGATTGGGTCAGCGAACCGACGACCGAACAACAAAAGCAATACAGCCGTGCCGAGGCGGTCTATCGTGATTTTGTGTACAACACATATACCACCGTTAATCCCCGATTGTCCAAAATGATTCATTCCATCTTTTGGGAGGACAGCACATCCGATCAGGACAGCATATACGGCAGCGTTTGCCGTATCCGCGAACGGCTGGCGAACCTGGTCAGTTATGCGGCTCAACCCAATTCGCCGTCGGACGACACCGATCCCCTTGTGTACTTCCTGACCAACTCCCACAAGGGGAACGCCGTACTATACGCATCGGTGGCGGTGGAGGCTTTCCGCAGCCACGGTATTCCCGCGCGCTATGTCGAAGGATACCATATATCCGCCGACAACATCGCCGACAGCAAAAACGGGACGGTTCTTTTGACCGAAGCCAGTGCGCACGCCTGGGCGGAAGTATATTTTGATGGTATCGGCTGGCTGCCGGTGGATGTGACCCCCGGATTCTACTATGATGCTGTGGCGTTGCAGCAGATGGTAGCTGTGCCGGATGCCGCTCACAAAAAAGCGGCACTGGATGACGACGAGCAAAACACACACGAAGTTGCCGGCTCCCCCGGCAGCGGTGCCAGACCGTATTCGGAACCGTTGAATGTGGTCATTAACATTGTGCTGGTGCTGGTCGGCATTGTGGCTGTTCTGGCGCTGCTGTTGACCGTCGTATTTTTGATTCTGGAAATCATGAGGCTGTATATCAATATGCACGAAAAACGCGTTTTCCGACGCACCGATGCATTCCACAAGGTACTGATACTGCAAAATCTGATCTATTCCATCCTTTGGCTATGGAAGCTGGATGCCAGCCTTGGATGGAACACCGAGGGCACCGATGAGGAAATTGCCGATCGGTTTGTAACCGTCAACAAAGGCGAATATGCCCGTGTGGCGTATCTGATGGAAAAATCCATCTATGGTGAGCAGGCGCTGCAGGAATACGAATTGCGCACCCTGATCACCTTTGCGCAAAACATTGCGGTCATCGATCCGGCGTTGACGCGATCCACCAAGTTTATCATGTTCTGGAAGTTGCGCTATGCCGCCATTTATCGGGTGTTCCGCCCTTTCTTCAAAAAACAAAAAGCCATAAAGGCATAAGCAAATGCGCCGGATAGTCGAACGACTATCCGGCGCATTTGTGCGTTTCAAAGCAATAACCCCTGCTTCACCGAAATGAAACAGGGGTTTTCTTATTTATAATGCAAAAGATGCGCGACACGATCGTGCCACTGGGTGCAATACATCACCACAAAGCCGGACAGTACCCGGTCATACAGCCAGAACACCACATTGCCGGTAAGCAAAAAGACCAGCGGCAGGTTCACGCCAAACAGCTCAAAGGTGTCGGCGGGCAACCCGAACACATACAGCATCAGCAAATAGCTGGCCACCATCGCCGCGTTAAACGCCGCCAGCTTGATCGCCCAACCAGCCACGCGGTTCAGACGATCCAATATCAGCTTCAAAATGGGATAATACCCGAAAAAGGCGACAAACAGCAGCTTGGATTCCATATCCGGCGCCAACAGCAGCGACAACAGCGATACCACGCCATAGGCACCAAACGCCCACGGTTTTCCACATTCCAGCGCCACCGGCAGCAGAATCGCCCCCGCCAGCCCCGCCAGCGCATAGGTGGCGTAGGGGAAGATGGTAAACAGCATGCAAACCAGCGCCAGAGCCGAAAAGACGCCGCTGATGGCAACCTTTGCGCTTCGTTTCAAGCGTTTTGCCCCCTTAGCAGCAGCGGATCAAATCGCCGCCCATACATTCGCAGCAGCAATCGGCACAAATCAGCCCGTTGCAGACATCACACGCTGTGCAGCCCATTTGTCCCGGGTCGCCGGCGCCGCGATAGCCGCCGCGCTGCCGCTGAGCATTCATCATATTCATCGCGCGCTGGTACTCCATATTGCCGGGATCCATACGGCAAGCCGTGGCGTAATGGGTATAGGCATCCTCCAGCCAGCCTTTTTTATGCAGCACAGTGCCCTTGAGGAAGTACCACTCGGCATCGCGGGCATTCTCCGGAACACCATCCAGCAGCATTTCGGCATCGTGGATGCGTCCACCGCGGATCATACCGCGGATGTCACCGTAAGAGCCACCCGATTGCGCCGAACCGGCGCCGCCGCGACGCATCCGAATGATGCTGTCGTAGGCTTCGTTGATCTGCTGCATTTTTTCCTGCGCCATCTCCGCTGCAGCCGGATCCTGGCTAAAATTGTCCGGATGATATTTTTTTGCCAAATTGCGATAGGCGGTCTTGATCTCATCATCAGTCGCCGCAGGCGACACGCCCAACACGATATACGGATTATTGACGCCCATGTTGCTTTCCATCTCCATTCACGATACGCTTCTGCTGTGCGGGCATCCCCCATTGCAAAACATTGCGCAAGATCCCATCAAACCGATGGATCGTCAGTTGATCATAGCTGTCCACACATTCCGCCGCGCAAGCATTCAGTGCCTGCTGGGCGTATGCGCGGGTGGCAGCCATCGCCGCCGCGTCGCTGCCATCCAAATGGCGAGACAGCACAAACGGGTTATAGTTATGATGTGCCAGATCATCCTCCAGATCATCCAGCGCATCCATCAAATAAATCCAGCGTCCAAGGCAATAGCCGAACCGTTCACACACAGCTTTTTGCTCATCGGACGAGGCGGTCATCGCCGCCAGTGCCGCCAGCATCTGTGCGGTGGGGTCGGCAGCACGGTCGATCGACGCACATCCGTCCGCCTCCAACGCCGCCTGCTGCTGCATACAGTCCGCCATCAACGCGTCCAGATTTGGCAAACGAGCTGCGGCTTTGCGCCGTGCCGGTTTGGCAAACAACAGCAAAAAGCGGGCGGACAGGCGCTTGAAAAAGCCATCGTCAGCCACGCTATCCCGCAACTTGTAATACACCAGCAACACCGCCGCATCCGCTGCCAAGCGGATAGACGCGTTATCGCGGCAAAAGAGGCATTTTTTCAGAGGATTAAAGGTGCAGCGGCTTTTTTCAAACCCGCCGCAAGACGGAGAAAGCGCCATATGGAACAGTGCCAAAAAGGTGAAGTCGTAGCTCAGCGTCATCCGCGACCAAAAGCCGTAGCTTTTGCCCAGCTGTTTGCACAGCGAGCAATAAACGCCGCGATACTGCTCGAACTCCCCCATTTTCAGTTCCGGCTGAAAGGTCTTTACATATCCAAACATCCTACTGTCTCCATCCCGCCGATTTCCTTTTAGTATCATACCGTATTCCCACGGTTAGTATATGAAAGATTTGTAAATTCTATCAAAACGCCCCCGAAAGCGGCGACTTTCGGGGGCGTTAGAGCCAAGAGATAGCGATTATTTCAACATCTTTTTGAGATACTGTCCGGTGTAAGAGCCCGGCGTGGCGGCCACCTCTTCGGGAGTGCCGCACGCCACCACCAAGCCGCCGCGATCGCCGCCTTCCGGTCCCAGATCCACGATATAATCGGCGGTTTTGATCACATCCAGATTATGCTCGATCACAATCACCGTGTTGCCGCCGTCCACCAGCTTTTGCAGCACTTGGATCAGCTGATGCACATCGGCAGTGTGCAGACCGGTAGTCGGCTCGTCCAAAATATAGACCGTTTTACCGGTGGCGCGGCGGGAGAGCTCGGTCGCCAGCTTGACCCGCTGGGCTTCGCCGCCGGACAGCGTGGTAGCGGGCTGTCCGATTTTGATATAGCCAAGCCCCACATCGCACAGCGTTTTCAGCTTGCGGGCAATTTTGGGAATACTGGAGAAAAACTCCATCCCCTCCTCTGCTGTCATTTCCAGCACATCGTAAATGCTCTTGCTTTTGTATTTCACTTCCAGCGTTTCGCGGTTGTAACGGTGCCCTTTGCACACCTCGCAGGGCACATAAATATCCGGCAAAAAATGCATTTCTATCTTGATGATGCCATCGCCCTGGCATGCCTCGCAGCGACCGCCCTTGACATTAAAGGAGAAGCGCCCCGCCGAAAAGCCGCGCATTTTCGCATCAGCGGTGGAAGCATACAGCTCGCGAATATCGGTGAATACGCCGGTATAGGTCGCCGGATTGGAGCGCGGCGTGCGCCCGATCGGCGCTTGGTTAATGTCGATCACCTTGTCCAGATGCTCAATGCCATCAATGGCGCGGTGCTTGCCGGCGCGGGCACGCGCGTTGTTCAGATCCGCCGCCAGCCGCTTGTACAAAATCTCGTTGACCAGTGAGGATTTGCCGGAGCCCGACACACCGGTGACGCAGTTGAACGCCCCCAGCTTAAAGGTGACATCGATGTTTTTCAGATTGTTTTCCTTGGCGCCGCGCACCACCAGCTTTTTGCCGTTGCCGGGGCGGCGATGCTCGGGAATCGGAATACAGCGCTTTCCGCTGAGGTACTGTCCGGTAATGGAGTCCGGGCAATTCACAATATCCTTGGCGGGACCAGAATAGATCACCTGACCGCCGTGCACACCGGCACCGGGACCGATGTCCACGATCCAGTCTGCCGCGCGCATGGTGTCCTCGTCATGCTCCACCACGATCAGCGTATTGCCCAAATCGCGCAAGCGTTTCAGCGTGGCGAGCAGCTTGTCGTTATCCCGCTGGTGCAGCCCGATGCTGGGCTCATCCAGAATATACAGCACCCCCATCAGGTACGATCCGATCTGGGTTGCCAGCCGGATACGCTGGCTTTCGCCGCCGGACAGCGTTCCCGCCATACGGGACAGATGCAGATATTCCAGCCCCACGCTTTGCAAAAAGCCAAGGCGTTCGTTGATCTCTTTGATCACGCGATCTGCGATCATATGCTCGCGCTCGGTCAGCTCCAGCGACTGCATAAATGCCAACGCGTCGGTCACCGACAGCTCGGATACCTCAGCAATGTTCTTGCCGCCCACCGTCACTGCCAGAATTTCCGGTTTCAGGCGCTGCCCATGACATTCCGGGCAGGGCACCTGGCTCATATACGATTCCAGCTCCTCTTTCATCCAGGAGCTTTGCGTTTCCTTATACCGCCGTTCCAGATTGTTGACGATGCCCTCGAATTCCGTATAATACTCGCCCGCGCCGTATTCGCTGCGGCGATGCATCTTGATCTTTTCGCCCTTGGTGCCGTACAGCAGAATATCCAGTATCTCCGGCGGCAGCTTTTCGATGGGGGTATCCAGCGAAAAGCCGTAATGCTCCGCCAATCCCTCGTAATACATCTGGGCAATGGTGCCGCTGTCAACATAGCTCCATCCGGTGGCACGAATCGCCCCCTCGCGGATGGACAAATGGCGGTTGCCGATCACAATGTCCGGATCGATGGACATAAAAATGCCAAGGCCGGTGCATTTGGGGCAGGCGCCGTAAGGATTGTTAAACGAAAACATCCGGGGGGACAGCTCTTCCATACTGATATCGTGGTCGGGACAGGCGTAATTTTGCGAAAAAGTCATTTCTTCGCCGCCGATCACATCCACCGACAGCAGCCCGCCCGACAACCCGGTGGCGGTTTCGATAGAATCCGCCAATCGTCCGCGCACATCCTCGCGCACCACCAGCCGATCCACCACAATTTCGATGGTATGCTTTTTGTTTTTGACCAGCTTGATCTCCTCGGACAAATCGCGAATCTCACCATCCACCCGCACCCGCACATAGCCGGATTTGCGGGCCGATTCAAATTCCTTGGCGTACTCGCCCTTGCGCCCGCGCACGACCGGCGCGAGCAGCTGGATACGGGTGCCCTCCGGCAGCTCCATCACTTTATCGACGATCTGATCCACCGTTTGCTGTTTGATCTCCCGCCCGCAGATTGGGCAATGCGGGATGCCGATGCGCGCATACAACAGACGCAGATAGTCGTGGATTTCGGTCACGGTGCCCACGGTGGAACGCGGGTTGCGCGAGGTCGTCTTCTGGTCGATCGAGATCGCCGGGGACAGCCCTTCAATATAGTCCACATCCGGTTTTTCCATCTGCCCGAGAAACATACGGGCATAGGAGGACAGACTTTCCACATACCGCCGCTGTCCTTCGGCGTAGATGGTATCGAACGCCAGCGAGGATTTGCCGGAGCCGGACAAACCGGTGAATACCACCAGCTGATCGCGCGGGATCTGGATGTCCACATTTTTCAGGTTGTGCTCCCGCGCCCCTTTTACCGTAATATGTGTATTGGCCATTGGTACGATCCTTCCTATTCTTTGAGTTTGGCGATCCTATCCCGCAGATAGGCGGCGTGTTCAAATTCCAGCAGCTGCGCGGCGGCGCGCATCTCTTTGGTGAGCCGCTCGATTTCCAGCTGTTTTTCGGCTTTGGTCAGCCGTTTGCCCGGGCGTTTCTTTTCGTCGTGCGCGGTGATTTCCAGCACATCGCGCACATCCTTGACAATGGTTTTAGGCACGATGCCGTGCGCCTCGTTGTACGCCGTTTGAATGGCGCGGCGGCGGTTGGTTTCGCGAATGGCGTTTTCCATCGACGGCGTTACCGTATCCGCATACATAATGACTTGTCCGCCCGCGTTGCGCGCGGCGCGGCCGATGGTTTGCACCAGCGAGGTTTCGCTGCGCAAAAAGCCCTCTTTGTCCGCATCCAGAATCGCAACCAGCGATACCTCGGGAATATCCAAGCCCTCGCGCAGCAGGTTGATACCCACCAGCACATCAAATTCGCCCAATCGCAGATCACGGATGATCTCCATGCGCTCCATGGTGTCAATATCGTGGTGCATATACCGCACCTTGATACCGGCGTTTTCCAGAAATGTGGTCAGATCCTCCGCCATTTTTTTGGTCAGCGTGGTCACCAGCACCCGCTCCTGCCGGGCGGAACGCAGACGAATCTCCTCCATCAGATCGTCGATCTGCCCTTCCACCGGTTTCACGATGATTTCGGGATCCACCAAGCCGGTGGGACGGATCACCTGCTCCGCAATCTGGGTGCTATGGGTGCGCTCCCATTCGCCGGGGGTAGCACTGACATACACCGCCTGGTGCACATGGCCGTAAAACTCATCAAAATTCAGCGGACGGTTATCGTAGGCGCTGGGCAGCCGGAAACCATAATCGATCAGGCTCTTTTTGCGGGCATAGTCGCCGCCGTACATACCGCGCACCTGCGGCAGCATAACGTGTGATTCATCCACAAACAGCAGATAATCGTCCGGGAAATAATCCAGCAACGTGCAGGGCGTGGAACCGGGCGCACGCCCGGACAGCACACGGGAATAGTTTTCGATGCCCTTGCACATCCCGATCTCGCGCAGCATTTCCATATCGTATTGGGTGCGCTGCTGGATACGCTGCGCTTCCAGCAGCTTGCCCTCGCTTTTGAAGAATTCCACCCGCTCGTGCATTTCGCGCTCAATCTCGGCGATAGCGCCCTGCATTTTTTCCGGCGGCACAATATAGTGGGAAGCGGGATAGATAGCCACATGGGTGACCACGCCCTTGACCTCACCAGTCAACGGATTGATCTCGCTGATGCGGTCGATCTCGTCCCCGAAAAATTCCACGCGGATCACGCTTTCGCTGGCGTAGGCGGGATAAATCTCCACCACATCGCCACGTACCCGAAACTTGTTGCGCACAAAGTTGATGTCGTTGCGCTCATATTGCAGATCCACCAGCTTTTGCAGCAGCTCATCCCGCGATTTCTCCATCCCCTGCCGCAGCGAAATCACCATGCTGCGATAGTCGATGGGATCGCCCAACGAATAGATGCAGGAAACGCTCGCCACGATGATAACATCCCGCCGTTCGGACAACGCCGAGGTGGCGGAATGGCGCAGCTTGTCGATCTCGTCGTTGATGGCAGAGTCTTTTTCAATATAGGTATCGGTGGTAGGAATATACGCCTCCGGCTGATAATAATCGTAGTAGGACACAAAGTATTCTACCGCGTTATGCGGAAAAAACTCCTTGAATTCCGAACAGAGCTGCGCCGCCAGCGTTTTGTTGTGCGCCAGCACCAGTGTCGGGCGGTTGACGCGGGCAATCACATTCGCCATGGTAAAGGTTTTGCCGGAGCCGGTGACACCGAGCAGCGTCTGTTCGCGATCGCCGCGTTCGATCCCCTGCACCAGCTTGTCGATCGCCTCCGGTTGGTCGCCGGTCGGCTGGTATGAAGACACAAGTTGAAATTTTTCCTCCGGCATATGCCCATTCACCGCCAATCAAACAAATGTTCTAGATGGTATTGTACCGCAATTTGCTCCGAATGTCAACCGATATAGTATAGCACTTTTTTCGAAAAAATCGTATAGCTTGCAAAAACCGCCGGCGCCTTGCGGCATCCGGCAGCGGTATCCATATTAGGTTTCGTCAATATCGATCGGCTTTTCCATAATAAAATCATCCATATAAAAGCCGCCGCCAATGTCGGCGCGTTGCTCCCGCACCGTGACAAATCCCATCGCCTTATACGCCGCAATAGTCGGTGCGTTATACCGGTTCACGGTGAGCCAGATTTTGGACAGGCCCTGTCGCCGGCAGCGCTGCACCAGCGCATTCATGGTCTGGCGCGCCAGCCCTTGACCGCGGTATTCTTTGGCAAGATACAGCTTGGATAAAAACAGTGCGTCTGGCTCCTCGCGAATGCCGGTATACCCCACCATCACGCCATCCTGCATCAGGCGGAAATACTGCATATTCTCCTGCGAAATCTGGCGCTGCATCGCCGCGGCGCATTGGAATTTTTCCAGCATATACGCCACCTGCTCCGCCCCGATGATGGGCGTAAAATATTCATGCCAGATGGCATCCGCCATCTGTGCGGTTTGTTCCACATCCTGCGCCGTTACCACCGGCTGCAAAGTAAAGGCCATATATAAGCACTCCTTGCTATCATTTATTTCGGTTTTGGACTGTTTTCTATGATAATCCTTTATAAAAAAATACGCAAGCGCTTTTTTGAAATAATTCTGCACATCACCGCCACGCCGCGCAACGAAATTCATAAAAAGTTAATCAATTTCTATTGCATTTATTTTCAAAATTAGCTATAATGATAAAAACAAACCCACATATCCCGATTCAGTCAGGAGGTCATTGTATGGAAAACCGCACCATGAAAATTATGTCACGAAACAGTAATGTGCCGCTGAAGATTGCGCAGGGGCATTTTGTCACCAGCCATTCCCATATCAACTATTATATGGATATGACCACCCTGAAAGCGCGCCAAAGCGAGGCCGAGCTGGCAGCGCAGGCGCTGGCTCCGGTTTACAGCAACGAAACCGTGGTGGATACCATTTTGTGTATGGACGGCACCCAGATCATCGGGGCGTTTTTGGCAAAGGAACTGACCCGCGCGGGCTTTATGTCCATCAACGCGCACCAGACCATTTATGTGGTCACCCCTGAAAACGATACCAACGGTCAGATGATCTTCCGCGATAACATTCAACCGATGATCCGCGGCAAGCATGTGCTGGTGCTGACCGATTCGGTCACGACCGGCATCACGGTACGCAAAAGCGAGGAATGTATCCGTTACTACGGCGGCAGCGTGTCCGGCGTAGCAGCCATCTTCAGTGCGGTGGATCAGGTACAGGGCATTCCGGTGAAAGCTATTTTTGGGCCGGAGGATGTGCCCGGCTACGCCACCTACAGCAGCCACGACTGTGTACTGTGCAAACAGGGGCAAAAGATCGACGCCATGGTCAACGGCTATGGCTATTCCAAACTGTAAAACACGATCATACAACGATCGGGGTGGTTCTTGCAAGCAAGACCCACCCCGATTTTCCGTTTTGCAATAAGTAGTTATTCAATCAACATGGCATCGCCAAAGCTGAAAAAGCGATAGCGCTGCTCCACCGCATGGCGATACGCCGCCATGACATGATCGTATCCGGCAAAGGCGCTGACCAGCATGATCAGCGTGCTTTCCGGCAGGTGGAAGTTGGTAATCAGCCCGTCCAGCACCTGAAACTGGTAGCCGGGATAGATGAAAATGCTGGTCCAGCCGTCGGCGGGTTCCACCCGCCCGTTGGTCAGCCCCACGCTTTCCAGCGTGCGGCAGCTGGTGGTACCCACCGCAATCACCCGTCCGCCGTTTTCGCGGGTGCGGTTGATCAGCTCCGCCGTTTCGGGCGGCAGCTCGTAGTGCTCGCTGTGCATGGTATGATCTTCGATGTTATCCACCTTGACCGGGCGGAAGGTGCCAAGTCCCACATGCAGCGTGACAAAGCCGATGGAAATACCCTGTGCGCGCAGGCTGTCCAGCAGCTCGGGAGTGAAATGCAGCCCGGCGGTCGGTGCCGCCGCCGAACCCGGCTCGCGGGCATACACGGTTTGGTATTGTTCGGAATCCTCCAACCGCTCGGTAATATAATGGGGTAAGGGCATTTGTCCTATCTCCTCCAGCAGCGCGAAGAAAGAGCCCTCGTACCGGAATTTTACGAGCCGGTTGCCGCCCTCGATCACTTCCAGCACGTCCGCTTCCAGCTTGCCGTCGCCGAAGGTCAGGGTCATGCCCGGGCGCGCCTTTTTGCCGGGACCCGCCAGCACTTCCCACACATCTTCCCCTTTGTCGTTGAGCAGCAGCAACTCGACATGGGCGCCGGTGCCCTTGCGCTCGCCGTACAGGCGCGCCGGCAGCACCCGGCTGTCGTTGAGGATCAGGCAGTCGCCCGGTTTCAAAAATGAGGGCAGATCAAAAAAGTGCTTGTCCTGCCAGGCGCCGGTTTGGCGATCCAACACCAGCAGACGCGCGTGATCCCGCTGCTGCTCCGGATGCTGCGCGATCAACTCCTGCGGCAGGTCGTAAAAAAAGTCATGAGTTTGCATATTATCCTCCCCGGCGGCACATCAAAAGCCGCCGTATGTTAAAAATTCTTAAAATCGTCCAAGCCGCGCAAAAAACTATTTGACAAGGCTATATACAGATGATACAATGAACAAAAGCATAGGATAGAGGTGCGCCATGCCATCAGTATCCCGCGCGAGGCACCCGAGCCGTTGACCGCAGGAAAAAGGGGCTGGCGCCGAAGGGTCGCTCTTCGGGATGGGCGATGTCCTGGCTTCACGGTGAACAACCGTGCGGCTGTCATCATATATAATGATGGGGCGCTATCGCAATCAAAAGCATACGCGCAATGGTTATTATTATAGTATGATGGCGGCCGGTTTTCAACCGGTTTTTTTCATGTCTATGGAAAATATCGGAAATGCGCGCATTATTGGAAAGGACGGATACTCAAATGAAAACGTTTAATGTAGGCATCATCGGCGCCACCGGCATGGTGGGGCAACGCTTTGCCACCCTGCTGGCGGATCACCCGTGGTTCCATGTGACGGCGCTGGCTGCCAGCCCGCGTTCGGCCGGCAAAACTTATAAAGAGGCGGTCGAGGGTCGCTGGGCAATGCAGGCTCCCCTGCCCGAGAAACTGGCAGATATGGTTATGCTGGACGCTTCCAAAGTGGACGAGGTCGCTTCCAAAGTGGACTTCGTGTTTTGCGCGGTGGATATGAAAAAAGACGAGATCCGCGCGCTGGAAGAGGCGTATGCCAAAGCCGAGTGTCCGGTGGTTTCCAACAACAGCGCGCATCGCGGCACGCCGGATGTGCCGATGATCATTCCGGAGCTGAACCCGGAGCACGCGGAGATCATCCCCGCGCAGCGCAAACGGTTGGGCACCAAACGCGGCTTTGTGGCGGTGAAATCCAACTGCTCGCTGCAAAGCTATGTGCCGGCGCTGTTCCCGCTGAGCAAATTCGGTTTGAAAGAAGCGCTGGTCTGCACCTATCAGGCGATCTCCGGCGCGGGCAAAACCTTTGAGCGCTGGCCGGAAATGGTGGACAATGTGATCCCCTATATCGGCGGCGAAGAGGAAAAATCCGAGCAGGAGCCGCTGAAGATTTGGGGTCATATCGAAGGCGACAAGATCGTGAACGCTACTACGCCCGCTTTTACGGCGCAGTGCCTGCGGGTGCCGGTGTCGGACGGTCACTTTGCAGCGGTGTTCTGCCGGTTTGAGAACAAGCCCACCAAAGAGGAAATTTTGGATGCGTGGAAATCCTTCCGCGGCCGTCCGCAGGAGCTGGAACTGCCCAGCGCCCCGAAACAGTTCCTCCACTATTTTGAAGAGGACAATATGCCCCAGACCAAGCTGCACCGCGGTTTGGAAGGCGGTATGGCGATCTCGCTGGGTCGTCTGCGCGAGGATTCGCAGTATGATTACAAATTTGTCGGTCTGTCCCACAACACCCTGCGCGGTGCGGCGGGCGGCGCGGTGCTGCTGGCTGAGCTGCTGTGCGCCGAGGGCTACATGGACTGATAACACACGATTTTCTATATTATAGAAAGGGGTTAAGCCATTATGGGAAAAAATACGATTTTCACCGGTGCGGGCATTGCCATCGTCACCCCCATGAACGCGGATGGGAGCGTGAATTACGCCAAATACCGTGAACTGATTGATTGGCAAATCGAAAACGGCACCGATGCGATCATTACCTGCGGCACCACAGGCGAGTCTTCGACGCTGACGCACGAGGAACATACGCAGGTGATCAAAACCGCGATCGAACAGGCGAACGGCCGTGTGCCGGTGATCGCGGGTACCGGTTCCAACGACACCGCTTACGGTATTGAGCTGTCGCGCGAGGCGCAGCGGCTGGGCGCGGATGCGTTGCTGCTGGTGACGCCTTATTACAACAAAACGTCGCAGCGCGGCTTGATCGCGCATTACACTGCGATCGCCGATGCGGTGGATCTGCCGATCATTCTGTACAACGTGCCGTCGCGCACCGGCGTGACCATTCAGCCCGCCACCGTGGCGGAGCTGGCGAAGCATCCGAACATTGTCGCGCTGAAAGAAGCCAGCGGCAATATTTCGGCGGCTGCCAAAATTGCGGCGACCTGCGACATTGACCTGTATTCCGGCAACGACGACCAGATCGTTCCGTTGCTGTCGCTGGGCGGCAAAGGCGTGATCTCGGTGCTGTCCAATGTGGCACCGCGCGAGGCGCACGATATCGTTGCCAAATGGATGGCGGGCGATACGGCAGGCAGCCGCGATTTGCAGCTGCATTATCTGGAGCTGTGCAACGCGCTGTTCTGCGATGTCAACCCGATTCCAGTCAAGGAAGCGCTGAACCAGATGGGCTGGGATGTTGGTCCCTGCCGTCTGCCGCTGTATGAGATGGACGAAAAAGGCAAAGCGACGGTTGCCGCAGCGCTGAAGAAATACGGACTGGTGAAATAATCACCCGGTAACGGATATTCTCAAAAAGGATGTGTGAAACGATGGTGAGATTGATCCTGAGCGGCTGCAACGGCAAAATGGGGCGTGTGATCACCCAGTGCGCGGCTGAGCGCTGCGATTGCCAGATCGTGGCGGGGTTCGACATCAACACCGAAAGTCAGCATGGTTATCCGGTGTATGCCAATCCGGAAAATTGCAATATCGAAGCGGATGCGCTGATCGACTTTTCGCATCCCTCGGCGCTGGAGGGCGTGCTGGCGTATGCCAAAGCGCACCACCTGCCCGCGGTGATCGCCACCACGGGGCTGAGTGATGAACAGATCGATGCTGTCAAGCAGGCGGCGCAGACCATTCCGGTGTTTTTCAGCGGCAATATGTCGCTGGGCATCAGCCTGCTGATGGAGCTGGCACAAAAAGCCGCCGCTGTGCTTGGCAACGATTTTGATGTGGAGATTTTGGAAAAACATCACAACCGCAAAATCGATGCGCCCTCCGGCACGGCGCTGATGCTGGCGGACGCGGTGAAGCAGGGCTTGAACTATGAACCGCAGTATGTGTTCGAACGCCATTCGGTGCGGCAACCGCGGGATAAAAAAGAGATTGGTATCTCCTCTATCCGCGGCGGCACCATTGTGGGCGAACACGATGTGATCTTCGCCGGACATGACGAAGTGATCACCCTGTCGCACCAGGCGGCGTCCAAAGAAATTTTCGCGGTCGGCGCGATCAACGCGGCGCTGTTTTTGGAAAAACAGCAGCCGGGGTCTTACGCGATGAAAGACCTTGTCGCCGCGGCTGACTGATAAACAATACAAAATCGCCCCCGCACTGAATCAAACGATTTGGTGCGGGGGTGTTGTGTTTTAATTTTCTGTTTGCTTCTGTTTGCGAAGCTGCATAAGATATCGCAGTTGGCATATTTGTTTTTGCATATCCTCTTGCGCCTCGCTGTCGTCTCGATATTCCGGATCCTGTTTGGCCTCTTCAATCACATCCACATTTTGTTGCAGACAAGTTGCCCATTGCTGTGGATTGTCCTGCTCTATTTGTTTTTGATATCCGGTCAATTTTACTTGGGGATTAATAAAGCGAGACATCCAAGTGTATGTTCGTCCACCGCATTCTTTGCTACGCTAGTTGTCTTTGGATAATATGTCATCCAGTCCTTCACCCGTTTCGGGAAAGGCTACCATATCCATGTCGTGCGATACCAGTTCAAAAAAGATAGATCCATCCTCTCGAAAAAAAGTTAAATCTTCCGGCAAGGGAGCAGGGCTATTGTGGAAATTCCATCCAAAAAGATGATCTGTTTTGGCGAGCAACAGGCGGCGGGTTTCGTCATTACAATAGTAAAACGTCATCCGGTCCAATCCTGGTCCGCACATTGGCTCTAAAAATTGATCGTGTGAATGATACAGATAAGGGTTCAGTTCCTCCATCGAATCGCATGTCTCATGGGGAAAGTCAAAAAAGTCGCGTTGAAAGCGCAGATAAAAATATTTACTATATCGAAAGCACATATTTATCAAGTCTGCATACTCTTTTCCACATACATCCTTTGTTGTGCTGGGCTGATAAAATTGATAATTCATATACTCCCCCACTTTCTGCTTGCAAACACTATGCTTTATGCTTACTGACGGCGTTGTAAATCACTCTACCCAACGTTGCTGTCAAAGATACAAGAAAAATGGTTGCCAGAAATATCAGCGATGTCAATCCTGATAAATTATCTTTGAAGGAATCTTCTGGTATTTGCAGCCATTGATGTAACATATCTTTACACAATTCCCACTTTCATTAAACCAAATTTTCTCACAAAAGTCAACACCAAAACAAAGACGTGCGCTCTGTGCGTCAAGGGGTTGCAAATGGTGCGGAAAAGTGTTAGACTGGCAATAGGTTTGTAAAGAAAGAAGAGGATTGCATTTTATGAATATTCTGGTGGCCGGATGCGGCAAGATCGGCACGACCATTATCGACAGTTTGGTAGCAGAGGGGCACGATGTCACGGCGATCGATGCTGACGCCGCTGTGTTGGACGGAATCACCAACATCTATGATGTGATCGGTGTGTGCGGCAACGGCGCGGATTGCGAAACACTGGGCGAAGCCGGTGTGGAAAAAGCCGAGCTGTTTGTGGCGGTGACCGGCTCGGATGAGCTGAATATGTTGAGCTGCTTTATGGCGAAAAAAATGGGTGCTGCCCACACCATCGCGCGCATCCGCAACCCCGAATACAACGATCGTTCGCTCGGCTTTATGCGCCAGCAGTTGGGGTTGTCGATGTCCATCAATCCGGAACTGCTGGCGGCACAGGAGCTGTTCAACATCCTGAAATTCCCGTCGGCGGTTAAGATCGAAACCTTTTCGCGCCGTAATTTCGAGATGATCGAACTGCGGCTGAAAAACGACTCGGTGCTGGGCGGTCTGCGGCTGAACGAACTGCGCGAAAAATACAAAACCCATGTGCTGGTGTGCGTGGTGCAGCGCGGTGACAAGGTGTATATCCCCGACGGTAATTTTGTGTTGCAAGGCGGTGACAAGATCGGCATCACCGCCAACCCGGCGGAACTGCAAAAGCTGCTGCGCGGGCTGGGGCTGCTGCAAAAACAGGCACGCAATGTCATGATCCTTGGCGGCAGCCGCACGGCATACTACCTTGCCAAAATGCTGACCAGCGTCGGAAACTCGGTCAAGATCATCGAAAAGGATCGCGATCATTGCCGCGAGTTGAGCGACACGCTGCCCAAAGCGGTCATCATCTACGGCGACGGCGCACAGCAGGAACTGCTGCTGGAAGAGGGGCTGCAATCGCAGGACGCGTTTGTGGCGCTGACCGGCATGGACGAAGAAAACATTCTGATCTCGATTTTTGCGGACACCCAAAAGGTGCCCACCGTCATTTCCAAAGTCAATCGCAGCGAGCTGTCCAGTATGGCGGAAAAGCTGGGGCTGGACTGCATTGTATCGCCCAAAAAGATCGTGGCGGACATTTTGGTGCAATACGCCCGCGCGCTGCAAAACTCGCTGGGCAGCAATATTGAAACGCTGTATAAGCTGATGGACGACAAGGCGGAAGCGCTGGAATTCAATGTGCGTTCGGATTCGCGGTTGCTGCACATCCCGCTGAAAGACCTGCAGTGCAAACCCAACACACTGATCGCGGGCATCATCCGCGAGCGCAAAACCATTATCCCCGGCGGCGATGATGTGATCCAACCGGGCGACAAGGTGATCGTGTTGGCGACTGACCACCGGTTGAAGGATCTGTCGGACATTTTGGCGAAATAAGGGGCACGAGGGCGAGATATGAATCGAAAAATGATATTTGGCACGATCGGGCAGATCGTGAAGTTGGAAGCGGCGCTGCTGCTGCTTCCGCTGTCGGTGGCGCTGGCGTATGGCGAATCCAGCGCGCTGGCATTTCTTATCACCATTGGCGTGGCATTGGTCGTGGGGTTCGCGCTGTCTATCCCCTGCCGGACGGACAATCACGTAATCTTCGCGCGCGAGGGATTTGTGACGGTGGCCTTTGCATGGGTCGCCTTGTCCGCGATCGGCGCGCTGCCGTTTGTCATCAGCGGCGAAATTCCGTTTTATGTGGACGCGTTTTTTGAAACGGTCAGCGGTTTTACCACCACCGGTGCTTCCATCGTGACCAATGTGGAGAGCATGAGCCACGGCATTCTGTTTTGGCGCAGCTTCACCCACTGGATCGGCGGCATGGGCGTGTTGGTGCTGATTATGGCGATTTTGCCCACCGGATCGGGGCGCTCGATCCACATTCTTCGCGCCGAGATGGCGGGACCCATCGTGGGCAAGATTGTCCCCAAGGTGCGGGATACCGCCAAAATTCTGTATTTGATCTACATGGCGCTGACGGTGCTGGAAACCGTGTTTTTGCTGGCGGGCGGCATGCCGGTGTTTGACAGCGTGGTGCACGCGCTGGGCACGGCGGGCACCGGCGGCTTCGGTATCAAAGCCAACAGCATCGCCGGATACAGCCCCTATCTGCAATGGGTCATCACCATTTTCATGCTGCTGTTCGGTGTCAACTTTAACCTTTACTACCTGTTACTGATCCGCCGGGTGCGCCCGGTGCTGAAAAACACCGAGCTGCGCTGTTACGGTGCTTTGCTGGTGGTGTGCACCGTCGTCATCATGGTGAACATCTATCCGCTGTATCACACCTTTGCGGATTCGCTGCGGGAATCGGCATTCCAGGTGGCGTCCATCGTCACCACCACCGGTTACGCCACAGCGGACTTTAATCAGTGGCCGGGGCTGTCCAAAGGCATTCTGTTTTTGCTGATGTTTGTGGGCGCGTGCGCCGGTTCCACAGCGGGCGGTTTGAAGATTTCGCGGGTGATGCTGCTGTTCAAGAGTATGCGCCGCGAGCTGCGCCGGATGCTGCATCCACGCTCGGTCGGCGCGGTGCAGATGGAGGGCAAGACGGTGGACGACACCACCCTCAACGGCGTGAGTGTGTATTTTGCGCTGTATTTTGCGATCTTCGCCGTGGTGTTTCTGATTCTGTGTTTGGAGCCGTTTGATTTGGAAACCAACATCACGGCGACGGCGTCCTGTCTGAACAACATCGGTCCCGGACTGGGAGCGGTGGGACCGGCTTCCAGCTACGCCGGATATTCGGCGCTGTCCAAAATCGTGCTGTCCATCGCGATGCTGTTTGGCCGGCTGGAGATTTATCCGCTGCTGCTCACGATGTCCCCCTCGATCTGGGCGAAAAAATAATTTCAAAAATTTTCTTAGCATAACTATTGACAGCCGTCGGTGACGGTGCTACTATATGTAGCGTAAACCGTTGAGGTGGAGATAAAAACGGAAAGGGCACTTACAGAGAGTGCGGGTTGCTGAGAACCGCACAGTACGCCATCTGTTAAATGGACCACTGAGGGCGCGGTCAACGGCCATTTGGCCCAGTATTCCGCGACGCCAGACCGGCGTTATGGGTCAGGGATATGTTGGTATCCTGTAAAGCGCATGGATCGTTCCATGAATCAAGGTGGCACCGCGGGTTTTGTTTATGTCCCGTCCTTGACAGTATTTGATTACTGCCAAGGACGGTTTTTTTATACCCTTTTTGGCGGAAAGGAAGATGTGCAATGCTAACCCCCACTTTAGACGAGGTGAAAACCATCGCCCAAGGCGGCGATTACCGGCGGATACCGGTTTGCCGCGAACTGTACGCCGACAGCATCACACCGGTTGCGGTGATGCGGATCTTGAAAAATTACAGCCACCATTGCTTTATTTTGGAAAGCGTGGAGGATGCCAAAAAATGGGGACGCTACACCTTTTTGGGATTTGACCCGCTGCTGGAGCTGACCTGCCAAAACGGGACACTGACCGTGAAAAGCGGCACCACCATCACCGAACAGACCACTCACCCCGGCGAAGCAATTCGCCGCATTTTGCGGGAAAACAAAAGCCCCCAAATTGAAGGGATGCCTTCGTTCACCGGCGGTCTGGTCGGCTATTTCTCCTATGATTACATCAAATACAGCGAGCCCACGCTGAATCTGGATGCCGAGGATAACGAGAGCTTCAAAGATGTGGATCTGATGCTGTTTGACAAAGTGATCGCGTTTGACAATTTGCGGCAGAAGATCGTGCTGATCGCCGGGGTGCGCACCGAGGCACCGGACACGGAATACCACAAAGCGGAAATGGAGCTGGAATCGCTGGCGCACCTCATCACCACCGGCGACAGCGCCGCTATTCCGCCGCTGAAACTCAAGACCCCGTTCACTCCCCTGTTTGATAAGCCCAGCTTTTGCGAGATGGTGGAACAGGGCAAGCGGCATATTCGCGAGGGCGATATTTTTCAGGTGGTGTTGTCCAACCGGCTGGAAGCCGACATGGAGGGCAGCCTGTTCGATGTATACCGCGTGCTGCGCACCACCAATCCCTCGCCGTATATGTTCTATTTTTCAAGCGACGATGTGGAGATCGCGGGCGCTTCGCCGGAAACGCTCGCCAAGCTGGAAAACGGCGTGCTGCACACCTTCCCGCTGGCGGGAACCAGACCGCGCGGCAAAACCGAGGAACAGGACAAAGCGCTGGAGCAAGAGCTGCTGCACGACGAAAAAGAGCTGGCGGAACACAATATGCTGGTGGATCTTGGCCGCAACGACATCGGCAAAATCAGCCAAATTGGTTCGGTCAAGGTAGAAAAATACATGTCCATCGAGCGGTTTTCGCATGTGATGCATATCGGCTCCACCGTTTGCGGTACCATTCGTGAGGATCGCGATGCGGTGGACGCGGTGGACGCGATCTTGCCCGCCGGAACGCTGTCCGGCGCTCCCAAAATTATGGCGTGTAAAATCATCAACAAGCTGGAAAACAACAAACGCGGCATCTACGGCGGTGCGGTCGGTTATATCGACTTTGCCGGAAATCTGGATACCTGTATCGCCATTCGGCTGGCATTTGCCAAAGGCGGCAAGCTGTTTGTCCGCTCCGGCGCGGGTATTGTCGCGGACAGCGTTCCCGAAAACGAGTATCAGGAATGCCTGAACAAAGCACAGGCGGTCATCAGCGCCATTCAAACCGCCGAGGGAGGGATCGACCAATGATCGTTTTGATCGACAACTACGACAGCTTTTCCTATAACCTGTATCAGCTGATCGGCGCGCGGGAGCCGGACATTCGGGTGATTCGCAATGACCAATACACGGTGACCCAGATCGCCGCCATGCAGCCGCAGGCGATCATTCTCTCCCCCGGTCCCGGTCGTCCGGAGGACGCGGGCGTGTGTATTGAAGCGGCGCGTGAGCTTGGCAAAACAATTCCAACGCTGGGGGTGTGTTTGGGGCACCAATCCATCTGCAAAGCATTCGGCGGCGAAGTATCCTATGCCAAACAGCTGATGCACGGCAAAACATCTCACATCACGCTGGATACCACCAGCCGGCTGTTCCGCGGCATGGAACCCGTGATCCCGGTGGCGCGATACCATTCGCTTTCGGCGGTACGCGACACGCTGCCGGAGGTGCTGCGGGTCACCGCGGAAAGCGATGACGGCGAGATCATGGCGCTGGAGCATCGGGAATATCCCCTTTTCGGTGTGCAATTTCATCCCGAATCGGTGCTGACACCGGACGGCGATGCTATTATTAAAAACTTTTTGGAGGTTTGTCATCATGATTAAAGAAGCCATTATTGCCTTGTCCAAAAAAGAGAATTTGTCCTATGACACGGCGGTCGCTGTGATGGACGAGATCATGAGCGGACAGGCCAGCGATATCCAGATGAGCGCGTATTTGACCTCGCTCGCGATGAAAGGCGAAACCATCGAAGAGATCACCGCCTCGGCGGCGGGCATGCGTGCCCACGCGGTGCGGCTGCTGCACGATATGGATGTGCTGGAAATTGTTGGCACCGGCGGCGATGGTGCCAATTCGTTCAATATTTCCACCACCTCGTCGCTGGTGATTGCGGCGGCGGGGGTGCCGGTCGCTAAGCACGGCAACCGCGCCGCTTCCAGCAAATGCGGCGCTGCCGATGTGCTGGAGGCGCTGGGGGTGAACATCACCCTATCGCCTGAAAAGAGCACCGAGTTGCTGCGCCGCATCGGTATTTGCTTTTTGTTTGCGCAAAACTACCATATCGCGATGAAATATGTTGCGCCGGTACGCCGCGAGCTGGGCATTCGCACCGTGTTCAACCTGTTGGGGCCGCTGTCCAATCCGGCGGGTGCGAATATGGAAGTGATGGGCGTGTACGACGAAGCGCTGGTAGAGCCGCTGGCGCGAGTGATGGCGAATTTGGGCGTGAAATCCGGCATGGTGGTGTATGGCCGCGACAAGCTGGACGAAATTTCGATGAGCGCCCCCACGGCGGTTTGTGAAATTCGCGACGGCGCGTTCCGTTCATATGTAATCGAACCGGAGCAGTTCGGTTTTGAAAAATGCGACAAAGCGGCGCTGGTGGGCGGCTCGCCTGTCGAAAACGCTGCCATTACCCGCCGCATTTTGGAGGGCGAGCAGGGTCCGCGCCGCGAGGCGGTGCTGCTAAACGCGGCGGCGGCGCTGTACACGGCGGGCAAAACCGCCACGCTGGCGGAGGGCGTGAAGCTCGCCGCCGACACCATCGACAGCGGCAAAGCGCTGCAAAAGCTGAACGATTTTATCCGTTACTCCAACGAGATTTGAGGGCAGCCGCATGATTTTAGACGAGATCGCCGCCCGCACCAGACAGCGGGTGGAAGAAGAAAAAGCGCAGATTTCGCTCGACGAGATGCGCGCGCGAGCGCTGGCAATGGAGGCAACGACGGATTTCCCGTTTGAAGCGGCGCTGCGGGCACCGGGGATATCCTTCATCTGCGAGGTGAAAAAGGCCTCCCCCTCCAAAGGCATCATCGCGCAGGAGTTCCCTTATCTTTCCATTGCTCGCGATTATCAGGCGGTGGGAGCCGCGGCGCTGTCGGTGCTGACCGAGCCGTATTATTTCAAAGGCAGCGACGCGTATTTGCGCGAGATCGCGCAAGCGGTGGACACACCGCTGCTGCGCAAGGATTTTGTGGTGGATTCATACATGATCTATCAGGCGAAAACACTGGGAGCATCGGCGGTGCTGCTGATATGCGCCATTTTGGACGATGCGCAGCTGGCGGAATATCTGGAACTGGCGCATCGGCTGGGGCTGTCGGCGTTGGTGGAAGCACACACAGAAGATGAAGTGCAGCGGGCGGTCGCCACCGGCGCACAGATCATCGGTGTGAACAATCGCGATTTGAAAACCTTTCAGGTGGATGTGGAAAACGGTCTGCGGCTGCGGGAACTGGTGCCGCACGATCGGGTGTTTGTGTCCGAAAGTGGGATTCGCACCCCCGCCGATGTGGCGCGGCTGCGGGCGTGCGGCACCGATGCGGTGTTGATCGGCGAAACGCTGATGCGCGCACCGGACAAGGCCGCGATGCTGCAGCAGCTACGGGGAGAAAGTCTATGAGCACCCCCAAAATCAAAATCTGCGGGCTGACCCGCGTGTGCGACATCGCATGGGTCAATGCCTACCGCCCCGACTACGCCGGATTTGTGTTCGCCAAAAGCCGCCGTCAGGTCACTGACGAGCAGGCAGCCACGCTGAAACAGCAGCTGTCCTCCACTATTGCGGCAGTGGGCGTGTTTGTCAACGACACGCCGGAGCATATTCTCTCGCTGGTGCAGCGCGGCGTGATCGATGTGATCCAGCTGCACGGGCAGGAGGACGAAGACACGCTGCGCTATCTCAAGCACCGCGCGGCGTGTCCGGTGATCCGCGCGGTATCGATGAGCACCCAGACGATGGAGGCATTTGCCGCATCACAAGCAGACTTTTTGCTGCTGGATAACGGCGCGGGCGGCACCGGACAACGCTTTGACTGGTCGCGTACGGCCGATATTCCCAAGCCGTTTTTTCTGGCTGGCGGATTAAATATCGACAATGTTGCCGAGGGTATCCGGCGGTTCCATCCGTTTGGAGTAGATATTTCCGGCGGGGTGGAAACCGACGGATACAAAGACGAAACCAAAATCAAGAACATCATCAGGAGGATCCGATATGAGTAAAGGACGCTTTGGCGTTCACGGCGGGCAGTACATTCCCGAAACGCTGATGAACGCGGTGATCGAGCTGGAGGACGCCTATAACCGATACAAGGATGATCCGGCGTTTGTCGCCGAGCTGACCGCGCTATACAACGACTACGCGGGGCGGCCCTCGCGCCTAACATATGCCAAGCGCATGACGCAGGACTTGGGCGGTGCCAAAATCTACTTAAAACGCGAAGATCTCAACCACACCGGCTCGCATAAGATCAACAATGTATTGGGGCAGGTGCTGCTCGCCAAGCGGATGGGCAAAACCCGTGTGATCGCCGAAACCGGCGCAGGACAACACGGCGTTGCGACCGCTACTGTCGCTGCGCTGATGGGGATGGAATGTGAAATTTTTATGGGCAAAGAGGACACCGAGCGCCAGGCACTGAATGTGTACCGGATGCGGCTACTGGGCGCCAAGGTGAACGCCGTCACCTCCGGCACCGCGACGCTGAAGGACGCGGTATCCGCCACCATGCGCGAATGGACGCGCCGTATTGACGACACCCATTATGTGCTGGGGTCGGTGATGGGGCCGCACCCCTTCCCCACCATGATCCGCGATTTTCAAGCGGTCATCTCCCGCGAGATCAAAGCGCAGCTGATGGAGGCGGAGGGACGCTTGCCGGATGCGGTGCTGGCGTGTGTGGGCGGCGGCTCCAACGCAATCGGTGCGTTTTACCACTTCATTGAGCACCCCGAGGTACGGTTGATCGGGTGCGAAGCCGCGGGACGCGGCATCAACACCGCCGATACCGCCGCCACCCTTTCCACCGGACGGTTGGGCATTTTCCACGGGATGAAATCCTATTTCTGCCAGGACGATCACGGACAGATCGCACCGGTATATTCCATTTCGGCGGGGCTGGATTACCCGGGTGTGGGACCGGAGCATGCGCATTTGTACGATACCGGGCGGGCGGAATATGTCGCCATCACCGACGATGAGGCGGTGGATGCGTTTGAGTATTTGTCCCGCACCGAGGGCATTATTCCCGCGATCGAAAGCGCCCACGCGGTGGCACACGCCATCAAGCTGGCGCCCACGTTGCGCCGGGATCAGATCCTTGTGGTGAACATTTCGGGACGCGGTGACAAGGACTGCGCCGCGATGGCACGGTACAGAGGGGAGGATATTCATGAGTAAGATGGCAACCGCATTTGCGCACGGCAAAGCGTTTATCCCATTTATCACCTGCGGCGACCCATCGCTGGAGCTGAGCGAGCGGCTGGTTTACGCCATGGAGGAGGCCGGCGCGGATTTGATCGAGCTGGGCATCCCCTTTTCCGACCCGACAGCGGAGGGGCCGGTGATCGAGGCGGCGGATCTGCGCGCGCTGGCAGGCGGCGTCCATACCGACAAGGTGTTTGATATGGTGCGGCGGATACGGCAAAAAACAAACATCCCGCTGGTGTTTATGACCTACGCCAATGTGGCGTTTTCCTATGGCAGCGAGGCGTTTATCCGCACCTGTGCGGATATAGGGATCGACGGGTTGATCTTCCCCGATCTGCCCTTTGAAGAAAAGGCGGAATTTGAACCGCTGTGCAAAGAAGTCGGCATCGATCTGATCTCGCTGATTGCGCCCACCTCGCACGAACGTATTCGGATGATTGCCAAAGAAGCCGCCGGTTTCGTTTACTGCGTGTCCTCGTTGGGGGTAACCGGCGTGCGGTCGGAGATCACCACCGATATCGGCGCAATGATCGAGCTGGTCAAAGAGGAAAAAGACATTCCCTGCGCTGTGGGGTTTGGCATTTCCACTCCCGAACAGGCCGCCCACATGGCGAAGGTGGCGGACGGCGTGATCGTGGGCTCCGCCATTGTCAAGCTGTGCGCCGAGTACGGCAAGGACTGTGTGCCGGTGGTCGCCGACTATGTGCGGTCGATGAAACAAGCGATCCGCGACGTATAACAGCTCTCATCCCGCCCTTTGGGGCGGGATTTTTTTATGCGATGCACAAAATGCAATTTGCTATTTCCTTTTCGGACAAAATCTGGTATACTAAGGTGTATTCCTATCGAAAGGATGGACAATAAATATGTGCGGTTTTTGCGGATTTACCGGCGAAGTGCTGAACCGGGAGCAGGTGCTGCATGCGATGGCGGATCGCATCACCCATCGCGGCCCCGATTCCGACGGATATTATATGGACAACGACATTGCCATGGCGTTTCGCCGCTTGAGTATTATCGACCTCGGCACCGGACACCAGCCTCTGTACAACGAGGATAAAACGCTGGTGCTCACCTTTAACGGCGAGATCTACAACTATCAGGATCTGCGGCGCGAGCTGATCGCCGCCGGGCACATCTTCACCACCGAAAGTGACAGCGAGGTGCTGCTGCACGGGTTTGAGCAATGGGGCGAAGAGCTGCTGCCGCGGCTGCGGGGGATGTTCGGGTTCGCCATTTGGAACACGGTGGACAAATCGCTGTTTTTGGCGCGGGATTATTTCGGCATTAAGCCGCTGCATTACACCCAGCTGCCGGACGGACGCCTGATCTACGCCTCCGAGATCAAGTCGATCTTGCTGCATCCGGATTTTGTCAAGGAGTTTAACGAAAAGGCGCTGGACAACTATCTGTCCTTCCAGTATTCGGTGCCGGGCGAAACCTTTTTCAAGGGGGTTTACTGTCTGCCCCCCGCCCATTATGCGTGGTTCCGCGAAGGGCGTGTTGCCGAACACCGGTATTGGGAATCCACCTTTGCACCGGACGAATCAATGACGCTGGACGAGGCGGTGGATCAGATTGACACCGCGTTCACCAATTCGGTGGAAGCGCACCGCATCAGTGATGTGGAAGTGGGTTGCTTTTTGTCGGGTGGTGTGGATTCCAGCTATGTGGCGTCCTATTTCAAAGGGCAAAAAGCGTTCACCGTCGGTTTCGACAACGGCCAGCATTATAACGAGTGCCAATTTGCTGCCGAGCTGGCGGAGGATATCGGCATTGACCATTATCAGCACATCATCACTGAGGATGAATATTGGGACGCGCTGCCGCGGGTGCAGGAGCATCTGGATCAGCCGCTGGCTGACCCGGCTTGTGTGGCGCTGTATTTTGTGTCCAAGCTGGCAGCAGAGCATGTCAAGGTGGTGCTGTCCGGCGAGGGCGCGGACGAGCTGTTTGGCGGCTATCGCATTTATCACGAGCCGTATTCGCTGGCGGGATATCAAAAGCTGCCGCGGTGGCTGCGCCGCGGGGTCGCCAAGATCGTATCGGTTTTCCCGGATTTCAAGGGCAAATCCTTTTTGATCCGCGGCTCCAAATCCATTGAAGAGCGGTTTATCGGCAACGCGTATATGTTCAACCAAAAGGAAAAAAGCCGCTTGCTCAAAAACATTCCGGCCACCAATCCGTCGGATCAGGTAGCGGCGTATTTTGACCGCTGCCAGGGGCAGGACGATGTGACCCGGATGCAGTATGTGGACATTAACCGCTGGATGGTGGGCGACATTCTGCTGAAAGCCGACCGGATGAGCATGGCGCATTCGCTGGAGCTGCGGGTGCCGTTTTTGGACAAAGAAGTGTTTGATGTGGCGCGGCGGGTTCCGGTGAAGCACCGTATCGCCGCGGGCACCACCAAATATGCCATGCGGCTGGCGGCACGGCGGCATATGCCGGAGCGCTCCACCTCGCGCCCCAAGCTGGGATTCCCGGTGCCGATCCGCATCTGGCTGAAAGAGGACGGGCATTACCAAACGGTGAAACAGGCGTTCACCTCCCCCGCCGCGGAGCAGTTCTTCAACACGAACGAGCTGGTGCGCTTTTTGGACGAGCACCGCGCCGGCAAAAAGGACAACAGCCGCAAAATCTGGACGGTGTATATGTTCCTTGTGTGGTACGGCGTGTATTTTGCCGATGACGCCGGGCAGGAGGCACAGGCATGATGACAGAGCAAACAGCCGAAGAAGCAGCATCGCGCGGGCGTTTTCCTCTGCGCTGGTGGAGCGTGATTGTATCGCTGGCGATGGTGGCGGGTGTGTTCGCGAGCATCGCCTTTGCACCGGAGCGCAGCTATCCCGCATTTTCCGAACCGCTGGAAACCGGCGTCAAAGTGGAACGCGATCTGACCGTCACCGAGCTGACGGTGGACGGGCTTTGGAACGCGTATAACAACAGCATCCCCAAAACCGTTTTGATGTACAACGAGCTGACCATGCGGATTGACGGCGTGGTGTCCGCCAACGGTGCGGACGGCGACGGTACCTACATTGTGCTGACCGATCCGGAAAGCACCGCCGCCGTCAACAAGGTGCGGTTTTATCTGGACGGCAATTTATACGATCAAACCCGCGCGCTGATGGGACACGAGGTACTGATCACCGGCATTTGTCATGTCAACGATGCCGAATCCAATGCGCCGTTGACCTTCACCAGCTGCACGCTGGTACAGCTGGTTTCCTGAAGGGCGAGAACAGCCAAAGGAGTGGGGTTATGAATGCAGCACAACTGAAGCATGAAGCCTTGGATATGAAAGCGGATATTATGAAAAACCGGCAATATCTGCACGCCCACGCGGAAACCGGCTTTGCGCTCGAAAACACTTTGGCGTATGTCCAATCCGAGCTGGAACAGATGGGTTATGCCCCGCAGCCGTGCGGTAAGGCGGGGCTTATCGCTTTGGCCGGCGGCAAAAAGGCGGGAAAAGTTTTCCTGCTTCGTGCAGATATGGATGCCCTGCCGATAAAAGAACAGTCGGGTGTGGAGTTCGCCTCCGACAGCGGCTGCATGCACGCTTGCGGGCACGATATGCACACGGCGATGCTGCTGGGTGCCGCGCGGCTTTTGAAAATGCACGAAGACGAGATTGTCGGCACCATCAAGTTGATGTTCCAACCCGCTGAGGAAATCTTTGAAGGATCGAACGATATGATCCGGGCGGGTGTGCTAGAGCATCCGGCGGTGGACGGCGCTTTGATGATTCACGTGATGGCAGGTATGCCGTTTGAACCGGGCACGGTGATCGTATCCAACCCGGGGGTCAGCGCGCCGGCGGCGGATTATTTTGAGATCCGCGTAAGCGGCAAGGGATGCCACGGCTCTATGCCCAACATGGGAATCGATCCGATCACGGTCGCAGCGCATATCGTCCTCGCATTGCAGGAAATTCAGGCACGCGAGCTGGCAATGACCGATCGCGCGGTGCTGACGATTGGCACGCTGCACGCCGGTGCAGCAGCTAACGCTATTCCGGACGAGGCGGTCATGGGCGGCAGTTTGCGCACCTTTGACGAAGAGGTGCGCGCGGCACTCAAGCAGCGTTTGACCGATATCGCCGTGAACATCGCCAAAGCGTTTCGTGCCGAGGCGACGGTCACCTTTGGCAGCGGTTGCCCCACCCTCACAAACGACGCGTCTTTGTCGCGGGATGCATACCGCTATGTCAAGGAGCTGTTAGGGGCGGACAAAGCCTTCACGGTCGAGCAGTTGAGCGCCGGTGGCGGCGATACTTCCAAATCGGCGGGGTCCGAGGATTTTGCCTATGTTAGCCAGCAGGTGCCCTCCATCATGCTGGCGCTGGCGGCGGGACAGCCGCAAAAGGGGTACACTTATCCACAGCACCACCCGATGGTCAAATTCGATAACGATGCCCTGGACATCGGCAGCGCAGTATATGCGTATACGGCGATGAGATGGCTGGAAGAGCATGGCGGAGAGCAACAATGAGCATGCGGATCATGTTTGTCTGCCACGGCAATATTTGTCGCAGCCCGATGGCAGAGTTCGTATTCCAAGATCTGGTTAAAACGCATGGCGTGGCAGACCGGTTTGTCGTCGCCTCCTCCGCCACCAGCACGGAGGAGATTTGGAACGGCATTGGCACCCCGGTGTATCCGCCCGCCAAAGCCGAGCTTGCCCAGCACGGACTTTCCTGCGACGGGAAGCGGGCGGTGCAGCTGCAAAGCAGCGACTATGCCAGGTACGATCTGTTCATCGGCATGGACAGCGCCAACATCCGGAATATGCTTCGTATATTGGGCGGTGATCCGGACGGAAAGGTACACAAGCTGCTAGATTATACCGACCGTGGCGGCGATGTCGCCGATCCATGGTATTCCGGGCGCTTTGATGTCGCCTATCGGGATATTTTCGATGGATGTACCGCGCTTTTTGACGCTATTACCAAACAAGATCATCTATAATCACACAAAACGACCCGAAGAGCATGCTCTTCGGGTCGTTCCATATATACGATACCTCCTCGTGACAATGCTGAACGCTCAACCGGCGCTCATGTGGCCGCATGGGGATCGGCGACAAAATCGCAGATATCCCCCACATTGCATTGCAAACATGTGCATATTTTCCGCAGCACCGTCAACGACACCTCCTCGTTTCGACGCATTTTTGTCATGGTGTTGGGAGATATGTCCGCCGCACGACGCAGATCCGCTCTGCTCATATTCTTGTCCACCAACAACTTCCATAGTCTGTTATAGCTGATCGAAAGCATACACATAGCGCCCCCCTCCTTTCTATTTGATGTAATTATTGTACCATACGGTTCGCGCTTTTTCAACAAATATTCGTCTGTTGAAACGATGTTTTCGTACGATATACCTATTTCCGTGCTAAGTTATACACCTTTCAAAACCTAAAAAGGAACCGTGCAGCTATCGCCGCACGGTTCCTTTTACACTCTTTTTCGTTGTGAAGTTATTTCTGCACCAAGCTGCCGGTCGCCGCATCAGACGCGGCTTGTGCCACAGCATGATGATAGGTCGGCACCAATTGCGCGACCATCTGGCGGATATGATCCGTTTCGTCATATGCCGCTTTTTTCAGCATCGCGATCCCTTGCTCCAGCTGCTGCTCGTCAAACTGGATCGGTTTGCCGATATAAATCAGCTTGTTTTCAGTTTCAGAGATGCCTTCCTCGTCCATCAGCATTTCTTCATACAATTTTTCGCCGGGACGCAATCCGGTGTATTCGATGGCAATATCCACGTCCGGCTTATATCCCGACAGGCGAATCAAGTTGCGCGCCAAATCCGCAATGCGTACCGGCTGTCCCATATCCAGCACAAAGATCTCGCCGCCTTTGGCGTAGGCACCGGCTTGCAGCACCAGCGACACCGCTTCGGGAATAGTCATGAAATACCGGATAATATCCGGATGGGTCACCGTGACCGGACCGCCGCGTTCAATCTGCTTGCGGAACAGCGGAATCACGCTGCCGTTGCTGCCCAGCACATTGCCGAACCGCACCGCCACAAACTCGGTGTCGTAACGGTTGTTCATCATCTGGATAATCATTTCGCACAACCGCTTGGAAGCGCCCATGATGTTGGTGGGATTCACCGCTTTATCCGTTGAAATCAGCACAAACCGGCGCACATGATGCTGTCCGGCCGCCTGCGCCACATTATAGGTACCGCAAACGTTATTTTTGATGGCCTCGTTCGGGCTGTCCTCCATCAGCGGCACATGCTTGTGCGCCGCGGCATGGTACACAATATCGGGATGATAGGTATCAAACAGCGATTGCACCCGCTGCTCGTTGCGCACCGAACCGATCAGCACCTCCAGCGACAAATCCGGATACTGCCGCCGCAGCTCCTGCTGAATGTCGTAGGCGTTGTTCTCGTAAATGTCGAAAATCACCAACTGGCGCGGATGATGCGATGCGATCTGGCGGCAAAGCTCGCTGCCGATGGATCCGCCGCCACCGGTTACCAGCACGACTTTGTCCTGCACATATCCCAAAATCTCGTCGATATCCACCCGGATCGGATCACGCCCGAGCAGGTCTTCCACTTCCACGCGACGCAGCTTGGACACACTGATGTCGCCGTTGATCATCTGGTACATACCCGGCAGGATCTTCAGCGTACAGTCCGTTTCTTTACAGATATCCACAATCTCGCTGATCTCCTTGCGCGAAGCAGATGGGATAGCGATCATGATCTCCTGCACCCCGTATTTTTGTGCCAGCTCTACAATGCGGTCGCGCCCACCTTCGATTTTGCAGTTGCGAATAAAGCTACCCCATTTATAGGCGTTATCATCGATCACGCAAGCGATATGATAATGCATCTTGGAGCTGGTTTGCAGCTCGCGAATGATCGCCGAACCGGCGGAACCGGCACCGATCACCATCACCACGGTGTTGGAACGCTTTTCGCTGTCCCGCAGGGTATGGATATACCGCAGCAGACGATAAGCAAAGCGGATACCGCCGACGCCGGTCACCAGCAGGAAAAACTGCAGAACATAGAACAACGGCTGAAAGTGTACAAACGGTCCGCAAATCAACCAGCAAACCAGCAGCAACCCCACCTGCGCCCATGTTACCAGTATGGTCGCCAGCAGCACATTGATCAATTCCTGCACACTGGCAAATGTCCAAACGCCTTGGTACAGCCGCAGTCGCCAGAAAATAAGCAACGACAAAGCGCCATCTACCGGCAATGCGAACCACATGGCCTGCCATTCCTGCGGAGAAATAGCATCGATATGTAAATCATGCTGAAGCAGCAATGCGAAAAGATGCGATATAACAATGACCAAAACATCACAAAAAGCCAGCAGCAATTTGCGCGACCGGCGTTTATGATCCATATTGTGTTGTTCCGGTGGTGCGGTGCTGCGGCTGTCCTGATGCTCAAACGAAGGCATATCTATTCCCCTATATTTCGATTTCCATACAACAATTGCTCGAATTTTATTATATCGCACACCGCCTTCGCAAGCAAGTAATTTATGATGGAAATTCGACAAAATCCATGATTTTTTTCATATAAAACAGAGTGCACCACCATATCTCATTCAATATCGTTTGTTCATAGCCTGTGTTGCTTGTAAATGTCACACCCCGGTCAGATCAAACGCGGGAATATACTCCTGCTTGGCCGAGGCACGTTCCTGCACAAATCCATCTTCGATACCGGCAGCAAACAAGTAGTCCTCTGCTGCATCCTGCTCTCGTTTGGTCAGCCGCCGATTCAGCTCTGGCGTATGACTCAAGTCACCGCAGGGGATGTATTGACTCATCAGGCTGAACAGCACCGTGCCCGGCGCAAAGGTTTGCGCCACCCAGTCGATCACTTGGCGGGTATTTTGCAGATGACCGGGCAACACCAGATGGCGGATCAACACCCCGCTGACCAGCATACCGTTTTCGTCTAATTGGTACGGCCCGGTTTGGCGTACCATTTCCTGTATGGCCGCTTTCGCAAACTCCGGATAATCATCAGCACGGGCGTACCGTGCGCCCAGTTCCGCCTGTGCATACTTCATATCCGGTAGATACACCTGCACCTTGCCGTCCAGCATACGGAGCGTTTCCACACGATCGTACCCGCCGCTGTTGTACACCACCGGCACCGGCAGCGGTTTGTCAAGCGCTTCGGCGATTGCACCGGTAAAATGGGTGGGGTTGACCAGATTGATGTTGTGCGCTCCCCTCGCTATCAATTCATCAAATATCTCCCGCAGGCGCTCGACCGAAATATCCTTGCCAAAGCCGCCAGTGCTGATCTCCTGGTTTTGGCAAAATACACAGCGCAGTGAACATCCGCTGAAAAATACCGCACCGGAGCCGCGCGTACCACTGATGCACGGTTCTTCCCAAAAATGCAGCGCGGCTCGTGCCACGCGAGGATTCTTCCCCATCCGACAAAAGCCGTCCGGTCGCAGACGACCACACTTTCGCGGGCACAAAGTACATGGTGGCATAGCGACACATCCTTATCATAAAAACTCATTTAACAAAGAAAAAGCCCAGCAGCCAAGCAAGTTCGACGCCTGGTGTGCTGGGATTTTGCTGGTGGAGCAGGGGTGCTCAAGGATGAACACCCCTCCAAAGCTCCGGTTTCGCCTTCAAATGCCGTTTCTATATCATCCAGCGGGATATTGTCAATGCTCAACGGCTTCTTGCTGGCGTTGATGATGAGGGTAAAGTGGTCGTCATACAGATAGATGGAATGAACAAAGATATTGATGATGGCTCGGCGCTTGTTCACATCATCGGCGGGCATCTCGCAGACATAGTCCAGAAAGGCCAAAATCTGTGTCTCCGTCAGCGTAATCTTCTTGTTTTCCTCGATGGCGAGCTGCGCCTCCAGCTCCGCCTTTTCCGCCATGCGCTTGTTGAGTCGATCCGTCAGCATCTCCACGGCCTGCCCCTGCTCAATGGCTTTCCAGAGATTCTCAATGGCCGTGTCCGCCTCTCGGATCGCCTTTTTCAGCGCCTTGGCTGTCAGGTTGTCCGGGCTTTTGGCGCACTCCTCAGCCACCTTCTTGGCAATGAAGCGTATCTTTTCCTCGGTCAGCATTTTCAGACACTCGTTGACCACACGGTCCTCAATGTAGGACTTGCTGACGATCTTCTTGCCGCACTTTTTCCTGCGGGCGTTTTTGCACATATAGTAGTGATATTGCCTGCCGGTCTTGCTGGTGCCGCCGTAGCCCACCATCATTTCCTTGCAGTGTCCGCAGAACAGCTTTGTGGTCAGCAGGTATTCGCCCTCGCCGTGAGTTCGGGCCGGCGCATTTTTGTTCTTGTTCATCATCGATTGCACCCGGTAAAACAAGTCATCGTCCAAAATGCGAGGCATTCCGCCGGGTGTTTCCTTTCCTTTGTAAAGATAGACGCCGATATAACGCTTGTTGCTGAGCAGGTGACTGAGACTGTTGGGACTGAATTCCTTGCCGAGGGAGGTCTTGACCCTGCGCCGTTTCAGATCCCGGATGATCTCCGCTTTCGTCTCGCCGCTGGCGTAGCGCTCATAAATCTCACGGACAATGGCGGCTTCCTCCTCATCCACATAGAACCGCCGCTCGGCATCGACCTTGAATCCCAGGCCGGGGTTGCTGCCATTAGACAGGCACTTTTCGGCATTGATGGCCATGCCTCGATGGATCTTCTGAGAAAGCTCCACGGAATAATATTCCGCCATACTTTCCAGAACGCCCTCCACCAAGATACCGGAAGCGTCGTCCGCAATATTCTCCTTGGCAGACAGCACCCGGACACCATTCTTTTTCAGTTTCGCCTTGTTGATAGCACTGTCATAGCGGTTGCGGGCAAAACGGTCCAGCTGATATACCAAAACGCCCTCAAAGGTGTGCTTGTCGCTGTCGGAGATCATCCGCTGAAATTCGGCACGGTTGTCCGTGGTGCCGCTGATGGCCCGGTCAATATATTCTCCGACAACGGTATAATGATTCGCCTCCGCATATTCATAGCACACCTTGAGCTGTCCCTCAATGGACTGCTCCGTCTGGCTGTGGCTGGAAAAGCGGGCGTAAATGACTACATTCATACAAAATCCTCCTCTCCGATTTTCATTATAGTCATCCGCTCTCCGGTGTCGAATGTGCCGCATATTCCGGGTGCTTCAGTAGCCACTTTGCAAAATAGGCCCTGCCCTCATCGTTGGCGTAAAACTTACGCAGCTCCGGGAGCATGGCCTTGGCAAAGGAGGTAAGCAGTTCCTCCGGCAGTGCGACCTGCGTGTAGTCGATTTTGCGATATTCTCCCATAGGCCGCACCTCCTTATCGCTCTCGGTCGGTTCGTCGGCGGTAGTCCCGCTCACAGAGCTTCACCACAGCATCCTCAATCTGGGCGGTGGTATAGCTCTGGGGGAAATACTTGCGGATGCGATCCATCGGAATTTTGAGACGGACCTTCTGGTTGGCTTTTTCCTCTGACATAATGGTTTGGATGACTGCCTTGGTCAATGCGCCCTCCCGGTCGGCCTTGTGCATCCGCCATGCCTGTGAATAGGACGGGGTGCAGTCGTTGATGGCACACTGTTCCAAAACCTCCCGCTGGATGGATTCGTCAAGGAACGAAAGCTCCACGCCGACAGACAAGGCTATTTCGCCTTTATCCATCTTTTCAAGGAACTCAGGAATGAGATAGGTCAGGCGGATATAGCGCCGTACCTGAGATTTGCTGTCATCGGACTGCTGTGCAATAATCTCAGCGGTCTCTAACTTCCGACCAAGTTGGTCGGAAGTTAGGTCAGAGCGGTGTCCTTGTCTGCTCATTGCTTCCAGCTTCATTCTGTACGCAAACGCCTTTTCGCTGGGCAGAATATGCTCCCGGTGGAGGTTACTGTCCACCACGGCAATGACGGCAGCATCCCGGTCAAGGGCATAAATCAAGGCAGGGACCTCGGTAATCCCTGCCTTTTGTGCGGCGTGCAAGCGGCGGTGGCCACTGATCACTTCATATTCATCGGTATTTTCAATCGGTCGGATGATTAAGGGCGAAAGAATTCCTTGCGTCTGTATGCTTTCAATCAGCGTGTTCATCTCGGCATCGTCCTTAACCTTGAACGGGTGTCCGGCAAATGGACGCAATTTTTCTACCGGAATTGCCACCGGCTTTTTCATCGTATTTTTCATTTTATCTGCCTCTTTCCTTGTATCTCGCACGGGCTTTTTTCTCCAGCTCGTGCTCTTGCTTTAACAGTTCATACAGGTGCGGGGATTTCTCTAAAATCCGCTCCGCACGGCGAAGCCGCTCCCTTACGGGCTTCATCTGCGTGGATACCGCCTTGCGGCGTTCCTTGTTTTGCGCCTGTTCCTCCGGCAACTTGGGACGTCGGAGGCGGTTGCTGATGTCGCTGCGCTCACGCTCCAAAGAGGAAAGCTCTGCCTTGGATTGCTCAATATTTGCTTGCAGGTCGGCTGTCGTATGGATACCGTGCTCCTGCAAGAAGTGATAGTCACCAATCAACTCTTTCAAATCCTTTTCCGCCGCCCGCAGATCCGGTGACAGCAGCATTACATCGGCAAGTTCGGCTACGATTTGGATTACCGTTATGACAAGATAAAACACCGTATCCACCAAAACGGCGGCGGTGTCATAGCTGTGTTCAATGGAGAAACCCAGCTTTCGCAGCTCGTCCTCCAGTGGGAATTTCTTCGGCTTGTACGGCGGTCGGTACTCCAAGGTGAATAGCCGATAGCGGTTTTCGGCATTCTGCCGCAGCTGTGCGTTGACGCGATCTTTGGAAAAGCCGATGCCGCTCAGGCGCACGGCTCGCTCCCAATGCTTTGCCTTGACTGAAAAGCGCACAGGGTCAAGGGTGTATCCGAGCGCATAGAGCTGATTTTCAAATTCTTTTGGGCTGGTCGCAAAGGACAGGCAGTATTCCACATCTTCCCACAGATAGTCCCGGTGGGTTTTCTTGCCGGCCTTGTGCACCCAATACTCCTTCTTCTTGCCCTTGGAGTAGAAATCGTTGTTTTCCAGCACAGACAGCTCGTGCTCCCGGCAGATCTCATCGGAGATTTTACGCAGCTCCTTGTGGTCGCCGATTTTGTTTTTGAATTTCACACCGTCCTTGAAGGACACGGGATTCACAACAAAATGGCAATGCATATTGTCGGTGTTCAGGTGGACGGTGACAAGCACCTGATATCGGTCGCCCCACATCCTTCTTGCGGTTTCCTTGCCAATGGCGAACGCCTGCTCCGGCGTTACCTCGCCCTCACGAAAGCTCTGAATGCCGTGGTAGCCCACTACCTTGCCACGCAGACCAAATCGCCGCTGCACGGCGATCATTTCGGCATAGGCGTTCTGCGCCGAGCAGTTGATTCCACCCACGAACATTTTGCGGTCGGTCTTATCATCGTTCCCCGCATAGCACAGGGCGGCGTATAGATCCTCGTCCAGATATTCCGGGGCGGTGGTCTTGTTGGGATTGTCGGCGTAGTCCAGCGTGGCTTTCAGATTCTTGAACACAGGCCAAAAGCCTGTAACAGCCA
>OOBN01000252.1_pt1 | contig 55709 bp, 51 predicted proteins | sample 1671091 | NCBI WGS metagenome assembly OOBN01 (sample SAMN06348121, study PRJEB24527) | human gut metagenome | biome: human gut; feature: ankylosing spondylitis patient; material: feces | host: Homo sapiens | place: China | collected 2015-10 | reverse complement strand
GCCTCCTTTGATTTTGGGTCGAATTGCGTCCCATCGTGGGATTGATTTCCGCCCCGGCGGAAATCAATCCCCTATTGCCTGGGAGCGTTTACGCTCCCAGGCGGTAGTCGAAATGGGTCTCAAATTGAGACCCATTTCGACAGAAACTTCCCTCAAAATGAGGGGAGTTTTTCGGGGCTGTGTAGGGCCTGAAAAGGTTGCTTTTCCTCCGTTTCTGTGATACTATTTTGATACTAAGAAAATGAGTTTCCACGAACAATGGGTAAAACATTAACATATTTGCGAATGTTTTGCCCGTGAAATCATCTCAAATACACTCCTATATATCTGAATTTGCCGAGTGGGAATAATTAGAATTTCAAACCCGCAGAGCCCATCAGATCGGGCTCTGCGGGTTTTTTGCGTTCCATCGACTGTACGAGCCAGATTTGCTAGCTATCTCTGAACAGCGGCAACAGGTGGGAAAGGGCCGTAAGCGGCCCGGCGCTTCTTTGACTCTGGCGTGCGGTAAGAAGCTGGAATTAAGAAATAATTAAAAGCTTTGCACAATTTGTTATGTTATACTGTGCACACCATCAATAAAATACCGTTAAATCAATAAACAGGAGGACCGTGTCATGTAACAAAAGCTGCCGGCTTACGAAGGCAATCTTATTTATGACTTTGAAGAAATGGACCCCCGCTACTGCGTAGAATTCCTAACGCCTTGCCCCAACCTGTCGCCAAATACTGCTGTCTATTTTGATGGATTTTTCTGGAATGAATGCGGCATTGTTTTTCAATATGATGATGGGGACAATTTCAATCCGCGCTCCTTCACGCTGAAGGTGGTCTTTCCCTGTACCATCAAAAGTATGCGGATGTTTGCGATGACAGTACATCAGGAAAATAAACTTTTTGACCTGCAGCATCGGTCTGCCGCAGCAAACTTGCCGCAGCCTATTTTTCACTTCTACCGGTGTAAATACTCCAATTACTATAATTGGTGTATGCAGCAGGGCTTTTTTGAGGGAGAAGCTGATTTTTTTCACTATGTCATTGCCGCCGAGGACACATGGATCGATATTTTCTCTCAGGAACCGCCCAGAGTTTTCTGCCAGTATTTTGGAAAACATTTGGGCGACCAGGATTTGGATCAAGGTTATATTTTTAACGCCTTTTACGAATATACGGAAGAAGAATAAGCGATAAAACTTACTTTGAGGCAGTGGTCTTAATCAGTCTCAAATTGAGGGAATCTTTGATGGCAGCCATTTATGGCCTAAACTCCGTGCAATCTCTCGATTTGATCATGGTATTTTTACGATAAAACAGACCGTTCCAAATCAGCGGACAAAGCATCGATATAATTGCGAATATTTTATCTTTGACCCCCAAAATGTATTCTCCATCCGATTTTTATGGATATAACTGAAAAATAAGTGCCGCAGGCTCCCTTTTATCGGGATCCTGTGTTTTTGTTCAAGTGATCGCTGACACTCAGAATATGCCATCTTTTGCAGATTCTCCACCAGAAAAGTCTTAATTTTTACTCGCTCTAGGCGGCACTTCCAAGTAAGGATCGTCGCCGGTCGAGATGGACGGCACTCAGCCTGAATCTTTATTTACTCCGTTCCCATACTGCGCCTTTCCTTTCTCCGGCCTGCTCAATGATGCCTCTTTCGGAACCGAACAGCCGCACAGACTCCCGCTGCCAGCAGCAGAGCGCCTGCCGCCGCGCCCCAGGCCAGAAGGTTGACCGGGCGTTCCAGGACACAGAATGTAATTTCCTCCTGCCGGCTGGTCAGGAGGAGATACTGGCCGTCGATCTCGTGCTCCGCTTGGTTCCAGCCGTCCTTCCCCAGCACCCAGAGGGCATACCGTTTTCCGGAGTCCGGAAGCCGGTAGTGTACTGTGTAGGACACCTGCTCCAGGTCAGGGTCCTCCACCGCGACCGTATAGGCGGTACCTGTGTGCGTCTGTCCCCGGGCATCGGTCCAGGTCACATCCTCCGTTGTGTGGGAGACCTCCGCCCGGTTGCTGAAGCTGCCGTCCACCAGGATCTGCGGCAGCTCCCCTCCATCGGTCAAAGCGGAAGTATAGGGGGTATACACCGCCTCCAGGGTCTGGCTGGCAGTCAGATGGGTATAATCCAAATCCGGCCAGGCAGCGGAGTACCCCTTTTTCGCCGGGATCTCCGGCAGAGATTCCACCCCCTCCCCATACTGGAAGGGGACCACAGCCACGGTGATCCCGTCAGCCACAAAGGTCAGCTCCAGCCGGGAAAACAGTGCCGGCACCCCCTCCGTGCTGCACAGAGTGTCAAAATCCACCGGTTCCGCCTTCCCGGCATAACTGATGCAGTCCAAAGCACCCAGGCTCTCGCTGGTGAATGTGTTGCCTGACACTGTGCCGCCGCCATCCACGTCTCCTGCCACGGCGCCCAGATAGGCGGAGCCCTCGTCGATGGTCACCAGCGTATGGCAGTTCACCAGGGTGGCCCCCAATCCGGCCACACCGCCCACATAGTCCCCGCCGGACAGGCGGCACTTGCTCCAGCACTCCCGGATACTGCCCCAGGAGGCCCCGGCGATCCCGCCCACATAGTCGCCGTCGGAACTGGAGATTCCGCCATAATTTTCACAGCCGCTCACCCGGCCCAGGTCCATCAAGCCCACTACGCCTCCGGTATAGTCCTGTTTTCCAGTGATCTCCCCCGTATTGATGCAGGAGGCGACCACAGCTTTGGTCTGATACCGGAAGTCCAGAGAGCGGTCTCCCTCCTGGATCAGGTCGTCCTCCGGATCAAAGTCGTACTCGATGGCCATGGAGCCCACGATCCCGGCCACGTTGATATCGCCCTCCACAGTTCCGTCGTTCCAGGCGTCGGACAGATACCCCGTATCTGTGGTCTCAGGCGCTTCATCCGACACATCCTCAAACCGGTCCTCAAATTCCTCGTCAGAACCATCCAGAATATCCCGCAGCAGGTCGGTAATGACGCCGAACTGCCGGTTGATGGCGTCCAAATCGTCCAGCAGAATGTCCGTGCTTCCGGACAAGGACTCCCGCAGGGCGTTCCCGTCGTCCAGCAGGCCGGAGAAGATGTCCCCCAGGGCGTCCCCCTGCTCCCGCAGGCCGCTGCTGATAGGGTGGATGGTAATGGTGGGCATCTCAGACAGCTCATGCAGTACATCGCAGAGGTCCTCACTGAGATCCGAGGTCAGAGAGGCCAGCTCCTCCATGGTATCGCCGGCCTTCTGCAGCCCATCCATAACGTCCCCGGCCTGCTCCAGCAGTTCCCGCAGCTGGCGGACGGCGTCTTCTCCGCTGTCCACACAGCGCTTCAACGCCCGCAGCGCGGAGGACAGACTGTCCCCGGCGGCCTGGGCCTCTTGGCGGGCGGCCTCCAACTCCCCGGTATCCACAGAGGGCAGCACCAGCTTCGCCGCAGCCGCTCCGATCTCCTGCACGGCTGTCTTGGCGTCTCCCAGGCTGGCATAGATGGCGGTCAATTCGGTCCGAAGCGCCTCAGCGGCGGTCTGGGCCGCCTCCGTGCCGGCCAATTCATCCAGCGCTTTCTCCACGTCCCCAGCCGCCTGCTCAGCAGCGGTTATCGCATCATTCAACTCATCCAGTTTTGTCTGCAAATTCTGTCCGGCTTCGGAGTCGCTTAAATCTCTCAGGATGCCGTCCACCTCTGTCTGCGCGTCCGAAAGCTGCTGGGACGCCGCCTGCAATCTCTCATAGGCGGCGGTCAAATCCGGCTCCCCGCCAGGGCCGGCATCCGCCAGCGCCTTGGCCAGCTCTGCGCCGGCCTCCCCAAATGCCTGACCGGCGGCCAGCAGATTTCCGGCGGCAGTTTGCAGATGCTCCAGAGTGTCCGGATCGTCCGCGCCGGTCCGGATCACCTGGGCGAGCGCGTCGCTGACCTCCCGCAGGCAGCTCGGCAGCGCGCCGCAGGCCGCCTGAAATGCCTCCAGCTTTTCCAGAAATGCATCCCACTCCGGCGTCCCCTGGAGCTCGCTCTCCGTCTCCTGCAGGATCTGCCGCATCCGCGCAAAGCAGTTTGAAATGTCCGATAGTACCGTGGACAGTTCAAAGACCGCCGTCTGAATCTCCGACAGGGCCATTTCCACGTCCGGTTTGCCCAGTACGTTCCGCAGGTGGGTCAGGGCTGTTCTGAGGTGCTCCACAGAATCCCGGCCGTGCCGGGCGGCGGAGCCCAAATCCCCCATGGCGTCCTCAAACCGGCCCGCCGCATCGGGGGCCAGGCCGCCGGCCTCCCGAGCCTCGTCCATCACATCGTTCATCTGGCTGGCCAATTTCTCCATCAGATCCATCGCATCTGTGGCGTCGTCCAGGATGGGGGCCAGTTCATCCGTGAGCCAGGAGAGCCGGGCGGACAGGTCATTGATCTCGTCAATATTTTCATTGGCCCAGTCTGCGGCGGAGTCCATCAAATTGCTCATGGCCTCCTGGGCCTCCCCCGCCCGGTCAGAGATGGCCTTCATCCGCTCCGAGATCTCATCGGAGGCCCCGCGGACGTCGTCCCCTGTCTGGTCAATGAGGCCCCGCAGCGCATCCAATTCGTCCAGCAGGTCGCCCACCTGTCCCTCGTTGTAGAGCAGACGCACCTCCGGTACCAGCTGTCCGGCGATGCCGCCCACATCCTTCCGGCCCAAAATCGTCCCGGAATTGGTGCAGCCGTTCAGATAGCCGGACTGCCGCCCCACGATGCCGCCGATGTTGTATCCCACGTGGGCGTACCCAACCGCCCCGGTGTTGACGCAGCTTTGCAGGATGCCGGAGGAAAATCCGGTGATACCGCCGATATCGGTGCAGACCGGCACATTCTCCGCGGCGTTGAGCTGGTCCTGATTCCAATTGTCCAGGTCCAGCTCCGCGTCCACCTCTGTGGTGTTGATGCTGCCGCTGTTCTCACACTGGACGATGGAGCCGTAGTTCTGCCCGGCGATGCCGCCCACATAGTGCTCCCCGGTGACAGAGCCGGAGAAGGAACAGTTGATGATCTGTCCCTGGGCCTCGTTGATGCCCGCGATCCCGCCGATGCTGTCCGCCCCGCTGACCGCCCCGAAAAACGAGCAGTTGGTGATGGTCCCCTGGTTCTCCCCCGCCAGACCGCCCAGGGTGTTTTTGCGGTCGGTGGGGGAGATGCTGCCTGTGACGTTGAGATCCCGCACGGCGCCGCTGGGCTGTATGTACCGGAACAGGCCCCGCACATTGCCGCTGCCGGTGATAGACAGCCCGGAGATGGTGTGGCCCTGCCCCTCAAAGGTGCCGCCGAAGGTGGGAATGGGGACGAAATCCGCGCCGGTCAGGTCGATGTCCGCCTCCAGATAGACCGTCTTCCCCTGGGACCAGCTGTCCAGAGTACAGTTCCGGGACAGCGCTGCCAGGTCCTCCGCCGTGCGGAGATAGATGGTATCGGCGCTCCCAGCCGCCAGAGCGGCGGGGGCAGCGAGGGAGAGAAGCAGAACCGCCGTCAGAAGGAGGCTCAGGAATTTACTGATTTTCCGTTTCATTGTTGTTTGAAGCCTCCTTGGTCTGATAGTTTCCGGTCTCCAGCATGCCGGAGACGTCGCCGTAGATCACCCCTTGAATGTGTGCGTCCACCACGCCGGAGATCCGGCCCCGGACCCGGCCGTTCACATAGACGGTGCCGTGGACCGTCCGGCCGACCTCCGGAACCTTGAGATTGAAGCGGGTCCGCTCCACAACCTGGTCCCCCAAAAACAGGATCTGGGGCAGGATGAACATGACCAGAAACATGGAGATCAGCGTTCCCCGGCACAGGCACACCCCGATGCCCACAATGGCGGGCTCCGTGGTGATCCGGCCAATCAAAAAGCCCGCGGCGGACAGGATGCTCCCCGAGGTGAGCACCGTGGGGAAGGACAGATCCAGCGCCTGGATGATGGCCTCCCGCCGGGACATGTTCCCTTTCAGCTCGTTGTACCAGGAGGAGATGACGATGGCGTAGTCGATGTTGGCTCCCATCTGAATGGAGGTCACCACCAGATAGCTCATAAAGAAAATGGGCTGCCGGGTGATGCCGGGGAAAGAGAAATTGATCCAGATGCTGCCCTGAATCACCAGGATCAGCAGGAGGGGCAGCCCCACCGACTGGAAGGTGAACAGCAGGACAATGATAACGAACACCACCGACAGCACGCTGATCATCACATTGTCCCGGGCGAAGGAGACGGACAGGTCATAGTCGCTGGTGGAGTCCCCCACAAGATAGACATGGTCTGCGCCATAGTACCGCTCTGCCTCCCGGTGGATGGTCTGGAGAAAGGCGAAGGTCTCCTCCCCCTCCTCAGGCAGATCCAGGCTGATCAGCATGCGGGTGTAGGTATCCCCCAAAAGCTGCTTCCGGGCGTCAGAGAGCTGCTGGTACAAGTCATCCAGATCCGCCTGCTGCTCCTCGTCCAGATTTACATAGCCCTCCTCCACCTTGTCGTAGGCAAAGAAGAACATATCCATCAGGGGAACGGTATAGTCGTCGATGCCGCCCACGATCCGGCCGTACTCCTCCCCCTCCGCCGCGTAGGCGGCGTACACCAGGCACACCAGCTCGTAGTCCATATCGGTGGCCTCGGCAAACTGCCGGGGCGTCAGGGAGTCGGTGAGCATGTAGCCGTCCATGACCTCCACGTTGGAGAGCCCCATGGCGTAGTCCACCTGGTCATAGCTCTCCAGCCGGTCCAGCAGGGCCTTCTCGCTGGCATAGTCGCCTTTTGGCACGATCAGCGCCATGACATTCTGGGTGCCGAAGGTCTCGTTCACCCGCCGCTCCGCGATCTGGGTCTCGTTCTGCCGGGCGGTCTCAATCTGACTGTATCCGTACACATAGGGACACTGGTTGGACAGCAGAAAGCCCGCCATAATAGCCACCGCGAACAGAGGCACCCCCACATAGCGCAGTTTTAGGGCGAGTTTGCCCCAGCGGTCGATCTTGGGGATAAAGCTGCGGTGCCGAGTCTTTTCCATGGCCTTGGAAAAGAGCATCAGCAGGCCCGGCATCAGAGTAAAAACGGACAGCATGCTGAACAAAATGGCTTTGATGAGAACGATTCCCATGTCAAACCCGATTTGGAACTGCATAAACATCATGGCGGCCAGGCCGGAGATGGTGGTGAGGCTGCTGGCGGAGATGGAGGGGATGGAGGCGCTGACCGCCGCAATGCAGGCCTCCCGGTCCCCGGCGTACTCCCGCTCCTCCAGAAAGCGGTGGAGCATGATGATGGCGTAGTCGATGGCCAGGGCCAGCTGCAGCACCACGGTCACTGAGTTGGACACAAAAGAGATCTCTCCGAAGATGAAATTCGTCCCCAGATTCAGCACCGCTGCCGCCACAAAGGTGAGCAGCAGCACCGGGATCTCCGCATAGGAGCGGGAGGTGAGCAGCAGCACCAACACGATGATCACCGCCGCCACCGCCAGAATGATCCCCATCTCATTGGCCAGGGAGGCGGCCTGAGAGTTTCCCACAGCGCTGTCGATGTAAAAGTCATAGGGGGCCAGCAGATCCCGGATAGACGACAGGGCAGCCAGACTGACTTCGTCCTCTTCCTCCCCCTCAAAGGTCACGGAGATCAGGGCGTCCGCGCCCTTAAAGTATTCCGCGATGTCCTCCGGTGTCTCCGGTTCGCTGTCCTCCTCCGTGTCCGCGCCGACATCGCTGCTCCCAAAGACGGCCGAGGAGACCCCTTCGATCTGCTCCATCTGCTCCGCCAAGTCCTCCGCCATCTCGTAGGTTACATGGGAAACCATGACCCGGGCGGTGGCAAAGGTGGTAAACTCCTCCTCCATGAGGGTCAGCCCTTGGCGGGTCTCTGTGGTATCCGGCAGATACTCTGTGATGTCGTTGCAGACGCGAACCCAGCTCCGGGAAAACAGACAGAAGATCAGGGCGCAGACGTAGAGAAAAAAGATGAGATTGCGCTTATCCACAATGAATGTGGCCAGCTTTTCAAAAAAGGATGTTGTTCCGGTGTTTTTGCTCACAGTGCTGATTCCTCCTGGACATTGCGGATGGCCGCTGGGGAGCGCCGGCCAAGCTGAAAGAGCCCGCCGCAAGCGGTTTGCGGCGGGTCAGGGACGCCCGTCCCGCTGTGGTTTCGGCTGGGCGGGGCTCTCTCCGTCTTTCAGCCGAACTGCCCCCATTTTTTTCAGCATATGAGATGGTCGTGGCAAATACAAGATGCAGAATATGGTCAAGTGTCAGAAATCTGACACTTGACCTGTTTTTGAATCTGTGCTAAATTTGAACGGAAAGAGAGAACCCAAGGGACAGGTACGGGAGGCAGGCATGAAAAAACGGACCTATTTGGCGAGCGATACCGCCAAGCGGGAGATCTGCGCCGCCCTCAAGGGACTGATGGCGCAAAAGCCGCTGACCAAGATCAGCGTAACCGAGATTATGCGCGCCTGCGGCATGGCCAGGCAGCACTTCTACTACCATTTTGAAGACATCTACGACGCGGTGCGGTGGATGTTCGAGGAGGAGGCTGTGGCCCTGCTGCGGGAACACGAAGGCGTCACCCTGTGGCAGGACGGCCTGCTCCAGCTGTTCCAATATCTCCAGAAAAACCGGGCGGTCTGTCTGTGTGCCCTCCACTCTATGAGCCGTGAGCACCTGAAGGACTTTTTCCGGACTGATCTTCAGGCCATCATCCAGAACACCATCCGGGAGATCGCCGAAGAGCTGCGGTACCCCGCCAGCGAGCGGGAGGTCACGCTGCTGACCAAGGTCTATGTGGGGGCGCTGGCCAGTATGATGGAGGACTGGCTGCTGGGGGAGATCCAGGAGAGCCCGGAGGACCTGATTCGATTTGTGGATCAGCTGCTGAAGGACCATGTCCGGGGCGCCGCCCTCCGGCTGACGGGGGAGAGCCTGAACTCCAAATTGCCTGGAGGTTGACGTTTATGCTCCGGAAACAGCCTCTGTGCCATTTCTCCCAGCGCTTTGTCTGCCGCCCAATACAGCCTGTACTCCATCCCCGGCGCCTCCCGTGCGGTGGGATCTGAAAGGAGAATCTTTTCATGGACACCATTTCCATTTTAGCCGCATTGGACGAGCACTACCTGCCTCAGCTCCACGTGCTGCTCACCTCCCTGCGCCTGAACAACCCCGGAGAGCACATGGACCTGTATCTGCTTCAGAGCGCCGTCTCTCCGGAGGGTCTGGCCGGAGTGGAACGGCAGTGCGCCGCCTTCGGCTATGGATTTTTCCCGGTGCTGGTGGATGACACCCTGTTCCAGGGCGCCCCAGTCAGCCGCCAGTACCCCAAGGAGATGTACTACCGGCTGCTGGCCTCCCGCCTGCTGCCGGACACGCTGGACCGGGTGCTCTATCTTGACCCGGACATTCTGGTGCTCAACCCCCTGCGCCCCCTGTGGGAGACCGACCTGGCGGGCAATCTGTTCGCGGCCGCCGCCCACACGGGAAAGACAGAGCTGGCCAACAGCGTCAACCGGATGCGCCTCAACAGCGGCAGCGACTACTACAACTCCGGCGTGCTGCTGATGGACCTGGCCGCCGCCCGCAGGGAGATCGACCCGGAGGAGATCTTCCGCTATGTGGCCGAACACAAAAAGGAGCTGCTGCTCCCCGACCAGGATCTGCTCAACGCCCTGTACGGCCGGCGCATCCTGCCTCTGGACGATGCCCTCTGGAACTACGACGCCCGCAACTACAATAACTACCGGCTGCGCAGCGCCGGGACCCACGATCTGGCCTGGGTGATGGAGCACACCGCCATCCTTCACTTCTGCGGAAAGGCCAAGCCCTGGAAACCGGGCTATGTCTACCGCTTCGGCGTCCTCTACCACCACTACGCCCAGCTGACCCGGCGGGCCTGCCAGGCCGCAGGCGGCTGAGGGCGCGGACCGCATTCTGTTTCGGTTGAATTTCATGAACTCCTGTGGTATCCTCATAGAGAAAAGGGGGTGTTCCGTGTGGAGATCCGCGTGCTGAACTATTTTCTCATGGTCGCTCGAGAGGAAAATATTACTAAGGCAGCCACCCTTCTGCACCTGACTCAGCCCACTCTGTCCCGGCAGATGATTCAGCTGGAGGAGGAACTGGGCGTCAAACTGTTCCATCGGAGCAAGCACCGCATCGTCCTTACTCAGGAGGGCATGCTCCTGCGCCGCCGGGCGGAGGAGATCATATCCCTGGCCAACAAGACAAAGGAGGATCTTCACCACAGGCAGGAACAGCTCTCGGGTACTATCGCCGTCGGCAGCGGGGAGCTGCGCAGCTCCCGGTTCCTGACTCAGCTGATCACCGCCTTTCAGCGGGAGCATCCCCTGGTCTATTTCACCATCTACAGCGGAAACGCGGACAACATCAAAGAGCGCATTGAGCGTGGTCTTTTGGACGTGGGCCTTCTGCAGGAGCCGGTGGACATCACCAAATACAGCTTCGTCCGCACGCCGGTCCGGGAGCAGTGGGGCGTCCTGATCCGGGAGGACTCGAAGCTGGCCGCTAAGGATCGGGTGTATCCGGCGGATCTGGCCGCCGTTCCGCTGATCATGCCGGGGCGGGAAATCGTCCAGAACGAACTGCTCAACTGGTTCGGTCCATATGCCGAGGGACTGCGCATCACAGCCAGCGGAAACCTGCTCTACAATCTGGCCTCCCTGGCCCGTGACAGCGGAAGCGGAGTTCTTACCCTGAACTTGGACTGCACCTACGAGGGGCTCCGCTTTATTCCTCTGTCCCCCAGCATGGAGTCCAACACAGTTCTGGTGTGGAAAAAGGCACAGCCTTTCTCCGCCGCCGCAGCCGCCTTTCTCGACTACTCTAAAACCTACATATCCCTCGCAGCACAGCCTGAGGTCCCGCGTTCCCCCCACTAACTGTCCCTTTCAATCTGCCGATCACTTCTATCGCTGGAAAGGAATGACGCTATGCCCTCTGAGTATTACCGTGACGCTCTGAAGCGGGCGCAGAAGGAATTTCGCTCCTGCACCGCCAAGGGGGAGTATCCCTATCTCCCGGTTCTGGACGAATTTGTCTCACAAGAGGATCTGCTGCGGACGGTGGATCTGGGTACCATTCAGGTGCCGCTGGAATTTGTGGTGGGCACCCAGACGGACGGGCGGACCCAGGCCTTCGCCCGAAACTTCATGCCGCTGATGGAGGAGGAGTCGGAATTTGCCTTCAAGTGGAAAAAACTGTGCCAGTCCCAACTGGAGGAGGGCATCCGGGACCCCATCTCCGCCTATGAGTACCTGAACCGCTACTATGTGACGGAGGGGAACAAGCGGGTCAGCGTCCTCAAGTATTTTGAGGCGGACAGCATCTATGCCCATGTGACCCGCATCCTGCCCAAGCGGACGGATACCCGGGAGTCCGAGCTGTACTATGAGCTGATTGACTTCTGCCGGTGCAGCCGGATCAACTTCATTGAGTTCTCCAAGCCGGGCAGCTACATCCGCCTCCAGGAGCTGGTGGGCAAGCGGGTGGGCGACTCCTGGACCGACGAGGAGCGCAGCGGCTTCTCCACCGCCTACTACTACTTCCGCCGGGCCTATGAGGACAACGGCGGCCGGCGGCTCACCTCCACGGTGGGGGACGCCATGCTGGCCTACATGGAGATCTATGGCTATCCCAGCCTCCGGGGCGTCAGCGGTGAGGAGATCCGGCGGGCAGTGGCCCGGGCCTGGGAGGAGATCACCCTCCAGCAGGAGGAGGAGCCCATCGATGTGAAGCTGACCCCCGAGGAGGAGACCCGAAAGCGGGACCTGCTCTCCAAGATGCTCCCAAAAGCGGCCCCAAAGCCCCTAAAGGTGGCCTTTCTCCACGACAAGGCGCCGGAGACCTCCGGATGGACCTATGGGCATGAGCTGGGCCGCCGGCACCTGGAGGCGGTGTTTCCCGGACAGGTGGAGACCTGCGCCTACTGCAATGCTCTGGACGGCGATCCCCTGGTAGTAATGGAACAGGCCATCCGGGAGGGGTGTCAGGTGCTCTTCACCACCTCCCCCCGTCTCCTCCCCTCCAGCCTGCGGGCGGCGGTGGACCACCCGGAGGCGCTCATCCTGAACTGCTCGCTGAACACCTCCCACCGCTACATCCGCACCTACTACGCCCGGATGTACGAGGTAAAGTTCATCAGCGGCGCCATCGCGGGGGCGCTGGCCGGCGGAGACAGCATCGGCTATGTGGGGGACTACCCCATTTTCGGCCAGGTGGCCTCCATCAACGCCTTCGCTCTGGGGGTCCAGCTGACCAACCCCCGCACCCGGGTCTATCTGGAGTGGTCCTCCGTATCCAGCGGGGAGTCGGCGGTCCAGCGTCTGACCGACCGGGGTATCCGCCTCATCTCCGCCCAGGACCTCACCAAGCTGGGGGGCTGGAAGGACAGCAGCTTCGGCCTCTCCCTGGTGGGGGAGGACGGCCAGGTAAACCTGGCCATGCCGGTCTGGCGGTGGGGTGTGTACTACGAGGAGCTGCTGCGGCGCATCCGAAACAAGTCCTTCCAGTCGGAGTACCAGGAGAGCCGGAAGGCCCTGAACTACTACTGGGGCATGTCCGCCGGCGTGGTGGAGCTGTGCTGCTCGGATAAGCTGCCGGACAGCGCCCAGAAGCTGGCCGCCATCCTCCGGGATGGCATCTGCAGCGGGAACTGCCACCCCTTCCGCGGTCCCCTGTACGCACAGGGCGGCCGGCAGATCATTGGAGCGTCCGACACCTTGAGCACAGAGGACATTATCAACATGGACTGGCTGGTGGACAACATCGTGGGCTCCATCCCCACCTATGATGAGCTGAGCGAGGCCGCCAAGGCCACGGTGGGCATTGTGGGGGTCCCCTCCACCAAGGAAAAACAGACTGACACTTAACACCGGATGGGGGAACGCCGCCCGCTGTCTGGACAGGAGGGCGGATACATGAGAGTATTGGCTGTCGCGGACAAGGAGTCCGCCTATTACTACGACTACTACACCCCGGGCAAGCTGAGCGAGTTCGACCTGATTCTGGCCTGCGGGGATCTGCGGCGGGAGTATCTGGAATTTCTCGCCACCCTGGCCCGCTGCCCGGTGGTATACGTCCGGGGCAACCACAACGACAGCTTTCTGGATTCGCCGCCCGAGGGCTGCATCTGCGCGGAGGACCGCATCGTGGTCTGCGGCGGCGTTCGGATTCTGGGGCTGGGCGGCTCTCACCGCTATCAGAACGGCCGCAATATGTACACCGAGGGGCAGATGAGCCGCCGCATCCGAAAAATGCAGTTCCAACTGTGGAAAAACAAGGGGTTCGATATCCTGCTCACCCACGCCCCCGCCCGGCACATCAACGACTTTGACACCCTCTCCCACCAGGGATTTCAGTGCTTCGTGGGGCTTCTGGACCGGTACCAGCCCAAGTACTTCGTCCACGGCCACATCCACCGAAATTACGGGGTCAACATTCCCCAGTGGACGGTGCGGGGGGCGACCAACATCATCAACGCCTACGACTACTGCAAATTTGACTACTGACGAAATAACATGCAAAAAACATCCCGGCTTCGGCGGACCGCCGAAGCCGGGATGTTCTCTTTTCTCTTGGAGCTCAGCCGTTTACACCTGCTGGATAAAGCGCAGGAATGCCGCCTGTCCCTCCGGGGTACGCTTATAGACGCCGGCGCACTCCAGCACCTGGGCAAAGACCAGGCCGGTCTCCTTGCGCACGATGTCCATGGCGTTGTCCGCCGTGAAGGTGTAGTTGGGGGCAAAGCCCTCCGCCCAGTCGGCGTGAGCCGCCGTCAGGGGGTCCTCCCGCAGATCGCCGCCGGTGACCAGCTTGTCCGCCACTGCGGCCAGCTCCGCCTTCAGGCGGGCGGGGAGGACGGCCAGCCCCATCACCTCGATGAGGCCGATGTTCTCCTTTTTGATGTGGTGGAGCTCGGCGTGGGGGTGGTAGAGGCCCAGAGGGTGCTCCGGCGTGGTCAGGTTGTTGCGCAGCACCAGGTCCAGCTCATAGTCCTCCCCCCGCCGGCGGGCGATGGGGGTGATGGTGTTGTGGGGCTCTCCGTCGGTCTCAGCCAAAATCATGGCACTCTCGTCGGTATAGCCCCGCCAGGAGGTGAGAATGCGGTCGGCCAGGTCCACCAGCCGGTCGGGCTGGGCCGCGGTGATGCGGATAACCGACATGGGCCACTTGACGATGCCCGCCCGGACGTCCTCATACCCCGGGAAGGAGATAGCCGTCTCCACCGGGGCCTTCTCCATGGCGAAGGTGTACCGCCCGCCCTGGAAGTGGTCGTGGGCCAGGATGGAGCCGCCCACGATGGGCAGGTCCGCGTTGGAGCCCACGAAGTAGTGGGGGAACTGTCCCACAAAGTCCAGCAGCTTGGCAAAGCAGGCCCGGTCGATCTTCATGGGTACATGCTCCCGGTTCAGGCAGATGCAGTGCTCGTTGTAGTACACATAGGGGGAGTACTGCAAAAACCAGGGGGAGCCGTTGATGGTGATGGGCACGATGCGGTGGTTCTGCCGGGCCGGGTGGTTCACCCGTCCGGCGTAGCCCTCGTTCTCGGCGCACAGCTGGCACCGGGGGTAGTTGGAGGCGGGCAGGTTCCGGGCGGCGGCGATGGCCTTGGGGTCCTTCTCCGGCTTGGACAGGTTGATGGTGATGTCCAGCTCCCCGTACTGGGTGTCCGTCTTCCACTGCACGTCCTTGGCAATGCGGTCCCGGCGGATATAGTTGGTGTCCTGGCTGAACCGGTAGTACCAGTCGGTTGCCTTCTTCGGGTCCTGCTCCCGCAGGGCCTGGAACTTCCCGATGACCTGGGCGGGCCGGGGGGTGAGCGCCCCCATCAGCTTGGTGTCGAACAGGTCCCGGTAGACGATGGAATTCTCCTTGAGCACCCCCCGGTCATAGGCGTCGTCCAGCAGGGCGTCCAGCACCTGGGGCAGCTCCCCCGCGCCGCAGGAGGCGGATTCCGGCAGGGCGCAGCCGTCCAGCTCCAGGGCCTCCAGCAGGGCATTCACCGCCCAGATCTTCTCCTCCGGCTGGATCAGCTCCTTGTCCAGGGCGTAGGAGATCAGCTTGGCAATAGCCTGATCCCGTTCCATGTTCATCCCTCCTCAAAGCCATGGGGGTGGCTCTTGTGCCAGGCCCAGGCGGAGGCCACGATGGTGTTCAGGTCGTTGTACTGAGGCTTCCAGCCCAGCACCTGGATGGCCTTCTCGGAGGAGGCGATGAGCTGGGCCGGGTCGCCCGCCCGGCGGGGGGCGATCTTGGCCGGGATGGGGTGGCCGGTGACCGCCCGGGCTACGTCCACCACTTCCTTCACCGTGAAGCCCACGCCGTTGCCCAGGTTGAACACGTTGTTGTCCCCGCCATTGAGCAGGTAGTCCAGGGCCAGGATGTGGGCCTGGGCCAGGTCGGTGACGTGGATATAGTCCCGGATGCAGGTGCCGTCCTTGGTGGGGTAGTCGTCGCCGAAGATGGACACCGCCTCCCGCTGGCCCAGGGGCACCTGGAGGATGATGGGGATCAGGTGGGTCTCCGGGTTGTGGGCCTCGCCGATGGCCCCGGAGGGGTGAGCGCCGCAGGCGTTGAAGTACCGCAGAGCCACATACCGAAGGCCGTGGGCCTTGGACACCCAGCCCATCATGTGCTCCATGGCCAGCTTGGTCTGGCCGTAGCAGTTGGTGGGGACGGTCTTGTCGTCCTCCAGGATGGGCACCCGCTCGGGCTCGCCGTAGGTGGCGGCGGTGGAGGAGAAGACGATCTTATCCACCCCGTGCTCCACCATGGACTTCAGGAGCACCATGGTGCCGTGGAGGTTGTTGTCGTAATACTTCAAAGGGTCGGACATAGACTCCCCCACCTGGGAGGAGGCGGCAAAGTGGATCACGCCCTCGATGTGCTCCGCCTGGAACAGGGTGTCCAGGGCGCCCTTGTCCCGGATGTCCAGCTGATAGAATTTCGCCTTGGGGTGGACGGCGGCCCGGAAGCCGGTCTGAAGGTTGTCGGCCACCACCACCTCGCGGCCCGCGTCGATGAGTTCATATACCGTGTGGGAGCCGATGTAGCCGGCTCCGCCCAATACTAAGATCGCCATAGTTCTATGCGCTCCTTTCTTCGATTCCGATCGAAAATCAGCCCCAGAGGACGGTGCCGCCCACGGGGCGGATGCTCAGCACGTGGCAGCTGCCCGCGCCCAGCGCGCTCTCCACCTGGGATTTGAAGGACTCCAGCAGGTCCAGGGGGACAAAGGCCTGGATGGTGCCGGCGAAGCCGCCGCCGTGTACCCGGCAGGCACCCCGGCCGTTCAGGGCCCGCTCGGCCACCGTCAGGGCCACGGCCATGGCCTGCTCCTGGACCGCCCCGGTGGGGGTGATGTCCTGGAGCAGCTCCCAGGAGGAGCGGCCCGACTGCTCCACCAGGGACAGGAAGGCCTCCATGTCTCCCCGCTCCAGGGCGTCGGCCTCCTGCTCCGCGCGCAGGTCGTCGGCAAAGAAGTGGAGGGCCCGGAGGACCGCCCGGTCTCCGGCCGCCTCCCGCAGCTGGGGCAGATGGCTCAGCACCTGGGCCTCGTCCACCTCCCGCAGCACGTTTTTGCCGAAGAAGGCGGCCACCGCCCGCATCTCCTTGGGGATGGAGTCGTACTCGCCGGTGAGGGCGGCGTGGCTGGCCCCCGAGTCCACGATGCACAGTGCGTAGCCCAGGGCGTTCAGGTCCACCGCCACCGACCGCACCACGGGGGCGGCGGGGTCGGCGAAGTCGATGGCCACCGCCCCTCCCACGGAGGAGGCGGTCTGGTCCATGAGGCCGCTCTGTTTGCCGAAGTAGAGGTTCTCCGCCTTCTGGCCCATCTGGGCAATCTCCACCGCCGTCAGCTCGTCCCGGCAGAACAGGTGGTTTTCGATGACGCCCAGCAGCACCTCGCAGGCCGCCGAGGAGGACAGGCCGGAGCCGGGCAGCACGTCGGAGAGGGCGTAGGCGTCAAAGCCCGCCACAGGGTAGCCCCGCCGGGCGGCCTGGGCCGCCATCCCCCGCACCAGGGCGGCGGTGGACTCCTTCTCCTCCTTGGGGTCCAGGGTGTCCAGCTCCACCTCCACCAGGGGCCAGCCCTCGGACTGGAAGCGGATGGTGTTGGTGCCGTTGGGGGCGGCGCAGGCCGAAAAATCCAGGTTCACCGCCGCGGCCAGCACCCGTCCGTGCTGGTGGTCGGTGTGGTTGCCGCAGATCTCCGTGCGGCCCGGTGCGGAACACAGCGTCACAGGGGTGTCTTCCCCCCCGCCGAAGGTCCGCTGAAAGCCGTCCAGCAGCTGAGATACCCGCTGCCGGCCGGGCGCGGGGTCTCCGCACGTCAGGCGGGCCAGAGCTTCATCCAGCTCTCCGGCCGCCAGCGCAGTGCGTACTTCGCCCAATGTATGCATGGTCATCCGAACTCCTTTTTCTCTCCGGGCGGCCGGTCTGTTGATTCCGTCCGGCCCGGTCTTCTGTCTTTTTATCATAGCACAGCCCGCCTGCTTTTCCAAGCATTCTATGGGGTCTTCTAACGCGGCGCTGCTCCGGCCGCAGAGCCGGGGAAAAGCCGCCGCAAAGCAGACGGATTCTTATGTCTGCCTTGCAGCGGCTTTCTGCACAAATGAGAAGAATTACTTCTTCTGGACGTACTTGAGGCAGTCCAGCGTGACAGCCACAAGGATAATGATGCCGGAGAACACGAACTGCAGGTTGGTGTCAATGCCCAGCACGGTCAGGGAGTAGGTCAGAGCGGTGAAGATGAACACGCCCACGACCACGCCCGAGATCTTACCGATGCCGCCGGTGAAGGAGATACCGCCCACCACGCAGGCGGCGATGGCGTCCATCTCCCAGCCCTGGCCGTAAGCGGCGGAGCCGGAACCCACCATGCGGATACACTCCAGCCAGGAGCCGAAGCCGTACAGGATGCCGGCCAGCACGAAGGCGCCCACGGTGACCCAGAACACGGAGATACCGGAGACCGACGCGGCCTCGGGGTTGCCGCCCACGGCGAACAGGTTCTTGCCGAAGGTGGTCTTGTTCCAGATGAACCACACCACGACCACCGCGGCCACAGCCCACAGAATGATGGTGGGGAAGCCGTTGAACCGGGGAATGATCATGCCGGGGATGCTGGGATCAATGGCGCCGAAGGACACGCCCTTGGTGGAGTAGGTCACCAGGCCGAAGATGACCAGCATATTGGCCATGGTGGAGATAAAGGGATGCATTTTAAACTTGGCCGTAAAGAATCCGGCGATGGTGGTAAACACGGTGCACAGAACGATACACACCACCAGAGCCAGTAGGACCCGCACCAGCACCGGCATGGTGCTGAAGTCGAAGATGTGTCCAAAGACGCCGCCGGTGTTGGGTCCCTGGTGCATCACGATGGTGGCGGCGGTCATGCCCATGCCCACCATACGGCCGATGGACAGGTCGGTACCGGCCAGCAGGATCAGGCCGGCCACGCCCAGAGCCAGGAACATTCTGGGGGACGCCTGCTGGAGAATGTTCAGGATGTTGTTCATCGTCAGCAGCTGAGTGCCGCCCTTGAGGATGGGGGTGGCAATACAAAGGCCGATGAAGATGATAATGATGGCGATATACAGGCCGTTCTTCAGCAGGAAGTCCCGGCGGTTGAAGGTGTACTTGTAGTTCTCCCAGCGCTGGGCCATCGTCTCAGCAAAGGTGAACTTGGACATGCGCAGCATGTCGATCAGGTGGTACTTGTGATCAAAGGCGGCATGCTGGCGGTCCTTGATCTCCTGGAGGTCCTTATTCAGGTCCATCTTCGCGTCAAACAGGCGGTTCTTATAGACGTACTTCTCGTCCTTGATCTCCTGCTGGTCGCTGAGCTTGGCCATGGTCTCCTGGTGCTCCTTGTTGAGCTGGGCCACGGCGGCCTGGTACTTCTCCTGAGCCTGGACCTTTTCCGCCTTTCCGCTCTCCACCACGGCCTGATAATACTCGCCGAAGTGGCTGTTCAGATAGCTCTCCGCCTCGGCGATAAGCTTGTCCACCTCGGCCTTGTTCTGGCTCTCCACGGCCTTGGCCTTCTCCAGCTCGGCCTTGTACTGGGCCAGCTTGGCCTCTTTCTCCTGCTGGGTGTAGATGCGGTCGCGCTTCAGACTGTCCATGCTGCTCTGGATCTCGACCACCTGGTCGGTGCCGTCCTTGCGCAGGGCGTCAATCTTTGCTTGGATGCCGCCGACATACTCGTCGATCGGCTGGCGGAGCTGCTGTTCCTGTTCCGCTGTGAGAATCTTTGTGTTTTCCGTTGCCATATGCAATTTCTCCCATTATAGGTATTTTGCACTCAGTCGCAAAAGTTCTTCCTGATCGGTCTCCTTGGTGTTCACAATCCCGGAGAGGCGTCCGTTGGACATGACGCCGATGCGGTTGGTGATGCCCAGGATCTCGGGCATCTCAGAGGAGACGACGATGATCGTCTTGCCCTGCTTTGCCATCTGAATGATCAGCTCATAGATCTCATACTTAGCGCCCACGTCGATGCCGCGGGTGGGCTCGTCCATCATAAAGACCTGGGGCTCCCGCTCCAGCCACTTGCCGAAGATGACCTTCTGCTGGTTGCCGCCGGACAGGCTGGTGATCATGTCGTCCGGCCCCATGCACTTGGTGTGCATGATCTTGATCTCCTTGTTGGTGGCCTTCACCATCTTGGAGTCGGACAGGGCCAGGCCCGTCTTGTACTGCTCCAGACTGGCGATGGTGGTGTTGAAGGTCAGGTCACATTTGAGGAACAGGCCGTTGGCCTTGCGCTCCTCGGTGATCAGGGCGAAGCCATGCTCGATGGCCTCCTTGGCGTTGTTGAAGTTCATCAGCCGGTTTTTAAAGTAGACGCGGCCTGCGGCTCTGGTGCGCACGCCGAAGATGGTCTCCAGCAGCTCGGTCCGCCCGGCGCCCACCAGGCCGTACAGGCCGAAAATCTCGCCCTCTCTCACGTCGAAGGAGATGTCCTGAAGATGGGGGGCGTATTTGGTGGAGAGGTGCTGGACAGAGAAAATGGTGTCGCCAGGTGTGTTGTCCACCGGAGGGAAGCGGCTCTCCAGGGAGCGGCCCACCATGGCGGTAATCAGCTCGTTCATGTTGGTGTCCTTGGCGGCCTTTGTCATGACCAGATTGCCGTCCCGCAGGACCGAGATCTCGTCGCAGATCTCAAAGATCTCGTCCATTTTGTGGGAGATATAGATCAGGGCGATGCCCTGCTCCTTCAGCATCCGCATCATTTCAAAGAGCTTGTCCACCTCCTGGACTGTCAGAGAGGAGGTGGGCTCGTCCAGGACGATCACCTGGGAATTGTAGGAGATTGCCTTGGCGATCTCGCACATCTGCCGCTGGGAAACGGACATGTTCCGCATCGGCTGGGTCAGGTTCACGGTCATACCGAGCTTACGAAACAGCTCGGAGGCCTTCTTTTTCATGCCACCTTCATCCACGACCCCCATGGAATTGGTGGGGTAACGTCCAAGGAACAGGTTGTCGATGACGTTCCGCTCCAGGCACTGGTTCAGCTCCTGGTGGACCATGGCGATCCCGTTTTCCAGGGCGTCTTTCGGACCGGAAAAGCTGATTTCCTTTCCGTTCAAATAGATCTTTCCCTCGTCCTTCTGGTAGGTGCCGAACAGGCACTTCATCATGGTAGACTTACCGGCGCCGTTTTCGCCCATCAGTCCCATGACCGTTCCACGCTTTACGTCCAGGTTGATATGGTCAAGCACCCGGTTGCGGCCGAAAGACTTGCACATACCGCGAATCGACAGGACGATATCGTCTTTCGTATCTGCCATTCTCGTTACTCCCGTTTATGTAGTAGTAGTTTCCGTAAAAAGTCCGATTCTGCCGGATCTTTCCCTCAAAAAAGCGCTATTAGGGAGAATTCCTTCTGCCGAAGGGAGATCTATTTCTCCCGAACGAAGAATTCCTTCTCCCTAATAGCGTGTCATATTACCTGATTCAGCCGCCGGTAAAACCGGCCGCGGGTCCGATTACTGGCTCAGCAGAGCGGTGTAGGAAGCCGCGTTGTCGGTCTTCACCATGTTGATGGCGAAGGCGTCATACTGATCGGGGTTGCCCAGACGGTTGGTGATGTTGGCCTCGGTCTGGCCGTCGCCGCCGATGTACTCCACATTCAGGTTCAGCAGGTCGTCATACTTCTGCAGCAGGGGCTGATAGGTGGAGCCCAGGAAGTTGTCGGCGGCGTTGTAGATGTTCAGCCACACGTTCTTGGTGGGGTGAGTCTCGGCGTCCAGCTGGTAGGACACGGGGGCGTAGGTCACGGTGGAGTCCAGGAAGTCCTCATAGTTCTCCGCAGTGACGGCCACGTTCAGGGCGTAGTAGGAGCGCTCCTCATCCACGTACTTGTACACGTCCTCGCTGAGCACGTTGCCGACCCCATCAGCGGTGCCGATGCCGGTGTCGATGTCCACGCCGTCCAGAGCGTTGCGCAGCACCCGCAGGGTCAGATAGGCCTGCACGTCGGCGTGCTGGCTGATGGTGCCGCCGTAGCCCTCGGCGATGGCGGCCACGGCGTCGGAGTTGGCGTCATAGCCAAAGGTGGGCACGTTGTTGGCCTTGGACCAGCCGGTGAACATGGCCATGCCCATGCCGTCGTTGTTGGAGGCGATGACGTCGATCTGATCGCCGAAGGAGGCGGACCAGGTGTTGATGGCGTTGCCGGCGGTGCCAGCGTCCCAGGTGGCGCCGGCGGAGTTCTTCATCTCCTGAGAGGCCAGCTCACGCACGATGTAGGTGGTGCCGTTGACGGTGATCTCGCCGTCCTTCACGATGGTGGAGGTGCCGTCGGTGTTGGTGCCGATGGGGGAGGAGTCGATGGCGCCGTCCTTATCCACGCCGGTGCCCAGAGCGGACCGGACGCCGCGGGTACGGGCGATGGAGTCGTTGTGGCCGATGTCGCCGATGGCCAGCACATAGCCGATGATGCCGTCGCCGTTGCGGTCGATGGTGTCGATGTTGTCCTCGATGTAGTCGCGGATCATCTCGCCCTGGAGCTCGGCGCCCTGGTTGGCGTCAAAGCCCACATAGTAGGTGTCCTCGTTGAAGGACAGGGCGGTCATGTCCAGCTCGCCGGTGGAGCTGTTGGAGGGCTGGCGGTTGAACCAGACCAGGGGCTTGTCCTTGTTGGCGACCTCGGTGGCGGCGTTGGAGCCGCTGGCGCTGCCGGAGCCGGAGCTGGCGCCGGAGCCGGAAGTCCCGCCGCCGTTGCCGCAGGCGGCCAGGCCCAGGGCCATGGCGGCGGCCAGGGTCAGTGCAAGAGCTTTTTTCATAGCAATTCTCCTTTTCTCATGTTTTAAATAGAGCACAAAAACTCTATTTAAGATAAGTTTATAGTAGAGGAAAATGCACAAAAAAGCAAGGGAAAAAACCACTGAAAAAAAGTTAAAATTTTATCCAGGGCAAATAATATGCAAAAAATTTTCACTTCATTTTTGTGGAAAACATCTAATCCAGGTGCTCTTCAAAGGAAAACAGGGCCTTCTGGCTGTCCAATGTGAACAAGTTGTCCCGATCCACGACCCGGGTGGAGGTATCCACCGTCTCATCCAGAGCCCCGCCCTGCCCAGCAAGCAGCTGATAGGCGCTCTCCACCCCCAGATAGCCCATGGCGTAGGGGTTCTGCACCACAAGGGCGTCCACACACCCGTCCTGCAGCCCGTCCACGGTGACCACATTGGAGTCAAACCCCACAAAAAACACATCCTCTGAGCGGCCCAGCGCTTTCACAGCCTGGGCCGCGCCCACGCTGGTGGGCTCATTCAGGGCCAGCAGCACGTTGATCTCCGGGTGTTCGGTCAGGAGGGCGGCGGTATCCGCCTGGGCCCGGCCGGCCTCCGTCAGTGTGTTGACCACCGCGGTGATCTCCGCCCGGCCGCTGGCAGCGAAGGCGTCGGACGCCCCCCGCTCCCGCTCCTGCCCGTTGGCGGTGCTCACGTCGTAATTGACCACTCCCACATACAGGGGGCCGGATACCCGATCCAGAACGGCGTCGGCCGCCATCTGTCCGGCGGCGTAGTTGTCGGTGCCGATGTAGGTGCTCACCTGGTCGGAGTCCACGCTGCTGTCGATGGTCACGATCTGGAGCCCGGCCTGGGCGGCGGCGTCAATGGCAGCGGCATTTTCTTCCTGGTCAATGGCGGAAAACACAATGGCCTCCGCCCCGGCCCGCACCGCCTCCGCGATCAGCCGGTTCTGGGTCTCGTAGTCCTCCTCCGTCTCCGGACCGGCGATACTCAGCTCTAAATTGTACTCCGCGGCCGCGGCCTCCGCCCCGGCAAAGACGGATCGGAAAAATTCCGACTGGGTGGATTTGACCACCAGAGCCACCGAGTGCCGCTGGGACGCGTCCTGCTCTCCGCCGCAGCCGCACAGAAGGGCGAGGGCCAGCGCCCCCCACAGAACGGCACGCCTATTTCGCCTCATATTCTCCCTCCCTCACCTTGGGCATCCGGATCTCCACACAGGTGCCCACATCCAGTTCGCTGGTGATGTTCAGACCATAGGGCGCTCCGAAATAGATCCGAAGCCGGTCGTTTACATTCCGAATGCCGATGCCGGTGCGGTCCTCCGGGTCCTGCTCCAAAATGGCGTCCACCTGCTCCTGGCTCATACCCACGCCGTTGTCCCGGACCCGGAACAGGATGTCCTCCCCGTCCTGGAGCACCTCCACCTGGATGCGCCCCTCCTCCACCAGAAGATCCAGGCCGTGGTTGATGGAATTTTCAATGATGGGCTGCAGGGTGATCTTGTTGCAGTAGTAATCCAGGCACCCCGGGTCCACGTCAAATTCATAGGTGAACTGGTTTTTGTAGCGGTACTTCTGGATCTGGAGATAGCTCTCAGCGTGCTCGATCTCCTTGGCGATGGGGATGAGCTCGTGGCCGCGGCTGATGCTGATGCGGAACAGCCGAGCCAGGGCGTGCACCATATTCACCGCGTCGGCGTTCCGCCCCCGCTCGCACATCCAGGCGATGGAGTCCAGGGTATTGTACAGAAAATGGGGGTTGATCTGGGCCTGGAGGGCCTTCAGCTCAGTCTTGCGCAGATTGATCTCCTCCTGCCGCACAGTGGACATGAGCTGCTGAATCCGCAGCACCATGTGTCCAAAGGACTGGGAGAGCTCCCGCACCTCCCGGGTGCCCCCCACCGGGCGGTAGGAAAAGTGGTCGGCGTCCCGCTCAAAGCGCTCCATGGCGGAGGCCAGCCCCCACAGGGGACGGCTCAGCATCCGGGACAGAATCCAGCTGGTCAGCAGGGCAGCCGCCAGCACCAGACCCGCCAGGCCGGCGGAGATCCCGATCATCTCCCGCACGCTGCGGTTGACCAGCTCGTCCACAAAGCTGACGCCCACCACCCGCCAGCTGCTGTCCTCCACGCTGGTGACGGCATAGATCACGGTATCCTCCACATAGGTGCCGTCCTTCAGGGCGGCCAGGGCCGCGGTGTCCTCCGACTTCAGCCCCGCATACAGCAGCTGCTGCTGGGGGTGGTACATAATGTGCCCCATGCGGTCCATCAAAAAGCAGTAGCCCCGCTGGCCGATGCCAACATTGTTGATGTGGTTGGAGATATTGGAGAAGCTCAGATCCAGGGACACCCAGGCGGCCTCGCCCCCCTGTTCCAGCGGTGCGGTCATGGTGACCACCCAGGGGTAGTAGCTCTCAAAGATGGTCTCCACATGGGGGGTGCTCATATAGGGGCCGTCGGAGGCCCGGGCTGTATCCAAGTCAAAGGAGAGATTTTGGAAGATCTCCTTCCGGGGTTCCCGGCCCAGGGACCAGCACTCCACCAGTTCCCCCTCCTCCGAGTAGCTGGTGACGGCCACCACGTCGGGCCGGAACTGTAAAAAGGCGGACAGCAGCTCATCCCGGCTCTGCTGCGGCTCCGACATGGAGCGCACCACAAGTTCCATGGCCTGGTCCATGTCCCGCAGGTAGTTTCCCACCGTGCTGGACACCTGGGAGACTGTCTGTGCGCTGCCGGTCCGGGCGCTCTGCACCATAGCGCTGCGGTAGCGGTCCAGGAACAGCACAATGCAGCAGCACAGAATAATGGCCACCACCCCTACCACCATGGCGACCAGAATGGTGGTCGTCCGGGGCCCCGGCCGGGAAATATCCCTCTTCACGCCGCCTCACCCTTCCCTTTCCTGCTCCGTCCTGCGGCGCAGGGCGTTGGGCGATTCGCCGCAGTATTTTTTGAAACAGTAGCTGAAATAGTGCTGATCGGTATAACCGCACCGGCCGGCGACCTCCTGCACCTTGAGCGGGGTGGTGGACAGCAGCTCCCGGGCCGCCTCCATCCGCTTGCGGATCAGGATGTTCATAAAGGTCTCGCCGGCGTACTTTTTGATGCAGGCGCTGAGATAGTTGGGGCTTACGTCCAGCCGCTCGCTCAGGGAGACCAGGGACAGGTCCGCATCCATATAGAGCTGATCCAAGGCGTCCAGGGCCCGCTGGCACAACAGTGAGCCCCCCTTGGCGGCGGGGGCCAGGTCCCGGCTGAAGTGCGTCCCTCCCTCCGCGCCGTCCCCCTGGCGCAGGGCGTCCATCGCCTCCCGGTAGGCGTCGTGGAGGGCGGTCAGGGTGTGCACCATGCGGCTGACGCCGATGCGGCACTGGCTGCCCAAAACCCGCTCCGCCATCTGCGGAATCTCGTCGGCCAGGATATGCAGGTATTCGCTGAAATCCGAGGGGCTGCCCATCAGAACCGAAACCACCTTCCCAGAGGTGTAGAAGCTGACGCAGCGCAGGTATTTTGCGGCCAGCTGGTCCACCGACGCCACAAAGGCAGGGGTGGTGCAGTTGGCCCCGCCCTCATTCAGCAGGACGGACACCATCACCGTACAGCACGGCCGGTCGTCCAGATCCCGGAGCAGGCCGCACTGCCGCGCGTACTCCTCCGCCTGCACCGCTCCCTCCGGATCGGCGTAGTCGTCCAGCACCAGGGGCATCAGCATGGCGGCCTGCAGATCCACCCCATGCATCTTGGAGGGCGCCTGCCGGAACCGGGCAAACTGGGCGTCGATTTTCTCCCGGATTCTCCGCAGCTCCGCCGCTATCCCCTCCATGGTCAGCGGCTTGAGCATATAGCTGATGATGTTGTACTGGATCGCCTGCTGGGCGTACTCAAAGTCGTCGTAGCCGCTTAGAAAGGCGATGTTGGTGGCGGGGCGGATCTCCCGCACCTGCCGGGCCAGTTCGATTCCGGAGATGAAGGGCATCCGGATATCCGTGATCAGCAGGTCCGGCTCGTGCTTCTCCACCAGCTGAAGGGCGTCCAGTCCGTTGCTGGCGCTCCCCACCAGGCAGAAGCCAAAGTCCTGCCAGGGCGTCATCATGCAGACCGCCTCCCGCAGTTCGTCCTCGTCATCCGCCACAATCACCGTGTACGGCGTTTTTCCAGCCATGGCGTATCCGTCCTTTCCAACATAAGAGTGCGCCCTGCGGAAACCGCCTCGGCGCAGATCCGGCTCAAAGCCGGAATCTCCCATCTGTTTTCTGCCTTTATATTAGGAATATTATAACAGATGATCGCACGGGGCTCAAACATTTCTTACCGCGGAACCCCCGCCATTTTGGGCAGGGACAAGGAAAGGGCGGACACAAACGTGTCCGCCCAAGGCTGTTAAAAATTGCAAATAAAAGCACGGGCCGGGAAAGCAGCGGCGTTTTCAGAACCGCGCGCCATCCAAGACCCGGCGGTAGTTCTCCCGGTCGGTGTCCCCCTCGGTGCTCACCAGGAGCACCCGGGAGGACTCGTTCAGGCCCAGCGCCTGCCGCACCTCTGACGGGGCGTCTCCCCGCATCAGGGCATCCAGCACCCCGGCTGTCACTGCGCCGGACTCCCCGGACACCACCGCCGGGTCGCCCTCCTCCGGCCGGGCCAGCAGACGCATTCCCCGGGCGGCGTATCCGTCCCCGCAGGACAGGAAGGCATCCGCGTAGGCATCGATGATCTTCCAGCTGATGGTGCAGGGCTCTCCGCAGCACAGACCCGCCATCATGCTGTCCATGTCCCCGGTGACGAAGTGCAGCGCCCCGTCGTCGGCCTGGGCGGTGCGGAACAGGCAGTCGGCCCGGTCTGGCTCCACGATGGCGGTGACCGGCCGCTCCTCCCCCCATACGGAGGTAAAGAAGCCCAGCGCCGCACCGGCGAAGCTGCCCACCCCCGCCTGGAGAAACAGGTGGGTGGGCTTCTCCCAGCCGTGCTCCTCCAGTTGGTCCGCGATCTCCTGGGCGATGGTGGTGTAGCCCTGGATGATCCAGGCGGGGATCTCCTCATACCCCGGCCAGGCGGTGTCCTGGATCAGGGTCCAGCCGCGCTCCCGGCCCATCCGGTCGGCCAGGCGCACCGCGTCGTCGTAGTTCAAGTCGGTGATCTCCGCCTGGGCCCCCTGGGCCCGGATGTTCTCCAGCCGCTCCCGGGCGCTCCCCTTGGGCATGTACACCACCGCCCGGTGGCCCAGCTGCCGGGCGGCCCAGGCCACCCCCCGGCCGTGGTTACCGTCGGTGGCGGTGACGAAGGTCCGCTCCCCCAGCTTCTCCCGGGCCTCCAGCGTCCCCAGCGCCTCAAAGGTGAGCTGGTCCTGGGACAGCCCCAGCTGTTCCCCCAGATGCCGGGCCATGGCATAGCTGCCCCCCAGGGCCTTGAAGGCGTTCAGGCCGAAGCGCTTGGACTCGTCCTTCACCAGCACCTGGGACACCCCCAGCCGACGGGCCAGGTGGTCCAGAGCGGTGAGCGGGGTGGCCTCATAGCCCGGGATGGTGCTGTGGAAGGCCCGGGCCGCCTTCTGCACTTCCAGACCGGTGAGGGCCAGCTTCTCCGGGGGAATGGCCCCCGTCCGGTTCACACAGTATTGAAGCTTCACGGTATGCCTCCTTTGTCTTTTGTTAGATGCCTGGATTATAGCATAGGGGTATGCTCCGCACAACCCCCTCGTCCTCGGGCCGCCGCCTCCAAAATCTTGTCCGCCCCCCGCCGGTATCCCCCGGCCTCCCGGAATCCGGCGGCGATCTCCCGGGCCCGGCTGCGGTAGGACTGCTGTTCCCGGATCTGGCGCACCGCCGCCCGAACGGCCTCCGGCGAGGTCCTCTTCAGCCGGAGCCCCGCCCCCAGCTCCTCCACCCGCCGGGCCACAAGCCCCTGCTCCGCCTGCTGGGGGTACAGGACCAGGGGCACTCCAAAATAGAGGCCCTCGCTGGCGCTGTTCATGCCGCAGTGGGTCACAAACACGCCGGCCCGGGCCAGCACCGCCAGCTGGTCCACCCTGGGCCGGAGGAATATATGCTCCGGCACGTCCCGAAAAGCGGACAGGTCGGTCTGCTCCCCCACGGAGATCACCACGGGGAAGCTCTCCTGCCGGAGGGCCTCAATGCACGCCTGATAAAAAGGGAGGTTCCGGTTGTTCACCGTCCCCAGAGAGATGTAGCAGCACCCCTCCCACTCCGCCTCCCCCGCTCCAATCTGCTCCGGGATGGACGGACCGATAAAGGCGTATTTTGAGGAGAACGTATCCGCCTTGGGCTGGAAGGCCCGGGAGGTGTAGACGATGGTGTCCGTATCATTGCTGTTCTGAATCAGGTCCAGCAGGCCGCTCACCGGGTATCCCGCCTCCCGCAGCCGCTCCATACACCGCCGGATGCGCCCTCGCCCCATCAGCAGGCGGAGCAGCTGCCCCGGCGTCTGCTTCATCATCCCGGCCGTCTCCCGGTTGAAAGCGAAGGTGGTGGTGGAGCACACGTAGGGCAGCCCCAGCTTGGCGCTCCACAGCTTTCCCCAGAAGCACAGGGAGTCGGACACCACGCAGTGGGGGGCAAACTCCCGCAGATCCCGGCCGATGGGGCCGTCCATGGCCAGGGTGGTGTCCGTAATCATCTCCACCAGCCCCGCAAAATCCCGGCCCACCTGGCGGTCCACATCAGGGGGAGGAGGCGGAAGATAGGCGTCGCACAGGACGCACTCTCCGCCCGCCGCCTCGATTGCCTTTTGAAAGGGGGAAAAGGAGTAGTAGCGCACCCGGTGCCCCCGCCGGGTCAGCTCTCTCACCACGGCCAGGGTTGGATTGGTGTGGCCAAAGGCGTAGATGCTGAAAAAGGCGATGCGCGCCACGGCCTCACCCCTCCTCCGTGTTCTTCGGGTCCTTCAGCTCCCGGATGGCCTGGGCAAAGGACCGGGAGTCCGACTCGCTGTGGTCGGGATAGAACTCCTTGGCCCGGCCGGCAAAGATGGCGTCGGCGATCTGCTCAAACACCTGGTAGCGCTCCAGGGCGATGCCCCGCTGGGCGTCGGCTAAAATCAGCATGGTATCCCCCGGCTGAATTTGGAACATCTCCCGCACCTCCTTGGGAATGACGATCTGCCCCTTGGGTCCCACCTTCACAGAGCTCATGTATTTTCCGGTCTCCATCTTTTATTTCCCCTTCTTTGGTATTACTTGTATTACTAATTATACTTTTGTACCTCTTTATTGTCAAGGACCATTTCACCGGCAGATGCAAAAGGGCCGGAGCTGATCCCAGCTCCGGCCCTTATAATGCTATTATTTTCCATTGGCCCGCCGCTCCAGCTCCTTGAGCAGCTGATTCTGCACCGGCAGACGGCGGCGGCGGGGGTACGTTTTATTGTACCAGGCGGCCAGTTCCCGGGCCGTCTCCGGCTCCAGGAGGGGAACCAAGGTTCTTGCATGGCCCTGGACGGCCTCCCGCATGGGCTGGGTCAGGTCAAAATACCGCTCCTCCTGAGCCAGGGTGACCAAAAACCGTACGGTCTCCTCCGCTTCCGCCGGGGTGAGGCCCTCCTGGACCATCCGGCCCACCGCCTCCCCCACGGCCTCATAAAACTCCATGTGGCAGGGGTCCCGCTTGGGGTCCCGGCCAAAGCCCAGCAGTCCGTCCCCCGGACGCAGCTTGGCGGTCATCTTTTTCACCGCCTCGTTGTAGTTCTCCATACAGGCCAGCAGGGTGTTTACCGCAGTCCCTTCCATGGTCACTCCTCCTTCTCTATGGGCGCCCGCCAGGGCACGTCCTGAAACCGCTCGCCGCAGACCATGCCCTCCACGGTCCCGGCGGTGATGTCCAGCATGTGGGCCAAGTAGTCCTCTGAGCGCTCCTCGGGCAGCAGGACGGTGAGGGCGATGTCCGCCCCGTAGTCCGCCTCGGCGATGACGCCGCCGAAGCCCTCGGTCTCCAGCTTCACCCGCTCGTACTGGGCGTAGGAGCAGGGCAGCAGAATCTCCACCCACCGGCGGACCACCGAGATCCCCGCCGCGTCCAGGGCGTCCTTGGCGCTCTGGGTATAGGCCCGGACCAGGCCGCCCGCCCCCAGCAGGATGCCGCCGAAGTAGCGGGTGACCACGCACACCACATTGACCACGCCCTCCCGCTGAAACACGTTGAGCATGGGCTGCCCCGCCGTGCCCTGGGGCTCTCCGTCGTCGGAGTAGCGCACCGGCCCGTCTTTGATGAGGTAGCACCAGCAGTTGTGCCGGGCGTCGTAGTAGCGCTTCTTCATCTCCTCAATGCGGGCGCGGGCCTCCTCCTCGCTGTCCACCCGCCACACGTGGCCGATGAATCGGGAGCGTTTCTCCACAAATTCCGTCTCACTGGCCTGGGTGGGGATGTAATACTCCGTCATGGGGTCACCTCACTGGTCGGTTTTCGGCCTCCGGGGGTCCCGGACGGGCCTAAGCGCGCCCCTTCTCCCCCACCGATTTGGTCACAATCACGTCCGCCTCATATCCCAGCAGACGGGAGATCACCACCGTCCCGGCCTCCACCGGGGCGGTGAGCACACAGCCCTTGATGGCCTCCATGGCCGCAAAGATCTCCCCCTTGGGGATGGGGGCGGTGAGGCGCACGCTGGCCAGGGGGAGCTCGCCCCCCTTCACCGGCACCGAGGTGGCGATGGTCCGCCGGGGGTCGGTGAGCTCCTGCTCCACGTAGGCCGTCCCCCGGGGACAGGCCGCCCCCTGGACCGAGCGGACGGCATAGGTGCCGTCCCCTCTGGCCTCCGCCTCAGCTGTAATAGTACACCCATTTGGGCACACAATGCAAGTAAACTCCTTCACCATTCCGCACACACCTCCAAATCGCCCTGCCGGTCCAGCCGGTCCGCCGGGATTTCCAGCCAGATCATCTCGGCGGGGAGGGCCTTTTTCATGGGCTTTCGGACCACCTCCCGGCCGTTCTGCCGTACCACGATGCTCCCGTCCCGGAAGGGGGCGCGCACCCGCAGGGACAGGCGCACATCCTCTGTCCCGCTGATTTTCTGCGGGATCGTGTGGCCCACGCCGTTCCCGGCCTGAACATCCAGAGGACACGGAGACAATGTCCCCTCCCGCACATAGCGGGCGGTCCAGTCCGCCAGCCGCTCCGCCTCCAGAGAGACGAAGTCCACCAGGTCGTGGACGTGGAGCACATTGCCGGCGGCAAAGATCCCCTCCACGCTGGTCTGGTAGTGCTCATCCACCACCGCTCCCCGGGTGCGGCCGTCCAGCACCACCCCGGCCTCCTGGGACAACTCATTTTCCGGCAGGAGCCCCACCGACAAAATTAGGGTGTCGCAGGGATACTCCCGCTCCGTGCCGGGGATGGGGGTCCCCTTCTCGTCCACCTGGGAGACGGTGACCCCCGTCAGGCGGCTGCCCCCGTGGATGTCGGTGACCGTGTGGCTCAGATACAGGGGGATGTCGTAGTCCTCCAGGCACTGCCGGATGTTCCGGGGCAGGCCGCTGGGGTAGGGCTGCACCTCAAACACCCCGTGGACATGGGCCCCCTCCAAGGTGAGCCGCCGGGCCATAATCATGCCGATGTCTCCGGAGCCCAGGATGACCACCTCTTTGGCGGGCATGCGGTTATAGAGATTGATGTAGGCCTGGGCCACGCCGGCGGTGAACACCCCCGCCGGCCGCTCGCCGGGGATGCCCAGGGCCCCCCGGGTGCGCTCCCGGCAGCCCATGGACAGCACCACCGCCTTGGCCTTCCACCGGCGCAGTCCCGCCCGGGTGGCGGCGGTGACCACCTTGTCCGGGGTGATCTCCACCACCGAGGCGTTGGTGATGCACCGGACCCCCAGTTCCTCCGCCTCCCGGATGAAGCGCTGGGCGTACTCCGGCCCGCTGAGGGTGGTTTGAAACCGGGTGAGGCCGAAGCCGTCGTGGATGCACTGGCGCAGAATGCCCCCCAGCTGCTTCTCCCGCTCCAGCACCACCACGCGGGTGATCCCCTTCTTGTGGAGCTCCACCGCGGCGGCCAGGCCGGCGGGGCCGCCGCCCACCACTACTACGTCCACATGCTCCAGCACCAGCTCCTGCAAGATATTCGCTTCCATCACTCCGCCTCCTCCCGTACTTTTCCGTAAAACATCTGGGAGCCCTCCCGGGCGTAGAGGATCTCGGTCTCCTTCCTGCCCAGCTCCTCCTCCAGCATCCGGGCCAGCCGCATCTGGCAATACCCCCCCTGGCACCGGCCCATCATGGACCGGGTGCGGTACTTGATGCCCACCATGGTGCTCACCCCCAGAGGGTTGTGGATGGCCTGGAGCAGCTCCGCCCGGGTGACCTTCTCGCACCGGCACACCAGCTCCCCGTAGTCCGGGTTCTCCCGGATGGCCGCCTCCCGCTCCGCCTGGGACATGTCCGCGAAGCGGCGGATGCCCTTCCGCACCGGGTCAAAGTCCGGGTTGGGCTCCAGCTTCTCCCGCTCCCCCATCAGGGCGATAGCGTACCGGGCGATGGGCACGCAGGCGGTGAGGCCGGGGGACTCGATGCCCACCAGATTGATGGCGTTGGGGGCCAGGTCGTCCCGGATCTCGATTTTGAAATCCTGAATCGCCCCGTTCTCATCCACCCACTTGGGCAGGATGCCGGAGTAGTTGCGGATGTAGTCCCCCCTGTGGATGTGGGGCCAGAGCTGAGAGGCGCTCTGGGCCAGGTAGTCCATGTTCTTCCGGGGCACACCGTAGTATGTAAAGTTGTCTGTGAGCTCCGCGTTGGGGCCCACAATCACGTTTCCGTCCACCGTGTTGGTCACATGGATGCCCATATAGGTGTTGCTGGGCACCGGGTACACGGGCATGGGCAGCAGATGGCCCACCCGCTTGTCCAGGATGATGTAGTCCCCCTTGGATCCCACCACGTAGTAGCCGCGGATGCCCAGCAGCTCCGAAATTGCCCCGCAGCCCAGGCCGGCGCTGTTCACCACCCAGCGGGACGCAAACTCCCCTCTGGCGGTGGAGACACGCCAGTTCCCGTCCCCGTCCCGGCGCAGGCCGGTGACCTCACGGCCGAAGTGGTAGTCCACCCCGTTGTGGTGGGCGTTCTCCGCCAAGGCGATGGTCAGACCGAAGGGGTCCACAATGCCGCTGTTGGGGGAGAACATGGCAAACTTCTCCACCACCGCCGGCACCAGCTGGTGAAGCTCCGCCTCGTCCACCAGGCGCAGGCCCTGCACTCCGTTGGCCTCCCCCTGGGCGATGGTGCGCCGCAGGTTCTCCAGGTCCTCCTCCGTGTTGCCCACCAGCACCTTGCCGCAGCGCTGGAAGGTCACATCCAGCTCCTGGGTCAGTTGTCCCATGAGTTGGTTGCCCTCCACACACAGCCTGGCCTTCAAAGAGCCGGTGTCGTAGGCGAAGCCCCCGTGGACCACCCCGGAGTTCCGCCCGCTGGTCTCATAGCACACGTCTAGATTTTTCTCCAGTACGCCGATTTTCAGGCGGTACCGGCTCATTTCCCGGGCAATGGCGCTGCCCACCACGCCGCCGCCAATGATCAGCACATCATATAGCTGCTCCATATCCACCCTCCTAAGGTCTTAAATTCATCCTATGAATTTAAGACCTTATATACCACATTGATCCCGTGGTGTCAAGAAAGATGGGAGGAATTTTCGCAAAATTCCTCCCATAAATCTTCCCTGTTTCCGCTACCCGTGGCGGTAGCGCTTTTTGTTGTAGAGCAGGTGGTAGAGCATCTCCTCCTGGGCGTCCGCCGCTCGGCCCTCCCGGATGGCCTCATAGACGGCCCGGTGGGAGGCCAGGGTCTGGACATACTCAGGCTCCGCCACCGTCCGGGCAAAGGTCCGCACCCCCTCGGTGATCACCGGGATCAGATTGGACACCACGGCGTTGTGGCTGCACACCGCGATCTGGGCGTGGAACTGGGAATCCAGCTGGGCGTACTCCTCCCGGCGGGCGATGCGCCCCTCGATCTCCTCCAGCAGAACCCGCAGCCGCTCCAGGTCCTCCTCCCCCCGGTTCTGGGCGGCCAGGGCGGCGATGGGGGGCTCCAGCATCATCCGGATCTGGAGCAGGTCCCGGGTGAGCTTCTCTGGGTCCTCCATCATGGCAAAGCCCAGGGGGTCGTCCGCCACCCCGTTCTTCTCCGAGATAAAGGTGCCCGCCCCCTGGCGGACGGTCACCACGTTCCGGGATGCCAAACTCCGCAGGGCCTCCCGCACGGTATTCCGGCCCACCCCCAGACGCTGGACCAGCTCCGTCTCGGTGGGCAGCTTGTCCCCCGGGCCGTACCCCTCCCGCTGGATCATCTCCAAAAGCCGCTGGGTGGTCTGTTCCACCAGAGTCTGTTTTTCCATAGCACACCTCCCGCTTCCGCCCGGCCTGCGGCCGCACTCTTTTCTCCACTTTACCACAGGCGGCGTTCCCTTGTCCACGCCTCTTTTTCCCGCTCCGGCCAGCTCATCTCCACTCCTGGAAAACATTTTGCCTTGCACCCGCCTTGAAAATCCGTATACTGGTCTGTGTATATTCCTACTTATTCAATATGTTAAGGAGCTTTTTCATGCGAGTTCAAAGACGCCTATTTTCCCTGCTCTGCACCGCCCTGCTGCTGGCCGCCCTCCTCACCCCCACGGCGGCCGCCCGGCGGTTCAGCATGTCCTATGTCTACTTCGGCAGCCCCTCCTCCTATGTGGAGCGGGTGGATGGGACCCAGGGCTCCCTGGACGAGATCTCTCCCAACTACTTCAACCTAAATTCCGACGGCACCCTGGACTTCACCGGTGGGAGCGATGTCGCCGCCTTTGTGGAGCAGATGCACCAACGTGGGGTGCGGGTGGTCCCTTTCCTCAGCAACCACTGGGACCGGGAGCTGGGGCGGAAGGCCCTGAGCAATCGAAAAAAGCTGGCGGAGCAGATCGCCCGGGCGGTGGTCCAGTACAGCCTGGACGGGGTGAATGTGGACATTGAGAACGTGACCCACCAGGACCGGAACACCTACTCGGAATTTGTGGAGCTTCTGCGGCAAAAGCTGCCGGAGGACAAAATTGTGGCGGTGTCGGTGGCTGCCAACCCCTACGGCTACACCCAGGGCTGGCACGGCTCCTACGACTACCGGCGGCTGGCGGCGGCGGCCGACTACCTGATGCTTATGACCTACGACGAGCACTACCAGGGGGGCCCCTCCGGCCCGGTGGCCAGCCGGGCCTTTCAGGAGCAGTCCATCCAGTACGCCCTCAAATACGTCCCGGCGGACAAGCTGGTGCTGGGCCTCCCCTTCTTCGGCCGCATCTGGAGCGACAGCGGCTCCCTCATGCAGGGCCACGGGATCAGCGAGAGCCAGATTCAGGCCCTGATTGCCAACTACCGGGGCCAGGTGACCCAGGACGCCGCTTCCGGCTCCGCATACGCCCGGATCACCGTAACCGCCGCCGACCCCAAGCCGGTGATCAACGGGGTGACCCTCACCGCCGGTACTTATACCATCTGGTACGAGTCGGAGATTTCAAAGAAAAACCAGCTCTCCCTGGTGGAGGAGTACGGCCTGTTGGGGGCGGGGAGCTGGAGCCTTGGCCAGGAGGACACCCGGGTGTGGGACTACTACTCCCTGTGGCTCAACGGCTGGACCTTTGCGGACAGTCAGGGCCACTGGGCAGTCCCTTACATCATCGACGCGGCGGACCAAGGGAAGATGACCGGACTGTCCGCCACCGCCTTCGGCCCCGACCGCACCCTCACCCGGGGCGAGGCGGCGGTGGTCCTGTGCCGACTGGCCGGGCTGAGCCCCAGGGGCTCCGGCTCCGCCTTCTCCGACCTGAGGGGCCACTGGGCCGCCGGGTATGTCCAGGCCGCCTATGAGGCCGGGCTGGCCGCCGGGGTGGGCGGCGGCCGGTATGCTCCCGACGAACCGGTCACCCGGCAGGAGATCGCCGTCATGCTGGACCGGGTCCGGCCCGGCCTCGGGGGGACCGCGCTGAAAAATCCCTTTCCGGATCTGAGCCCCGGGGGCAACCTCTGGTCCTACGAGGCTGTCCTGCGGCTATATGCCGCAGGCGTGGTGACTGGCATGCCCGACGGCACCTTCCGGCCCGGGGCCCCGGTGTCCCGGGCGGAGCTGGCGGTGATGCTCTCCAAGCTGCCGGAGGGTGGAAAGGGCGCCGAAACCCCATAAATATTCCGCCGTTTTTTGGGAAATACTGCTTGCATTCCACCGAAACCTGTGGTATACTACCAGGGCATTATGCCTGGGAGTGCTGATTTTCCGCCCGGTGCTGGGGCAGAACCGCTCCGGTTGGCGGGGAATATGACGCGCCCAGAAAGATCAAACTGAATTTTAGGAGGAAACAAAACATGGCAGTCGTATCTATGAAGCAGCTGCTGGAGGCCGGTGTGCACTTCGGCCACCAGACCCGTCGTTGGAACCCCAAGATGGCGCCCTACATCTACACCGAGCGCAACGGGATCTATATCATCGACCTGCAGAAGACCGTGAAGAAGCTGGAGGAGGCCTATAACTTCGTCCGCGAGCTGGGCGAGAAGGGCGAGACCATCCTCTTCGTGGGCACCAAGAAGCAGGCCCAGGAGGCCATCAAGGAGGAGGCCTCCCGCGTGGGCATGTACTATGTGAACGCCCGCTGGCTGGGCGGCATGCTCACCAACTTCAAGACCATGCGGGGCCGCGTGGACCGTCTGAACCAGCTCAAGCGCATGCAGGAGGACGGCACCTTCGACATGCTGCCCAAGAAGGAAGTCATGAAGCACATGGGCGAGATTGCCAAGCTGGAGAAGTATCTGGGCGGCGTCACCGAGATGAAGAAGCTCCCCGGCGCCCTGTTCGTGGTGGACCCCCGCAAGGAGCGCAACGCCATCAACGAGGCCCGCAAGCTGCACATTCCCATCGTGGCCATCGTGGACACCAACTGCGACCCCGACGAGATCGACTATGTGATCCCCGGCAACGATGACGCCATCCGCGCCATCAAGCTGATCTCCGGCGTGATGGCCAACGCCATCCAGGAGGGCAAGCAGGGCCAGGACGAGGCTCCCGCCGCCGAGGCTGAGGCCGCTCCCGAGACCGCTGAGTAATTCCCGACACCGCTTTCAAAGCGCCCGCCGGAGGGCGGGCGCTTTTTTGAATGGCTCCCATTTTTATTTTATTTGGAGGTAATGCACTATGGCAATTTCTGCGAAAGACGTACAGAAGCTGCGCGAGATGACCGGCGTTGGCATGATGGACTGCAAGAAGGCCCTCACCGAGGCCGACGGCGACTTTGACAAGGCCATTGAGTGGCTGCGTGAGAAGGGCCTGGCCGCCCAGACCAAGAAGGCCGGCAAGATTGCCGCCGAGGGTGTTTCCTACGCCATCACCGCCGACAACGGCGTGGGCGTGGTCATCGAGGTCAACTCCCAGACCGACTTCGTGGCCAAGAACGAGGTGTTCCAGGGCTTCGTGAAGGACCTGGCCACCATCGTGGCCAACGAGAACCCCGCCGACGTGGAGGCCCTGAAGGCCTGCACCTACCCCGGCACCGACCGCACCGTGGCCGACGTCACCGCCGACAAGGTCTTGGCCATCGGCGAGAACATCCAGGTCCGCCGCTTCGTCCGCTATGCCGAGGGCGTGAACGTGCCCTACATCCACATGGGCGGCAAGATCGGCGTGCTGGTCAACCTGGAGGTTGAGGGCATCGAGGCCGACAAGGTCACCGAGCTGGGCAAGGACATTGCCATGCAGATCGCTGCCATGAACCCCGCCTACCTGGACAAGTCCGACGTGGACCAGGCCACTCTGGACAAGGAGAAGGAGATCCTGCTCATCCAGGCCAAGGAGGACCCCAAGAACGCCAACAAGCCCGAGAACATCATCGAGAAGATGGTCATGGGCCGCATCGGCAAGTACTACGAGGAGAACTGCCTGCTGCAGCAGGCCTTCGTGAAGGAGAACAAGACCTCCGTGGAGAAGCACATCGCCGAGGTGGCCAAGCAGCTGGGCGGTAAGATCGCCGTCAAGGCTTTCACCCGCTTCCAGACCGGCGAGGGCATCGAGAAGGCCGAGGAGGATTTCGCCGCCGAAGTGGCCAGCATGATCCACTAAGTCTCTTGAGCTTGTCTCCCGCAAAACAAGCACATTGTCCCTGAAAAATGACTCCCATAAGAGTCCGAGGAACTTCGTTTCCCCGGGCTCTTTTTTTATTTCTTTTCGCTTCTTCTCCCGGGTTTTTGCTTGATTTAGAATTAATTTGGAACTTTTTTCGAAAATATTTGGGTGAGCGTCCGGTTGCTAAAATGGTTGGACAAACGACCAGGTTGGAGTGGGACGATCACATGGTATCTAAGTAGAATGCGAATTATTCTGAGATTTTGCAGATAAAAAATGAATTAAACTGAGATTTTGCGGGTCCTGTTCGTCAAAATCTCAATTTAATTCAAAAACGAGTATCAAAATCTCAGCTTAATTCGATATGAATCATCAAAATCTCAAGATAATTCTTTTGGGGGCAGCAATGGATAAGGCGGTAATGAAAACAAGGGATATTCGATTTTTCAGCAACAAGAACGATCAGATCATCTGTATCCACTCAAAATGGGCACGGGATTACGCGAAATATCTGGAACAGCAGCCCTGGGTCCAGTCCTATCAAGCTGTGGTACCATTGGAACCCGACTACATGCAGCATGTATCTCCTGTTGATATCCGCTCACTTTATTTTCAAAGTGAGTGGGCGACCGATTTTCTCATTCTGTTTGCCGACGGAAGTAAAGGGGTCCGGGAACTGGTACACAGAGAGGATCTAACAAAGCGTGCCATGATCGAGCGTCCGGAGCTGTCCAGAAGATATTGGGCAGTACGGGATATTGACGAGTGGAAGGTGGTGCTGGTCGATGACTAAGACACTGCGCTTTGTGAAACAATCAGGCGTCATCTATCGAGTTTTACTTGAGACTCCAGTCGGTTGCTGGCTCATCGATTGTAACGACCCCTCTCCCCCATTTTTTACTGCTGACATTAGTAAATATGAGCGGGTGCCAGCACCGGAAATCTGGATATCAGCGCAGACCATGACTCCGGCTCAAGAAGCCCGCCTGCAGATGATCCAGCCGTTGCTTGATTGCGATGACTGCATCCCGGACAAGTCTCTGCGATATCGGATGGCAGCAAAGGCGGCACAGCAGCATCAGACCACGGCACGCCGCATCCTGCGGCTGTATTACCGGTACGTTGCTACAGGACAGGTCACAGCAAAAAGAGAGCCAAGAAAACGAACGCAAAACAACCAAGCGATAGAGCGAGCTATCAATACACCGCACAGGCGGCACTGTTGACTACCTCGATTACCAATAAACTGTACGATTGCAGCGGCGGTATCCCGGCCTATGTGATTAAAATCTTTGCTGAGTCGCAGGCACAGGCCTTACTTATGGGCTACAGCTGCATCAACGAAAAAGTGATCCAGCGGGCGGTCGAGCTGCTGGCTATTAAGGTGCCAAGGACTTATGCGGCTGGCACTCACATTTCGGATTTTGAAATCGGTCTGGAGGCACCAGAGCCGCCGCCAGAGACGGAAGAAGTGCCAAGACAATACGCAGTCAAAAGAGGCCGTAAGGCAGCACAGAGAGACGATGGAGACCTGCTCGTTGCGTACAACAATGGATTAGATCTTGAGGCTCATCTCAAAGAGCATGGGTGCTTGGAGGTTGATTACCATGCATATCCCAAAGATGCACGGGGCCCCTGATGCTCTTGTACATCGGTTGGTTTTATACCGATGCTGACTCACTTTCCCACGCCCTACCCCGGGGAGTGGTGGTACTCGGTACTCTGTCGCTACCATGTACGCAGTGGCCACAGCAAGTACGCAACCACCATCCGTGAGCTATATGGTGGTCGGCCCATGGTGCATGGCAGGCTTATCCCTGGAGGCGATTGCGCAGCCATCTTGTCCAACTTGCCGCCTGGGGTGCTGTCGATTGATGATGTATTGGCAAATCATACTCTGCTCCCCTACTATACCCGTTTTTTTGCCACAGGCAAAAAGCTGCAGGTATGGGATGCATTACGGGCCGGCCATGGATCAGGTATCACAAGCATACGGACACAGATGCCGGATGGCACGGAGGGGCTCAAGTATTGTCCTACCTGTTATCTCTTGGATACAGAAAAATATGGGGAGCCATATTGGCACCGGGTACACCAGATTCCCCTTCTCCCCCTTTGCCCGATGCATCAAGTGCCGCTTGTTGTTGTGCCTGCCAAGTTTACACGTCTATCTGAGATGTTTCTCCCGCTCGTATCTGTTCGACGCCAGGAAACTGAGCACATAGACAAAGCCCCATGGATGGAGCCGCTGAGTGATATGCTGATGGCGCTGCTATGTAAAGACTATGCCCCAACGGTTGGATACAACAATCTGCATACCGCATTGATCAACGCAGGTTATGGGGTGGACAAGATCAGCAAGTATCAAACCCTGAGCGTTGAAAAAATCCAGGAGGCGGCAAGGGCGCATTATGGCAATCAAATCTATGAGCAGTACTTTGCCAGCTTGTCTTCCGCCGTACTATCACGGCTCACAAATTGGAAGCTATCATCACCAGAGCGGTATGCGCTGATCTCCGTAATGGTCGACCTGGATGCTGATACTCTATTTGGTCCGGCTATTGAACCAACCGATCCACTGCTGGAGCGGTTACTGTACTACAAGGATACCGGCATTATCTACGGAAAAAACGATCTTGCTACAAAGATGGGCATACAGCCTGGACAGTTGGACTCGTTGGCGGCAACATATCATGTAGAGCCATTTTGGAGACAAATCCGGCAGGAGCGCAATCGGTGTATCCGGTTGTTGCTAACAGATAATGAGTATGATGTTATCTCACAAGCGGCGAAAGAAAACGGTAACACACCGCTTGCTGTGTTTGCACGTTCGATCATTTTGGATATTTTACAAAACAAGGAGGAATTGCAATGAATGGCTACCGAAAAATTCTAAAGGAAGTATTGGAACAAGAAGATCAGGATCGCGAACGCAAGATTGAGTACCTGATGCCCAGGCTGTGCGGGTTGGTCGATGATGCCCCGTATATCTACGCACTGGACAACGGCGTAGCTGCATTGACGGCACTCTACATCCTGTGTACCAGTCACAATATCAATACAGTCAACCATTACCAGGAAATCCAGGAGCGCCTGGAATATCTGTTCAACGACCTGCTGGGCGACATGTTGGAAAAATTTCCCCCTCGCCTCCCAACCGAAGAGGACTAATTATGGACAAGTATCGCAAAATTTTGAAAGCGGTCAGAGAAAAACAACAGGAAAAAGACCGGGAAAAACAGGCAAGGAACATTGCGGAGACTATGTGCTTGTCAGTCGATGAGAGCCCGCACATGATTGCCATGGAGGATGGGGCGGCAGCAGTTGCAGCCATGTATACCCTATGTGTGGAGGATGGACTCGATACTGTAATGGCGTATCAGGAGCTCAGAGAGCACCTTGATGGACTCCTGGGTGACATGTACGACAAGATGCGGGAAGTATATCCAGTACCTGCCCACAGGGAGTCAGGGGGCAAGTCCAAGCCGTGCATTGGAGCCAATACGGGCCAGGAGGAGTCGCCATGACATGGATGGATAGTTACGCCAGGATCCACGCGCTCACCCTCAGCTGGGTTTCCTGCGATGACGACCTGACCGATTGGGTGGATGAGGCCCTATGGCCTCTGGCATCCCATGCTGATTCGGGAACCTTGCTGTGGGCTATGTCTGCGTTTGTGGTGATCACCTCCAGGCCACCCCCCGCTGGCGTTCCCCCTTTTACCTATCGGCTGGCATGTAAGATTATTGGATACACCATCGAGGAAGCAATCGAGACAAAGCTCAAAGCGGCAGAGAGCTGTCCGTAAAACAATTGTTTGCCGTTACACACGGGAGGCCCCGATTTTGGGGCCTCCCAGAGGGGATAAAACAGTGAAAAATGCAACGAAAAAACAAGAGGGGATTATCGTTACAGATAACGCCGGTACTGTACACGGCTACGCACGGTGCTCGACCAATGAGACCCGCCAGGATATTGACCGGCAGGTGAGGGAACTCAAGGCAGCCGGGGTAACCAGAATATGGATGGAGTACGAGCATGGGGATGCGCCGACCAAGGAGCAGCAAGATATGATGTGGGATACAGTCCGCCCAGGAGACACGGTGATAATCACAGAGCCATCCAGATTGTCCCGCTCGGTACAGCAATTTTGTGAGATCGTGGATGTTATCAAGTCCAAGCGCATCCGGCTCCAAATCTTGGGGAGCATTACCATCGACTGCCGAAAGGATGATCCAGATCCGATGACTGTGGCATTTTTGCAGCTGATTGCTGTGTTTTCCGAGTTGGAGCTTTCTATGATCCGGTCCAGGGTGAGGTCTGGTGTAGCCAATGCCAAAGCTAAAGGTAAGCAGTTGGGCCGCCCGCCCATCACTGCCGAGCGCATCCCAGATAGTTTTTACCGATACTTTGTCAAATTACAGGCTGGCGAAATCAATGTGAGCGAATTGGCCAGGCTGGCACAGGTAAGCCGCCCCACAGTTTACCGATACCTGTCAGCCATTCGCGCCAACAATCCAAGAAAGGAACGGTAACTGATATGACTGAGTGCTATCGTTATGCTGTCGACACCTACGCGCAGATGACCGATGCTGCAAAAGCGAAAATCTCCCTGGATCTACTGTACAACGCTATCTGTTACTATCATGGCGACGCAGAAGAGATCGTGCAAAAGCTGCTCCATATGGATCAGGTGACTCTCAATCAATTTGCGGACTCGTTGGCTGCAACGAGACAGCACGTGAAGCAGATGCATCAGGCCGCACTGGCTGCAATGCCTGCCCCGCGCCAGTCTGCATTTGCATCAGGGGATGTCGAGGATATCCTCTTTTACCGCATCTCTAATGGTCTGCCAATCGAATAAAATCAGGAAATCAATAAGGGCAGGGAATGCATGACCTAAATCTGAGGATTTACTAAGACGAGGAGGATTATTATGCGCACAGGATACCAAACCAATAATATCAATGTAGATGAAATCGACGAAATCCTGGAAGAAATTGAAACTGCCGGCCTGGATAATCCAAAGATCAAATGCTGTATTTGTGAGAGAGAGAAACCGGCCCATGCTGTATATACCTTGCCTGAGGTCTGGCGCCATGCGAGACGGATGGCATTGTATATGTTGGGTCAGGCTCCACGGCCCGAACCGGTGGACGAGCAGGCGCTGGTGCGCAAATATGGGTATACGATCCATGATGTGTTTTGCGTCGACTGCTGGTTAGATCTCATCTTGGACGGCCGTAAAACGGACAGCTAATCTTATATACAGCAAAAAGTCACTAAGTTTAATTTGACCGACAATTCCTCATCAGTCTCTGCCAGATACTCCGCTGCTGAGTACAAAGGATATCTGATAGCTTGTGTCATCCAACATCGGGCACCTCCATGTGGCATATATAGGATGCGTGTAATGAGAGGAACCATAGGCTTGTCTCTGTATGTAAGAGGAAGCACAGCCCAAGGTAAGAAATGGTATATTTCTACCGGAGGAAGTAAGACAAGGAGAAAAAGATTCAATGGGAAACAGCACTGAAGTACTTACGATTACAATCGACACTGAACTCAAAGAACAGGTCGAACAGATTATCCAGCCCATGGGCATCAGCCTTGAGCAATTGATCATCAGGTTTCTTGTCTGGTGTGTCAGTGAACCGGAACAGGCGATTGATTATTTGCAAAATGCTCATGAAGATCAAAAGGAAAGACTCCAGTAAGAGTGATGTTGCCGGGTAATATAATAATCGGGCTCACCTTGTGTGGTGAGCCCGATATTTTTATTATTGTGTCCGTCACGGAAATAAATATGAAACCGCCCCGAATTGCGGTTTACCTCACCTATCTTGAAGATTTGACGAAAATGTCAATCCACTTAAAATATCAAAAAATAAATTTTAGAGATATATTAGTGAAGCAATTTTATCGTTTTCTTTGAAACATGCAATTAAAATACGATAAAACACCTCCGTGTTGTACCAAACATTGAATTCTGCAAAATAGAAAATAAATCTACCGCATATAACGCATATAGACAACGCCTGCAGCGCGTGGAGATGAGGGATACGTCCGGGACCAGACCCATGATTCCCGCCGGAGTCCCCCACAGCGGACAGGCTGCATATCAGATTTGCCGGCCCTGCGGTCGGCAACGGGGGTCTATGCGTGTTCCAGCCCACGAGATCAATAATTGGAACCTGGTATGGCGAAGCCGCAGCTATAGAATTCGCTCGGGGGAAGCGTGGGAAAGGTAATCCGAAACCTCCGTCAACCGGGTGTGCCTGTCCGGGAATATAAATTAGGCAGGAGGGCTTCTCGCCGGCGAAAGCCGGGGGAATTCACTCTAACAACTTCCTGGAGCGAGAAGATGGAAGCGAGTGGATTGGTCGATTACCGCTGATCAGAACAAACAAGTTCTGATAACCCCCTGTGCCGCGAAGAGAGCAGTCGTATGCTCTTTTACGCAGCGCAGGGGGTGTCTTGCGCCGCCCGAGTGAGAAAGCCCTTAACCTCCGGCACGAGCAGCAAGCCCAAGGTCCTCAACTCTACAGCACGCACCGCAAGTCAAGAATCCTGCGTCTTTGATACAAAGAACTGTTTTGGTTGGTTGTTTAGCCCAACAGCCAGAGGCGCTGCTCCACCAGCTTCAAGGCTCGATGCTTCAGCGCAGGAGCAAGCCGCCTCCGCTCTACGCAGGGCTGGTTCAAAAAACTCGGGGTTTCCAAGCAAAAATTCCAGGTTTCAGGCAGCCAAGCAGTGGTTCAGCATTCCAAATCCGGTTTAGCACGAGCCATCTACTCTACCGGGGCGTCCAGGGTGTCGTTAGAAGTAAGCAGTGCACTGCAAGAGGTACAAGCTACTGATACCTGCTCGATGTCTTTTAGTAGAAAACCTTTCGTTATTCTTTAGCACGTTGAAGTAAAGCAAGCTTCTTCTTGCTTCAGCGTGTTGAAGTGTTGGATTCCAACGAAGCAACAGTTGAGGTTGATTCCATCGATGCAGTAGTTGTGAATGAACAATCTTGACATTCAAAACTCTGTCATCAGTGAAAGCTGAATGTCAATAGCTTACCAAAATACGAGTGCTATTCTCCTATTGAACCAGGAGAATAGCACTTGTTGCGTATAGGAAGACGAAACATAAAATCAGCTTGGGCAGCCATCGAAAGGGTGCCCAGGCATTCTGTTTGCAGACTGGGGATCATCGCTCCCACAGAAGGACCGCATCCGCCACAGCCTGCTCGAATTCGTCCTGCGCCAGACCGGGGAGTTGCAGATAGTCTCCCACCAAATAGTAGACCGCGTCCACCTGCCGATCTACCTGATAGGTAGCTGTCTCAAAGTCGGTCAGCAGACCGTTGCCGATGCACAAATGTCCCTTACGATCCGGCATCACATCCGCGCGAAGGGTACGGTCAAAATAGAGGAAAACAGCATTTCGTCCGTCCACCTCCCGGCTAAAACCGTAGAAAGAATCGTAGCTCCCACCGTGATAGTAGAGGTCAATTACTTCATCCACCGCAAGCTCTGCCGTCACCAGACCGTCGGTATAGGGTACCGGCTGCGGAACGTCGGCCGCACCTGCCAAAACAATGGAGAAGATCAGCATGACCGCCACGGCGATCAGGACCGCCCGCCGGCGCCCACGGGAAAACTTCTTCTTCACTCCCTGAAGAACACGGGCTTCCGTTTCCGACTCAGGAGAGAGCGAGGGGACGGGAGCCTCCTCCTTCATTTCCGCCAAACAGGCGCGGCATTCCTGGCATTGTGCCACATGGGCTTCGATCTCCTGCTTGCTGGCCTCGCTGCACAGCCCGTCGCAGTACAGGGGCAACAGGTCGCGGATGATGTCACATTTCATCATAATCCCTCCTTGATTTTCTGTTTCGCACGATAATAAGTCACTCTGGCCCAGTTTTCAGATTTGCTGAACAATTCGCCGATCTGCGTATAGGGTAGTTCCGCAAAGACCCGCAGGGTAAACACCTCCCGGTATGGCTCTGGCAGAGCATGGAGCCGCTGATGGATCTGGCGAGCGTTTTCCTGAATGAGCAGGTCCTCTTCTACATTCTGAGGGGAAAGCATCTGCTCCAGGGCCTCATCTCCCGCCTGTCGTTTTGCCTTTCTCAAATAAGAAAGCCAACAGTTCTTTCCGATTTGGCACAGCCATACGGACAGCCTACATTTTCCTTGAAAGGATGCGCTGTGTTCAATGGCACGACAGAATGTTTCTTGGGCCAATTCTTCCGCCAACGCTTGGTTTCCACAGAGTCCTGTCAGATAGCGGTACACCACAGGAAACTGTTCCTTATACAGTTGGTCAAAATCCATCCACACCACCTCGCTTTCTGCCTATATGACGCACATGGATGCGGGTTGTTACAAAATTAGTTCTGTCTTTTTCCTTTTCTGAAGATCGCAACTTTATTGATCACATTTTCAAAAGTGAGTGATAACCCCGAAAATGAAAGCAGCGGTTATCCTCAAAAAATGCGCCGCATAATCAAAGAATAAGCCTGTTTATGAGGCAAAGAGATTTTTATATCCCTATACGAAAAAGTATCTTGCCTGTATTCAGATAACAGAATATAATATTTGGTAGAAATTTGGAATGTAGAGGGATGCTCTATGGAATTTTTAACTACGAAACAAGCAGCTGAACTGTGGGGGATCTCGGCTCGGCGTGTGGCACTACTCTGCGCACAGGGACGCATCCCGGGAACCGTTAAGGCAGGAAAAACCTGGCTACTTCCCCCGGATGCCAAAAAACCTCTTGATCCCAGATTGAGCAAAGAAGCTACCGACAAACTATACAAATGATTTTATCATACACCGAGAAAGTAGGAAGCACTTTCCATAGCAGAGACTAATACCAGCAACATTGGGTTTGAAAAACAGATCTGGGACGCAACCTGTGTGCTGTTCGGAAATCTGGATGCTTCGGAGTATAAATTCGTTGTCCTGGGTCTGATTTTCTTAAAATACATTTCCGACCGCTTCGAAGCCAAGTATCAGGAGCTTGTGAATGAGGGCGACAGCTTCGATGAGGCCAAGGACGAATACACCGCCGAGAATATCTTCTTTGTACCTGAGAACACTCGGTGGAACGTGATCGCGTGGGCGGCCCACACGCCGGAAATCGGCACTGTCATCGACGAGGCCATGCGGGCCATCGAGCAAGAGAACAAGCGGCTGAAAGACATCCTTCCCAAGAACTTCGCCCGCCAGGAGCTGGACAAACGCCGCCTGGGGGATGATGTGGTAGACCTATTTACCAATATTCAGATGGTGGAGCACGGCAACAGCAAGGACATTCGGGGCCGTACCTATGAATATTGCCTGTCCAAATTCGCTGAGCCGGATGGCAAGCTGACCGTAGAATTCTATACCTCTGCCTGCGTGGTCAAAACCCTGATGGAGATTTTGCAGCCCTACAACGGCCGGGTCTACGATCCCTGCTGCGGCAGCTGTGGTATGTTCGTCCAGTCGGCCAAGTTCGTGGAAAACCACGGCGGCAACATCAACGAGATTTCCGTCTTTGGCCAGGACTCCAACCCCACTCCCAGCCGAAGGCCTACTTCATCATGGCCATTATCTGGTTTGCAGTTCACTTATTCGTAATGCGGCCATAAAATCTAAAGTTGGTTTATCAGGGAAACAGAGAGTTCAGACGGACGTTGTACAGGACTTAGAAATTGATTTGTCATCCATACATGAGCAAAAAAAGATAGGGGCACTGCTGCGCTCCCTTGACGACAAAATTGAACTGAACAATAAGGTCAGCGGGAACTTATGGCAACGACTGTTTGTATTACATAAGAAAATTGTAGTATCATCTTATGTTTAGGAAACAGTCCTTTCAATGCTCTGCAATTTTCAAGAAGGTTATGTTAATCCGTCTCAAACTCATCCAGAGTATTTTAATGGTGAAGTAAAATGACTTCGTGCGGTTGATATCAATGAGTCCTTTATCACCGAAACAAGCCGTACTTTAACTAAATCTGGATTTGAAAGCGTGAAGCTCTTGTAGCGTTTAATTCTACCGGAGCGTTACTACTTAAGAAAATTTACAATAATTGCATTGAGAATAGTAAATTAGGTAGCTTGAGAGATTTGATTTTACCAAAGCTTATTTCCGACCAAATTGATGTCTCTGAGGTCTGTACCTAAGTTTCTATTACGTAAAGAGCAAACAGGAGAAGTCTGATGGAAAAAGATATTATACAAAGAGAAATTGAAAAATCAAGAGATGCAAGATGTTTTTTTGCCGAACTGGCATTAGCGTTGACTATCCCAAGTGTGTGTAGTCGTTATGGACTAAATGATAAAGTGTTGAAGGGTCAAAAAGAATCTACAAGATACCTAAATTGGTATAATAAATATGTGTACCCCCAATACCAATTTTTAACTGGTAAAGAATGCTATGCCGTCCGATGTGCAATCTTGCATAATGGAGATGTAGACCTTTATAAGCAACACATAATGCGGAACGAAGATCAAAATAACCGCTATAGGCTGTTGATTCCTGACTATGGAGATAATTTTCGTCTGCAGTATGAAGAAAATGATTATGTACACGATAGACCATTTTGTGCGGCTGCATTAGCTATAAACATTTTAAATGGGTACAAAGAATTTAAAAAGCAGAACCCGGGATTTAAATACCCTTTAGATAGGTATACGCCCGAACACGAATGAAGTATTTTAGCAGTAAGAGTTGAGTTGTTATTTGCTTCACCGAATCTAACGATAAAAACATTATTTTATAACTGCTTAACTTATAGATGAGCCATTGAGAGGAACTCTTACTATCAGCTAAACCCTGTCAAATAGATGTAGATATTGGGGTGTGGTAATTTGAAGAAGTTAATTAATGGAAGATGGTTCCCACTTGCGGTTGCAATTGCTATTGTCACGGTTGTTGCTCTTGTAATGGCACTATTTGGCTGGCGCATTACCTATGCGCCAACATTAGAAAACAGCTGGGATGCAGTTTCTGCTGTTGCCTCATGGGTTGGAGTAATTGCTTCGTTTGTAGCAATTATGATAGCTATTTGGATTCCAAAGAAGATTGCGAAACAACAAGACAAGATTGCGCTATTTGAAAAAAGAATGGAGTGCTATAGTACATTACAGAATATATTTGCTTTTGCGCGGCAGATTTCAGATGCCAAAAGCAAAAAATATATACAAACAGCGTTTAAATTATATTTTGGTGGACCTGATTCGTTCCCTAAAGCGCAAAGTTTTACATGGTATACAATTGCACTAAAACAGCAAGAACCTATCATAGTTGGTGGACATTTTTTGTTCTTTAAATACAACGAAGAAAAACTTCAAGATGTGTTAATGCAAATACTCAAATTGTCGAAGCTTGTTGCAGTAAATAATGGAGAAGAGGCAGAAGAGCCGATTTCTGATGCAGCAAATAATTGTAAACAAGATATCTGTATTAAATGTAAAGAGTTAGAAGAAACCTTGATTCCGTTGATGGAAAAAGAACTTCAACTATAAAATGAGGTGATCTCATGCTCGGGTCAGGGATGAAGAGATTCAAACTCTTACACTGCCGAATCCAACTTACCTGACCTTTCGAATCTGGCCCCTTCAAACACTTATGTACACCTCCATGTATTAAAAATCGGTCGTCCGATCAACAACCCTGCTTATTCACTTTCGGGAAAGCTGTGAGCATTCTGTTTACATTTTCAGGCCTTTTCCAGAAATCCGCATCCCCTTGCTACACAAGGATTTACAATTCTTCGCCGTGGCTTTTTCGTTAACGTTTTTGATTTAATAGGCTAACTTTTCAATAAACTGCGATATCTTATGTACGGTAAAAGTTATTAAAATAATTTAGCCTATGCTTTCCCCTCTTCTCGCTGTCTGATATCCCGATGCTGGGGGCGAAGGTCATCTGGCAGATTACATTATCCAGCATCGTGCGGACTCACGGGGCATATATGGGATATGGGACAAGGACTATTACTATTGATTGTTTGTATATAAGAGAAACCACACAGAAATGAAATACGATAAAGAAGGTGCTGTAATGCATAATGATGACAAGGAACAGATTATCCGGTCCAGTGCAGCGGAGCACCTGACCTTGGTTGCTGCTACTGGTGACAATACCGAGAGTATGGAGATGCGCTATGAGGTCGAGAATATCTGGTTGACACAGAATATGATGGCTGCTCTCTAAGATGTGGATGTTCGGACAATCAATGAGCACATCCAGAATATTTATGCGTACGCTGAACTGACAGAGGAAACAACTATCCGGAATTTCCGGATAGTTCAGACTGAGGGCTCCCGTCAGGCTAACCGTCAGATAAAGCACTACAATCTACAGATGATCATTGCAGTTGGCTTCAAGGTCAACAATGACCGGGCCGTCCAGTTCCGCAAGTGGGCTAACGGCATTGTCAAGGATTACACCATCCAAGGTTGGGCCATGGACAGTGACCGTCTGAAGAACGGCGGAAGCGTACTCACGAAAGAATACTTCGACCACCTGCTGGAACAGATTCGTGAGATCCGGATGTCCAAGCGCCAGTTCTATCAAAAAATCACCGACATCTATGCCACGGCTTCGGATTATGATAAATCAGCCAGAACCACGCGCCTGTTTTTTGCCGAGGTACAGAACAAGCTCCACTGGGCGATCCACCGCCATACTGCAGCGGAGCTGATCATGGAGCGGGCTGACGCTGAAAAGCCGCACATGGGGCTGACCTTCTGGGAACAGTATCCGAACGTCAAGATTCAAAAGTACGATGTGTCCATTGCAAAAAAACTATCTTTCCAAAAAGGAGTTGCAGGCGCTGGAACGCATCGTGACCATGTACCTGGATTATGCGGAATATCAGGCTGGCCGTCACATCCCCATGACCATGCGTGACTGGTCACAGCGATTGAACTGCTTTCTGGAATTCAATGAGCATGAGATCCTTCACGACACCGGCCAAGTGACCCATGAGATCGCCAAAGCCTTCGCAGAAAGTGAATTTGAAAAATACCGGATCGTACAGGATCAACTGTTTGAAAGTGACTTTGACCGTTTCCTCGCTCTGACACAAAAAACGCCACATTAGGTACCATACTTCACCATTTCCCGCGTTTTATATTATTCTGGTGACTTTTTGCCACCCTCTTAGGGGTATATTTTGTCCTTCTAATGTAGTTTTGTAGGACAGATTCCTTAGGTGTGACGGTGATTTGGTCGGTGCGCCAAAAATAGCGGCACTCAGGGCATATTTTGACTTAATATGTAAATAATACGAAAATAATATGTAGTTAATGTGATAGAAATATGTAAATAATATGCACAATATGCAAATAATAGGTAAATAATATGGAAGTAAAATGAAGCCGCGGAAATCTCGCAGATCTATGCAGCTTAATCGTTGTTATCAACCATTGTTGCGTTCATCTGGGACAGTATCTCTCGGTATATCTATACGCAGATGATTACGCTAAAATCTCCTTCGAGTTACTGTATAACGCCATCTGTTACTATCATGGTGATATTTAAGCGATGATCACTATAAAGAAGACTAATTGTAGGCGAGATTATAAATGAAACGCACACTGTTAGGAAGATAAATGGCTGAAAAATGTGGTTGTTTTAAAATTGCAACAACCACTCAGCATGGCATTATTGTAGGAAAAACACAGCTACCGAGGAAATCTCGGTAGCTGTCCTTAACAGAAAGTATATCCTGACGCATAGATTTGGCAGAAATCGCTGAGATAGAAAAATTACAGCGCCTTCTGAATTTATTAGATAGGGAAACCACCGCCTCTTCCGATGTAGGTACCCCGTAAAAAAGCTTTAGCTTCAAGCATCGAGCAGAGCATCTGACAAATTATGTCTTAGGTACATAGCAGAGAAAATATCCCTAAGTGAGAAAAGTACATTACAAAATGCGCTCATAAAGACAAGAAGGATGTCAAACTCATGTTGTTTGACATCCTTCTTGATTTGCTGCAGCACTCTGCGGTCCGCTGTGGGGGTCTTGAATCCTGAGATTCCTTTCTCGTAGAACTCCTTGATGACTTTCCAGCCGCGAGCTGCGGCAAACTCCTGGCACGCCTGCCGCTGCATGGGAATGTCATCCTCGTGCAACTGCTGGACAGTAGATACCCTTTACAGGCAATAGACTCGATTCATTGTATACTCCTCCTTAGGTAGAATAAGGGGATTATACAATGGCACAAGAGATCAGAAAATTAGCGATACCAGGATTCAAGCAACTCACGGATTTCTTCAGAACGGATTCTCTCCTTCCAGCAGTCTATCTCCCGTTCAATGCGTTGCTTTTGTTTCAAATACTTGATGCCAGACACAAGGGGAATGAGAGAACGCAGGTACTCAATTCGCTCCTGCATATACGGAATCATGCTGCCGGTTCCTTCCCAATGGGACGGTTCTAAGGGTAATCGCTCGAAAACATCTGGATTTGTGTTGAGAGATAAGAACTTTTCCACTGCTTTTCTCCGCCGCTCACAAGGCAATTCCTTTATCGCAGTAAATAGTAGGCGCATCCGGTCTTCATCATGGCCACATTTTTCAATGGTATGTTGCATCCAAAGGTCTTGCTTTACAATGATCTCCTTATGAGATGCTTCATGGCGCAACATCATATTTACCGGTGACCAATGTGGCCAATATGTCAATTCTTCTCGTTTGTTATAGCAATAATCAAACACGCCATCCGCCAAATCCATATACTGTTCTGTATCCCATATTTTTAAAAGTCTAACAATATCATAATGGTCATATGCCCTGAAGTGACCTTTCCGTAAGGCAATCAGGCAATCAAGGTGTCTGTACAGAAATGAGGTGTCAACGGACATAATTGCGTATAACAACTCTCCATGAAAATCCACATGTCTGGAATAGGAAACTCCCTTTAAATAGATTTCTTCCAGAAGGGGAAACTCATCCGAAAACTTTTTTATAGTTTCATTCGCCTCTTGTTGGTTCCTGGGCTTCAAGAGCCAGAAAACATATAGGCTAAAAATAAACGGTGAATCTTCATAATGATCTGAAACAATACGCAGTGCTTTAAATACGATTTTAGGCTCCACGATTTTGTATTTACACAGGGAATCTATTTTTCGATAGGGGGATGTCTTCATCTCTATATCCGGTGTGTCCAAATACCGCAATAACTCTGCTGCCCAGTGTGAGGACACTTGTTGCTCCGGCATGAAAGCAAAAAAGAACCAAATCCATACGTTTTGCTGATCATACTTATATCGAGTGATAATTTCTTGTACTTCTGACACAGGTTTGATTTCAAATAGTTTCTCTAATATCTGTCCAGAATATATCTGATACGGAGTATTGGCCTTCATGTAGGCATCTACTAAATATAGGTACAGGTGTTTCCGCCCCTGTAGTGCTTCAAACACATATCCCAGTCCTGTATCTAATTCTCTCTCTTCTTTATCGAAAGTCTGGGCGCTCTCCAAACACACTTGGATTAAACAGTCTATATCCTGAGGTGTGTATCCCTCTACAAGTTTGCAAACTCTATCCTTATGTCGCTGTACCCCTTCCTCATATCCTTCCGAATAGTCTTCAGCGAAATGGGACGCAAGTGCAGAATAGATCTTATACTTTTCCGAGTTAAGAAATGGGGCCAGTATATCCAGCGCACAATAATCAATGTGCTTTGCAACTTGTTTAATGTGTGCCGCGAGTACGCAGTGAAACAAGTTTTCTGGCCGAAATAGGGAGAAAAATTTTAGTACTTCTTCAAACTCGGCACTCACCACATCCAAACCTGTATCGACACCATAATAAGGCATACCGTACTTATATAGGATTTGCTCAATCTCAGCCTGCAAATCTCCGCGCTGATATATCTGATAGAGTTGCGACCAAAGCATTTTTCGGTATTCCAAAACAGGCGGTTCTGGTGGAATTGTCAGTGTGTAAATCGACACGGTATTGTGCCGGCCACCCTCCGCCTTCGAAACATCAAGCTTTAAAAAATGGCTCGCAACCCAAACGAATAAAGTTAATAGGTTTGCATCTTCCGGGGTCGTATTGACCGCTTCGCAGAGGTTTTTGACTACCGCGCTCTGCGTAAAATATCCAAGGCGAGGGGAGTCCAAATTAACTTCAAACTGTTGGGCATATATGCTGTAAAATTGTTCGAACAAATCCGGGCGTTTTTTATAATACAGCAAAGTACAGTTTACAAGGGACTACACAGGGTAACGGTCTGACGGGAGGATTACCGCCCGTCAGATTTTCCATGTAATGTTCAAGCTGTCGCTTGTGGCGGCAACGGTGGTAATCATCAAATCCACCACCCGCCGCTTGTCGTCAAAGGATACATCGTCCCATGTGTCGAGGTAGCCGGAAATCTGGTTGACCTGTCCCGGGCTGATGGTTTCCACCGTCAGCTCGGCTATCTGCTTCACAAGTTCCTGCTTGCGCCCGTCCAGTTCCGCTATCTTCACATTCACATAGGAGAGCAGGACATTGTTTGCACCCGTCAGACTGTCCACCAGCTTTTCAATCTCGCTGTCCACATGGGCAAGCTCCACTTGCAGTGCTGCAATTTTCGGGTTTGCCTTTGCCGCTTTCTTTCTGCCTGTCAGCGTCTTGTAGCTTGCCAGTTTCTTTACCATCTGCTGATAAACAACCGTTTCCAGTTCCGAAGTAATGATTTTCCCGCACCCCGGACAACTCTTGTTATCCAGCCGTTTCGTACAGCGAAGGTATTGCTTGCCGGAGGGATTGAAGATACTCATAAGGGCATACCCGCAGTTCCCGCACTTGATTTTTCCCGCCAGCCATGTATGGGTGGCTTTCCGGGCAGACTGGATTTTCATGTTGTTCATCAGCTTCTTACGGCAGGTCAGCCAGATGTCGGAGGGAACAATGCCCTCATGGGGAGCCAGTACCAGCATTTGGTCTTTCAAGTCGTTCTTTTTGCTGGGCTTCACATCCCGCCCTTGATACAGATAGCAGCCATTCATGCCGGTAAAATCGGCAGCGTCATTGACAATGATTGTCCCTTGACTTTTGAAAAATTCGTACACATCAAGGTCTGCCTGCACATAGACAGGATTGCGTAACATCTGCGCCAGCGTGGGGCGTATTAGTTCCTTGCCGTTGAATAAAATTCCCTGTTCGGCAAAGTACCGGGTAATGTCCCCGTAGGAGGTTGTGGGCTGGGCGTACATCTCGAACATCAGCCGGATATTTGCCGCTTCGTCTGGGTTTACCACCAGCTTCTTTGTGTTGATACCGTCCATCTTGATTGGCTCTGTATGGAAGCCATAAGGGGCTTTTCCACCCATCTTAAACCCTCGCTGGCTGCGGGAATAATAA